>Ga0100380_10001465_pt1 | contig 25734 bp, 18 predicted proteins | sample CryGeymeta201504_FD_80417 | JGI IMG/M metagenome (GOLD analysis project Ga0100380, IMG submission 80417) | Groundwater microbial communities from Crystal Geyser aquifers in Utah, USA - Crystal Geyser metaG 2015-04 | ecosystem: Environmental > Aquatic > Deep subsurface > Groundwater | place... | reverse complement strand
TACCAGTACTAGCTAGTCTACTACTACAAGCGCAAGTCTTTGCCGGAACGACAATCGCGATACTCCACATTATATTATTATTATTATTATTAAAACATAGTAGTACAACAGTACTTCAATTATTAGTCGCAAGCACTACTTTGTATCAAGTACAGCAACTACTATTGAAGAATGACAGCTACAAGGATGAACACACCGGCCGTTATTAACACCACCACTGTTGCTGGCAGCGGCAGCAGCAGCAGCAATTCCTTCTCAACGTCTACTGCAACAGCTAACATGATGATTCACAGAGACCAACATCAAATACGAAATCACTTTTTGAACACGTTGGGCATTGTCCGTCCTGTGGTGGATCAACACCACGGAGAACAGACAGACGATGACGATGATGATCATCCAGAACGACGGCAATCCCAACACGAAGCCTTAAAGTACGACCACGGCGATGATGATGATGATGATGCTTCCATGACAGATGCTTTGACAACATCTGCGAACAAACCAACAGCATCTTCATCATCATCTCGTCGTAGGTTAGTTTCGTTCCGACCATCGGTACAGGTACGAACGATTCCATCCCATCGTGAATATTCAAAAGACATTCGTGAAACGTTGTGGAATGGAACAGTCGCTGTGTCGGAAATCGTTCGACGGAACACACGCGAATATACGACCGAAGGTTGGACGATGGAAGGTGTGTTGGAAGAAGACAACTTTGTGCGACTGCCATCGGGTGATTTGGTACACCCAACAACACATCAATTTGAACAACAGCAAACGCAGCGACTGCAGGAAGAGCAACAAAAACGAAAGAAGACCAAATCGTATGCGTACAAGTCAGTTGCGCAGTGTTTAAGTTTTGGAATTCCACCACAACGATTGTCTAAAAAGACGAAAAAGAAGAAAAGCAGCAGCAGCACTACTATTAGTCGACGAACAACATCCCGAGGAGTATCTGCGAGTCGGATCGTTGCGGCTATACAGTAGTTCGTTCGGAGTGTAATACACAGGCATGCAGTACTAAAAAAGGGATGCACTGACCTTGAACACGGATGCACTGATACATAAAGTAACTAGTACTTAGTCACTAGCTTCATACGAAACGTATATTCTTGAACAGTATCTTGCAGAATAAAAAAAATTAGATGGCTCGTAGAAGGGAACGCGTGTACTGTATGTACACCACAATAGTAGCAACCAATTCAGCGCAAAGCTTCGCATCGGCGGACAGTCAAACCGCAGTATTCTTACTGCTGATATACGACTACCTTTTGCCGTCTACCAAAGATTAGATCGTTGCAAGAAGATAATAATGAAAAAGGAGTACTCTACTCGTCTACTACCACTACTCTCTAGGTACTGACACGAGGGTGTGAAGCATTATTATTTTGTGATCATGAAGGAGTATTAGCTACTACGTACAGTAGAGAAGTACTACTATAACGTTCAGACGACAAACAACAATGAATTACAGCAGCCCGAAAACAAGTATACCTAGACCTCTGGAACCTGTATTGTATACTACAAAACGTTTGCAGGCAGTGGTGTGAAACAGTTCCTTTGACATGGTCTTTTCCTTTCGAGATAGCATCAGTAGTAGTAAGCAAAAGAACTGCCACTACTTCTACTAGACTAGGTCTAGTAGGAGTCCAATTTGTGTCACGGGGGAGCCTTCATTATTCCAATACACTACCAGTTACTGGTAGACCAATACTACTCTAGAGAGGGTAATAAGTACTGCGTACCATGCGTTTAGTTTTAATCCTCTCCTATCATGAAGTGCAAGGCAGTAGTAGACTTACTATATCGACCTCGTGACTAGAGACTCTCTCTGTTCTCTACTAGTGAAATTCTAAAAGATTTCGGAAGAAGAGAGTGTGTCAAACAGGGAAGACTTCTGATCATTTTCTACAGCACCAGTAGACAACACCATCGTACGAGTTCAAGTACCAGGTACTAGAGTAGACTCTCGCTAGAGGAGGCCGAGAGTAGCAGTCTACTAGTACTAGTCTACTAAACGAAGTCCTGAATTCGTTATTATTACGGTACTAGAGTAGTAGAACATTATATTACTAGTCTACTGGTACCAGGTACTCGTACCTTTGAACTAGTACGTAGTAGTACCTGGACTGGCAGTAGTATTTGTCGGCACACATACATACTAGTAGCTGGTAGTTGACTAGGTACTACTAGTAGTACATCGTTTGGCAGATGGCAGTCCAATCCGATCTCTGTGCCGGCAAATAGAAGATCCAGTCGCCCAAGAGACGTCCATTCGTGTTTTACTGTACTATAGAAGCGATGGAGGCATAGTACTACTGTACCTGGTGAGTGGTACTAGAACTGCAATGCCGTATCTTCTCTGAAAACCTTCCGTCCGTTGTATTATTTTGATTCTTCTCAATAGGCGGAAGGTTGGCGGTAGTGTATGTCCACTATCGTAAAGATCCTATGCATCTATGCATTTCCCTCCGCCCTCCACCCACAATTTGATATTATTTTTTAAAAGAACAAATAATAATAGGGAAAAAATCGCCTCCTCCTAATACAATGGTGCAATCAATTAGTCATACACAAGGAAAAAGGGATGCTCACGACCGTCACCACTGGGCCTTGATGGAACTATTATCACCTCACAGCAGCAGCACTTGTGACACAACGAGCACCAACAGCAAGTCATCAGATTCTCATCAGGCCACAAAAGATTCTGTCCATATGCATTTTTGGGATCTTTTTAACCCACTTCGTGGTGTTCCTTATTTCAAACTGCCGAAGTCCGAGGAGACAGCTTTCGTAAAGTCTGTGACTGTTCCCTCTGATGATCACTTGTACGGTGAACACCTGGAGGAACTGGAGGGAGAGGATGAAACTGAAGCGTGGGACTTTGTTAATGATGATGAGTATGATGATAAGAAAGACGACGAGGACTTTTGTTGGGCTTCTGAATCACCACAAGTCCTCAAGGTTACGTTTGAGGAGAAAGTAATGGTCAAAGTCATTCCTTCCCGTCATGACTACTCAAATGAAACCAAGGACATGCTATGGAACAACGCAAGGTCCATGAACGCAAGTATGGCTCGCAACATACTCGAATTTGTATCAGACGGTAGGGATTGGAGGAGTGTTGCCGAAGAAGATGTCTTTGCCTACCTTCCGTCGGGAGAACTGGTCCATCCTGCGACATGGATTCGAACAGTCGCTGCTTTGTCATCACCTCCCTTAGTAGAACAACTTTCTTCAAGAAGAAGTACTGTCACTGGTACCAGTACTCGCTCGAAGAGAAAAACCATACTGGATCAACAGTTCTTCTATCCGCCCCAAACCAATGAGTTTATGGTTGCATGCTAGAGTTCCATGGAAGACCTTAAGAAAAACCTTCCCGGATGTGTTTGATTCATTCAAAGTGAGCACGAGATTTTTACACATTTTTGTTACACATACTGCACATTACATTAAATGTATTTAAGCTATAAATTACACTAGCTAGAACGACTTTTTATTTCAAGTCTAGCTACAGTGGCATCTCTCGAAATTTACTTGTTGCCTGATGGCAACCAGTACTGCGCTAATCTTTGGGTATCAAGTCATCGACTCCTTCGTAGTTCAAGGTACCCTTTCCCCACCACATCAAGTCTATGGTTTTTAATGCCAAATCGCTCAATCCAATGACAAACAAAAGAGTTAATACAGATGACCAAACAGCCTCATTGCTCAATAATGGTTCTAGAAAGGTTGGTAGGTGTTGTTTAGGCACTGTCAACCAATCTTGTCCCTTCAGGTAACCCGTTAAAGCAACGGCACAAGCAGGAGCAAAGAACATTTTGACTACCTTGAGGGCCAAAATGCGTGTCGATACTCGAGCATACAGTGTTCGGACCAATCGACGAAATTCACCAATATCCAAACGTCCCGTCTTGCTGGTATCGGCTCGTCGAAAAAGTTCCATAACACGAGCACGCGACGGCACTGGAACAGGTGCCTGCCGATTCACTTTGATGTAGAACTTTAATACCAATTCGTATACTATGTTGTTATTGTAGCGCAACCATGGCCGACGAAAAGAGTAGGATTAGAAAATGCATTCATTTGCCAGCTTCAGGCAGCCACAGATATTTCAACGTACCCTCCGATGGGGAAATCGATCCATCATGATTTGTATCTGCATCATTAAACAGATGAGTGACGTATCCAGAAAGAAGTCCCATATCGATAGCAGCTGCTTTTGCCGATGTTGGAACACTATCAGCCACTGCAGTCTCAACGGAGGAAGGAGACTTTTTACTATTATGATTTTTTCGACTGGGAAAAATGGTCGCACTGGTGATGATGCCAGGCAGAAGATTGGCATGATGCTTCTTTGCCTCGACGTCTATGAAGGTATCGAGTCCAATGACTGTCGTTAAAAGCAAAGTTACCGTGGAAATATATTGCATGGTGTGCTGTACGGTTAATGTATGTAAGATTGTAAACCTTATGCGATATGCGATATCCCATATTGTTATGAAAATCAGATGATCGACTAAGTTGTTACAGAATTATGTTTCAGATTGAAAACATGATGTCACGGACAGGATTCAGAGAAACAAACTCAGGGAACAGACCGTTGTCCCAGCCGTTGGTGAATTTCTACTCAAAGCAACCTACTCATTCATATTATTGAAATCAACCCAATTGTCCAAAAGCACGGATTGCAACCATTCCAGCGTCACAGGTCGCACTTCATTCAAGAGATACTTCCACCAATGCGGATCCGTCCAAATGTCGGCCCGTTCGTTTCTACCATGTGTAATTTTTGTCCCAGAAAACAAATGTTTGCGCTTACCATGGACAGAGCAGACTCATGACTTAGTACGCAACCTTCAAACAAGATTTTTTGCGACGCAGTCGCTCCAAATGCTTGTCACATAATTTGTCAAATGTCGTCGTGGCCACATCAACATCTTTAGCAGAGGCGAAACAGAGATCTGGTCGCTCCCTTTGAAGAATGGCAATGTTTTCAGCAGTCAAATTGCCGCGAAACCATACCAACGTTGGTGTCCGACGAACGAGCTTCATGAGTGCATGTTGAGGAATATAGTAGTGCGCCCTGTTGGCCTGCCAAATTTGTACGTTCATAATACCAAGGCGCATTATATTCGCAGTGTATTTACAAAGAAGCCAGAGATCATCGCCATTGTCGTGATAACTCATGCGGGCTGTTGGGGAATATTCTTGAGAAAGAAACCCTTGCAAATGGAGTTCTTGCAGACTGGGTGCCAGCCCCAGGTCGTAACCAATAGGTTCAATAGGGCGGCCTGTGTTGCTTCGACGTTGCTTCCACGTTACCTTTTCGAGTTTGCGAAAGATCTCGAAAAGTGGCCGTTCTGTCTTGATGCTAGGTATATGCAGAACTTTTATATTAGGAAACATTTCGGCAAAGCCATGTAGTACGATCTCATCGTTGACAACCCCTCCGCCAGATATGCGACTTGTCTTGGAAAGATCAAGTGACGTGACACCTCTAAATTGCTTTTTTTGGAAAAATTAAAGCCGAACAACAGGTCGGCATTACGAATCGAAAGATGATGTCCAGCTATATTGTTTCTCGTCCAAGCGTGATAAGAAAACCGTTGTTATGAAAAACTAAATTGTGAGCGTGGCTTTCGAATGGCTTGTCATAAAAACGAATGAATGTCTTGGCGTGTTTGTTTTCGGTATTGTCATTGTCGAACACCAAACCGTATCCAATAGAGCCAACACCCTCCATACTATTTACAACGAACTATTTTAGGGAAGCAACAGGATGCGAAATTCCCGATGTTGCATTGGTCTACCACCATTATATGTGAGTGCTGCTTCAGCTGCTGCTGCCGGTGGCTCCCTCAAAGGATCTATTATTTCTAGCTAGTATAAAAATGAAAGGCATCTATTACCAGGTAGTAGATATCGGTTATGACGTAAGGGTGACAGCCGAGTATCATGAAAAGTACAGCGCCTTGGCAAGTGTACACAGCAAACGAGGAGGCGAGATGTCTTGAATAATGATACACATTAGGTAGGACGATGAGACGCGGATTTCGGCCCAAGCGATACTACTTGTAGCTAGCTAGACTACTACTTATCTAGTCTACTGTTAATAAGAATAATCGCACTTACGAGTAAGAGAGTAGAGTACTACCAGTACTAGTAGCAGACAGGTGGAGAAGCCAGAACCTCATTCTAAGTACAAGACGTCGCGTCGTTCTCGCGTCCGCGCCTTTGCTGGGTTGTCACTTACTCAATTGGAGACATTATTATTCAATGAAAGTCTTCTGTAGTATTACCTTACTATTCGTAATGACTTTATTCCAAACCTGGTACTAATAGTACAGTAGTAGTAATTATCTTTCATGTAACTTTGATAAAAAGTCACCATTAAATAATGGTTGCTGGGTTGCTCTATGTTTTAAAAATAAGACTAGACTTTTAGGATGGATGCAGGGATGATGATTTTTATTATGTGTTTCTTTCTGCGAACTGCATCCATCGTTCTCTTTATCCAATGTCCTCGACGATAAGGCACGACAACGTCAACAAATTACAAGAATAACCAAGACATGATGAGATAGCCAAACATCGGCCAAAGTGCTTGACTAGATCACCTAACAACCAACGACGCCACTACTACTAGTAGTAGTAGTAGTCAGTACTTTTGATAGCAAAACTAATAACTATATTGTATTACGCCATGTCATCATCGTCCTATCATCTGCCGCTGCATCGACAGCAGGAGCAGAAACAGCAACAATCAGAAGGAGGAGCAATACCAAATCACATTCGTCGTCAACCACCACCAAACCAGCACTACAATCATCCTCATTCTACCACTAGCAACAGCAGTAGTCATAATAATAATAACAACTCGTACGAAGAACAGCTTCGTCGTCAAGATGGACTTGGCAGCAGCAACATCAGTCGTCTGTCTCAAAACAGCAGTAACAACCACCGTTTGTACAGTACCAACAATCGAACCTTAGTCATTATGGAAGATGATTCGTACAGTGACAATCCTGGTGGTGGCAGTAGCTACGATGTCTGTGCTGGTAGCAGCAGTAGCAGTAATGATTTCAGCTTTCGCGTACGTTCGACGGGTGTACATCCAGCAGTACCACGTGCTTCGGCAACATCCATGTCGCGTAACTTTTTCTTAACACCACCGGAACGATTGCAAGTCGATCAATCGGTGAATTTGATGGATGTTGAAAAAGGACGGTACGATTATTTTGAAACAGACAAACCAGCACCACGGTACAGTACGACAACAACAACAACAACAACAAGACAACAACGTGATGGTTGGCTGTCGCGCTCGTGGTTGTGGTGGCCGTCGCCTTCTCCACCGAACGACCTCAACCAAACAAAGACTAGTACTACAGTAAATGCAACAACAACAACAAATACCGATGTCTTTGTCGATGAAGAAGTTGGCATTACCAAAGAGCGACGTACAAGTAGCAAGAAGAACAGTACCAATAAACAGAAGAAGAACAAGAAGAAAAACAGGAACAAGAAGGGCAAAAAGAGCAAGCGCAGGCAACATAGCAGTAGTAAACGACAACTAGAAGATGGTAACAGTCGCAGTGACTTACTGTTGTCGTCGTCGTCGATCAAGAAGTCGAAGAAACAACGACGACGTAAACCCCGACGACTTGATACGTCTCGATTGATGGTCTTGTGTGGGGGATTGTTCATTCTTCTTATGATCATTTTAGTACCACTACTTTGTTTGGGAAAGTTGGGATGGCAGAAGATTCGTTCATCGTCATCACCTGTTGTCACCAATACCAGCACTAAAGAACAACAAGATGACACGACGACGGACGTCTTTATGCCTGCTCGAGAACATTCTTATTTGGATGTAGCATCACTTCCTGCTTCGACGCGAGCTATGTTGAACGTTCAAGACCATTCGACATCGACATCATCACCCCAAGAACAAGCTCTGCAGTGGGTTGATCATGATCCTACGATTACTATTCTGCAACACGGTAACAATGATGATACCACTACTAGTGGAACCAGTAGTAGTTTTACAAATCCATCGCTGCAAGCCCTCGATACACTGGCTGCTGTGCAACGATTTGTTCTGGCAACGCTCTACTTTGCCACCAACGGACCATACTGGCATCACGCTGACGATTACTATGCTCGCGATGACACTATCGATACCGAACACTTCCAATTGGACTATGATCCACACAATACCAACATTGAAAATAGGCCGAATCATCATCATGCCAACTTTTTGGATGTTAGTATTGACGAATGTGATTGGTTTGGTATTGATCCCGACGGTAACAATGACGATCCATCCGCCAACGCGTACAGTGTTTGCAATCGTTATCAACAGATACATACGATCAATCTCAAGAATCATAACATGACAGGATCATTGCCATTTACGGAACTATCCTTGTTACATAATTTGAAACACGTTGACGTTGGTCACAATCGACTAACAGGAACCTTACCCGGTGCTCCGATTTGGACCAAATGGAAAAATTTGGAAACGTTGGATCTCTCGTACAATGATATGACTGGATCGTTCCCTACAGAGCTCGGATTGTTGGCTCAGTATTCCAATGGATTGCGTAGTATGAGTTTCCATCACAATCGTTTCACATCAAAGTTACCAACCGAAGTTGGACTCGTCGTAACACGGTTAACGACTTTTGATGTCACAGCCAATGCTCTCACAGGAAGTATACCAACAGAATTGGGTGGTACAATGTCATTGAACACTGACGATGGCGACGATGGATTTCGTGCCATGGAATACTTGTCACTCAGTGGCAATGACTTTACAGGGTACATACCGAGTGAACTGGGGTTGTTGTTACAACTGAAAAGTTTGACTTTGACCAACAATCCTTTTTTGGCACCACAAACAATGCCTTTGGAAATTTGTGCTCTCATGACGACACAAAATAACCATGGACAATTGCAAAAGTTGGCCGTCGATTGTGAAATTGTACATTGTCCAGAAGGATGTGATTGTTTGTGTAGTCATCATCACAACAGTACGGTTCTATCAACGACACCAACAGTGACGGCGGCAAGTAGTAGTCGCACCAGTCAAGATCTGATCCGGATTCCATCTCAAGAATTGGGAACAACACCGGAAAATATCAGCGAAGAAGAAACGCATGCATTGACTGCCAAGCGATCCTTTTCCAGTCACGGGAGTGATCTGGCCAAGGAAAAGAATATATTTCATTCTGAAATTGCGAATGAAGAGGAAGAAGCCAAACCATTGATTGCCAAGAGATCATTTTCTAGTCACGGGAGTGATCTCTTCAAGGAGAAGAACATATTTCATTTATAGAAAGGGAAGTTTGAATATTCATATCACAATAATATCTATATTTTGTATATTCATGTAACATAGAAGGAATTGGACCACACTGTTGGCAAAGCAAAACCCAAAAACGATTGTATTTTTGTAGCAAAGATGGTACGTCGACTTGATCTCAAGCTGGGTAGAAAGACATTTCTTTATCTAGAAAACTTCCAAAAGAGACAGTAACGGAAGCTATAGAGGCTCGAAGGAGGAAAAGCAAACTAGAAAACAAAAGTTGTCCAGAGGAGGTGTATTACTATTGCGCGTAGGGAAATAGCATGCTAAAATACCATCCTATGCATGCAACGTTTCTGGGATCACTAAACGCGCTGGAGCTTGCTGCAGTTGCAGACTGGTAGCTTTCCTCCTCATTACTCATTATTATCAGCTGCCGTAGCTACAGTCGTTACTACTACTAGCTAGTAGTAGTGTAGCTACTTTAGTGGTACTCTAGTAGTTGTCTACTCTACTACTACTGTACTAGCTAGTACTAGCTAGTAGCTACTTGGAGTACTACTAGCATATGTACGCCCACTACTAGTAGACTATGGAACTACTAGAGGGGCGAGTGGTATCTATGAAGGACTACTACCAGAGCCCCTATCCACTACTAGCTAGAGGTCTAGTAGGTTCCTGCAGACTCCGCGATAGTACTAGTTAACAGTGAAGACGACTACTACTACTAGCTAGTACTGCAGTACTACCAGTAGTAGCTACTTCTACTCCTACTACTGGTAACGTAGTAGTAGTATTGCATTGTTACCAATCCAGCAAGAATTGATGGGCCAAGCTATTAATCTTGGATGCAGATACCAGTAGGTACCGGTAGACCACTGCATGGCATTAAATAATCAAAAATGACTCCAATACCGAGAGTTCAAAAGCTGACGTGTTGTTACCACTGATACCAGTACTACCACTAGCTAGGTCTACTACCAGGTACCAGGTAGTATTAGTGCCGCCTACCAGGTACTGTTACTACTACTACTAGTAGTATCTGCACGGTGGTGGTCGAAGGTTGTCCAGTGGCTGGTGACGCTCCCTCTAATAGAGGAACTTTTTGACCCAGACTAGACTACTGTAACTGGTAAATCAGTAATGATAATTAAAATGAGTTCGTGAATTACTACTAATACATTCCCTGTATTTTCAGCACTACTTACATTCTTGTCTATTATAAAATTGAAAAAAAGCTCATTAATTTCTTGCTGGGGTGAAGCATTGACAATTATTGTCTTCTAGAAAGTCATCCTTGTTCCGTCAAACTTGAGACTCCAGTTGAGAGATGTCAAATCGGTACCAGGTACCAGTACCTGGTAGTACAGTTACCAGGTACTCGTACTACTACTGTTACTAGCAAGTACCTGGTAGGTAGCTACAGTACAAACTAGTAGCAGTAGTCTAGTACGTATGGTTAAATAAACAAACAACAAGCAAACAAAAGCAGAGAGAGAGAAAATAATAATTGAAAAAAGGGCACATCCACTCGGTCACTTTTATTTGGTGATTGCGTGAAAAAGGGCATCCAAAGTCCCTCGCCTTCCCTCCTCGTCTTCTTTACCTAGCATCGCACCAGCTTGATCTGCAGTCTGCAGTGGTATAATTATTTTATCTTTAGGCTGTTGTACTTAGACAGGTAGTTCACATCCATCCATTCATCCGTTCATCCGTCCATTTTTAGTTTGCTTTGCTTTTTGTAGGGAAGAAAAAGGACATTGGGAGAAAGATTTACAACCCGAGTCTGAACCTGAAGTCGACAAACAACAACCGCTGAAGGCTATCTCAACCAAGAATACTATCAATCTTTTCCTATCCTACTACAAGGTACAAGGACACACACACACTACTAGCCACTACTAGTAGTAGTAGTAGACGCGAACAAAGACAGAATACTTTGCTTACTCCCAATACTGCTGCTTGATAGTTGTACTAGTATGAGCGAAAGCGAAGAGATGCATTACTTGGATCCATCAGATAGATTACAAGGATACAACGAGCGAACAGCTACAATTAGAGAGAAAAATACAAGTAGTGGAAAAGATTCAGAAACAGAAAAAGACATTTGTGACAACGGACATCAATTTCAGACCATGTCAACCGAGATTAAAAAGATTCGAGTGGAGCTCGAGTACCAAAGACCTATGCTCCCCATGAATGAACATGCTCCCAAATCATCATCATCATCATCGGGAGCAACACAGGGTGAAGGTACTAGTAGTACTAGTGGTCCTGGCATTGAGCGACAGTATTCACGGAATGCTATTCGTGATCTCAATGATGATCGATTGGATTCCTTCAAGAATGGTGCCGTTGGAAATCCAGGAATGCCAATTCCTGCAATTCCACCCACCAAGGCACCTCCTGGTTCTCCGTTACAAGAACACAAAACAAATAGAAAGAGCAAACTGGAACGGTTGACATCGCGGACCAAGAAAATTCTTGCCGAATCCAACTTTTCGGACGATCAGAATACCCAAGCTGATTTGAAAAACGGACGATGTAATTTTCTATTGGCCACCATGTTGACAGGGGTGTCCTACTATTACGTTTTTTCGCTAATGGCAATTGTGGCCTGGTCGTGTGCCTGTTCCTGGTACTTGGAGGAACTCAGAGCCATCCAAGACGAGAACCCCACTGCCAAAAACTGGATCACGTGGTTGGACGAGACCGATGTTCGAATGATCGGTTCGCTTTTTGTTTTTTCCCTGGTCTTTCGTTTCAATCAGTGCTACAATCGATGGTGGCAAGGACGAATGCTTTGGGGCGATATCATTCAAAATTGTTTAGATTTTTCTCGAAAATCAACCCTCTGGTGTCTCGATCAGGAATATTCTGATCGATTGAATCGTTACATCGTGTGCTTCCCGTACGCGGCCAAGGCACAGCTCCGGGGTCTGTCCCTAAGTGACGAATCAGAATCAGGACAAGATTTGGTAGATCGCGGATTTTTGGCGGAAGAAGAATTGAACTTTTTGAAGGAGAATCCCTGTTGGGAGCCCGAATTCTTTCTGGATCTCATGCGAGCCATGGTGGCCAAGATCATTATGGCACAATGGGAGCGAGAACCAGACGAACAAGTCTTGCTGCTACCTCACTCCAACCGTATCCACGATCGTCTGTTTCCTCCTTTGGACAAGGCTGTCTACGATTTGGGCAACAGCATCGGAGAAGGTGTCAGTGTCCGAAGCGCAGGACTCCCTCGATCTTACGACACTGTTCATTATATCTTTTTCTGGATCTACTTTTTGCTTGCCCCACCTGCAGAGGCAGCCACGATTGGATGGATGTGTCCGATCATTCTGGGATTTTCTGCTGGTATTATCATGACTCTGATGGATATGGGTACATCAATGGTGGATCCCTTTGGAACGGATTTGGTGGACTTGCCGATCGAAAGATTTTGCGAAACGATTGAAGCCCAAGTAATGACGATCCAACGACGGCACGCAACTGGAAAGATTATGGAATTTGCGTCGTCAGCAGAACCAGGTAAAAAGTTTCACCAAGTGCAATCCACCAGAATACAAAAGCGTGCCATCGAGATCAAACTGTGAATTCATTTAACTTTTTTCGTCTGAAAGACAGAAATCAACCGTGTGCAAAAGCTAGTCTCTGATATCGAGAACATGTCACTGTTAGTCCTAGCTCCTCTTATAAAATAAATAGATCAGCGGCGGTCTTCCGGCTTGACACTGTGCGTACAAGCTGGTTGCGAAAATAGTGATTTATTTGTCGTCGTCATTGTTATTACTATCCGAATCAAAATTGTCTACTATTTTTTGTCGTTGTTGATTTTGAATAGCTCTGACATCGCCCTGGCAAGATTGCGCCGCCACAACAGCCCAAGTCACACGTGCAAGACCTCCCTTGACGATCCACTGGTCGAGTGTCAATGGGCCATCGTGATTTGTCACTATTAAGTGAGAATTGTAACCTCCCGACTGGTGAACTTCTTGAACGTTGCTATCCTCTTCCTCGATAGCAGCTTCAAGCGTGTGAATCCTTTCTTGACTGGCCCTGACAATCGACGCTGGAACAATGATTTGATTTTCTGTCCGTAGGGCGTGTGCCAGCACAGTTGGATATTGTTGGGCGAACCACATCATGCGCCGTTTGCTACTCGCCCACATGGAATAAAGACCAAAGTTGTACCCCACACCAAGTCCAACCAAGGCGGGCACCAGTGGTCCCACTGTGGCAGGAAAGAAGACTGCTCCACTAAGTCCAGCGGTTAATCCAACGGTGAGACTACTTATGGTAGCGGAAACCAAGGTTTCACCCAGAAACTGAGCCCGAGCTGGGACATTGACGCCTGACAATCGAACGAGCGATGATAGACCCGATAAGTGGCCCTCCTCTTCGTCTGACATGATATTTTTTGTGAATTATCGGTCGGTTGGTTGGCTGTGGTTAAGAAGTTGAGTTCTTTAACTAAGACGTATTTGTGATGTCCTCAAGCCTGAAGCCTCAAGCTCATCTTTTTGAAGACACTCCTAAAGTTAATGTGAATCTTTAGCATCCTTATTTCATCACTAGAGATAGGGGCAGCAGGAATGCAACAAAACTGATTCCCACGATATCCGCTTCGATCTCACATATTCATCGGACATCTTTTCTTGATATGAACATAATCTGATTTGATCTGATGCACTGAAGAACACTCAACATAGCTCTGGGAAGTTGGGGCCCGGACTTTTTTTACTGCCCACAAGGAAAGTGCTCACTTTGTGAAAACTAGAAAAGAGTAGAGTAGTCTGCAATCAACAACGGATCTATCCAAACGACAGCAATGTTACTCCAGATAGACCATCCAACACGAGGAGCATGAATCAGAGCATTCCTTAAACAAATAATTTTTCGCTCCCATGGACAAACTCAGATTTCAAGGCTGTGGAACCGCCTGTTGTAGGGTTTGACGGAACCAGGCTCCAATGATTCACTAAAAAATGATCGCAATTTCAAAATTCAAAAATTCAAAATCATCTGAAATGCATTGCTTGATGCCAGAAACCCCTACTACCAGGTACCGATGGCGATTCCTCAGTGCCGGGTAAAAAATAATGTGGCACATGGAAATGGTTTTTGCCTCCAGTGAAAAAGTCGCTCGGGTGTCAGCAGGGTAAATGCAATGCTTTTATTAGCTTCCTGACAAGTCGATTTATTTACTAATAATAAGACGAAATTCGACAGTAGCTGTCGAATAATCAATCTCACTCAAAAGATGACGAGTTACTTCTTATTTTTTGAAACTGGTATCTGTCTACTTCTCCCGCCATGTCACTCGAGATCCAGTCGTACTGGAACGAAAAGAAGCAAACTCATTTGATGAGAAGGAACCGGTGAAGGTTTTCAAACCTCCAGTCATCATGCTGTGTATTTTTTAAATTCAGCGGAACAGGAGTGGTTGGGTGTTCCGGTCGACACGGAGACGAATCCACGCATATCCTGGAGCCATGTGATCCGCCAAAGATTTTAGCTTCTCACCATTCGAAAAAGCAGCAGTTCCTGCTCTACTACTACTACTAGCTAGCTAAAGATGTCTTTCTGGTCCACTCAAACCTACTACGTATTCAACTCGACATGCACACAGTTTGCAAAGAGCATTTTTCGCCAAATTTTGATCGTGCCATTTTGCACTAAGCGTGACTTTAATCTATCCGGTAGGAGGGCGGCAAGATGCTGAAGACCACTGCATTCTGAACTCGGCAAGACTTGTTGGCAAATACAGAAGGCAGATCAAAGGGCGGAGAAGTCTTGTAAACTGAGTCCCACTGTCAAATACTTAGGGACCAATGCGTCCTATGCACCAATCAAGATTCTCTAAATTACTAGTTACATTACGAGTGAATTAACGCGTATTTACCGGCTTGTCTCTAAGGAATCTTGGCGCAAAAGGCACAATAGCGTTCCGTAGAATACTTAATTGTCACTCTCAGGTCTGAAAGAGCCTTACACGTAAATAAAATAAATACTTACTTCAGTGCTCAAGAAGATCATACAACTTTTTTTCTAAGCATCAGGTACTGATCCAATGATAGTCCTTTCTTGTTATAAGGGATAGCAGCACGTGACAAATTTTGGCAAGTCGTTCAATTAGGCGGTATTTGTTTTGCTCACCTCTTATCTTAACAAGCTGTGTCCCGGTGTGTTTGAAAGAGAAAAGCCTACTACTACTCAAGCCACTATAAGAGAAGTTCATCCCGCTGCCATCTTCATAGTTTAAATTGATTAAAGCTGATCTCACGCGTGAAACACATTAATACCAACCTTCCCACTACAGGACAAGGTCACATCAGACATCTTCCAGAGAATCGACTCATATTCTATTTATCAATCCACTACGAGTTTATAATTTATACATACTACACCTCAGGATGATGAAACTATTCACGATACTTCTCTTGGCTGCGCTTTTGGCTGCTCCTAGTATGGCCCAAAACGCACGAGGCCATGACGGCGCCCCTCCCGTGCGCCGTCGGCGCCGCTCCTTGATTCAGGCTTTAACGTCCGAAGAAAAGGATGCGGCTGCAGCTGCCGCCGAGAAGGAACGGGCATCCCGCCAGCGCACATTACGACGATTCACCAGTGAGTTTGGTGAAGACCTCGAAATGGAAGCCGAGGCGTTGGACATGGCCGATCTTGAATGGGGACGTCTCTTGCAGGACATGAGCATGTCTGTGCCACGTAAGTCAGAACCTGCAGAAACAGAACCCAGTCAGCGCATGAGTATGCTTTCGAAAAGCAAGGTACGCCGTCGAAGACTTCTTCCTCTTCTTTCGACCAGCGATTCAATGCCTGCTGTTTTGACGGTCATCAAGATGACCGTTCAGCTTTACCTACGTTCGTGTGCCCGTCTTGGCCAATTTCTAGAGTTGCTGCTTTGTCCTTGTGTCTGTGACGTTCGTGACTTGATCTGGCTTCTGTTGAAAGCTGTTTGCCTCACCTGCATGCCCTAACACTCATCTGTGGCGAATATCAGGGTAAGGGAAAAGGAGGGTCTAAAGGAAAAGGAGGGTCTAAAGGAAGCGACGGTAAAGGTAAAGGAAAAGGAGGGTCCAAAGGAGACTACGAGTCCAAAGGAAAAGGAGGGTCTAAAGGAAGCGACGGTAAAGGTAAAGGAAAAGGAGGGTCCAAAGGAGACTACGAGTCCAAAGGAAAGGGAGGAGGCTCTAAAGGAAGTGACGGTAAAGGAAAAGGAGGTTCCAAAGGAGACTACGAGTCCAAAGGAAAGGGAGGAGGCTCTAAAGGAAGTGACGGTAAAGGAAAGGGAGGCTCAAAGGGTGATTACTACTACCACAGGCATGAGCGACAAATCTAAGTACGTGATGTAGCTTCCTCCATGCCTCCTTTAGAGTATTCTTGTCACTGCTACTTTCACCAGGTGCTTGTATTCTGAAGGAAAGTTATCTAATGATATGGATGGCCTCCCAAGAGAGATTGCCGCTGCTGTATTCACTTGTCGTGCTAAGAAGTACGTGTCTTTTAAATTATGATTTTCCAGGTGTTTCCCCCAGTGTTTTGTAACTGCCTTTCTCCTCGTTACTGCTGTCGTCCATGAGTCTGTCTTTGTTCTAGATGTGATGTGCATAATTTAGAAGCACGCGACAAGCTTTCGAATACGTCATAGTAATATCTTTGCAGAGAAAGTGTGGCTGCTCTGACGCTTCGTACACGCATACAGTTAATCAGCAAGAAGCATCTGGATGTTACATCACGAGCTTTTTGCAGCGCCAGCAAGAATGAGCCCTACTATTCTTATAGTAACTTTTGGAGCCATAGTAGTAGAATGGCTATGATGACTTGCTTCCAGAAACGATTGTAGTTTTAGTAAAAACAACTATGGTCTGGCACTTACGGTAACTTTGTAGAGACTTACTTGAGCGAGCCAAGATCTTTACTACTTTATTTTCTCGGCATGCATTCAAAATTCAAAATTACAAATAAGAAGTACAAGTAGAATAGTACTAGTACTAGCTGATGTAGTAATACCAGGTACTAATAGGAGTAACTGCTGCTAGCTAGTTATTAGCTACTACCAGATTGTTCTACTACTACTACAGGTACTTGACTGCTTGTTTGTTGTCCCTCGCTTGGACTGAAAAGAGTAGTCTAGTCTTTCGTTGCTCTCTCTCTCTCTCTGATGAAGAAAAAATGATTCATTGGCATGAAAATATCGTTCGTTTGGCTGGCTTTTACCGTATGGCTGGAACATTTTTGGGGGTTCTCGAAATTGGAAGCGAGTTTTGTATGGTAATGGTACGTACTACTACTAGTAGTAGTACCGTAGATACCAGTACGTCTCAAGTTCTTTACAACACACGTGCTGATTCTTATTCTTCTTCAAAATGTTTCCTACTGGTACTGCATGGCACTACTACCTGGTACCTGGTACTAGTACTAGTACTAATGTACTAGGTACGTTAATTCTGGAAAAAAGATACAAATTGGTGCTCGAAGTACTTGAAGTACTTGAATATTAATTATTTTTCAGCAACTATCGTTTGATTTGTACCAGGTACCATAGTATCTACTACCTGGTGCTAGAGTAGTAGTAGTAGTCTACTGGTATGTGGTACGCACCTGGTACCTGGTACTCTACTCAATTACCTGGTAGCAAGAAGGAACCTCCATGAATAATATTAAGGCTAAACAACCGTTATATCAATAAAGATACTGTAAGTGATGGTCACTTTTTCATTTGGTTGTGTATTAAAACTAGTAGTACAGCAGTAGTAGACTAGTACTCTGGATAGTAGTAACAAAGGATGAATCTAGTTCATCATCTCTCCGAGGGGGAAAATAAATAAATGATGCAATCAATCGTAAAATTGATTTTTGAGTAGGTCTACATCCAAATCCAAATCGTTCCTCTTTCACCCCTCATTCTACCCACTGGTAGTACCAATCAAACAAAACAACGAAAGAAGGCTGTAGGGTAAGACATCAAACATGAGTAGTCGCAGTGTAGGATCCAATACGAGTAGTACATACTACTATTCATGTGGTTCGAGTGAATCAATGCCAGATAAGGAAGAACCCGCCCCCGCTTCTCTGAGTCCAATCGAAGAGGCACCATCGTCATCATCATCATCTAAAGGAGGCAGTGATTGCAATCTCAATCCCAGAAACGTTATCCGTCAAGGAATGAAAGGGAGGAAACACAAGCACACTACTGCTATTACTACTACGTCTGCGTCTGCTTCTACTTCTGCTTCTAATACAAGCAGATCCAAAGTAAAAGAAAATGCCACTCAAACCAGCCCAGGGAAACATTCTTCTTCTCGCAGTACCGTAACCCCCCCACCTCCTGCTGTTGCGAGTACAGACCGAACTTCTCTTTCCACTTCCAGTAGTTCAACTTCATCCATGATGGTGTCATTCCAACAAACGATACCAACCTTGGCACGACCCGTCCTGATGATGGACTCCACAATGTCTGGAGATGGAGCGGGAAGTATCGGATCTTCTTCAAATGCGTTTCCGATCAGCAACACGTATAACAACAACAGTGTTAGTAGTAGTAGCCATTCTGCTTCGTTACTGTCTTCGTGCTCTACTCTGGAGAGTTCTGTTACGACTAATACCACTACTACTACGTCCAGCAAACATAAAGAACGACGACAACGAAAACGAAGGTATTCTCGAAATTTACCTCCCGATGTGGATCCGAATGCGACCATTCAAGAACTTAAAAAGAAACAATCAAAAAAGGAACTATCAGCAGGAGCAGCTATCATTGCTGCTGCTCCTGCTCCGGTAGCAGAATCGAATCGATTGGTTCAAAAGACAAAGAAAACTGAACCATTATCGTATAAACCAATGTTGTTGTCAACACCAAGTCTTCACCACCACAGCCATCATCTTGACAACACAGAAACACAGGATCAAATGACTCTCAGCAGCAAGAGTAGTAGCAGCAGGAGTAATCTACAGAAGGTCAACAACGTGGAACAGGAAACACTTTCATCTTCAAAAGGAAAAAAAGAAGGAGTAGTCGGAAGGAAATCAAAATCGTCAGATGTCACTCCGTCTACTATTGCAGACGTCAAGACGAACAGTTTGGAAACCAGACCAAGATCTTCATCGTTGATCGCGGTTCCCTCTTCACCTGCCTCGAGTAAAATAACCACAAGAGTTCATCATCTTGCTCCAACTTCACCGGGAGAACAAATTGACCTTTCCTATGATACGCATCGGCGTGCTGGTTCTGCACGGTCGCGATCAGTACACTCGCGACACAAACCAAACAGGAGCAACAAGAAACAGCAGCAACATCGTTCACATAGTCATCATCATCATTATCGGCAAGGTTCACACCCACCACCACCACCACCACCACCACCACCACCACCACCAGGTTGTCCTGGCTCACCGGGTTCGCGAAAGCCACTAACATCCGAAACCCAAAATAGCAGTACACAGCAGCCACTATCTCAGAGCAAGGCTCCCTCCTCAGGCTTACAAAGGACGTCGTCCTCGTCAAAAGAGCAACGGTCTATTCATAGTGGGTCTGTCACCGCCGTTAGGTCCGTGAACAATCAAAAAACAGGGAATAACAAAGCCATTGATAATGGAGACGAACAACTTGAAGTTGATCGCCGCCGACGTGGTGGTGGTGGTAGTCAAAGACATTTTTCCTCTTCCTCCTCATCCTCCTCGTCCAAGAGACGAGTATTATTGCCACCGTCTCGTGATATCGAGGAGGGCGTACCTCGAGCAATGAATTCGAAATCGTATCCCTTCAATGACGATAATGGTATGGAAGTGGAGTTATTAGTTACCGCCACCAACACCAGTACCAATGCCAAGACATCTTCGAGAACATCGGATCGATGCGTCAATGAGAAGAGGTTGCCTCAAAGGAGTGTGGAGGAGTTGTTGGATGTGTTTAAAAGTAATGGCGGAAAATGCCGTAAACATTGGATGATATGTATTCTTTTATGTTTCATTATCGGCGTCGCATCGGCGATTGTCCTTGGTATTTTGGCGACCCGTAGTACAAAAGCCTCTCGCAACGAACCTCAAGAAACATCCACTAGACTCATCGATATCTTACCATGGAACACGCGATTGGCCTTTGAGTACCCTTCAAGTCCACAATCCAGAGCATTTTATTGGTTGGAAAATGATCCCAATCGAGATGCATTGTCGTTGACAGCAGCACTTCAGAGGTTCGTACTGGCGACGTTGTACTACTCGACGGCTGGTGATCAGAAATGGCAAGATTCGGGATTTTGGCTTTCCTACTATCTGCCCGAGTGTCATTGGTTCAAACAAGAATTCGAATCTGTTTGCGACGCAGCAGAGCGCTTCCACACGCTGAGCCTTCCGGGCAACTCCCTCGAAGGAACACTGCCGGAAGAATTGGACATGCTGTCGGCTTTGTCTATCGTACAATTCCAAAAGAATAATTTGGTAGGTGAACTTCCGGTACGAATCTGGTCCTCTTGGGATCATTTGGTACTGTTCAATGTGGGCAATAATATGCTGTCGGGATCGCTGCCTTCCGAGATCGGCCTGCTGGCCGAGGCGACGCATTTGAATACTCTTGCATTTCAATCCAACCAGTTTACCGGAACGATTCCTTCTCAAATTGGGCTCCTTTCTCTTGACTTTCTGAGCCTTTCGGAAAACAAACTCGAAGGTACAATTCCGAAACAGTTAGGTCTTCTCGAAAATGCCCGTGATATATATCTTTACGGCAATTCTCTCACAGGGACGATTCCAGGATCGCTTGGGCTGCTTTCCAAGCTGACCCGTCTCGAGCTTCACAACAATAACTTTTCTGGTACTGTCCCCAAAGAACTGTGTGATTTGGTGGAATTTGGCAACTTGACTACACTTACTGTGGATTGTCTGCAAGTAAATTGTAACTGTGGTTGTGATTGCACCGCCACAGGAACTGTAGCACGTACCAGTATTTTTGACGTTGAAGATGGAAAGTACTAAATAATACTCTATAAAATAAATTTATATATCTTTTATCAAAGATTATCATTCTTTTAAACTTGCCAATTGGTCTGCGGAAAATTAGTAAACTCAGCATGTTATTAGCTACTACTGGAGCACTAGCTATTACTAGTAGTACAGTATTCTAGTAGCAGCAAGCAAATTCGTTGTCGGGCTAGAGCAAAAGAGAAAGTGTGTCGTTTGCACAACGAAGCAACGAGGTCAACTGGGGGGGAAGCGAGCGAGAAGAGCTGCAGGCAGGATCACCATGTTGATTGTGATGAGAGTGCTTTCGAAATGCATCCAGAACAGCCGTTGTGAATGAATCTTCCCCTTAACAACAACAACAACAAACAAACTAATAACAGGTACTCAGTACCTGGTACTACCTGGTAATACGGAAGAAGGAGTAGAACGCAAGTGTGCTACATTCTCATTGATCCTCATCCCTATTCATTTTGAACCCGTTTACTTAGACATACATTTTTATTATTATTATTATTTAACTGATCAAATAAATGATAATTAAAAAAATGAAAACATTTTTATCTCATTCAATTATTGAAACGTGTATGGTAGCTATCACTCTACTATCCAGGAGCTATTCTATCATACCGAGTAGTCTAGATTGCTTCACTGCGCTCGCAGGAGTCGGTGGAAGACAGCTGCAATCGGGTCGTCGGAGTACTCGATTTGAAGGAGTTACGGTAGTAGATCCAGTTTCGTAGAAGGAGGAATGTCTCAACTTCCCCCCTCCCATGACTATTGCTCTTCGAGTATCCTTAATTCTTATAATAAGCAGCAAAATAAAGTTCCAAATAATCCAACAACAACAACAACAACAAAAACAACCAGAGAAAGAACAAAAAAAGCGCATTCCATTAAAGATCCAATTCAACAACAAACAACAATAACTTTTTTCCGAAACGTCATTGTTTTTTCTTCTTGCACCTGAACAATTATGGTCGTTCAATGTGTCTGTGTTGAAAATGGACGCAATATCAAAAGTCGCGACAATCTACCAGTAGGAAACTCTGCAACCCATCAGAGTGATCCTTACAACAAAGAGAAGAAAAAAAAAGTATATTCTAACCGGGCAATCTCAAGTGTTAGGGTGAACATTATTGTCGTCCCGTATTTTGTAATGATTCATTGGAAACGATGGAAATGACTTCTGCTGCTGAACAACAACAACAACAACGACCACACCAACCACACTATGGACGAGGGTTTGTATACCGACCTGTAAAATCGTACTACAACAACAATACTAATACAAGTATTGATTTGCGTTCCTTGTCATTTATGCAAACATCGGGTCAAGCTAGAGCAGGCAGTGGATGTTTCATAAGTCATGAGTACCAATTTGTGTACATCCATGTTCTTAAAAGTGGTGGCATGACATTGAAACAATTTTTACGGTTGGGATTGTGTTCGACACCAACAAGTACAACAACAAGTACAACAAACAAGAAGAGTGGTAGTGTTTGTTCTTCTCAACTACTCCAAGTTGTGGATTGTCGTTTGGCATTAGAAGAACATGCCGAAAACTATTTTATTTGGTCTTTTGTACGTAATCCATACGATCGAATGTATTCTGCTTTCGCCATGGCATTGGCGTATCGTGGTGGTGGTGGTGGTGGTAATGGCAAAAACAAGAACAAAAAGAAACCTCTCAAACGTGAATTTGATTTTGCAACGTTCGTTTTGGCTCACAGCAATAATGAATCGTTGTCGAGATACGGTTCTGACAAGACGACGACGACGACGACAGCAATTGATATCCTTTAATTAACCAACGCCATGACACTGGAGGACGATTACAAACAAGACACGACAACGACCAACACGACAACGTCTCTTATGCGACCATTGTCATTGTCATTATTATCGCAATTCCAAGAGCGAGAATCCGCTATTTTATGATGCTCAACAACAACAACAATTGCAGCAGCAAAAACGAAAACGAAAACGAAAATTGCGTCATTGTAACAACAATCATCATCACAGAATTCTGCGACGTCGTGATGCGACATTGACAGTACAGGCCAAAAGCACGACAATCACTGACCTACATGGACGTTGTGCATACGCAACCACAAACGTACTTTTTGTTCGATGAACAGGAATGTCCCGTTTTTGATTTTTTAGGACAGTTGAATAAATTTGAAACAGATTTGAAACGTGTTTTGAACGTCATTGGGAGTCATGAATTGTTAGACTATTACACTGAACTGTACGGAACAAGTAGTGATGATCCTAATAAGACCAAGAACAACTTTATTCGTTACAGAGCCTCTAGTACATCGTTTGGTACCAGAGAGAAGAAAAAACGACAAGAAGTACAAAACAATAGTAGTAGTAGTGATGGTACCAATGCGCTGTACGCGGTATATCACCCATACAACAACAGCAGCAGCAGCAGCAGCAGCAGCAGCAGCAATTTATTATTACAAAATGCTGTAGCAGAAGAATACGAACAAGATTTTCGTTTACTGGGATATGATTCTACCACCATACCATGATGTGAATTTAACAACTTTTTCTTTTACATTATCTATGTGTCTGTGTGTTAATTTTGACTTTGCTTGTTGCTGCTGCTGCTGCGTTTGTTGCTTTTGCTCGTCCTCGTCGAAGAAGAAGATGATGATGATGATGATGAAGGAGGAAAGATGCCTTCCAGTCCAACCAGATCCATCCAATGGTAGTAATCCTTGACGTGTCTCTTGAGCTGCAACAATAGGTCATCGTCCCTAAAATCAACGGGAATGCAAATTGTTACACTATTGTCGTGGTGGAACGTAACCGAAAATCCCTTCGTTTCTCGTTTTTTACGACGACGATTTGTGTCGTACTGTTGCTGTGGTTGCTGCTGCTGCTGCTGCTGCTGCTGTCTGTTGCCAACATCAGGTCCAGTGGATTGTACTGTAGGAGCTGTTAAAACGAATGTCGTATTTTCCCACAATCGTCCTAAATCTTCCAACGCTAAAGCATCAAAATGTTCATCGAATAAAAGACTCAGTCGACGCAAAACAATCAATTGTGATATAGGATCTACAACACTGTCACTGTCATCATCATCATTGTGATTGTCCGTTTTGTCGTTCGCATTGTTATTGCTGCTGGTATCATTATCATTATTTGTTGTTGTTGCTGTTGTTGTTGATGATGTTGATGTTGATTCAATTCTCATTTTGGATAACAGTGTAGCAATATACGACATCCGATGCTGTGCATCATTGCGGATCAATCCATCCGTTACCCAACTGGCACGAATATCTTGTACCGTTTCCTGATAGACCTGATCGTACCGTTTCCAATCAATGCGCGATACGTACGACAATCGATTCGCTTCATAGATCCGTTGTTGTGCCTGATAAATTTGTCGTGCTGTCATTTTTTTAGATACATCGTGTTGTTGTTCCTCAACGTCTGTCGTCGTCATCGACGTCAATGACATAGTAGCAGCAGTCGGTACCTTTAATCCAGCAACGTGCAACAGTTTGATCAATTGTTTTTCAATATGCACTTTCTGTTGCTGCTGTTGCTGTTGTTGTTGTTGTTGAAATTTTGGTAATGTCAATTCAACCTTTCGTCGACATAACAAATCTTCTTGCTTCCTACCCTTGATCCGACCAGGTACGACGATCATAAAATCGACCACAAAAACGACATTGTTGTTGTTGGAAGCTGCTGCTGCATTCATCAATCCTCGTCCTAATTTGAAATAACGTTCGGTACTGTCCAAAAAGGCATTCAAATTTTGTATTGCCGCAAGATTAATATCTCTCGCATCGGTACCGTGATGTACATCTGGATGACATTTTAAAAAGAATGGTTTCACAAGATTTCTCATGGACGATACAAAATTAGCAGTATTGGTTGATTTGGTAGTTGTAGTAGAATTGTCGTCGTCGTCGTATGATGATGATGATGATGATGTTGAAAAACATGCCAATGCACCTTTACGATGATGATGATGATGATGATGACGATGGAATTGTTGTGGTGGTGGTGATGGTGGTGCATTCCAGTTTTTAGAATGTTGTAGGATTACAGAGCAACTTATTGTACCCTTATGTTGACAAGTTGAAAATTGTCGGCAGATCATTCCTACGAGTCTTCTGCTCGTTTGTGCTCTACTATTGTAATGAGTGCAATGTCCAATCATTATCATTGTTATCACAAAAACACTGATCAATTTTCAATAACCTCGATCAAACCACACACCTTTTAGTGCTATCTTGCTCACTGTTGTTAAAGCTGAAGGCGCAGTGTGTATAATATGTAGGTTGTAGGTAGTAGTAGTAGTTGCTAAGAAGTAGAGTATAGTATTTGGTATAATAAAACAACAATAATAACGTAATAGTATGTCCAAGTCCAAAACCATTGATTTATTTTACGGTAGACAAGTAGTCTAGTCT
>Ga0100380_10001464_pt1 | contig 25755 bp, 21 predicted proteins | sample CryGeymeta201504_FD_80417 | JGI IMG/M metagenome (GOLD analysis project Ga0100380, IMG submission 80417) | Groundwater microbial communities from Crystal Geyser aquifers in Utah, USA - Crystal Geyser metaG 2015-04 | ecosystem: Environmental > Aquatic > Deep subsurface > Groundwater | place... | reverse complement strand
TCCTGCCGAGCCGCACCTGCCGCAATCGGTTCGGCGGGAGCCTCACCCTCCCCCGCGGCTGAGTCCGGAACGGGAGGGCGAAGCTCCTGCTGAGCCGCCCCTGTCGCAATCGGTTCGGCGGGAGCCTCACCCTCCCATGTCGGCGCGGGCGGTATCGAAGCGGGAGAAGACAAGAGCGTAGTCGCGACGGCGCTATCCGTCAGCCCGACCCCGACGGACGCTGCAAGGACGGCTATGGCCACCTTCGCCTGCTCGCGGCTAACTCCGGCGAGTTTCGCGAACCGGGCGGCGAGGTACCGCAGGTCGCTGGAACCGAGGCTGGTGGCGCCCTCGGCAACCGTGTCGCGGAGGGCGGCAAACACGTCGTCCACCAAGTCGGCGTTGCCACGGAAGCACGCGTCGACCAGCAGCGCCGCGCACCCGGCAGCCTGCGCCTCCGTCAACCCGGCAGCCCGCAGCGAAGCGGCGACCAACCTCGACGCCGGCGCCGGCGCGACGCCTTCCTCCGCCGATTCCATCAGCAGCTCGACTTCCTCCGTCAGCGCCTGAGCGACGGCGTCCGGCAAGGGCAAGGCGAGGGTGTTCAGGAAGGACCAGTCTATGGCTGTTCTCCTTTCGCGACGTGACGGCTGCGGGTAGGTGGGAGGGCGAAGCTCCCGCTGAGCCGGTTGTACCGTTCTTGGCTCGGGAGGACCCTCGCCCTCCCACCTAGCACCACGGCAGCACGTGGACCTCCCCCTGGAATGGCCACTCCTCGGCTCGTTCGGCCAAACCATGACGAACCGGGTTGCCCCGCACGTACTCCCACCTCGCCTCATAGCTCTCCCGGGATCGCAAGCGCGTATCCCAGTGATCTGTCTGCCACCGGCACTCCGGTCTGGCAAAGCGCTTCGTGAACTGCGACTTCCAGTAGCGTACCCAGTTGTCCAATGACAGGTCGATGGCGCCTGGAGAGGCAAACTGATGGACATGATCCGGCATGACGATGTAGCGCCCAACCAACCAAGCAGAGGCGTCCGCCCAAACCGAGCTAAGCAACTCATGCACGTCTACGCTGACAAGCCAGGGCTTACGCTCGTTCGTGCACACCGTCACAAGCACGATGACGGGCTTGTCGCCCTCCGGGAAAACCCCGTGAGCCGGATGCTTGCGCTGCGGAAGTCGCTCGGCTGCCTCGGACGACTGGCCGGCGGTTTGGTCGTGGTGGTTCGCGTCCTTGGGCATGTCCGTTCTCCTGGCAATGTCCGGTTCGGCAGGAGCCTCACCCTCCCCGCGGGGCGACGTGCGCAGGGGAGGGCGAAGCTCCTGCTGAGCCGCGCACAACGGCACCGGTTCGGCGAGAGCCTCACCCTCCCTACCGGACGACGTGCATACGGGAGGGCGAAGCTCTTGCTGAGCCGGCCACGACGGCATCGGTTCGGCAGGAGCCTCACCCTCCCTGTAGGTGTACAAACTGCACCACCGCCGCACGAGCGCTGTCTGCCGGCCCGAGCAATAGGCGGAGGCCGTCCGTCAGCTCCACTCGGTCGCCCGGTCGGCATGGCTGCCGGCCGGGTTGTGTCTGCAAGCCCTGGATCTGCTCATTGCACAGGAACCACTTCCCGGAGGGTTCGCAGGCAAACCGCGCTACGGGCGTCGGGTCAATAGTCGGGCCGGGCGCCTTAGTAGGGTCGGTGTGCCAAGGGTGAAGCGTCTTGTCGGGCCAAACCACAAGAAGGTAGTTGTCGGACTGGAAGTGCCCTGTGCGTCCGCGCACGGGTTGCTGAAGGTGCAGCACGGGCAAGGGGCTTGGGTGGCGAAGCAGCGCGTCGCACCAGGGGCAGCGGACCTGCCCAGTCTGCGGCAACGGGAAGTACTTGCCTTCGCAGCGTGCGTTCGGGCACGTCAGCAGCCGGTCCGCCGTTCTCACGAGCGCCTTCTCCCATGCAGCCGGCATGGGTCGCTTCCCCGGGTCGTGTAGCCCGTCCACGAACGCCTGCCGGGCAACACTTGCCGCCAGCGGCCCCAGCACGTCGCACGACAGGAACGGCCCCTCCGGTCGATTGGCAGCGTTGGTCGGATGCTCGATGAACAGAGCGCGAGAGCCAAGCTCCAGTCGCTCTTCTTCCTCGCCGACGCTGGGCGGGATGTCGCGCCGGCGCTTGGTGCCGCGCCGCAGCAGCGGGTGCTGTCCATAGAACAGCGTCTGATAGATGAGCACCGACAGGGCGTGGCGGTCGGTGTTGCAGGTGGGCGTGGCCTGCCGCATGACCAGCTCCGGGGCCTGGAACCGCGGCGTTCCGTAGACGGTGGCCGGCAACCGGCCTTCCTCCACAAGCCCATCGAGGTCGATCAATGCGACGCGGCCGCTGCGCGGGTCGACGATGAAGTTGTTCTCCGACAGGTCGGCGTGGCAGAGACCCGACATGTGCAATCGCCCGGCAGCGCGGGCCATCTTGATGGCGATCCCCAACCGGCCAGCCCACGTGCCCAGGACCTCCGGCTGCACGGCCGGGTGTCTTCCGGCGCGGATGAGCTTCAGTGTCTTGGGGGACAGGAAGTAGCCCAGCTTGACCAGTTTCCGGTCGGCGCAGGGCATCCGCACACCCAGACAAGGCGAGGTGACGATGCCATCGGGCCAGCAGAAGAGCTGTCGCCAAGTCGTGTCGGCACAGACGCCCTTCCCTTTCTCGATGATGTGCCCCACAGTCTGCCCTCGCCAGTTTTGCGGATTCGCGTAGAGCTTGACCACGTGGGTGCCGCTGGTGGTGAGGTACACCTGCCCTTCGCCGCCCGACGCCAACGGCTTGTCGTGGCAGGTTTCCCGCGTGCCGTCCTGCAACGTGACCATCATGGCTGCGCCCCCAGGTGGAAACCGGGAGGGCGAAGCTCCTGCTGAGCCGCCTCCACCGTACTCGGCTCGGGAGGACCCTCGCCCTCCCGCGGTACGCACGGCGCCTCGGGAGGGCGAAGCTCCTGCTGAGCCGCCCCTGCCGCAATCGGTTCGGCAGGAGCCTCACCCTCCCCCGCGGCTGACGCCGGAAAGGGAGGGCGAAGCTCCCGCTGAGCCGCACCTGCCGCAATCGGTTCGGCGGGAGCCTCGCCCTCCCCCGCGGCCGACGCCAGAACGGGAGGGGAAAGCTCCCGCTGAGCCGCACCTGCCGCAATCGGTTCGGCGGGAGCCTCACCCTCCCCCGGGAACAGCATGACCAGCGTGCGGTCATCAAAGGAACCTCGCTTCTCGTAACGCAGCAGGTCCAGAAGCGCGGTGTCCGCATCCTGCCGCAGTGCCACGCGGTCGAGATGCTCAAGGAGCTTGGGCAGATTTTGCTCCGGCGGGAAGAAGTCGTCCGCAACGCCGTCGGTCATCGCTAACAGCATCCGTGGGGGCGGCTCCATGCGGCGGATCTGCGCTTGAGTGACAGCCCGCTCCGCTGCGCCGTTCTGGGTCAGCGGCACGACCTGCGCACCGTACTCGCCCTGTGCGGCTTCCGCCAAGGTCCGCACCGAACCATCCGCCTGCCACGCGGCGAGGAGACCATCCCCAACCTGAGCGGTGGCTACAAGGTCCGAGCCCCTGTCCACGCGGTGAAGAAGGAGCAGAAGCGTAGTGGCAAGGTCGCGCGGCGCCAGGCCGCGACGTTCCGCCTCGGCGGTCAACTCGACAAGCGCCTGCTCTAAGCCTGCCTGCAACGCGGCGCGGGCAACCGGTTCGGCGTCGCGCCCGGATGGGCGCGCAGCCTCACCCTCCCCGTTCGCACGGCGGAGAGGGGAGGGCGAAGCTCCTGCTGAGCCGCCTCCACTCGGCTCGGGAGGACCCTCGCCCTCCCAAGCGCGGCCGTTCTCGGCGTTGAGGATTCCGGCTACTGCTGCAACTGCGCTCCTCGTGGCCACGGCTGCACCAACCCTCGACCGGGCGCAGGAGCCGAGCCCGTCTGCTACAGCCACGACGTGCCAACCGTTGACACTGGTCAAGTGGAACGAGTCCTCGCGATAGGTCCCGTCATGCGCGTGAGACTTGCCCCGCAGACTGGCGCCGACCAGCGCCCAGCCAGCGCTGCCGGTGACCCGTAGGCATTCTTCGTGCGGCACCGGGTCGGTGGCGTCCTCGGGTTCGAGCGTGCGCCAGAGCGTCGAGACGCCTTCCGCATTGCGCACCGGCTCTTCCGGTTGTGACGCGGGCTCCGGCTGCGTCACTGGAGGGTTCCGTTCCTCGCCCATCACATCACGATCTCAATGCCCGGCGGGGGCGCTCCGAGCTGCACGCCCGCGCCGTCGGGCGCCCCGGCATCCGCTTTGTCGCTGGCAAGCTGAACGGAATCGGACACCCATTTGAAGAATGCCTGCATAGCTTGGGGAGTGACGTCTCGCATCAGCAGAACGATCTCGGTGATCTGCTTGAGCGTGCTCGTGTTGACGTCGTCGCCACACCCGACCGCAATGATGTTCGCCAGCTTCCTCTCGGTGCGCTTCTTGACAGCCTGCGCGGCGGCTTCCCAGGTATCCGTCGGCTCGCCATCGGTCATCAGGAAGACCAGTGGCTTGTAGTCGCCCTTCCGGTCCGGCGAGTTGGCGACCACTTCGCGCTCAACGGCGTCGTTGAGCAGTTGCAGCGCCTTGCCCATGGCCGTCGTCCCGGCCGCCTGGAGCGTTGGCGCGTTGAACTGGCTCAGCTCGGTCAGGGGCATCAGTTGCCGCGCCTCGCTGTCGAAGGTGATGATGCTCAGCCAAACCGTCTCGAGCGCCCGTGGATTCGACCGAAGCTCGCCCACCAATAGCGACACCCCCTGGTTCACCTGCTCGATGGGCGAGCCGGACATGGAGCCGGAGCAATCGAGTAGCAGGTAGACGGGCAACCGCCGCCCCTCGGAGTCGTCGAATCGCAATGCCATGGCGTGTGTCCTCCTTGCCTTCAGTCAGTCCCAGATTCCTTTGTCTCGCACCTTCCACTCCCCCAGCCAGTTCTTCTCGACGACCTTCTCGTCGCCGAGGCCGACACCGGCCAGGAGACCTTCACACTCCTTCACAACCAGCTTCCGGTTGTCGCCGGAGCGGCGGATGACTTCGTACCGCTTGCCGTCGATGGTAACGTACCTGCCGCCAAGAATGCCGCTGTCCTCCTCGGGTTCCCCCCAGAGGTTGCGCTTGAGTTCGGGCATGGCTCTGGCTACCTCCTACCGTTTGAAGATGTCGGCAACGGCGTCGGTGACGCCGCGGCCCCACTCGCCGAAGGCGTCGCCAATCTGGTCCGGTCGCCGGTGACTCAGGTAGATGGCGCACTGGATCAGGCCGACGACAGTATGCGCCACAATGCGAAACGTCGCCAGGAAGAGCCTGCCAGCGAGTCTGAAGGGGTCGAGCATCGGCGGGGAGTGTTCGCCGCAGGCGTTAGTCTTCCTGCCCGGTTACTGGAGACGATTGCTCTGGCGCCCTGCCACGGCTGGAGCTGCTGTTCCGGTTCCCGATCCAACTCCTGTTCGCGGGCGTGCGGGAGGAGTTCTGGTACCGGGCGCTGCTCCAGACGAAGAGGGAGTGTCTCTTCCGACACGCTTCCACGGCCGGCGTGGCTGGGTCGGTGCTGTTCGCCCTCTAGCACGTGCCGATCGCGCTGTCCGAGGACCCCGGCCTGTCGTGGATTGGCGCCGTGGTGCGCTGCCTGGGGGGACAGGGGGCCAACGGCTTCCTGACGGCTACGTCTATTTCCGCACGCGGTCGCTGCTATCGGCTGCGGTGCTCCACGCCGCGATGAACTCGTATGCGCTGATGCGATGACGCACCTGGCGGGCGGTGTTCACCCCTTGGCAAACGTCAGGACCGTCACCGACCGGGCGGGGAACACGAAGTCGCGAGCCTCGCCGGGCGGCAGGTCTGACTCGCTGATCGCGACCTCCGACGGCTTCCCCAGGGCGTTGGCGGCGTGGACGTGGGGACCCGTCATCTGGGCGACGCGAACCGGCCCGGCAGGCTGGAACCCGGCGAGGTCGAGGGAGCCGCGGACCGCGCGCGTCGGGTGCGAGTTCACGGTCGCTAAGAACAGTGTCCGCCCGTCGGCGGAGAGGGTGGCGGCGACATCCAGCGGCGAGGGTCGGCACGGCTCGACCGGCTCGACGTGGACCGGGACGCAGCGGTCGCCGAGGTGCTCGCCGTACAGGCGGAAGGCCCAGTACACGGGCGTCAGCGCGACCTGGGTCTGGTCGGTTTGGATCACGCCCATGGCGTTGACGAGCAGGGCAATGTTGGCCATGCGGACGCGGTCGCTGAGCCGGAGGAAGACGTTGAACATACGGGCGGCAAAGAGCCCCTCGCGCAGCTTCCCCTCGGGCAGGAGCTGGCCGTTCCAGGCGTCGCGGTTGACGAGGTTCCACTCGTCGACGGCGAGCGGCAACGGCTTCCCGCCGGGCGCGTTCTCGGCGGACGAACGGCGTCCGTTCGCGGCGATTCGCGCTGTTTCCGCCAGCACGCGCTCGAAGCGCTCCGGGGCCTCCATCGCCAGTCGGTAGTTCACCAGCGGGTCGCCCTCCGGCGGCACGTCGTGATAGAGGTGGGCGGACAGGTAGTCCATTGCCTTGCCTGCGCCCTTCGCGACGGTGGCGTTCCAGTCGTTCCAGCCGGCGCCGTCCACGCCGACGCCGACCAGCTTGACGGTAGGATCGACGGCCCGGACCGCCTGCGCGAACTCCGTGGCCTTGCGGGCGTAGTTCGCCGGGGTCAGGTGGCCGAGCTGCCACGAGCCATACAGTTCGTTGCCGAGACCCCAGTACTTCACGGCGAACGGCTGCGCCGACCCGTTTGCCGCCCGGCGCTTCCCCTGTGGGCTATCCGCCGGGCCGTTGCAGTACTCGACCCACGCGGCAGCTTCCTCCGCCAGCGCCTCACCGGCGTTCAGGCAGACGTATGGCTCGCAGCCGACCAGCTCGCAGAACCGGAGGAACTCGTGGGTGCCGAAGTCGTTCGTGTCCCAGGCGCTCCACGCCCGGTCGAACCGGGCCGGGCGGAGGTCGCGGTCACCGAGTCCGTCCTGCCAGTGGTAGCCGGAGGCGAAGTTCCCGCCCGGCCAGCGGATGATCGGCGGCTTCAGCTCGCGGATGGCGGCCACCAGGTCGGCGCGCATCCCGTCCACGTTGTCCGCGGGCATCAGCGAGGCGCAGCCGATCCAGAGCGTGCCGCTCGCCGCGTCGGTGGTGAGGGCAAACGTCGCCGGGCCGCCCGCCGACACGGACAGCTCGAACGGGAACGTCCGCCACTCGCCGCCCACGCCGGACAGGACCTGCTTAGCCAGGACCCGATCGCCGCGCCGCAGGCTCACCCGGACGGGCGCTTCGCTGCCGACCTGCCTCAGCACCACGCGCCCCACGTACCCGATCGGTCGCAGTTCGAGACCGTCCTGCGCCACGCCGTGCTCGCCCTTCGCGTCCCGGCTGGTGCCCCGCTGCGACTGGCTGCCGGTGTAGAACGTCACGTTGTCCCGGGCAAGCTCCACGCCGTTTTCAGACCCGAACCGCCGCCAGTGCTCCAGCGCTCCGTCGGGGCCGGCGTTGTCGGCGTCCGACACGTTGCCGACGAACTTGCGGTTGCGGAGCATCTCCGCCCAGAGGCCGCCGTCGTAGATGCAGCGCCCCAGATGCTCGATGAAGTAGCCGAGCAGGTTGCGGTCTACCGACGTGCCCGGGCTGGTCGCCTCCACCCGGAGGCGCGCTCCGAGCGGCCGCCCGTCAGCGGGGCGCGTCTCGAGCGCCAGATAGTCGAGGTCCACCGTCACCGCCGGCCCGTTGCCGAACGTCTTCGCCATGAAGCCGACTAACTTCGGCTCGAACCACGTGTGCCGATGTCCGGCGACCTGCCACTCCGCCCCCGCCGCGCGCTTGAGGGCGAAGGTGTAGACGCCGCCAGTCTCATCGAGCCGCAGCCAGACGTCGCGGGCGTCACCCTCCGCGGCGATCTCCTTTCCCCATCCGGTGCGCTCCAGCCAGACCTGCGGCGCCTGCATCTGCCAGAGCTGCCGCGCGTAGAACGGCCCCCACGCGACGACGCTGCCCTCCGACTCCGCTGCCACCAGCGCCAGGTGGAAGTTGCTGCCCTCGCCGTAGTCCACCAGCTTCACCCGCCCCTCGAACGTGAAGTCGCAGTCCGGCACCTCATGGAGCAGCAACGGCGCGTCTCGCGGAGGCATGACCCAGTGGTTGAACCCGGTCTGCCGCTGCGGCGCCGTGACGCGAAGGTGGCCGGGGTTCGCGGTGAGCGAGTACGTCGGCCCTGCGGCGGGCGTGCGCCATTGCCACCGAGCGTCCAGCGTCGGTTTGTCGAAGTCGTCCCTGAATCCCTGGGCGAGCAGCGGCCCGCCGACTGCGATCACTGACGCGAACATGGTCAAGCCTCGAATGCACATGGAGGTCCTCTGTCGATCTCTTAGGGTTGCCGCATTATACACGCTGACTACAGGCTTGCGCTTCTGGACGGAAGGACGCCGTTGCGTCGAAGGCGAAGTTGTGGCGGGTACCCGCGCGTCCCGAGGAGGATCTGGCATGGTCACACCGGCCGCCCTTTCGTTGTCGCTGTTACTTGGCTCCCTCGCTGCTGCACAAACGACCAACATGATCCGCAACCCCGGCTTCGAGGAGGGCGCGGACCAGCCGGCGGAGTGGCATCTCGGCATGGAAGGCCGCGGCGCCGGGTCGGCGACATGGGTGACCGACAATCCGCGCTCCGGCAAGCGCTGCGTTCGCCTGGAGCTGACGGAGCCTGGCGACTACTGGATGGCGCAGCAGCGCTACGCAGCCGGCACCGCACTCCCGGACCATCCCTATCGTGTCAGCGGCTGGTACCGGAGCACCACGAGCGCCTGCCACCCGTGCCTGTACTTCCTCGGCCGGGACGGCAGCTTCCTTGGCGCCTGGGAGACGGCGCTGCCCGCCAGCGAGGAATGGAAGCCGTTCGACTTCGTGATCCAGTCGAAGGCAGGCACCTACCACTTCGAGCTGCAGCTTCGCGTGCAGAGCGCGCCGGGCGTGTGCTGGTTCGACGACATGGCGCTGAGCTCGCTGCGGTTGGAGACCATCCGCGACGGCATCGAGGACTATGAACTGCTCTACCTGCTGGACTCGTTGGTGGAGGCAAAGCCCAACGCCGACCTCGGCCTCCTTGCCCAAGCCCGCGAGGTGCTGAAGGTGCGGCCGGCGGTGTCGAAGAGCCTGCGCGAGTTCGACCGGACGGGCGAGGCGATGGAGGCGGAGCGCGCGGTCATCGCGGCGCTCATCGAGAAGTTGGCCAAGTGAGGGGAATCACCGGGTAGTCCCGCCACCCCCTACGGCTGCGGCTCGGCGGCGTCCACGCCCGGTTCCTCCACGCCGGCCCGCGCCCCCTCCTCAAGGTCGTCTACGAACTTCGCCACCCGCACCCGCCATCGCTGGCACTCTTCGTCTGCGCGGTCCTTCGGGTAGTGGCCGTCGTAGGAGTACTGGACGTGCAGCGTGTTGATGAGCGCGTGGAACTCCTGGTCGAGGGGTCTGGGCAACGCTCGGCGTAGCTCACCCCAGCGGGAGTTGTCGGTGTTGAGAAACGCTTGGGCTGCGTTCCGCGCTACATCGAACAGGATGCCAAACGCCGTCCGGTAACCGTGGTCTGCGGTTGCGGCGTTGGTCTCGTGTTGCGCAAGAGCCAGCATACTGTCGCCGTTCCGGAAGATCGCTCGGACATCCTCGAACGTAGGCACTGCCATCGTCTCGCTCGCCTCCCGAAAGGTCTCTCCGTTCCCATGCAGCACTGCGCGCCACGCGCACACGCTGGCAGCAATGCTGTCGCTGACGCGCTCGCCCGGCTCGCGCACGAGCACATCCACGTCGCGTGGGAAGTCAGCCGTGGCGTCCCAGTAGACCTCGATGTCCTTCTTCCGCCGGGTGGTGATGAGCACGTCCACATCGTGCGCCAGCTCCGGGGCGTATGCCATGGACCCGAACAGCACGATGTCACGAATCTCCGGGTCGGCACGAAGCAGCGAGCGGGTAAGCGCGCCGAGATCCAAGTCGCTCCTCGTTCCGGCGGTGGGCGTTGGCCGCATGGTGGGTTGCCTCGGTGCGCCCTTTCGTTGGGCCGTGCGTCTGCCGCGCGTTGCCGGATTGTAGCGTCGGCCCGCGGCGTCTGCAACGACGCGGCTCATCGGCGCGCCAGCAAGCGCCGCACTTCCTTCGCCTTCTCCTCGGCCGGCGGCACGCCCAACTCAGCCACAAGCTGCTTCTTCGTCCACTGTCCCAGGTACGCGACCTGACGCGCTTCGCCGAGCGTCAGGTCGCGTTTCTCGTGGTGGGCGCGAAGCGTGGTCTCCATGGCCTGGCGCAACCGTGACCCGCGGAGGACCAGCAAAATTAGTTCCCGCGTGTGCGCCTTGCACAGCGGCACGTGGCCCCGCAGCACCAACAACAGCCGCACCAGGTTGAGCGTTGCCCGAGTCAGGATCTCGGAGACGGAGCAGGAGCAGTCTTCGGTCGGGTGCTTGGCGAGGCGATGGAAGCGGCGCTCCCGCTGGAGCGAATCCCAGCCCCACTCGAACCGGTACCACATGAAGTCATACGTCTCGTCGATCCACTGCTGCTTGGGCACTCCGAGGGTGAGCGCCTGCCAACGGTGCTGAAGCCCCTCCGGGTCGTAGAGCGGCAGCCCTCGCTGCAGCGCGTGGGCCATTGGGCTGTGCTGGCGGAAGTGCGTTCGCACCTGGCTCAGGTTGAAGGGCACCAACTCGACGGGGCCTTCGTAGTGGTAGTCCAGCTCCTCTCGCCACTTGCGGCGCAGCTTCCCCCGGTAGACCCAAACCAAGTCAAGGTCGCTGGCCTCGTCCCAAGTGCCTGTCGCCACGCTGCCGATGACTATGAGGGCGGTCGTGTTGGGGTAGAGCGACAGAATCCGCCGACATGCGTCTCGCGTCTCGCCGCGGTAGGCGGCCGGCAGTCGGCGCGTCTTCAGAGCCTCAGCCATCTCAGCACGCCCGGGCCGTCGTTGCCACTTCCGCAAGTAGCTCGCGGTAGAACCGGTAGTGTTCGAACGGCACGTTCTTGCGCACGCGCCCATCGGCAAGCGGGAGGTAGCCGCCGTCCGCCAAGAGCGGCGGCGCTTTGGTGCGGATCTCCTGCTCCACTTCCTCCTTCGACCGCAGGAGCACATCCAGATCGATGCCGCCGATTAGCCGGAGGTCCCTGCCGAACTCCGCGCGGATCGATCGGTAGTCCATGGCGCGGGTCTCCGCCTCGCAGGCCCAGAGCACGTTGAAGCCAGCGGCCACCACGCCCGGCAGCAACGGGCGCCCGTTGGCGTAGGTCGTCCAGCAGAACCACTGGACCCCTCGCTGTCGAGCCGCGTCGATGATCGCGCGGTACCCGGGCAGAAGAAACGCCTCATACTGCGCCGGCGACAGCAGCGGCCGGTCGTTGCCGCCGATAGGCTCACTGAAGGAGACGTAATCGACTTCGACCTCCGAGAGCACGCGGTCCAGGATTCCCAAGGAGCACCGGGCCGCCAGGTCAAAGACCTCGCGAACCAAGTCCGGCGTGTCCATCAGCGGGAACAAGGCGTTGAGGAACTGGTCCCAGGCGTGCACCTGCATCGTCAGAAAGAACCCCCGGTGCAGGGGCAACTCCAGCACGTGCTCCCGGTCACGCCACCGTTTCACGCACTCGTCCCAGTCGTCGGGCCAGCGGCGGGGATCGTGGGGGTCGAGGCAGCGCGCGAGTTGCTTCACGCCCTCAGCATCCGGCTGCCAGTCCTTCAGCCCGGGGATCGGATCGAGGCTGACGGGGATCCGCTCTCGCCGGTCTGTCTCGAACAGCTCGCAGGGATCGACTCCCACGGGCAGCCCTTGCCGGCGCCACTCCTCCAACACCTCGTCTCGCAGACCCTCCTCGAAGTAGGGAACACGGTCGGGCGCGCCGTAGGAGAGGGTCTCGTGAAAGCGCTGGCGGGAAGTCATGCGTGCCTCCGGCAAGTTGGGTGGGTGACGGCTACATCCCGAGGTTGTACGTCGCCGTGTGCCCTTCCCGGGAGTGCAGTGCAGCGCTGCACACGGGGTGCTCCAGCTCGCCGAAGAAGCCGCCCTCGACCACGAACCTGGCGCAAGCCTCAGCGTCGGGCGCGTCGATGTCGTACTCCCGATCCGTGAGATGGTCCAGTTCGTAGGTGGCAACCACGCGGCACTTGCCGGCCACCAGCGGGAAGCTCTGCACCTCAATGCCGTCGTGACGGACGAGTGCGAGGTAGCCCGTCTCCTGCTGGATCACGCCAGCGATGCGGGGCGTGTTGTAGTCGTCCTTCTCGTAGTCCATCGTGAGAAGTGTGAGCGCCAGCGCGTCGCGCGGAGACATGCCGGAGTCGATCTTCTCCGCGATGGGGTCGGTGTGCGACCCGTTGGTGACGACCACGGCATCCTTGACGATCCGCAGGCAGTTGTAGGCGATGTAGGGGTTCTTGAAGACATCGTTCTCGTGCCCCGGGCGCGGGACGATGGCGATGCCCTTGCTCGTCTCAACGGCCTGGCGGTTCGGGAACGAGCGGGAACTCACGCGATACGCGGCAAACGGTTGGTCCGTCTTGCCGACGGTGACGATTCTTCCAACGTACATGGGCCGACCTCTGTGTCTCCGCTTCAGGCGGAGCTGTCATCGTCCACAGTATTCGGGCAGGGCGGGGAATCCCCTTCCCGTCCGGCCACCCAACGCCGCTACCTTGGCCAATAGCCCCGCGCCGAGTCACGTATCCAGCCGCATGATCGGCTGCGTGTCCTGCGCTCGGGCTTTCAGCCGATCGACCTCGGCTGGCTGAATGGGCCGGAACCGGCTGGCGACCTCCACGACGCGCCAGAACAGCGTCTCATCGCCTGGCGGCACCGTGGCGGTGATGGGCTGAGACAGCGTGAACCGCGCCGCCAGTTCCTGCCAGTCCGGCTCTGTCTCCGGCACGTACCAGCACTTCGCGAAGGGCTTGTTGTCCTTGGTGGTCGGCGTGCGCGCGATTGCTTTCAGGGCGAGGATGCCCAGGCCCTTCTCACGCGCGCGCTCGATCACCTGCGGGCCGAAGTTCTCCTTGAGGCAGAGCACGTAGTTGATTGGGAAGAGGATCGTGTCGAAGGCGTACTGGTCCATCGCCCAGAGCGCCGCCGCGACGGAGTGAGCGGAGAACCCGAGGAACCGCGTCTTCCCCTGCTCCTTTGCCTTGATGAAGGTCTCCAGGGCACCGCCAGGCGCGAAGGCCTTCTTTGCGTCGTCGAGGTTCTGCAGCCCGTGGAGTTGGTACGTGTCGAAGTGGTCGGTACGCAGAACCTTGAGTGAGTTCTCCAGCTCCCGCGCCGCGCCGGCGGCGTCGCGCTGACCGGTCTTGCAGGCGAGGAACACCTTGTTCCGGTACGGCTCCAGGGCCGGTCCCAGCCGGGCTTCGGCGTCGCCGTAGCTGGGCGCCACGTCGAAGTAGTTGACGCCACAGTCGATCGCGCGGGCGACGTGGTCGTTGGCCTCCTGCTGCGGACGCTCCTCCAGCGACCGAACGACGATGCCACCAAGACCGATGATTGAGAGCTGCTCACCGGTCTTGCCCAGCGCGCGCTTCGGCAAGGGGCCGGCGGGCTTCTCTTCTGCCCGCGCGTGAGGTGTCGCACTTCCCGCTGCCAGGCTACCGGCCAGGGTCGATTTTAGAAAGTCACGTCGCTGCATGTCTGGTCAACTCCTTCCGAGTGCCGGGAGGCGGAGCGAGTGCGTTCGCACGGGGTCGCACCCTCGGGCCTGCCGGCATGCCTCCTGACCCACCGTTTTCTCGCGGCAGGCAGGAAACCTACTTCTTTCCTCAGAATGACACACCCCTCACGCCGTGTGCAAGGAGCCCCTCATGACCGTCGGAACCGTCACCCCACCCGAATGGCGCGAACTCACCGACCCCGTGTCGGGTGTCCGCCTGCGCCAGCTCACCAGCTACAAGACGAACAGCCACCACCTCTACTTCACCAATCCCGGTTGGTACGCGGGCGGCCGGAAGCTGCTGTTCGGCTCGGAGCGATACAACCGGTTGAACCTCTACGGCCTCGATCTCGAGTCCGGCGAGATCACGCAGCTCACCGACCTGGAACCGCCGCCGAAGCGCGAGGTGACGTTCCTGGGCGTCAGCGTCAACCCGACCCGCGACGAGGCGTACTTCACCTACGGGCAGGAGTTGCGCGCCGTCGACTTGGGCACGTTCGAGCAGCGGACGCTCTGGACGATGCCCGCTGGCTTCCGGCCGTCGATGCTCAACTGCACGGCCGACGGAAAGTGGGTATGCATCGGCATCGCCGAGGACCTGTCCCGCGAGATCCGCACCGACATGCTCCGCGGCTACATCGGCTTCCGCGAGACGTTCGAGGCGAACCCCGAGTGCCACGTAGTGCGGGTGGCCACCGATGGCTCCGGCGGCGAGTCCGTCTGGCAGGAGCAGACCTGGATCGGCCACGTCAACACCTCCCCGACGCATGCGAACCTGCTGACCTTCTGCCACGAGGGCCCGTGGGACAAGGTCGACAACCGCATCTGGGGCTTCGACCTCGACACCGGCAAGGCGTGGATGATCCGACCCCGCGAGGCGGGAGAGAACCCCGGTCACGAGTACTGGCATGCCGACGGCGTGACTGTCGGCTACCACGGCCGCCGACCCGATGGCAGCAAGTTCCTGGGCAAGACCCGGTACGACAACACCGACCGCTTCGAGGCCGACTTCCCCGGCGAAACAGGTCACATCCACTCCAACGACTTCCACCTCATCGTCGGCGACGGCGGAAGCGTCATCCGCGCGTGGCAATGGAACGGCGCGTCCTTCGACGGCCCCCGCGTCCTGGCCGAGCACCGCAGCAGCATGAAGATCCAGCAAGCCCACCCGCACCCGCGCTTCAACGCCGACGGCACGAAGGTCGTCTTCACCAGCGACTGGACCGGCTACTGCCAAGTGTACGAGGCGGAGGTGCCGGAGTTCGCGGCGCTGCCGGCGGCGAAGACGTAGCTGGTTCGGTCTCGCGGTCGTGTCGACCGAGGGAAGTCGCGATGAAGCTCCCGAACCGGGACAGAGCGGTCATTAACGCAGGGAAGTTGAGAGGCTACGTGCTCGACACGGAGCACAAGCGCGGCGGCACCAAGGCGCGCCTGCTGGCTCGATTCGGCTATCATAGGGACCAGTGGCGCCAACTCGAGGCGGACATCCGCGAGCGTCACGTGGAGGCTGACGTGCACGTTGTGCGGTCGTCGCCATACGGCGTCCGCTACGAGATTCGCGCGCCCCTGCGTACGCCGGTCGGGCGCGAACTGATGGTCCGCACGATCTGGCAGATCGATGAGGGCACAGATGTGCCCCGGCTGATCACGCTGTTCCCTGACTGAGGAGGACACGGAATGGACTTCCAGTTGTACGGTGACGTCATCCTCGAGCGAGATGTGCCCAAGCAAGGACTGCGGGCAGGCGACGTGGGCACGATGGTTGACCGCCACGAGGTTCCGGGCCGTGAGGTCGGCTACAGCGTGGAGTTCTTCGACATGCTGGGCAACACCGTGGCGGTGGTGACGCTTCCCGGGAGCGCGCTGCGCGCACCCGAGCGCCGCGACCGGCCTGCCGTCCGGCCGACCCGCCAACCGGCACAGGCAGTGGTTGCCTGAGCCATCGCTCGGCGCATCTGTGCGCGGCTCGCAGCAGCATGAAGATCCAACAAGCGCACCCGCACCCACGCTTCAACGCCGCCGGCACGAAGGTCGTGTTCACCAGCGACTGGACCGGCTACTGCCAGGTGTACGAGGCGGAGGGGCCTGAGTTTAGGGGCTGCCGGAGGTGAAGTAGGAGGGCGCGAGAACCAACGGAGGGAGAACAGCACGTGGCAAACGAAACCTGCCGTGTGGCGGCAGCTCTAGCCGCGGCGTGGATCGGAGGGCCGGCGACCGGTGGCGCGGAGGCGGGCGCCGGGATGACGTTCGGCCCGGGCGACCTGTGCCTGTTGGTCGGCGAACGCGCCAGTCTTGTCGAGCGGCGGGCTGCTGACCTGTTCGCCGCCGAGGTTCGCCGTCGCACGGCGCTGGATGTCCCTGTCGGTTCCGTCGCCCGGGCGAAGCATGCCCTTGTGGCGGGCACGGCGGCCAGCGGCGACGAGGCGAGCGCCTTCGCCGAGCAGCGCCCGGAGGTCGCCAAGCTCGGGCCGGACGGCTACTGCCTGGCGACTACGCCGGACGCCAATGGTCGCCTGCACGTCGTTGGGCAGAGTCCCAGCGGCGTGGTGGCCGGATTGGGCAAGCTGCTCCGTCTCGCGCGGTACGCGGAGCGGGCGGTGGTCGTGCCGGCAGTGACTCTCACTGACACACCCCAGCTTCCCGTCCGCGGTATCTACTTCGCCACGCACTTCGGCAACTTCTACCACGTCGCGCCGCTGGATGAGGTTGACCGCGTCATCGAGGACTTCGCGCTGTGGGGAGGCAACTCGCTGACGGTCTGGTTCGACATGCATCACTTCAGCGGCTTCGACGATCCGGCGGCGCAGGCGCATGTGGGGCGGCTGAAGCACTTCGGCGAGACCGCCCGCGGGCTGGGGATGCAGTTCGGGCTGGCGTTCCTCGCCAACGAGGCGTACAACACCAGCCCCGAACCCCTCCGGGCCAAGTGGCTGCCCGGCTGGCCGCACTACCACGTCGAGCTGTGTCCGTCCAAGCCGGAAGGGCTGGCGCTTACCGGCAAGTGGCAAGCCCAGATCCTAAGCGCCTTCCCGAACGTGGACTTCATCTGGACCTGGCCGTACGACCAAGGCGGCTGCGCCTGCGACCAGTGCAAGCCGTGGGGCGCCAACGGGTTCCTGCGGGCGTCGGAGCAGTTGGCGCGGCTGTACCACGAACGCTTCCCCGAGGGGAAGGTGTGGCTGTCGACCTGGCTGTTCGACTCCCTGTCGGGCGCTCAGGGCGAGTACGCCGGGCTGCTCCGCTACCTCCGCGAGCAGAAGCCGAGCTGGCTCGGCGGGATCCTCGGCGGCACTCACGGCGATGCCCTCCCCAAGGTGCTTGACGAACGACCCGACCCGGAGCGCTACCCGCTGACGTGCTTCCCTGAGATCTCGATGTACCAGATGAGCCCGTGGGGCGGCTGTGGCGCCAACCCGCTGCCGGGATTCTGCGGGCGGCTCATGGACAACCTCCGCGAACGGACGCCGTTCGTCCGCGGCCGCATCCAGGGCGGCTGGCCCTACTCCGAAGGCATCTACGAGGACCTGAACAAGTTCCTGTGGTCGCAGTTCTTCTGGTCGCCGGGCCGGCCGACGGAGGACATGCTGGCGGAGTATGCTTCCTACTACCTCTGCCCCGAGGCCACCGCCGATGCCGTGCGCCTGTTCCACCTGCTGGAGGAGACCCATCCGCGCACCAACTGGCGAGTCCGGAATCTCGCGCAGGCCGAGGAAGCCTGGGCCCTGGCGGAAGCCCTCGACGCACGCCTGCCGACGTGGGCGAAGGCTTCCTGGCGCTGGCGCCTCCTCTACGTGCGCGCCGCCATTGATCACGTCCTGAAGAGCAACCGCCACGTGACCGCCGAGGCCAGGTCTGCCCTCCAGCCGCTCTGCGACGAGCTCGTCCGCCTCTACCACGCGCAGAACACCTTCATTCGGCCTGCGCCCTTGCCGACGCCCAAAGACACGGCCAACCTGGCGCTGGACCATCCGGTTCGCGTCTCGTCCACGCACCCGGAATGCGCCGACTCCGAGCGGATGCTCACCAATGGGATCCTGGCGCAGGATGACCCTCAGGACTTCTGGGTCCACGACCCGTCAAAGGAGAAAACAGCCTGGGTAGTGGTGGACCTCGGGGAGTCGAAGGCAATCAAGGAGGTCCGGCTGCAGTTCCGCGGCCTCTACGGCCAGTTCTGGTTCGTGCCGAGCAGCCTCGCGTTCGAGGTCTCGGACGACGGTGAGCGTTTCCAGCAGGTCATGACCTCCCAGGCGGTGCCGAAGGAAGGGAGTGAGTATTCACCCGACCTGCGCACCTGCGAGATCGGCATGAAAGGGCGATACCTCCGGCTGACCTTGGGAGCCTCGCAGCACGTAGCGCCACCGTACCCCGGGGCGCTGGAGCTGACGGAAGTGGAAGTGTACGGGCCGTGAGCCCTCCCCGCACAGCGTTCGTCGGCGTGACGGGCGGGAGGGCGGCGGCGATCTCGGTGACCGGGGACGATCTGAGCGCGGCCGTCGCTCCAGTCAAGCAGGGGTCGGGATTGCCGACAGGAGCAGTCGGGCGGTAGTTGACGAACCGTCCGGCCGCGAGGTACAGTGGCCCTTGCCCCGACAGTCTCACGGAAGGGAGTGATGACGACATGAGCCAAACCACCATGGTGCGAGTCGACAGCAGGGGACGGCTGACGATTCCGAAGGCGATCCGGGAAGCGATGAGCGTGAAGCCAGGGGACCTGTTTCGCCTGCGACCGAGAGGATCGGCCCTGCACTGCTCCAAGGCGGAGAACCCCTTTGACCTACTGGCAGAGCACGCGCTGAAGGAGCATCGGGAAGGCAAGACCATCAGCCTGGAAGAGTGGGCGAAGCGCGAAGGGGTCTCGCTGGAGGAGGAATGAGCAAGCTCTACCAAGTCAGGCGGACCCGGGCGGCTGATCACGAGTGGTGCGCACCAGACGCCGGGGCGCGGTAGATGAAGGGCGCCGAGAACCCCCTGACAGGAAGGGAAGTCGATGCGCATCGACGCACAACACCCGCTCGCAGGCTGGCCGCGCCGCTGGCGGGCACTCTCGCTGGCGTCATCCCTCCTGCTGTGCGGTCTGGCTCCCGCCTCGGGAGAACAGACGAAGGTCTCGGCGGATCGGGCGATCCGCTGGGCGGAACGGCTGCTGGCGAAGGCACCGGCAACGCTGCGCAGAGGCAAGGACCGCTGCCTCATCCCCCACACGCTACTCAATGCTGAGGCGGGCTTCAACGGTGTGATCGCGAAGTACGGGGCAACCGCGCGGGCCTACCGGGGCCTGGGGCAGTGTCAGTTGCGGCTGGGGAAGTACGAAGGCGCCGTCCAGTCATTCGAGCGGGCACTGACGCTTTCGCCGTCAGATGGCGCTGCGAAGGCCGGTCGTGACAGAGCGCGCCAACTCCTGAAGGTCGCTCAGTCTGCCAAACCAGGACTGCCAGCCGGGAACACCGTCATCCAGGCTGAGGCATGGCCCACCCACGCAGACCCGGAGCTGTGGCTGGTTCTCTCCGCAGAAGTGACGGACGGCGCGATGGACAGGCTCAGTGACGTGCACCTGAGTGTAATGCGCAGGTCCGGACCGGGCCACGAAGTGCTGTGGCGGTCAGAAGCCCTGCGGGACCCACGGTGGGACGGAAGGGGATTCATGGACGTCCAGGTCTGCCGTCTGAGTCCCGCGAGCTACAGGACACCGCACGTTGCGGTCTGGGAGGTCTGCTCGGGGGGCAGTTGGGCGCCGTCTCACGTCGAGGTACTGGCGTGGCGGAACGGCCGGATGACCAAGATCCTCGGGGTAAGGAGCAGTGAGCCCCTCTGGATCGAGGACCTCGATGGCGACGGAGGGTCTGAGATCGGCAACTGCTACGAGATCGGCAGATACATGTCCCATGCCGAGCAACCTCGCTGGACGGACGTATACGCCTACAGGAACGGGCCTTGGGCGCTTGCCAACCGCCACTTCCCAAACGAGTTCCGCGGCTGGACCACAAAGCTTCAATCCGTCCTCAAGGAGTATCCCGACGATGGCCACATCCGGTGGTATCTCCGCTATGCGCAGGAGATCGTGAGGAAGCCACAGAATGCTCGGGCTCTGTCGAAGTACGAGAAGGGCTTGCCCGGACCGCATTGACGCCATACCCGCAGCCCCCGCGCCTCCAACCTGAAAGACTCGGGTTCTGAGGCGGGAGGGTCGCCGCTGAGTGCCCTTCACCCCCAGCAGAGGCACTCATCCGCCGCCCCGCGGCACCCACCACAAGCTCTGCCAGTACGCCCGGTCCAACGCGTACGGGTCGACGCGCGCGTCCGGTTCGGGGATGCCGCCAAGCACTCCGTAGCGCGCCATCTCCCGCAGGTATGGCTCGGGCGGGCGGAAGCCGGGCATGTCGAAGCGCTTGAGGTCGTCGAGGCGGCGTTTGCCGGCTTCGCACATCGCCAACAGCTTCCGATAGTCGGCGTCGGCCGTTGTCCGGAAGACCGGCGTGCCGCTTGCGTCCCGGCAGAGGCCGTAGCCGCCTGCCTCCGCGGCAAGCGGAGCCAGCAGGAGGAGCGACTTCTCCGGACGGGTCAGGTTGAACACGCTGTGCCTGGCCAGTCGCAGCCGCGGGTCGTTCCAGTCCGGGCGCCAGAAGGACACGTCGCGTTCGTCGCTCAGCGCTTTGGGCAGGACCTTCGGTCCCTGATGGCAGCTCGCGCAGCGCCGGTCAACAACCTCGGCAGCCGCCTTTGTCTCAGGCCAGTCGAAGTCGGTCTCCACGAGCCCGTTGGCGTAGTATCCGCCGATTGAGCCGCTACCCAACGCGCCGTAGGTCCCTGGGTACACCGCGCCGCTCTCGATCCAGTAGCGGACCAGCGCACTCTCCTGCAGGTCGGCGCGCACGCCGTGGTGGTCGCCCTTGAGCTTGGCCATGAGCGGGCTGGCGACTGCGCCGATAGACCGCGGCGGCAGACTGCTCTTCGGGTCGTTGCGGCCGTCGACGAACTGCTTGTGGAGCGTCAAGGCATAGTAGCTGTGCGAGTAGATCGGCCCGCGGTCGCCGGAGAGGATCACGCCGCCTGACCGCGGGCCGTTGCCTTCGCCGTGGGCGTCGTAGTCGTGGCACTTCACGCAATGCCGGTCGAGAATCGGCTGGATGTCGCGCGGGAAGTCGAAGACCTCCGGGATCCTCTCGATAGGTATCACCTGGCTCGGAGCGCGTCCCAGAGCCTGAAGCGCGGCGCGCGAGGCGACGGCGTCGGTCCGGTTCTCGTGGCACCCCACGCACGAGGTCGTCTCGCCCGGTTGCACCGTCAGGAAGCTCTGCATCCGCTTCACGCTGTCGTCGTGCTCGTCCAACGCCACGAAGAAGAAGGCGCGCAGCGCCGGCAACTCGAAGTAGGCCGAGCCGTCCGCCTCCACCGGCACCGTGCCGACGACACGCTCCAGAGTGAACGTGCCGCCGTAGGTCAGCGGGTCCATGCCGCCGGTGTAGTTGATCGGTTTGGGAAGCGACTCCAGCACCAACAACTTCTTGATGTCACCCCGCTTCACGCCGGCCATGTTGCGGCCGCGGTAGACATCCGTGAGCAGCAGCCGCCCGGTTGCGTTTGTGGGGTTCGCCATCGGGGCGATCACCCGCTCGCGAGGGTGCGGCGCAAGCAGTCGTGGCTCGTGGCACCAGAGCCCTTGGGCGACATCTTCGCCGGGCAACTGGTAGACAACGTGCGTGTTGCCTTGTTCGTCCATCAGCAGCAGCTCCGCCCCGCGCGCGGCGAGAAAGACAGATTCGGAGACGGGGTACGGATCCCGGTAGTTCGGGTCTGCCGCAATGGTCTTGGCGAAGGCCGAATCGTCGGGGCCGTCGCCCGGGTCGACGACGGTCACCTGCCCCTGGTGCTCTTGCTGCCCGTGTCCCGGCGAGAAGATCGCGACCACCTTCTGGGTCCCAGGGATCGGCTTCGCGTCGAGCATGGCGATGCCGGGGTTCTGGTTACCGTAGTAGACCATCTGCTCAGTGCCGTCGGGGTTGGTCGTCCACAGGTGGTGGTAGTGAACCTGGCTGCGATCGACGTATTCCCAGCGCATGTACAGCACGCGCCCGTCGGGCAGCACCCACGGCGTGTTGTCCTGCTCGACATTGGCCGAGAGCGCCCGGACGTTCCCGCCGGCGGCGTCGCACCGGTACAGGACCGCCACCGGCGTCAACCAGCAGTTCACCCACCGGTGACACCGGCTGGAGACGAACATGATCCCGCCGTCCGGCAGGTGCGTCGGCTCAATGTCATCCCAGTCGCCATCAGTGAGCTGCGTCAGCCCACTGCCGTCCAGGTTGATCTCGTACAGGTGGTAACGCTCCGTCCCGGCCTTCAGGTAGGAGAAGAGGAGCTTCTTTCCGTCGTAGTGCACCACCGGGTCGCGGATCGAGCCCTCGGCGTCTCCCAGGATCACCCGCACCGCCCCGGTACTGGCGTTGAGCGCGCACAGCTTCGACGAACCCGTCCGGTAGCACTTCTCGCCGACGCTACGCGCATAGTGGCCGAAGTTCGCGTACCAATGCCCATCGACTCCGGGCTTCCGGACGGCGAAGACGATCTCCCCCATGCCCAGTTCGCCAGCCGCTTCAGCAAGGCGCTCGGCGGCTTCCTTCGCGGCAGCCTCACGCGCCAGCGCAAAGCGCGTGGCGACCGCCTTCAAGGCGCGGCCAAGCTCTTCGTCGGTCGAGCTGACCTCCCAGAGCGAGTAGAGCGGGAACGGTCCCGGCTGCGTGCAGAAGACCCGGAGATACCGCCCGCGGCCGTTCAGCCCCTCCAGTGTCTGCGTCCCATCGAGTCCCTTGCCGTCCGGCACAAGCGGCCGCCACGCCTCGGCGTCGTCCGAGAGCTCAATCCGGTACTCCGCCGCGTACGCGTGTTCCCAGTGAAGCGTCAACGTCCGCACCGGCACTGACGCGCCGAGATCGAGCAGTAGCCACTGATCGCCGGCCGCCCCGCTGGCCCAGCGCGTCGCCGCGTCGCCATCGAAGGCAAACTCGGGGAGGTAGCGCGGATCGTGGACCGACGAAGCACGGACGGGGAGGTTCGCGTCTTCGGCTGCAACTGGTGCGGTCAACTGCGCAGCGCCGACGAGAGGCACGAACAGGCACGCGAGCCCACGGAGCAGGACGGCCGGGCTCAGCGCGCGGGAAGCGGGCAGTAGTGGCATGGAACGCAGTATACCAACCGGTCGGGGTCGGTTCCACGTCGCCCGCTGGTGCCGGCGCCGCAGGTGATTGCCCCAACATGGCGAAACACTCCGTCACCATTCACCCGTATCGGGAGGACTTCCGTGGAACTGGCATTCATCGGCGAGAATCACCTCGAAGGCGTCAAGGCAGACTGCGAACTGGCGGTCGAGCTTGGCTTTGTGGGGCTGGAGTTCAACTACTGGGGCAACTTTGCGGACCTGACCGAGGAGACAGTGGTCAAGAAGAGGGAGATCCTGGAAGACCACGGCATCCAGTGTGCAGCGCTGGGACTCTGGGGCTGGAACCATCTGTCGCCGGACGCGGCGGAGCGCGAGAGGGCGCACGAGATGCTGAACCGCGCTATCGACTTCGCTGAGATTCTCGAAGCCGACACGCTCATCACCGGCGGCGGCAGCATTCCGGACGCCGCGATCGAGGAGAACGCGGCCGAGTTCGTTCGCGTGTTCCCGCCGTTCCTCGAGCGGATCGAGGAGAGCTTGATGACACCGGCGTTCTACGCGGTTCATGGCGCCAGTTTCTTCACCAGCATCGAGGCCTTTGAGCGCGTGTGGGAGCACCTGCCCGAGGTGACCATTAAGATGGATCCCGCCAACTGGCAGCACCACGGCGACGAGTACCTCCCCATCTTCCGCGACCACGGCGACAAGATCGGCTACATGCACCTGAAGGAGCATGTGTACCTGGACGGCGAGCTTGCTTCCCAGCCGGCCATCGGCATGGGCGACATCGAGTGGGGCAAGGTGATGGCGTTCCTGCACGAGCACGGCTACGACGGCTACCTGTCCGTCGAACCCCACGGCCCGATCTGGAGCCGCTCGCCGATGCGCCAGAAGATGCTGAAGCTGACGAAGAGGTACATCGAACAGTTCCTGGTGTAGGGGCCGGGCAGACGAAGGGGAAGACGGAGAGGACGGGGTGACTGGCTGGCTCTTCGGCCCTCGCGCGGCGCATGCCGCGAGGGCATCTCCTCCGCTCCCTCCCCCGCCCTTTTTCAGAAGCCCGCCACCCGCTGTCGGATCGCCCGAAGTACTCGGGCAGGTAGTCGAACGGATCGTGTGCAGCGAACGGATTGACGCTCACCAGCCACGGGCAGTTGCGCTCCTCCTGCATGAACTCCAGCGCTCTGTCGAAGCACCTCGTCGTCCGGCAGGTTCTGTCCGTTCTGCCGGCACCGCGTCGTCACCGGATACCGCCCCGTCAGGAAACTCGACCGGCTGGGCGTGCACACCGTGTTCTGCGCGAAGGCATGGGTGAACGCGACCCCTTCCGCCACCAGCCGGTCGAGGTTCGGCGTTCGGATGTGCTCATTGCCAAGGGCGTGGATCGTGTCGTACCGCTGGTGTTCTGTGCAGATCCAGAGGATGTTTGGGTGAGTGGTCATGGGCTGGTCCCTTGAGCAGCTCTGCGCAGAGCGCTTTGCGACAGCTCTGCGCGAGCATACTACAATACCCGCAACGCAGTTGAAGGGCGATCCCGAGGTGTCCGCGCAGCAATGGCGAGAGCTCAGGAAATGGCTACTTCTACCGCTGACGTGGTTGCGAGTGCGCCGTGCCGTCAAGCGGCGGGCAGCCATGGAACCGGGCGGGCAGCCCCCAGCGCGGCCGAGCCGGTACGGCATTGCGGCTCTGTGCGCACTGCCGTGGCCGGTCTTCTGTCGAGAAGTCAACCGGCTGCTTGGTCACCCAAGCTGGCTGGTCAGGTGGCAACTCGTCTTCTGCCTGCGGGCGCTGACGGTCGACAGCGAGTTCGTTCGCGAAGGACTGCAACGCGCCGTCTTGGATCGTCACCCGGCCGTGCGCAAGGCTGCCCGGTTGGGGCTTGGATCGCTTTCGGGGCGCATGGACCCACGTGCGTGAGGAGCCTGTAGCTATGCTGCCGGGTTCTTCCAGAAACGCGCCGGCACCAGCGGTTGCTACAACTGGGCGTACATGTCGTGGAACGGCAGCCCCTACGACGACCTCGACCACAAGACCGGCACGTGGATGCACGTCTACCCGGAGTACCAGGGCGAGCCCGGCGGCCCGTCCACGGGCTGGCAGGGATTCCGCGAGGGGATCGACGACTTCAAGTACCTCTACACGCTGGACGGGGCCATCGACCGCGCCAGGAAGGGCGGCAAGCCAGAGGTGATTGCCGCCGCCGAAGCCGCGCGGAAGCGGCTAAACGCGCTGCTGGCCACAATCGACTACTCGCCCCGTGTTCGGGGCACGGCGCGCTGGACTACGGAGCAACCAAGCAAGGAAGGGAAGCGCCTCTCCGGCACGCTCAAAGTGCCCAACGGTTGGGACGTCCAGACGTACGACCTCGCCCGCTGGCAAGCGGCGGAGGCGACGCTCGAGATCATGGCGGCTTTGGGGGAGAGCGGGCCGCGGCCCAAGCCCGTCGCACCCGGCGCTCAGCAGTCGGGTCCACTGTTGAGCCAAGTCTCGTGGAAGACCCCGCCGAAGAAGGCGGACGCCCCGCCCGCCAGCACGCACCCTCTCGCCGTGCCGATCCTCGGCCAAGCACCGAAGATCGACGGTGACCTCGCCGACCCCGTCTGGAAGCAAGCCGCGCGAGTCGACGCCTTCACGCCGAACACCAGCAACGGCGAGCCGCAGCAGCAGACCCGCGCGTGGGCGTTCGTGGACGACAGCAACCTGTACGTGGCCTTCGAGTGCCCGGAAGACAAACTCGACTACCTCACCGCCAGCGTTACCAGTGACGGCGGCCCGGTCGCGCTTCGCTTGGTCCTCCGCGATTTCGCTTCCGGGAAGGACCTGGCAGCCGTTCCCGTGACCCAGACCGTGCAGCCGGCCCTGCAAATCGCGGTGAGCTTTCGCGTGTGCACCGCGGACTGCTCTACCGCGACACTG
>Ga0100380_10001447_pt1 | contig 25902 bp, 25 predicted proteins | sample CryGeymeta201504_FD_80417 | JGI IMG/M metagenome (GOLD analysis project Ga0100380, IMG submission 80417) | Groundwater microbial communities from Crystal Geyser aquifers in Utah, USA - Crystal Geyser metaG 2015-04 | ecosystem: Environmental > Aquatic > Deep subsurface > Groundwater | place... | reverse complement strand
GAAAAAACATATTTGTAACTCGAGAATTGAACATTCAAATGTAGTGCCCCAAACACATTTTTATTTTAAGCAACCAATTGATTTTTAAGTGTTAATTTTTACAGACGGCCAAAGATGGGTATAAACATCCGCGGCTTTATCGTCCCATGGCAGCATATGCACGCGCACATAATCACGTGCCAGCGCATCTGTATGGGTATCATCTTTTCGTTCGTACTCAGGTGATTCAAAAAAATCTAAAACTAAGCCACCGTCGTAATTTTCTAACTGAGGGATATTAGGCATCTTCAAAAATTAACTCAAACACAACATGCCTCACATAATATCACAATTTAGCAAAATTAAACACGAAGGTTAATATAAAAACATAAAATCAGGTTCGAAGAGATGCTTATCATTTCAATCTGGCAGTCGCATCCACTACCCTTGAAACATCATCCACCAACGTGAGACTGCGTTTAGGTGAGTCCGGCTCAAATTTAAGCTTAGTCATATCTATTTTCTGAAGTGTCAAATCGGAATAACTTCTAAAATATAATACATGATGCGCAAGATCTTTAATCACAATCCATTGTGTTGAGTCCATCTCATCGGGTGACATATCGCCAGGCTTACCTCGCACCGCACCGTAGGGAATATCGACGTTATTTAAAATATGTTGTGATAAATTAACCGCTCCTCTGGCATCATCGACGGGCTTCGCCGTATTCACCAAATACGCCATACGAATAAAACGTCCTGGCGGCGTATAATCCCCCGGCAAACCCACAGCGCCCGCCCCCTGTCCGGTTGCATTATAGGTCACACCATGTTTAACAACGGGTTCTGGGGCATTCGGCGATAAGTTAATATAATTGCTTAAATTTGTAACATGCCATGGGTAGCTGGGTGAGTTAGTAAACACACCTACTTTATTATCATAGATATGCAATTGCCCCTGAGTAAACTCGATCACAAGGCTTTGGCCTTGTTTATCCGTTACAACAAAATGCATAGGGAACACAACCAGTTGGCCTGCATGCTGTAACGCTTTGGCATAAACCGTAAGCTTGGGCAACGCATGTTTAATTTCAGTAATATTTGAAAAATTGCCTAAAATATAATCTCCAATTAAATAATATGGTATGGCCTCTGAAGCTTGATTCATATCATACGCTTGGTACTCGGCAAAGCCAGGAAAATAAAGCCCGTCAAACGAAAGCCCCTGCTCGTTCATGCCGCTCACTGGAAATAAATGAAAGCCGTCTAACGCTAAATAACCGTATTTTGCCTGCCAATGTAGGCCAGGCTTACCATCCGGTGTTGTGCTCTCAAACTTAGTTTCGCGATTTACAGTATAAAGTTCCGTTTCGAGCTTTGGGCCGAATTCCATTGAACGGCCAATCACCACACTGCCATCTTTTGCCGTTAACCTAACGTGCGTACACGCAAGGCTCGACATAGCATAAGAACACAAACACACAAAAACCATCAAAAGCTGTTTCATCTTAGCTCCTTTCGATTATCAATAAATTTAGCAATTCCTTCTGACAAAAGCGATGACACATCAAGATCATTGCTTTCATGCTGAATCGTATTGCACGTTACAATTTTCGAGACCCCAGCCTTCAGCAATTTTTTATACGCATCATCTGCAAATATACCGTGAATGCCTACACAAACCGCAGCTTTCATCTTGGCTTTTTGGAGATGCTGAACGACTGCAATCATGGTTTGACCCGTTGAAATAATATCATCCACCAAAACCGGCGTACGATCATCATAAGGGCCTAAAATAGGTACTGATATATCAACTTTATAATCACCATGACGGTTTTTTTCTAAAATAATATACGGTGCCTGCGCGATCTGCGCAATTTTGGCAACCCACTGCTCACTCTCACGATCAGGCCCGATGAGCAATGGCTTTGTGATTTTCTGTTGTATCCATCCAGAGATAGCCTGTGTTGCATGCAGGACTTGGCTTGGTATTGTGTAAATTTCACTCAAATCATGATATCGGTGCAAATGTGGATCAACCGTCACAAACCAATCAAAATACTGAGATAAAAGCTTGGCAAAATAAACCGATGTGATCCCTTCACCCGGATTAAATTGCTTATCTTGACGCATATAAGCAAGATAAGGCGCACACAGACCAACACAACGTGCACCCAAGGCACGCGCTGTTTCAGCCACGAAGATCAACGGCAATATTTTAGTATTAGGCCTATCTAAACTCGTGAACAAGATCAGCTCTCGATCATGGAGATCATGCTGAAATTTAATATAGCTTTCACCGTCTGGAAAATCCCGGAGTAACACCTGTCCTACCTCATAACCTTGACGTTTTGCAATCATGTGCACAACAGGATTATCATCAAATAAACTGATGATCACAGGCTTCATTCACACGCCTCCACCCGCACAATTGCGGGAATTTGCGTTAATAAAGAAAGCGCGTATTGCAACGCACCTTTGGACTCAGCATGAATCTCAAGTAAAGACTGTCCTTTTTCAACCATAGCATCTAAGCGCGTGTATAACACCACGCCCGCCGCTTGATCGTGTGGCGCACCGGCAAGTTTTGCAAGCCTCGAGAGCTGACGATTATCAATCATCACAACACGCCCCACATCTTGAGACGCGATCACATGCGTATATCGCGCAATGGGCGGCTCTCTCAACCCACCTTGAGCTTCGCAAATCGCTTGAAATTTTTGCCAAGCTCGGCCGTCATCAAGCAAACGTGCTGCCATCGCTTGACCTGTTCCAAGTTTAACTTCAGGAGAAAATTCTAAAATTTTACCCGCCAAAATCAACGCTCGCTCACGTAAATCTTGTGGTGCATCAGGCGAATTTTGTAACACAGCTAAAGCATCTCGGGCTTCCAATGCAGGCCCAATACCTCGACCAACCGGTTGCTCACCATCAGAAATCATGATTTTCAGAGCAATATCAAAACTTGCCGCAACTTTTTTGAATAATCGCTTTAAATTTTCTGCGCGTTTCAAAGACCTGACTTTAGCGGTAAGCCCGACGGGAATATCAATCACGATATGTGTAGAACCTGCTGCAATTTTTTTTGACAAAACAGAGGCTATCAACGACCCTTCGCTATCTAAATCCATGATGCGTTCTACACGAATCAACGCGTCATCTGCAGGGCTTAGAGCAACCGAACCACCCCAAACAATACATCCGCCTTCTTGCTCAACCACACGCTTCATATTTTCTAAATTTAAATCAACGGGCGCCAAGGTTTCCATGGTATCGGCCGTGCCTGCAGGCGATGTAATCGCACGTGATGAAGTTTTGGGCATCGTTAACCCAACAGCAGTCACAATAGGAACAATAATCAACGTCGTGCGATTTCCAGGTAAACCTCCAACGCAATGCTTATCCACCACAAGATCCGCCGGCCAACGTAAAGTCTTCCCCACATCGACCATGCCTCGTGTTAAATTTATCACTTCATGATGATTCAAGCGATTTCCAGCACAAGCCGTTAAAAAAGTCGCAAGATGAATATCTGAATATCGTCCTTCAACAATATCGTTTAAAATAGCACGTGTTTCTTTGAGATTGAGCTCAGAGCCATAGACTTTAGATCGCACAAAACTTAACGAGCGCAAAGGCTTGGGGTGCGACAAAGCAATTTTAGCACCTTCATGTGCTCCTAATTTTTCCCAAGCATATTTTGATAACGAGGCTTCACCTTCGCCTAACAAATCACCTTCAATCGTATGGAGTGTTGCTAAAAGATGCTGGCGACCCAAGCTCACACGCACGCGTGTATGCACTTCAAAACCCTCTGAACGACACACATAACAATCTTTTCGCATGAACAAAACGGCTTCATGGTAAGTATCAATACCGAGCGCCTTAAGTGATAGGGTGTTCGCATCGCGTTTCAACGTGTAGTCCTCCGAGCCCTCTTTGCATTAAAAAAAACCCCGTATTGAACGCAATACGGGGTGAGTGACTCAAAACAAACGATTACTCGTTATCCATGCCGCCCGTTAAAACATCGCCAACGCCTTCACCAACGCTATCGACTGCTTTACCGCCGGCTTCCAATGTATCTTTTCCAGCCGTTCCAACAGCATGTGCTGCATCAACCGTACCTTGACCTACATCTTTGGTGACATCAACAGCACCTTCACCGACATCCTCCACCGCATTTGTGCCTGCCTGCATGCTGCTTTCTACAGGACCGTTATGTGACGTTGCTAACGCACCTGCACTTAATCCAAACGAAGCAATACCTAAGACTAAAGCAGGTAATACAAGTAACTTTTTCATGGTGTACTCCTTGCAACTATTTATATAAAAAATTACAGAGCTCTCAAAACACTCTCCTCATGACTGATACTAGTACATAGAACTTAATTAATCAAATTGTTAATTAATTAAATAAATCGGATAATCGATGAAAAATCTAGATCATGATGTATTTTATCAGCCGCTTCATACCATGCTCGAGCACATGCTCCCATAGGTGTATGAACGCCTTCACGACGGGCGGCCTCTTCTGCAAGACGTAAATCTTTTAACATCATCGCACTGGTAAATCCTGGTTTATAATCATGATTAGCAGGCACATCAGGCAAAACACCTGGAACAGGCACATAATTATCCACCACCCAACACTTCCCGGATGCCTGACTCACAAGCGCATGAAATTTTTGAGCTGAAAGGCCCAACTTTTCTGCTAAGAGAAACGCTTCGGATACTGCAATCATCGACACACCAAGAATCATGTTGTTGCATAGTTTACCTGCCGCACCACTGGATGCATCACCCATATGTAAAATTGCGTGCCCCATCGCCTCTAAAATCGGCTTCGCTTGTTCAAACGCTTCTGCCTGCCCACCCACAATAAACGTTAAACGGGCGTTAGTTGCTCCCGCAACGCCTCCCGACACAGGCGCGTCCACCATCCAGATGTTGGCACGCGCAGCGTGTGCATGCACCTCGCGTGAAGCATCGACACTGATGCTCGAGCAATCGATCAATAACGTCTTGGGTGGCATTACGGCAAACAAACCGTGTTCGCCCAAGCAAACGCTTTTAACTTGCTCACCTGTTTGCAGCATGGTTATCACAACATCCTGTTCTAAAGCCACGTCTTGAAGCGTTGAAGCCAGGCTTCCTCCGGCTTTTTTCAATGCGTTCATAGGCACTTGTTCACGATCAAATCCCATCACCTGGTGCCCAGCTTTTAGTAAATTTATCGCCATAGGTAAACCCATATGACCAAGCCCAACAAATCCAATACGCGCCATGCATGCTCTCCTTGGTTTTTATTGCGTTGCGTCATCGCGATGCGCTGGCATAGCAAAGGCATGGCCTTCATGTGCGCCATCCACAGGCCATCGCGCGGTCACCGTTTTTCGACGTGTATAGAAATGCATGCTCTCGGCACCATGCATCCCTGTATGGCCAAACGCTGATCGCTTCCAACCACCAAACGGATGCGTTGCAATCGGTACGGGAATGGGGACATTAACACCCACCATGCCCACCTGCACGCGACGGCTGTATTCACGTGCGTAATACCCCGAACGTGTAAAAATTGCCGTACCGTTTCCGTAAAGATTACGATTAACCAACGCCAAGGCTTCATCAAAGCTTTTAACGCGAAGCACAACCAAAACAGGACCAAAAATCTCACGCTGATAAACGCTCATATCAGCCGTGACACGATCAAATAACGAAGGTCCCACAAAATAACCCTGTGGATACTTAGGATGTATAAACGAACGACCGTCAAGCACCAAATCAGCGCCTTCATCAACACCGTCCGTAATTGCCTGCACCACGCGTTCACGATGTGCTTCACTGATCAGTGGCCCCATTTCACAGCCTGGAACATCACCCGCATCAATTTTAATATTACGAATCATCGGCATCATGATATCCAGTAAGCTATCCGCCGTAGCCTCACCCACAACCACCACAGCCGAAATCGCCATGCACCGCTCTCCCGCCGAACCAAACGCAGCACCGATGAGCGCATGGGCGGTTTGTTCTAAATTGGCATCAGGCATAATCACCGCGTGATTTTTCGCTCCACCAAAGGTATGCGCGCGCTTACCTTGCTCGGTTGCTTGTGTATAAATATGCTCGGCAACAGGCGTTGATGCCACCGCCGTAAACGCCGAAATGCCGGGATCCCTGAGTAAATACTCCACCGTGCTTTTATCACCGTGCACCACTTGAACAACGCCAGATGGCAGACCGGCTTGCTTTAATAAATCAACCAAATAATTGGGTGCCGACGGGGCTTGCTCTGAAGGCTTTAAAATAAACGTATTACCGGCAGCAATCGCGGGAATCATCATCCAGACAGGTACCATGACAGGAAAATTAAACGGCGAAACACCGGCACACACGCCCAAAGGCTCCTGCGTGGTCCAACAATCGATGGCCGTGGCTACATTGGCAGAAAAGCTTCCTTGGAGCTCTTTCAGCACGCCACAATGCACTTCAACGACCTCAATGGCTCGTAAAATCGAGCCGACGGCGTCATCAAGCGTCTTGCCATGCTCACGTGTGACCATGGCTGCAAGCTCGGCTTGGTGTTTTTCTAATAATTCACGAAATTTAAATAAAATATGTGCGCGCTTAACCGGAGGCACGGCCGACCATAGCAAAAAAGCTTGCTGTGCAGCCTGCACCGCCTGATAACATTGCGCCTCGCCGGCGATGGGTACCTGAGCAATTTTTTCACCTGAAACAGAGCTATGCACCGCTAAAAATCCAACATGGCTGTCTGCTGACCCATCGTCATGCATCCCATGTATCCTATGAGGTACTGTTTGAACCATGACAACACTCCCTGTTTGCCTTATCTAAGCCCTGCTCTAGGCTTAATTTACGCTAATAATTGATCTAAACCGTACACCAATGTATCCAATTTTAAAACGTGCTGGCAAGCTAAAATAACACCTGGCATAAACGAAAGCCGGTCAATCGTTTGGTGACGTAAGGTGAGGGTTTCACCCAATTGTCCAAAAATAACATCTTGCTGGGCCAACGTTCCAGGTAATCTCATGGAGTGAATACGTACGTCTTGATGCAAGGCCCCGAGTGCACCCGGCACAATTTCTTCACAACGTGGCCTATGGGCGGCTCGCGTTCGTGCTTTTGCAATCACATCAGCTGTTTTGATCGCGGTTCCTGATGGCGCTTCTGCTTTCGCGGGATGATGCGCTTCAACAATTTCAACATCAGGTAAATAATGCGCGGCTTTGGCTGCAAATTGCATCATGAGTACCGCAGCAATCGAGAAATTCGGGACGATCAACCCTCCGAGTTTTTTTTGTGAACATAAAGAACGCAAGGCTTCTATTTCAGCCTCCAGTAACCCACTGGTTCCAATCACAGGATGCGCGCCCTGCTCAATAATTGTTTTTGTATTTTGGTATACGCTATCCGCTCGCGTGAGATCCACCACAATACGTGCATTCAAATCGCTTATGGCCTGCGCTAAATCATCCGAACGCCCAAGGCCCGCCAGTAACTCAAACTCAGCATGTTTTTGGATGGTTTCACACGCGAGTTCGCCCATTTTTCCTTGAGCCCCATTCACAATCACGCCGATGGTTGATGCACTCACGGTTTCTGTTCCAAATCTTGTGAATTTTCTGAGTTAGACGATGTTTCTTCCGTATGCGCTTTGACAGAGGCTTTCGGTTGCTTAGGTTTTAGACCCAGTGCTTCGCGATGTCGCCAAGCCACCACGCTAATTGGGATCCAACCGATGATGCTTGCTTGCATCGTAAAGGCAAACACCGCAAACTCTAACCGCCCTTCAAGCAAAAAAATAGTGCCCGGAAAAAAAATAGCTAAAAACGATAAGATAAACCTTTTCATGAAGCCTCCAAAATTAATGGGTTATCTTGCAATTATATACACCCCGCGTATACTTGCAAAAATCTATGGATTTAAAATGATTTAACCTGACAGACCTGCAGCCAAAAGGAAGCTTGGCCGCCCCCAACAAATTTTTAAATTGAACGAGTTTAATCTATGAAAAACCAACCCCTGCACCCTCATACCGCAGCTATTAATCATAAACAAAAAATACACGCAACGCTTGCACGTTTAGATGCACTCTCTTGGCTAACCGAAACTTTTCCCAAAGCATTCGACAACTCCCAAAGCATTCAACCCCTTAAAATTGGCATTCTTCATGATATCCTTGCACATGCCGAACAGGCCGAAGCTGCTGGCATATCGAAAAGCAAATTACGCCAAGCCGTGGTGGTTTTTACCCGTCGCATCGATTACTTAGCCTGCATCAAAGCACGTGAAATGCGCATTGATCTCGAAGGCAACCCCGTCGCACGCGTCTCAGAAGAAGAAGCAGAGCACGCCGCATCAAAAATAAGACGCCGGGTCGAAAAAAGCGCCAAGAATGCTCGAAAAATGCTCGAATCCCAAGCGCCTCATGCAACAAAACAAAAATCTCGCGCATCAAGCCATACGCCGGCTCCATCAAGCGAACCGGAGTTCCGCTCATCGTTTAGCGCTCAACCAGCGCCCACACGTACAAGCTCCGTGATCGTCAAACGTAAAGCAACACGTACGTTTGATCCGAACGCGGTTGCTCGCCTCAAAGAAAAACTTGGGCTTGCGCAAAAAAATACGATGAACACACCTATAGCAGAATAACCTGAAACTTCTGTCTCCCGCAAGCGCGAGACAGAAGAGATGATAGGGGACTAGTCGGTGAAGACCGAGTCACATTGATTGGAACGTGCGTCGAGCGCCGCAACCGCAGGCAGGGTTTTACCTTCTAAATATTCAAGAAAAGCGCCACCCCCGGTTGAAATATACGAAATTTGATCCATCAAATTATATTGGTCAATGGCTGCCAGTGTATCTCCACCACCCGCAATACTAAACGCAGGGCTCTTAGCAATTGCAATGGCTAAAGCACGCGTACCGTACGAAAATTGTGGAAATTCAAACACGCCCACAGGACCGTTCCAAATAATCGTTTTTGCTGTACTCAAAACATCAACATAGCGTGCAACTGTTTCAGGACCAATGTCCAAAATCATGTCATCTTCGGCCATATGTGACAGCGATTTATTAAATGCAGGGCAGGTGTCGCTGAACGATTTACTCACCACAACATCCGACGGAAGCGGGATCTCACACCCCAATTCTTCGGCCAAAGCAAGAATACTACGTGCTTCGTCTAATAAATCATGCTCGCAAAGCGATACCCCCACTTCATGCCCTTGGGCTCTTAAAAATGTATTAGCAATCCCGCCCCCTGGAATCAAAACATCCACCATGGTGACCATTTTTTTAAGCAACGAGAGCTTAGATGAAACTTTCCCCCCGCCCACAATAGCAACAATCGGTTTTTCGGGTGCACGCAACACGTGTTGGAGTGCATCCAACTCTCGCACAAGCAAAGGACCTGCAACAGCAACCGATGCATACTGGGCAACACCGCAAGTTGAAGCTTGAGAGCGGTGTGCCGTACCAAACGCATCCATCACAAAAATATCACACAATGCAGCGAGCTTTTTTGAAAGCGCTTCGTCACACGCTTTCTCGCCACGATTAAATCGTACATTCTCACACACCACGAGCTCACCTGGCTGGCAATCAACGCCGTCGAGGTACTCCGTGACAAAACGCACCGGAAAATCCAAGTGTTTCGCCAAATAATCAGCCACGGGCTTCATCGAAAAACGTTTGTCATGAACCCCTTCTTGCGGCCGACCTAAATGCGACAGCACCATAACCGCAGCTCCTGCTTCAAGCGCGGTCACCAACGTTGGCAAGCCGGCTTCCAAGCGTTGATCGCTGGTAATCATGCCGTCTTTAATCGGTACATTAAAATCTTCCCGAATGAGCACACGTTTATTACGGAGCTCAATATCGCTCATGTTCATCATTGTCATAGCCATCCCTTAACGCGTCATCATGTACGATGCAGTATCTAACATACGATTAGAAAAACCCCATTCGTTATCATACCACGCAACCACTTTAACCAAAGATCCCATCACGTTTGTTTGCGTGGTGTCAAAAATTGCTGACGCTGGGGTATGATTAAAATCACAAGAAACCAAAGGTTCCGAATTAATATGCAACACATCATTCGCTGCTTTGCACATCACCGCATTCACTTCATCGATCGTGGTTGACCGCCCAGCGACAAACGTCAAATCAACGACGGAAACATTTTGCGTAGGTACACGCATGGCGAATCCATCCAGTCTACCAGCGAGTTCGGGTAAAACCAACCCAAGCGCTTTAGCTGCGCCTGTTTTTGTTGGAATAATCGAGTGTGCAGCAGCGCGAGCGCGGCGTAAATCCTGATGGCGTCCATCCAACAACAGCTGATCTTGCGTATAGGCATGAATGGTATTCACCAAGCCCGATTCAATACCCAACGCGGCGTGTAACGGCTTGACGATAGGAGCAAGGCAATTGGTCGTGCATGAAGCATTGGATACAATTTTATCTGATGCACGCAACACCTCATGATTAACGCCATACACCACCGTCGCATCCACGTCTTTTCCAGGTGCTGAAATCAATACTTTTTTAGCACCCGCCGTGAGATGCTGCCCTGCACTTTCACCACTGACAAAGCGCCCGGTACACTCAAGTACCACATCAACATCCAGTTCTTTCCATGGCAGAGCCAAAGGATCACGCTGATTAATCACCGCGATCAATTGACCATCAATCATCAGTTTCGAGCCGTCAACCACCACATCATACGGAAAACGACCATGGGTGGAGTCATAACGCGTAAAATGAGCCGTATCTTCAACATCCGCTGAATGATTAATCGCAACCACCTGAAATTCATGCTGTCTATTTTGCTCATAAATAGCTCTTAAAATACATCGGCCGATACGACCATATCCATTGATTGCAACGCGTATTGTCATGATTATTTCTCTCCAAAAAATGCTTGTATTTCTTGAGCTATACGCTCACTTGTTATATTAAACGCGCCATATACATCCTGCGCAGGTGCTGATAATCCAAACGAATCAAGACCAACCACAGTACCGCACAAGCCAACCAACCGATACCAATCGCCTGTGCTCGCGGCTTCAACGGCAATACGTCGCGATACCTGAGGTGGAAGCACCGCGTCTTGGTACGCCGCGTCTTGCTCTAAAAAACGCTCCACACAAGGCATCGAGACCACACGAATTTTCCAAGGTTTGGTGCTCACATGCTCCGCTGCGGCCAGTGCCAACTGGATTTCTGAACCGGTCGCCAGCACAATCACATCCGGCGTGCCTTCGACATCCCGAAGAATATACCCGCCTCGCTTGATCTTCTCAACATCATGGTCTGCATGAGGCAATGCAGGTAACGCTTGACGTGATAATAAAATACACGATGGACCATGATGCTTAAGCAAAGCTTGCTGCCATGCGACCGCGGTTTCGGTTAAATCGGCCGGACGCCACACATCAAGATCCGGCGTCATACGTAGCATCGCCACGTGCTCAATTGGTTGATGCGTTGGGCCATCTTCACCTAAGCCAATTGAGTCATGCGTGTACACAAAGATCACGCGTATTTTCATGAGGGCAGCAAGACGCACAGCTCCCCGTGCATAATCAGAAAAAACTAAAAACGTGCCGCCGTAAGGAATCACACCACCATGCCGCGCCATACCGTTCATCATCGCCGACATGCCAAATTCACGCACACCGTAATGCAAATAATTACCGCTCCAATCATCACGTGAAAGTGCCTGCGTGCCCGACCAATCAGTATTATTTGACCCCGTTAAATCGGCCGAACCACCCAAAAGCTCAGGAAGATAGGCAGCAAAGTGCTCCAAACACTGCTGCGAGGCTTTACGGGTGGCCATCGCTTTGGATTGCGTCCTACATTGCTGAATAAATGCATCCGAATCATCGCAAAAAGCATCCGGCAAGCCACCGTTCGCAACGCGTAAAAACTCAGCGTACGCGTCTGGGTAACGTGCTTCATAGGCTTGGCATAGCGCAAGCCACGCCGCTTCATGTTCAGCTCCCGCGTCCACTTGACGCCAGGCGTTGGCAATCTCGTCCGGAATAACAAACGCCGCATGAGGCCAATTCAACGCAACGCGCAAAGCTTGAACCGCCTCCGCACCCAGAGGCGCACCGTGCACCGCTGCACTGCCTGCCGCCACCGAACCAAATCCAATCACCGTTTTGCAAATAATCAAGCTCGGCTTATCAAGTACGTCGCGTGCAGCATGAATCGCTTGTTCTATATTTTTGGCATCATGTCCATCAACCTCGTCGATCACATGCCAATCATAGGCCTGAAAACGCGCAGCTGTATCATCCGTCAACCAACCGTCAACTTCACCGTCGATAGAAATACCGTTGGCATCATAAAATACAATCAACTTGCCCAAGCCTAACGTGCCCGCAAGCGATGCCACTTCATGTGAAATACCTTCCATCAAGCAACCATCACCCACAAAAACATAGGTGAAGTGGTCGATTAAGCTCACATCCGGCCGATTATACCGCGCCGCGAGTACCTGTTCTGCCAACGCCATACCCACAGCATTTGCAAGCCCCTGCCCCAGGGGCCCGGTGGTGGTTTCAACCCCCGGTGTATCGGTACACTCGGGATGACCCGGTGTTTTTGAATGCAGCGTTCTAAATTTTTTTAAATCATCGATACTAAGCGCATACCCGGTCAAATGCAGCAGAGCATAAAGCAGCATCGCGCCATGACCATTGGATAAAACAAAACGATCGCGATTAAACCAGGCGGGATTCCTTGGATTATGCTTTAAAAATTTAGTCCAGAGCACGGTTGCAATATCCGCCATGCCGAGCGGCATACCCGGATGCCCTGACTGAGCCGCTTCTACCGCATCCACACTCAAAAATCGAATGGCTGAAGCAAGCGTGTTTAAATCCGTCATAAATCTCTCAGAAATAGAATCAATAGCAAGGCCACTATTGTCCCCCAGAAGCACGCGCTCATCAAGTAACCCATGACACGGTGAGATGCCTGACGTTCTCATACGGCCAGTTCCTACCCCATCATAGCTCAATAACGCATATTTAGTTTCTTACATATGCAGTGAGAAAGTTATCTGAAGGGACTAATGATCGTATTTTTGATAATTTGGACCTAAGGATAGCTTTCTTCTCTTCCAAATCATAATCAGCTTGCAATCCAAGCCAGAAACCCTCTGATGTTCCGAGCGCCCTCGACAATCTTAAATCGGTATCCGCTGTAATTGAGCGTTTAGCATGAACAATTTCATTAATTCGTCGAGGGGATACGCCAATATCACACGCAAGTTTATTCTGGCTGATATGCATCGGTGCAAGAAACTCTTCAAGCAATACCTTACCAGGATGGATATTTTTTAATTTCATCATCATTCACTCCTCATGCCTAATGGTAATCTACCGTTTCAACATCTGTTATAACGCGTCACGTCATATCAACGCAAGACGTTATACCTGCATGATTTTGCACCAAACACTGATTTATGTTGTTTAGTGAAAAAATATCCTCCACCGCTCTATGCATCTTTGTGATACAATCCGTACGGTCTATCTAAAATTTCGGGCTTTCGGGCTTTATGACACATTTGTTTGAGCATTTAAATCAACGCACCGGCATCATCACACCCGATTTCAGTGAAGGCGCCGGCACGTGCATGAAAAAAGCCGAGCTGCTTGCCCAAATCAATCAATATGACAAAACGAATTTTGAATACTTAGCCGAACGCGCTTCGCTTTGGCGCTTGCTGCATCGCGCACAGCGCTGCCAACTCGCTACCGTATTACGCCAAGAGGCGCGAACAGACGAAGATAACCATGCCCGCGTACTGCTCATCAAAGAAACGCTCTGGATGGCAATCCTACTTGAAGCGCTGCATGCGCGTCTCAACGAGGCATCTGCTGCCGAAATATTTCGCACGGAACAAGACCAACTTCGTGAATTGCTCAACACTTACGATGCCACCTACACCCTCGAACATCCCGTTGAATCACCTCACGAAACCAACCATATAAGTGATTATCTCGAATATTTTCATCGTGGAATTACTTATGATTTTGACACAACGCGGCTTTATTTAGGGCATATGAGACGCATATGTGTCGCTTTAATCGCTGCCCCCCAAGTCTTTGGTTATCACTATTTCTGGGCCAATGCATTTGCAACCATCATGGCGCCTATTTTAAGTGTCGCCTCGCTGATAGTTTATCTTCCCAGGACAATTTCAAATATCTATGTTTTAACCGAACGCATGCTTGAAACCAATCATGATATCGCTTTAAAGCATCGCATCATGACCCATTGCGAACAAAACGATCGCTTGTTTAATTTAATCAACGATTCACCCTCAGTCATTGCTGCTGTTCTAACATGGTTTGTATTATCAGGCCCTGGTTTGGCCTGGGTTGTGTACATCACGGTCATGGTGAAATTCGCGGAAGTGATGTTTGCCTCCACAAGAGCCTATTTTGAAGTGACTCGCCTCGATCATCTTCGCGATAAATATCATGGCTATGATCGACAAACGCAACAAGATGCCGATTATCGTGAGCATTTAGATCGCTTGATTGCGCATGAAAAAGGTCGATTTATTACAACAGCCACCCATCATGGGCTTTTGTTATTTTGCTTAGCCTCGTTCACACCACCGATCACAGCATTAAGCCCATGGGTTGCGATTGTTGCGGCCCTTGTAGCCATGCTCGTGCTTGCCCTCCGCTTTGCAGATTTTCGGGATATATGGATTCCCGCGTACCCAAGCGATAATCTTCAGGTTTTATTCCATGATCGTTTCTTTAGACCACAACCAGAAGAACCAGCACAAGAACGGTCAGAGAGTCACGCAACAAGCTTGACAAGGCCCGGCGCTCCTGTTTCAATCTAAGTTACTTTTAGATGGCTTAAGTATCATTCATGAAGAACCCAACATGAAGAACCCAACATGAAAAACCGAAGACTCTTATTGATGATCACGCTCTCGGCATTTTTGGCTGCTTGCGCACCTATCACGTATAAAAAGCCACCGTATAATGCCCCCAGTAACGATGCCACCATCAAACTCGCTGAGGCCGCAACATCTATTAGCAACTCCATGCTTGAAATGGCACGTGTCGAAAAAGTGGTAACCCCAACGCGCGAAGATAATATTCAAACCATTCCAAGCACACGAGGCTTGCTTGAACATGCGTCGGTTGACTGGTCTGGCCCTATCGGTGAACTCGCTGAGCGCTTAGCCAAGGCTGCTGATCTTCGCCTACGTGTTTTAGGTCATCCTCCTGCGATTCCTGTTTTAGTCAGTTTAAATCAAACCGATCGCTCGATTGCAGAACTTTTACGTGACATCGATTACCAAGCGGGCAACAAAGCCTCCATTCATGTTTACCCTAACAGTCAGGTCGTCGAATTACGCTATGCGAAAACTTATTCGTAATCTTATAGTTTTTTTATTTGCGGGCCTCATCACGGCCTGCGCACCTAGGGTGTATGGTCCGATGGGTGATACCGAATCACTCGCCGGTTTAAAAGCCATGTCGACCACAAAACGCGGCAGTGAGCGCCGTGCAACCAAAGTATCAGAAAGCAAAATTCGCGAACAAGCACTTCGAGAAACAGCTTTAAGCTTAGGCGCGCAGGCAGCGCTTGCTGCACGCGCTAAAAGCATCGATGACCAACTCATCAAACAAGCTCGTCATCTTGACGCGATTTTTGATTTCAACGCGTTGATTTTAGATAATAATATTTTGCCGCCCGTGCTCGTACAAGGTAACAACGCACTGAATCTTGCCGACACACAAACCATTCGCATTTCTGACCGCACCTATAAGCTTATTAAGCAAGCACGCTTTATGACCACACCACCGAACTGGCGCCAATACCTCTGGCTTGATTATCAAAAACCTGAAGCGCCCCACGTCACCTTACTGCCTAATACCAAAGAAGAGCGTGAAGTCTGGTGTTACTACACTGAAAAAGGCTGGCAAAACGGCCTGGAGCAAGCCGATATTATTTTGGCCGAAAACGTTGCGCGCATCAAAGAAGATTTCACCGGCATGATTTTGTATCGCAAGCTGCTGGCCATGAACATGGTCTCACCCCCTTACGTTTCACACCTGGATTTGGGTGTCACCGGAGATGGTAATGAGCTTCATATTGATGATCAAGTGCTTCGTATTACGGCACTCCCAGCCTTAAACGTGAACAGCAACGAGTGGCGTGCAGCGGTTGCAAAAGATGAACGCTCGCTTGAAGCACTCACCCAAATGGAACAACGCATTCAAACAGCCAAAGTCGAGGCGAACAGCAATGCATGGCAACCGGTTATTCGCCCCATTCGCTAATTTAATCCTGGATTTTTTATCATGAATGATGCTGAACACTGCAATTTTATGCCCGATGAACCCACGCGGTTTACCTCGGTTTTTATGGAGCGTTTACTCGAGCACACCGAAGGCTTAAATGCCTCCGACATCACCATTCAAACAGGTGCCCCTGTATTTGCTGAGGTCTATGGAAAACTTCTACGTATCACCAAGCGCTCCCTATCTAACACTGAATTAGGTGATTTGATTAATGCAATTTATGGTCCCAATGCGACCACGCAGCTCTTATCCGGTCAAGATATCGATACCCATTACGAATTTAGGCCTAACCGTGGCGTACGTTACCGCTATCGCGTGAATGCAACCGCCTGCTTGGTTGAAGGGCATGACGCCATTCAAATTACCTTACGAACCATTCCAAGCACACCGCCTCAATTGGAAACCATGCAGTTGCCTCCGCATATTGTGGATGCACTTGCACCTCAAGAAGGAATCATATTTATCACCGGTGCGACAGGCTCGGGTAAATCAACCCTGCTCGCATCAATCATTCGTGATTTAATCGAAAAGAAAGATTCCAACCGAAAAGTATTAACCTATGAAGCGCCGATTGAGTTTGTTTATGACGAGATTGATACCATCTCGTCCATTGTGAGCCAATCTGAAATTCCGCGGCATCTGCCCTCATTTGCAGAAGGCGTACGTAACGCCCTTCGTCGTAAGCCACGCTTGATTATGGTCGGTGAGTGTCGTGATGCGCAAACCATCAGTGCAGCCCTTGAAGCAGCCCTCACAGGCCATCCAGTCTACACCACACTGCATACATCAGGCGTTGCCGAAACCATGCGCCGTCTTGTCACCTCGTTTGCCGGTGAAGAACGCCTGGGGCGGACCATTGATATTTTAGAAACCATTCGTTTGTGTATTTGGCAAAAACTGGCGCCCACAGTCGATGGCAAGCGCGTCGCACTTCGAGAGTACCTTGTTTTTGACGAAGCCGTGCGTGATATCTTACTCGAATCGGATCCGAACGATGTGACCCGTGTCACACGAAAACTCGTACGTGAGCGCGGGCGCTTGATGACCGTGGATGCGAAAGAAAAGTTTGAGGCGGGTATTATCAGTGAACGTACGTATCACCTCATCACAGCAGGTTCAAAAGATCCGGCTGACGGTTAAGGCTTCGTCAGCCAAATTGTTTCATCTACGGTTAGCTCCCTCCCCCACTTACGCCACCACCTGTGCTTTTACCGAACACCTTATCGGTCACTTTTTTCGCACCACCCATTGCTTCTTGTGCCAGACCTTTCTGTATCGCACCCATCGAACGATCGACGTCACCGGCCGCTTTATCTATTTTTCCTTTGGTATCCTGCGTCCACTGCGACGCTTGCTCACCAATGCTCTCGGGTTGCCCACCCACCCAACGCAACACTTTATCCGGCAACACCGCAATCAAACTGAAGGACTTTTCAACCAGGGTAAGATAAATCATCGTATAAATTACCACCACAAAAAAGAACCCAAATATACTGGCCCAAGGTATCGCCATACTTGAGATACTCCAGCCTTCTGTTACATGCCAAAGACTTGATGAATCTAAAAAGTCGAGAACCGTTGAAAACCCTGAATTTAAAAGCCAGACACCGATATAACACATCGCGATCGCGGCAATAAAACCAATCACCATCATGGCGGGCCTTAAAAACACATTCAGCAAAATCATGAGGCCTTGTTCACTTTTACCCATGGCATCATGGCCCTCGGGATGCGATATTCCCAAAGCAACCAGCGGTGCTGCCGCCATCGCCTCAACCACGGCAATAAACCATGCAAGCGCACCAAAGGTAAAGATCATATAAGGCAAGAAGGGGATGTAATAAGCCGTTATAAAGCCTATGCCAACCATAATACCAATCCACACCATGAAGAGTGGCATCACCAGCATGATAAATGCACCAATGCCAGGAATCAAACCAACCGTAAGTGTAACGAGCACAATACTTATCCAGGTATCCATCGACATATTAATGTATTTCACCCCCATCATCGCGAGCGCTAATACTGGGTTTGTTCCTGGTGCTGTGAGTACGGCCATCGATTCTTTAAAAATACTCATGAAATGATTCAGAGGAAGAATTAATATTTTGTTAACCGCCTCTTCAGCGATGACATTTATAAACGAGATTAAACCATTGGTAATATCTCGAAGCATATCCCAGCCTATTTTCTTCAAGTCTCTTTCTACACACCACTTCGACCCAAATAATTTAATATAAGCACCGCATCCAAGTTGGTTGTCGAGTGTCACCTTGTCCATATTCATCTTGAAGTTCATGGGTTCAAGCTGAATATCTAAATTTTTTGGTGTTAAGCCAATTTGTCCGGGTAAATCAATCAGCATAGCATTGTTGGCATAACCATAGACGGTTGATGCTGCTTCTGGCTGGATGATGGTATCTTCATTAGGTATACGAGCTAAATTACTTGAGGATAAATCGGCTTTAGGCACACTCAGCCCAGCTTCCCCAGTGAATAACGCTCTAATTTCCTTCGTTTTTTCTTCAGACGTCCCAAAAACATCACATAAAAAAGCATAGTTACCAGAACAAGTAGCGTTCAGGCCATCCAGATTGAACGTACTTTTACCCAAGCCGCTGTTGGCGTCGACATTGTCAGATGTTGCTATTGCGGAACCATTTAATGTGACGAGATTAAAGAAATAACTTCCTGCAAGAACCCAACCCGAACGTTTGGCCTCTTCAATAAAATCCCGGCCTGCAGCCACATTTTTTTGGTTTTGAACATCGCTCAACAATTTTAATGCCGGTTGCATCACCGAATGATAATCGGTAACAGCATCTTGTAATTCGGTTCCATCGAGCAAAAGAGGGGCCGAGCTTCCATCCACCTTGCCCCAATAAGGACAATCAGCACTCATGGTTAGACATTTACCGTTGAGTGACGTTTGTGGCACCCCAAATTGATAATCAGCAACAGGCGATGCATAACTTCCTGAATTACCACTGTTTGGCGTAATTTGGGGATCATTGCTCACGATGGCTCTAGCCGTTGAGGCAAGCGTGAGGTACATTTGCGCAATCGCTGCTGCACGTGATTTTTTAATGATATCTAAATCACCCTGCGAGAGCGTCATGATATTAGTACCTGAATCACTCGTTTTATTCAGCCATGTGACACCACCGCCACTGAATTCATAATCGACTTTACCACCTTTAAGGCTTGCTGAGCCGGCGTCACCGCTACCAGCACCAAAGCCAGGATCAGGCATGTTAGGCATGCCAGGAAGACCACCGCCGATGCCAGGAATTATACCGCCTAAACCGCCGCCACCGCCACCGCCGATGCCAGGAATTATACCGCCTAAACCACCGCCACCACCGCCGCCACCAGGAATTACACCGCCTAAACCGCCGCCGCCACCACCGCCGCCGCCCGTGCCAGGAATACCCAAAACTGCATACTGGTTACCCACAAGGCTGTCTGGCGTTGTAGCACGTGCTTGAAGCGGACCTGCCGCGTCAAGTTGTGCTTCTGACGCTTGCAGCGCACGGCCAATAAGCTCCGCTTGCTCACTCAGGCCCTCTTCCTCTTCTTCTTCGTTTTGAGCACCGCTATCCGTTAAAGCTGAAACATCGAAGCTATCCCATTGAAGCGTGCCACAAATGCCGTTGAGCTTGCTATAAGGCTCTGAGTCAAGATTAGGCATTTGAACAGAATATGTCTCGCCTGAGTTTTTCGAATATTCAGCAAGCGGATCAACACTACCGATAAAATCAGGCACTGAGTTATCACAATATTGCTGTATAACGGCTGAAGGCTGCCCTGCGCAAGGGCCTGTGTCTTCTTTTTTAGCATCTAAATCACGTTTACGTTGATTTTCAAGCTGCGTTTGTAAAGCCAACATGCACACTTGACCATAAAGAATCGTACTCGCACCATCAATCACACTGTTATCGTTCGAACCACCAACTCCAACCCCCGCTTGTCGTGCTGTTGTTGGGTCAACCTGTGCCTGCATGATGACACCACCTCGGTTGAGGTAGTCCAAGGCCGTGCCCCACACTTTGTCGGCAATCCCAACTCCTTGGACCACCACCCACATGACAAAAATTTGCATTAAACAATACCCGGATGACTTAGGTATGAGCAAAGCAAGCCCCATGGTGGCACGCACAGGCACCCATATTGAAGACCATTTTTGACCAAGCATTTGACCTTCGTGTGCTGTATTCATGGTCGAGACGATGATAATATACATCATCACAATACCACCCAACGCTAAAACAGCAGAGTTAAATACGTTAAAAATCACACCCATGATTTGACTGCCGCTGCCATGCAAAACACCGTCAACCAAACCAAAAAGATTACCTAAAAAAATAACGGAAAGATCGCTTGCTGGTGGGGCAAGACCTGTGGATCGCGTTGCATCAGAAACAACACCTGAAGAATCTGCGATGGAGATAATCTCGCTCTCGCCTGGAGCACCCCAGTCAGTCTTGGGGACGGGGACGGTAACATTACCGTCACCGTCGAGTCCAGGGGGACGAGGCATCGAGATACCAATACCGCCATCAAGATCCAAAAGCGCATACTGCTTCCCTACGGGGCTTTCTGATTGCGCACGTTGCATGGCTTCGCTGATCGCTTGAGCTTGCGTGTTAACACCCTCGGCGCCAACTATTGTTGAAAAAAACAACATAAATAGCGTTAGCATTAAACCTTGCCCACGTATCATCATGGTTGTTTTCTCCTCAATAATCCTTGATTAAACCACCTGCGTATCGAGCAACCCAATTTTTTTTGGCTGATTTGGAAATACCAAAAGTGGTATCGAAACGCAAAAGCAAAGGCAAGCAATGACACAATGAAGCTTAAAATAATCGCAAAAAAATAACCGTTAAAAACTTGATAAACCGTGTATCCCAGCATAAACAGTCCAAACATGCACATCAGCATGCTTAAACGAAACAGTGAGCGCTGTTGCGCTAGCAGCGCTTCGTCGGTCAAATGAAGACGCGACTGTACTTTTTTAAACGACTCTTTGGCTTCTTGGGTCTGTACAGTAAATAAACGTTGAAACAAACTTTTAATATAATCAAAAAAACTTTTAACGCGCTCGGCGTCAGACCAGTACTTAAATTTAAAAATACGGTTAAAAAGAGAGGTCATACGTGACTTAGCCGTATCCTGTGACTTACCTTGTGACGTACGTTTCATAAAGTCCCTTTAGTATGGTAGCTTAGCTTTCATCTTCTATTAATCTATGTTAATAATAATCACACATCATAAAAAAATGCAAATGCATGTAAAATTGACAGGTGAGCCAACCATGCCAAACCTAAGCCATGAAGCTTCTGCACAATATTGGTCTGATTTTAGAGACCCGTCCATTTATCGTGTGATTACCTTCATGGAAAGCGTTGAGGATTGGACGCTTGACGGCCATCCCGAGCTCGAACAAGCCATCGAAGCCCTCGGAGCAACACTGGATGATTTAGCTACGGTTGATCTGAATAAGCTTAACGAGCAGAAACGGTTTGTTGAACTTGCTGCAAACATTAAAACAGGACGCGGGCTACGCTTACTGCAAGCGATGGATGTAGCGCACCCAGGCAGTGCATCAAAAGTGCTGATGTATGCTGAAGAAAATAGTTTGGGCGGTACCGATCCATCCGGTTTTTTTCTCAAACGTAATATTGTATTCGAACGTCTACGTTTATTGTCACGCGCGTTTTCTGAAGCACGACTTAAGCTCGTATCACAAGCCCTCGAAGGAGAAGACTAATGCGTTTTTTTCGTTATGTGTTACCTTGCACCGTTTTAGCACTCGCGCTCAGTAGTCCGGTTTACGCCGCCGAACAGGTTGAAGACCCAGAAGATTATGATAGCATCAAAGATTTAATCAAACATTTTGGTGCTTACTTTGGATTTGACCTAACAAAACCACCAGAAAAAGAACCTGAACTTACCTTGCTCGATCCTGCAGCAGCAACCCTCACACAACAATATTCGTTCATTACATTTCTGGGCGCAAGGCCGGTGAATGCCAACAGCACGGCTTCGGCTGCCTTTGTTCCACCGAATACCAAAAACTATTCGGTTATCAACGACATGGCCAATTATAGTTTTCAAACACAGCCCAATGGCGGCTCATACAACAACCCCCAAGCCGGAAGCCAAGGGGGTATTAGTGTTTCGAGTCTCATCGACCAAACGAGCTACCAACGCGATCCAATTACGCAATCGGTGCTTAATATTCTTGGCACGCCAAATCATTCGTATTGCATGAATAATGACGAAACGGCCTGGCTCGATGATTGCCGGTATTTGTATGATAGGCAAGTGATGCATAATGTTGTTGGCAACATTCCTAATTCTCGTGACTTTTTTTCCTATGCCTACAACGAACCTGTGATACCTCAACTCAACGCTAATACGTTAATAGCGCCGTTGATGTATACCATGGAAAATAACGCCTCTTCGACGTCCAGTGCACCGAACAATAAATCCGATGAAAATGGACTGGTTGCCAAAACACAGGCACAAGAAGCCGAAAACTTCATTCGCTACGCCGCACAACTCGTCACACCACCCGAGCTTCCTAAAAAGAAAGCGTATGATGAAATTTACATAAAAACACTCGCAACAAAAGGATCCTCGATCAGTGAAAAAGATAAAAAATTAGCCGAGCAAGGCCTAGCCAAATACATCGCCAAGCTTCGAACTTTTTCGGCACAAAGTTCTGTGCCGATCAGTAATCTCTATGCCTTGTTATCGAAGCGTATTCCACAAGGCCAAGGAGGAGACGATAGCGCTAAAATAAGCCAAGCACTGAGCGAGTTTCAAATGGCCACGCGTCGTCTCTATGATCCGGCGAATAAAGACAAGAAACAATGGGTTGATCAAATCAACGAGGCATCTTCCGCCACTGTCGAAAAAGAAATTGCCATCCTGCTTGCAGAAATGAACTATCAACTCTATTTATCGCGTCAACAAGAAGAGCGTACGCTGCTGACCCTGTCCATGATGCTCATGCAAAGCTTGAAAGCACCTGATTTTAAAGAGACTGCAACGATAGACATCAATGATTAAATGTGATCACTCACGGTCGAGTACCTGAGGTAATACATGACTCAAACGCGCAATCACCGCATCCACCGAAACAAGTTGCATGGCCCAAGGTTCATGCACTTGTTTGCCCCAAGGTGCAGAATCAACCGTAAGCTTTAAACGCGCCAAGGCATCAGGATAGCTGTTTATAGCTAAATGCTTAAAAGCATACGGCCCTGAAATATCAAGATTAGTGACTGCATGCAGTGCCACGACCGGGGTTCCCATAGCCGTTGCCATGTGTGACGGCCCGGTATCGGGACATAACACCAACGCGGCGTGACCTATTAAGGCCAGCAATTGTTTCGGCCGAGTCTTACCGATTAAATTCAGCACCAAAGGTACTTCTGCCGCGATCGCGTCACCTAAAGCTTTATCCGATGCGCCCGGCCCTCCGGTTAACACAACCTGAACAGGCCATCGTGACAAAACAAAACGAATCACCTGAATATAACCTTCAGCAGACCAACTCCGTTCGGGCTTGCTCGCCGCGGGATTCACCACAAGGACCGGCTTCGATGCATCAGGAAGCTCCGCACAAGCCCAAGCCTTATGTTCAGGGCCGACAGGCATGTTCCAAACCGGCGCTTCTTTGACGATACCGAGTGCGGCACCAAATTTCAGAAAGCCATCCAGTGTATGCTCACGCCCGGGCTTAATCTGTTCGTTGATAAACCAGGTGTGGCCATCGTTACCGCGCGCTTTATCATAACCAATTTTACGTAAAGCTCGAATACACGGATAAAGCAAATTTGCACGCAAGCTTGCTTGAGCCGCAAGCAAGACATCAAAACGCCGATGGCGTAGGCTACGGTAAAAACGCCAATAATCCCGTACATTTTTAGGCTTATCTAAAACAATAAACTCAACACCGTCCATGCCTTCAACAAGCGTATACGCGAGCGGTGAAATCACCCAGGTTAATTGGGCGTCCGGATAATACCGCTGAAGTGCTCGTACCAACGGCACAAACATCAGCACATCACCCAAGGCTGACAAGCGCACCAGACAAATCGAGCGTATATTTTTATTCATGATTTAATCTGTTTTCAAAACAAACAACGTGCCACAATAAGGGCAGGTTGCTGTGCCATCATCCCCCATCGGCAAATAGACTTTTGGATGCGCATTCCATAAAGCCATTTCATCCATTGGGCAACTGAGCGGTAAATCTTCTCGACGTACGGTCTGTTTTTTCTTCGTGCATGCTGGTTTATGCTGTACTTTAATCATTGTCTATCCCCTTATGCTTCATCGTAAGAAATTCCATGATCTGCTCCAAACAACCTGGTTTTTCTGGATCAAAATAATATGCATGAGGCCATGAACGCAGCCAGGTTAACTGCCGTTTAGCCAGTTGTCGTGTTGCTGCAATGCCATGCTCACGGAATGCTGAATAATCGCACATCCCTGCACGATAATCCAATGCTTGACGATACCCCACACTGCGCATGGATGGATGTTCACGCGTTAAATCCCAACGCGCCAAGAGCATATCCACTTCATCAAGAAAACCAAGGGCTAACATTTCATCAAATCGCCTGGCAATACGTTCATGCAACCACGCGCGCTGCTCTGGAAAAAGGATCATATTAATAAAGCGATAAGGTATCACGGCGCGCGCTTCACCTAAAATATCAGACAGCGGTTGCCCCGTTAAAGCATACACTTCCAAAGCGCGCCCAATCCGCTGCGTGTCGTTCGGATGAAGCCGTGCAGCCGTTATTGGATCAAGCTTGGCAAGCTTTTGATGCATATGAACCCAGCTGTGATCGCGCGCTTCGCATGCTATTTTTTCTCGTACCTCAGGATTAGCCTCCGGTAAAACCGACAGCCCTTCTTGAAATGCACGAAAATACATCATCGTGCCACCTACCAGTAACGGTGTTTTTCCTGCATTCAAAATTTCTTCGCCGGCCTGATTTGCATCATCACAAAATTGTGCCGCAGAATATGACGCCGTGGGAGAGCAGATATCAATCAAACGATGCGGTGCCTGCTGTAAAATATCAGCCTCAGGTTTTGCTGTACCAATGTTCATATCGCGATAAATCATCGCCGAATCAACACTAATAATTTCATACGGCAGGTGCTTGACCAACTCGCAGGCTAAGCTCGTTTTTCCTGAGGCCGTCGGTCCCATCAAACAAATCACGTCACGCATGCTTTAAAACCTTTTTTTCAGTCTGTTTTTTCCAATAATCAAAAAGCTCTGTTTGTTCCTCGGCTGACATGCTCGTCACATGGAGTTGCTCGGCCTGCACAAAGGCACGTATCAAGTCTGTGTTACTTTGCACAGCTTGATCCGATAAACCCAAACATAAGGCTTGTAAATCTAATCCGGGTAAAGCGCAAGGAATTGTGCGTATCCGTATATTTTGCTCATCTAAACATTCAAGTTTTAAGCCGAATTTTTCTAAGCTTTCTTGATGAGCTT
>Ga0100380_10001444_pt1 | contig 25935 bp, 43 predicted proteins | sample CryGeymeta201504_FD_80417 | JGI IMG/M metagenome (GOLD analysis project Ga0100380, IMG submission 80417) | Groundwater microbial communities from Crystal Geyser aquifers in Utah, USA - Crystal Geyser metaG 2015-04 | ecosystem: Environmental > Aquatic > Deep subsurface > Groundwater | place... | reverse complement strand
TTGAGGTCTTAACAGACTTAATACCTGACTTTCCTGCTAAAAATATATCTTTGACCTCGACTTCTTTTTGTTTCATGTACTTGAAGACATTCTTTTCACCTATTGTTTGGAGCATTCCTGCAGTCAAGCGCAGAGTTATTTCAGGCTGACGGTCAAATCCCATCTCAGCTTCTTGCCGAATCTCAAACTCACCTTTGTATTTTTCTTATAGTTTTCTTATAATTGTTTTCCAAACATGGCCAGTGATGAGTCTTTAAGTGTCAAACTTGAGACTAAGGACCCATGGTGTCCAACTATTCTTTCTGCTTTCAGGAGCCATCCTTTTGTCAGAGCCTTAACCATTGTTTTCATACTCTCCCCCATCAAAGCAAACATGAGTACTCTCTAGACAATCTCTCAGCCTTCTTTCAGGCAGAATGGATAGCATGATTCTTTGGATTTGAGCCAACTGTTTGGAATCGTTATTTTCTGTCCATTCTAAAGGTCTCATATAGTGTATGGTCATGAAGGGAGTTTTCATATTTTTAGTGACATCTAGTAACTCTCGCAATCTTGGAATACCAAGGGTCACGTTCTTGTCTGAAACACCTGCCAGATGGAAAGTGTTCAGAGTCATTTGAGTGGTGGGCTAACCGATGCTCTGAGCTGCCAGAGCTCCAACTGCTTCTCCAGCTGGAGCGATTGCTTGTTTGAATTTTTATCCGATTAGTAGGCAGAGTTTTTCAAGCTGTTCTTTGCTCATTTTCCAATAAAGGCAGATCATCTTGGAGCACAGCCAAAGTCTAAGGTGCATATGGAATATTACAACTCCGATGTCTGAAAATGAAGATTTCAGCTCGTTTTTGAATATAGCAAATCGGCAACTGCTGATGAGTGCTCTTACCAATTTGACAGCTTCAACTGGGTCAATCACAGGATTCTTATCTTTGACCATGGTAAAATCAACCAGTAGTCTCCTGACATTGATGGGGCAGTGGTACTCGATATCCCCAGCTCCATCGTCAGCCATTGACTTTCTAAGAGCTATTCTTGCTTACAGTAACTTTTCCTTTTCGATTTCAAGGACAGCCAACTATTTGTCATTGTAGTCAAGCAATTGCTCCTGTTTCCATGTGTATTTTTCCTTGAATTGCTTTTCTGATAATTTGCAGTCGTTGTAGGTATGCCTTTCCACAAATTCTGACAGAAAACCATCTTCACCATAGATCTGCTGAATTAAATTTCTTTGGCTGTCTCTCACACTTCCATCATAACTGATTTGCAAATCTTCAAGAGCTTTCACCAACTTTCTTTGCAAATATCCGATACTTGAGGTTTTGACAGCTGTGTCTGATAGCCCTTCTCGACCAGCCATTGAGTGGAAAAAATATTCTTGTGGCTTGAGCCCTCCGAAGAATGAGCTGAACACAAAGCCTCGAGGTTCAGGTGAGTTGTCTTCTTTTGAGAAGTGCGGCAAAGCTCTGCTTTAGAAGCCTAGAGGACATCGTTTACCATTGACATTTTGATTTCCTAAGCAGAACATGATTTGGGCCAAGTTAGTTTCTGATCCTTTCGAGCGAGCCATCACCATCTTGTAGATGTTGTTGTGATGGGGCGAAACCGTATCGACGACCAGCTTTTGCATTTTGCTGAGAGTGTTGTTCAGGTCAAGGTTGATCTTGAATTCCAAGGAGTCTTCCACGTGCTTGCCTTTTTGATGGAGATTTTCAATGATATACTTGGGAAGATTTCTGAATTTGTGAAGATTTTTGTAGTATTATTCGTTCAGAGTAACGATGTTATTGTTTCTGACTCCTGCAATATTGATGTCGATCATGACGTCATTGATTCCAACTGAAAAGCCTTGCCAAGTCAGCCACTTGCTCACAAGATCTTGAATGCTGCCGAGGAATCTCTTTGTCACTTCTGCTCCCATCTCGACCCAAATTGTGTGGATGAGCTGCCCTGATCCAGGACCTAAATGATCTTTTAGCAATGATCCGTAGTGAATCTGTCCTCTTTGAATCAGTACACCTTATCGATCAGTTTTGAGATATGATTGTGACATTGGGACATGCTTTTCAGAAGATGGTGTAGTGTCGAAGTTAAGTCCTTCAGGAATAAGACAGCTCAGAATTTGTTTTCCAGACCACATCGGAACAGGTCTGACAATGCAGGGGTGTGGTAGGAGCCTTTCCTTCAACTCTTATTTCACAGGTTGTAGCCAGAAAAGGAGCTCTTCTGCTTATAGTTTGGTTAGGAAAGTATCCCGGCTCGTGAACAGATAGACTGCCAGCAGAGCATCTTGAACGAGTCCCATCACAGGCATACTATTCTTTGGGCTCAGAACTTGCTTATGGACTAGAGCAATATGTTTGAGTTATGCAATAGCTTCAACAGACTGAGGGACATGCATATTCATTTCGTCGCCATCGAAGTCAGCATTATATGGAGAGCACACAGAAAGGTTGAGTCTGAAGGTATTGTAGGGCAGGATTTTAACCCGATGAGCCATCATGCTCATCCTGTGTAGAGTAGGCTGTCTGTTGAAGAGGACGTAATCTCCGTCTTGTAGGACTCTTTCAGCAATAGTTCCAAAGGTGAGATAGTCGGGTATTCTTTTTTCCTCGATGCTGTTCAGATAGATATAGTTTTCAGATAATCTTCCAGTTTTTGGCTGAACTAAAAATTTTACTTTTCCTTCAAGGCATAGGTTGAGGATTCTTAGGTAGTTCAGTTCATGAATGACCTCGGGGACAGTAAGATTGTTAGCAATGTCTTCAGGTACCCCAATCTAATCTATTTCGAGATTAGGGTCGGGACTGATGACTGTTCGAGCTGAGAAATCAACTCTTTTTCCCATCAAGTTTTGCCTGAACCTTCCCTATTTTGAGGTCAGTCTTTCCTCAATGCTCTTGATTTTTTTAACGCTCTTTTTTCTGTTCTGATATCTTTCTTTCAGAACAGGTAAATATCTTTTATCCAGCTTGACCATGATGCATGCAGCAAGTTTTTGGATTTCTTTGAGGTTGATGTTCTTTTTGTAGTTATCCAGTCCTTGCTTTATCTCATTGTTTAACCTTATAATTTTGCTATAAACGTTTGTGATGTCATCCTCTGCTCTTTTCTCAGGTCCCAGCTCGATAGATGTTCTGATTTGAGGAGGAGCAACTGCCAAGACAGATATTAGGAGATCTGAAGGTTTAGTCACGGTGAACCCGAGGGCACTTTTGTTTCCAAAGTTCATCTTATCGAAAATAGTTTTGATTTTGAAGGCTGTGTATTCTTCAATGATATCTTCTTTTTAACCTTTACAAGTCACATAGAGTCTCATTTTCTCCTTTATGCTGATCTTAGTAGGAATAGGAAGGCCACAGCCACTGATTTTATTTCCATTTTGCTGGTCTTTCTGAATTGAGCATATTCCTATATTACCTAGCAAATCGGCCAAAGCTTTTAGTCGTTTGGTTGGAGCTTTAATCTTTAGAATTCTCTTCAATTTGTTCTCCTGATCTACTGTGTTGGTTCTTTTGACGCGAGTGCAGTTGTGACAAATGCATTTCAGAATTTTTTCCACAAATGGCAAGTAGCCCATATTGAAGATGGGCTCTGCCAACTTGATATGTCCGAAGTGTCCCTGACAATTTCTTCTCTCGAGGCATGTTTAGCAGGCTTGCCCTGGCCTGATGATGCCTAGTCGAGGGTCGTTTGGTCCTCCCCGAACAGGTTGTCCTCCATGGAGGATTCGAGGCTCTGTGACTTCAAGAACAGACAGCCTCTGAATGTCTTCTGGGCTGAAGGCCGAGAAGCAGACTCTCATGACTTCGGCTTCTTGAGCGAGTGTACTCGGAACGATGACTCCTTCTTCCTGCATTGATAAATGATGATGACTATATCTCGATTTGGCTTTGAGAATAGAAGCGGTATATTTATAAATAACAACAAAGTTCTTGTTCGAATCCTATTCTCATTATCAAGAAACCTGGAAGGCTTCATTTTTTGAACTTAACATAAATTGCCCTGAAACTTCCCCCCAACAATAATTTATTTCTTCTATCTAAACTTATGGAAATTACAGACTGCCCAACAATTCTAAAAATACCTGAGATGTCAATGATTAATAAGTTATCCTCTTTAGTCAGTGTGCTAAATCATTCCTTACCAATGTCCAAAAAACCATTCAGGGTTCTCCTACCCAAAATCAGCTGCAGTACTACTACCGTTAAATCGCATCTCCGCATCATAACTAGCCAATCCTTTCAGGGTCTACAAGAAAATCTACCAGAACATGAGCATTATAAAAGGCTCAGAAAACATATCCTTGTCTCGAAATCCACAGAAAACATGCTAGTTAACAATGATGAGGTTCGGGGAAGGTCATGCGGTAAGAAAAAACAAATAAAACAAAATGGAAGCTATTTAAATGCTCAGGTTCGAGAGAATGGACTGAATAAAATAGGTTTATTTCCAAAAGTGTGCTCTTGAGTTAGGACACATGATTTTACAATAACTAATTCAAATATATCTTCTAAATTTTAAATTCTTTGGTAGCATCTGCCTCACAATTAAGGCATGAATAACTATATCAATTGCAAATATGTGTTCGTTTTAAGTATAATCTATCAGATATATAGTGGTGCAAAGGAGGCATGAATATCAGTGTTTCAAGATACAGATTCTCCAATGAAGGGTAGAGTTACCGCGGAAATAGTTTTTTTGAATTGTGTAAGTGAGCGTGAAAGACAAATGCTGATCCAAAATCAAGATTGGTTCCTTTCCATAATTCGATATATTTAATTCATGAGTGAAGAACAAAAATTTGGCAAGGAGGGTAGCAGTTATGAACAGGAACCTCCCAAGCGCCGCAGAACACCTTCTCAATATGCTTCCCAAATCGCTGACTTCAAGAGTGTATCTCTGAATCCACACAGAATTACGCCACCATCACGAAGAGATCTCGCGGCAATAAAACTTCAGACTTTCCCTTGGCACCTTAGCCACAGACTCGGAACTCGGCCAACAAACCTTTGAGGTGTTTACTTCCTTCAGGAAAGATGATAGGGCTGAGAGTAGTGGTAGGCTCTGGCAAATCAACCAGAATTGATAAAGTTGAGAAAAAGAAATCAAAGCTAGCAATTCAATCCCCTCTATCTCCTCCAAAGCCAAAGGAGGAGAAGCCCAAGGAGGTCAGTGTCACATTCTTTGATAAATTTTTATCAGTTTGTGAAGAGTTGCAAAAGAAAGACGACCATGAATCCCCGGAGGCCATTTAAGCCAGTAAGTAAAATGGATAAGGGAGGAGAAGAGAAGATAAATTCAGAAGAGAGAGGGAGGAGAAATGGGTCAAGTCCTATGAAAGATGGAAGGTCCTTAGTTAGCGTTTAGACCGTTTGGTCTAAAAATTTACTTACTTGAACTGATCGGTTAATAAATATTTGCTAGCACTGCAATAGTTATAATGCGCAAACAATCCACACACAGCAGCTCATCCGACCAGGTCCATCTTCACTACCACTACTATTTCCCTGAAGACATGAGATCAAGCCAGATTGGTGAAACAAACGTACTTTCAAACACTTCGATTGGCCATAGAAAATAATATGAGTTTGTCACTCCTGAAGGAAAATATGGTGGAAAGATGAAAACGGAAGGAGATGAAGGAGTCTCTTCCTTTAATGAGTTCGAAAAAATGAAAACGAGTGACATTTATGCCAATCGACAATCTTCAGAGCGCCATCTGCACTAATTCCCTTCCCAGAATTTCATGGCTCGCTCTATATTGGAGGAGTAATTTCATAAGGAATATGAGTCAACTGAGCCAATCGGAAATGATTCCTTCATGAAGAAATCGATTGATACAACTGTAGAGAACGAACAAACTCGATAGCTCTTGACATTCTACGAAGAGTAGCTTTTGAAATGTCAGGCTGAAATCAGTCGACTGAAGATGGTGGAGGAGGAGTGCCAGTACCTCAGAGACGCTTTCTACAATCATTACACAGAAAACTGTACAAATAAATGATTTTATGCTATGTTTTTATGAATCATCATCAACGTATGAAATTCGAGAAATATGTCACTTTGTCCGTTGAGTCCAGCTCCTTGCTGAATTAACTATATTCTTCGCATAATTTTAGTAAGTTTTCCTCATCTTCTTCATCCCATGGTCCCTTTGCCTTCCTATCTACCTCCTCTCTGATCTACTGTGAATAATTGCTTTCCTTGATGAAACGGTTCAACCTCTCAGTATATTTTTGTCTGTACTAGTCATCTTTGTTTGGATTGTTGGCTTTCAAGTTGATGGCTAGGAACTTCAATGCGCTCTCCTTAGAGCCTAAAGTAGGGTATTTGGGTCTTCTGTAGCCAAGCTTGGCTAGCGATTTCATCATGATATTGCTGAGATGGTGCTCAAGGAAAGCTGAACAATCCTTTGCTCTTGCTATCTTCTTCAAATCGCTTTTCTTTTCAAATTCAACAGGAAGTTTATCCGGAAGTTTCAGCATTTCATAAAGAGCTGGATTTCTTTGGAATAATTTTTGATTTTTGGGACAAGAGTTCAGGAAGCATTTTCCTTTGTAGGTTACTCCATAAAGATAATTTCCTTTCACCAGATTTTTCTTCAATAGTTATACCATTCCATACCCTTTATTCTCAAATTTAGCTTGAGAATTGTAGATACTTTCCAAGGGGATATCCTCAGGTGGAGAAAATGCTTCACCTTTGTTGGTGTAAGTGTCAGGGTTCTTGACAAAGTCTTGAAGCTCTTTTTGGCTCCTGAAAGCATATATTTTTTTGTTGAAGAGGGCAAGGTTCTCATAATTTTTAAGACATACCTTTATGTACTCTCTTTTGATCTTGTAGCTTATCGGGCAGAAATTGAGATAGTCCGAGAGGTTGTGCATGATGCAATTACTACTAAGGCCTACGTGAGTGATGTCAGTGGCAGCATGAGTAATGAGATCTTTAATGAAAATTCGTTTAGCTTTGACCTTGTTTTATATTTCAGCCCTTGCTTGCTCAAAAATTCCCCATTTGGAGAGATGACCTTCAATGACTTTGACGTTATTGTATTTGTTGGTGTAATAAATTTCAATTTCAATTAGACTTTTTCTTGTTGCTTCAAGCCTATGGTGAACCACTTCAGAGTAGTAGTCATATTCTGGCTCGTTGATCTTTTGCACTCTTTTCTTTATGTCTAGCTCAGTCATTTTCAGGGATAATAGTAAAGTTGGAACAATTCCTTTCTTATTGAGAAGTTCACATTGTCTTTTGTTGAGAGGCAAACCATCCAAACTCCAACCTCTGCTACAGTCGGACATTCCACTCCTCTTTTCAATGAGAGTTACCAGAGATTCATCACTTAAACATTTTCCTCCTTTTACTTCAGAAACGATTGCTTTTATGTCTGCGTCTTCATGCTCCTTCACAAATTAACAAAGTAACTCCTCAATGTCAATAATTTTAAACCCAAGCTTTTCTTTGATCTTTTGAGCCAAAGTGGTTTTTCCTGATTTGGTTTTTCCTTGGATGAAAATTATAGGAGTTGACTTAACTTCTCTTGGAGTGGCCTCATTTTGCCAAAGAGATTTAGGATTTCTCATAGCGTTATCTCTTTATTCTTCATCCTTGAAATAGTAAATTCTATCGTTGTAGATGAGAGGGTAAGGTCTAGGATTTTCAATCAAAGTGTAGGGGTTCAGCTTACCAAATCTGCTATCAGCGGCAATATAATGTGTTAAGAAATCCTTGGCTCTGTGTCTTTCAATCGGAAGCATATTGTTCTTTTCCCATCTGTTGATTCGATCTTCAATGAAGGGCTTGATCACATAGTTGATTCTGTCAGTGACGTGTTTGACCTCTCTTTCGCATTTTATTGTGATCACATCAACTCCTAATGCTTTGAAGGCCTCTGTGTACTCTTCGAGCTTAGCACTATCAGCTTCTCTTTGTGCTTTGAGTGATTCTTCTTTCTGAGCTATCATTTCTTCAAGTTTTGGAACTTCTGGATCTTCCTATTCTTCGGCTGGCTAGTTGTACTATTCTCCAGCTTCAATAGCTTTTTGACGAGCTTCTTACTTTTCCTTTACCTTTTCGACTCTCCTTTTCTCCTTGATCTATTCAAGCTCCATCTCAATGACTTTGCGGTCAAGAACTCTTTCCAGCCATTTTTGTTCATCACTTGTCAGCATCAAAACGACTTCCGGTAATCTTCTAGATTCTCCCAACAATTAGACAATATTGGTTGATACTTTATCCTCTTCAACATCGAAAAAGTTTCCATTGATGAATATTTCATTGATTCCTTCAAAAATATTCTTAATGACTTATATCTCGTGATTTTTGCGGTCGAAATCAGCTGCCTCTTCAAGTAGTTCAGGGTCTTCGATTTGTTTACCATCTTAGTCATATTCTGGTTTTTTGAATCCTTTGCTATAGTATCTTTCCGTTTTCCTTTTATTCTTCTAATTCTCCAACTGCTGAAGCAGAGTGTCCTTCAGCCCAAGGATGGGAATACGATATTTTTGGTTGAGCTTTAAAAGTTGAGTTTTTAGTCCCACTCCTCTCAAACCCATCAACATGATTCTGGGAGGTATGATCGGGATCGATTTGTTGAGATACTTTGCTGGCTATACTTTGAAGTCATTGATCTATTTCTCTCCAGCAAATCTGTATCTCCGTCCTTAGATTCCTGCTTCAAACTACTCTTTTCCTTTGATCAGCCATCCATTCTTCAGGTTGACAGGACAATACTATCCACTGAAACCCAAAGGAATAGGATCACCATCTTCCTGCTTGTCGGCAATAACTCTGTTGAGACCATCTTAATCTGGCTTCATGTAGAATGGATCGATGATTTGTCTTATTTTGTTGACTATCTATTCTGGAGATTTATCAATCATGATTTCTTTGCAAACCTACTCTCCTACGGCTTCCTTTACGGGCCCGATTGCTGCCGTAAACAATGCCACCTGCTCAAGTTCAGCGTCATTGAGTCTAGTTGCCAGATTTTTATTGGGATTCTATTCCGAGTTGTCAGAAAGGACTATGAGCTTGTCAATAGGAATGTTGAACAGCTTCAAAGCATTCAGCTGCTCTTCGTTGTTTGGATATCCTATAATGATGTAGCCTTTGATTTCGTTCAACTTTCCGAAGTGGTTTATTTCTGGGAAAATGTCTTTTAGAGAAAGATCCTCGGGCGGAGGAGTTTTTGGACGTTCTTCTTCAGCATTTCTATCTTTCTTCTTAGGCTTTTTAGGAGCAGGCTTCTTTTCCTCTGCCTCTGCGTTGCCCCCTTCGCCATCTTCATTCTTTTAAATTCCCCAGCCAGGTGGTTTCTTCTGAAGATTAACTCCGATTTGATACAAAACCATAGGCAGAATATCCTTAGCATTGAGAAGGTTTCCTTTGGCAAATTATTTATACTCCTGCTCTGAGAGATGGACAGAGGCTGACCTTTTATCGAAATTGGAAGGAATGTGTGTTTCGAACTGTTTTTGCCTTTCAATGATGCACTCAATGATCTCCTGAATATTGACAACCTGTAGTCCATAGATGTCACCCAACAATTTGGCTATTGTTTTCTTACCAGATTTCCTTGGGCCTGTGATACATAGATTGGTCAGTTTAGGCAAAGCAGGGAACTTGAGTAAATGCTATCTGGGTAGGCTCAAGAAAGAGTTCAAGTTGTTTTAGTTATCAAAGACAAATACTCTGCCTGCATATTATGCTGCAAATTAGAATTTGCCAGCAATTTGCTTTCCTTTGCTCAGTTATACACAGTCAATCAGCCCCCACGGACTCCATTTCCTGAATATCTTCAGTTCCTCTAATCCGACTCCCAGCAGTTATTTTTCATTGCCTTCAATTTTCTTAGGGAGGGGAATTCGATAAAAATTATGTTCAAGCAGGTCCAAGCATTCAGCTACACTCTGATAGCTATTATGAACCTTGATAAACCGATGAGGGTTCATGTGTTGTGTTACATGCTCGATCAGTAAAAAAGCAGAATCTTTCCATTTGACTTCCAGCAAGTTGGATTCAATGAGTGGTGGAGGTTTTTCACCATCGTCTTCCTGAGCCTATTCTTACTCACCCTCTTCAGTGGGTGGCTTAGGTTTTTTGAGTAGGTATCGATCAAGCCCCGAAGTGAGTGTGTTATCTTCAGGTTTTTCCATGATTGTGCTAACAAAATGTTTCCATTGTTCCTATGTTTGTGCGATCTCAATAACATGGGTAAAGAACCGGCATTATATTTTGGGCAGATAGAGGCGGTTGCTGACAAGCACATCAATCCAAAATTTATTGTACTCAAAAGGAAGGTCAAGAATGTAACCTCTGGACTTCGTCAAGTCCTTTTCCAATTAGTTGTTGAGAAGATCCAACATGTCTTCATCTTCGACAGCGTTTCCGTTCTGAAGCTGGCCGAGTACATACTTTTCAATTGGTAGGAGACCATCTTTGATATTCCCATCTTCGTCAGCTTCAGGTGGGTTTTCTTCAAAGAATTTGACCCTTTCGAACAAATTTTCAACCATTTTTTCAAAGCTGATAAGAACCAAGTTGTATTTGACAGCAATAGCACGAGCCAGGCTGCTCTTTCCAGACTTAGGTCTTCCGATCATCAGAAGTTGAAGAGGAACCATTTTTGCATACATGAGAATGTCTTCAAAGAATGGATTGGCGTTGTCTCTCTGGATGTGGTCATCCATTGACATATGTTTCTAAATGAAGTTATTGATGTTCTTGTCCTACTCTTGGATGAATCTGAGGTTGGCCTGAAGTTCTTTGATGTTTGCAGTAATTCTTGCTTCGTCATAAAATTTCATCATGTTTCTGCTCACCAACAGTCCGAAATTAAGGACTTCTTCATCAAAATTTCTAAGCTCTTTCTTGATGCTCTCCTTGCTGGGAATACCCAGCAAACTTTCCTTTCTTCTCATGATTAATTTTTCCCTTGTGAGCTCGAGTTCATCAATATCGAACTAATCTCTATCAAAGTACAGCGAAAGGATATTGAAGAACTTGTTATCACCTGAAGCTATTAATTTGAGTTTCTGAAGATAATTTTTGGTTGCAAAAGTTTGATTGATCCTAGCGATAGGAAGATATTTAGTCATGGGAGGATGAATTTCTTGAGGCATATGATTTTGAGACAACATGGCGACTGTCAGGAATATTTCCTGATTGACAGTGTAATCTCTGATGAGATTGTTGGTCGGCTCGTTGCTAGTTGCCATGTAGTTGACTCGATCAAAATTCAATTTTCTGTTTTTCTTCAACTTATAGCTGTGCTTAACCTCAAAATTGCCGTTGCTGAACTGATGGATGAAGTCTTCACAGATGTATCCCAAAGGAATCACATCATTAAGATCCTTCTTCAGCTCAGTCAGCACAACAGTGTGCTCGTTGGCCTTTAGCAGTTCTTCTTCATTCAGGCTAACCTTTTATTAATAGTAAATATGCTTCATTTCCTCCCTGTGATGCTTTTAGGCTAAACCGCTGTCGTTAAGCACAGATTCATTCTATCCTATATCCAATCGATATTCGATGCCTACTTTTATCCTTTTGGAAGGGTCCTTGGCATCTACTATGAAGGTATCTGTTATTCTGGACTTCAACATATCCAGGAAACCTATTGCACTTCTCACATCTATACTTTCGACTGCATATGAACATAGTTTGAGCAAATACTATGAAAGAGTATTAAAAGTGACTCGACCTTCCTGGCTCTGGATACTCTCAATCTGCTCCTAAGCCAAATGTTTGAGGTATTTCTAAGGGTATTCTGGCAAGAGAAGGGTGAAAGCTAGAGCTCCCAGATGAGCTAGAGAGGCAGATGTCAGATTCTGATTGAGAACCTGGTAGAAATCCTTGACCTTTGTTCTGAAGGAAGTGTGGCTGCTTATGAGGAAGAGTAGTTGGGTGTGTTTATGTTGTGGGTTGATGATGCAACTATTGAAGAGTATATTACTCGCCATTTAAGTTATACAATTATTATAAACTTGCAGAGAAATACAATCGTTGTCTGTGGGAGCTCTGTTCAGACATCAGATTCAAAACTTTTGATTTGGCTGCTTATATAAATTTTGTTTCTATGGAAGTTATATTAATGAACAATCTGGAGCAATACGCTGATCTGGACTACTACCAAATCCTTGGAGTTGATCGCAACTGTACTCTTCAAAACATCTGCTAAAGGTTCCATTTTGTCTATTCAGGTATCGTTCTATTGCTCTCAATAATCATCCGGCCCTCCAACATAACAACCCGAACGAAGCCTATCGAATCTTTTCTCAAGCTGCGGAGGCCTTCGATGTGCTCTTCGATCGTATTTGATTGTTAACTTAGCCGAAAAAAAGAAAATTTACGATGCTCATGGTGAACAATATCTCAAAGAAGGAGTCCTCAAAGACCCCAGTCTGATCGGCAAATACAAATTTACGACCGATCCTTAAGAAGTTTTTGAGAAATTTTTCGGCTCAAAGAATGTCTATTAACATTTGCTGGATGTGAGTGACGATGGACAGTCTCATCCAATTTTCAAAGCCCAGTATCCCTATCTGAATGATGGCCATCAGGTCCCAAATCTAATTGTTCCTGTCCACTGTACTTTATCAGAATTGTTCAACGGCTGCACTAAAGAAGTATGCTACGACAAAAAAGTTCTGACAAAGGATGGCAAAAATACTGAAGTTGTCAAGTAGACTCGCAAGTTAACGATCAACCCAGGAGAAAGCGCCAAGGAGCCTCTTGTTTTCCCAGGCCAAGGAAACTGTGAGCCAGGTTATCCTCAGTCAATGCTGATATTCAAAATAGTAGAGGTAAATGAGAAACAGTTCAGGCGGGAAGGAGACCATCTCATTTACACAGCAAAAATTTCTCTTATGGATGCTCTTGACTCCAAAGCCATCACTGTTGTATGGAATTCTTTATTTAGAAATAATTGGATGGAGAGCTGATCAGTCTTCACTTTGATGAAATCATCTGCCCCCAAACCAGAAGAGTAGTCACCGGCAAAGGCATGCCTATGAAGAGCTGGAAAGGGCAAAGAGGGGATCTTATTGTCAAATTCGACATTGAGTTCCCTGATGAGCTGACCTACGAGAAAAAGAAGAGGGTCATTGAATTGCTGAGTCAGTGATAGTGTGAAATATGACAGCAAATATATTAGTGATCAGTTTCTGTCGCTTTGACTCTCTTTGTGCCACTACCAGAGAGTCAGGGTATCGTTGAATCTTGCCTAGCGGTTGGAGCTGTTAAGCACCACAATGAAGACTCCTTCTCTGATACTGGCGAGGCAAGCACCGGCTGGAGTGGTTATTCCTGTCTTGAGGCCTTCCCATCCCATGCCAAGCAATTTGTTGGTATTACTCCATACTTTTTTGCAATAGACTGAATGCATGTCCTCATGATAAAAGTGAGCCTTGTATTCCTAGCATCCCACAATCTATCTGAACACCTTGCTTTCCCAGCAATACTTACTCAACTTGATCATGTCTCGTGCTGATGAGACATTCAAAATGTTGGATAGACCGTGAGGATTGGTGAATACTGTTTTACTCATTCTCAGTATTTTGGCTTTTTGATTCATCTCTTTGAGAAATCTGCTAATGAAGGTGGTGGTCGACTCATAGCAAGAAAGATCGATTGACTCGATTTATGAATAGTCCTTGTTTTCAGGTTTGACTGATTCGTAAAACAACAAGAGTCCGAATACTTCTGCCAGAAGAAAGGCAGCATCATTTCCTGAAGGTAACATAGCTCCATAAAACAGGTCGAAAATTTGGATGTATTTTCCTTCCTTGAGCTCAGCTGTGGTTCCTGCCAGTGCTGAGGAGTTCGGACTAATCTTGATCATGATGTCTAAATAGTTTTAGAATTACCTGGTTCCATGTTGTATCGCTGGAAAAGTTACAGACTAACGATGCAGGTCATCATCTTTGTGAGAGAAGCCACCTCCCGCTGTTGATCCTCCCTCACTCCTAGCCACTGTTTGCTATCTGAGTCGTAAAGGCACCAACTTGTGCTGGTGACTCCTGGGTTAATCATCGAGTACCATGCTGACGATTGAGCAACATTTCCATCTTAACCGAGTCTACTTTTGAACCTTCCTAGAAGGATTTCCGGCTTCTGAAGGGTGACTGGGAACTTCTATTTCGGACGTTGTTCTGGGTATTCAAATTGCGGTTGAGCTTGTAGGAGGTTTTATTCATCTATAACAAGTTCTATTATTATCACAGTTGATGCCATACTCCATCAGCTTCTCTCTTCTGGTCCCCAGATTCAAGCTTCTCAGGCTCGACGTCTTCCCCTTCATCCTCATATACGGCCTCCTGGGGTACTTACTACACGAAAACTACGATGACGAGAGTCTCAACTTGTATTTCAGGCTAGCAATTATAGGCGCTGCATTCATTCACTGTACTACTATTGACACTCAGCACTCACATACATATTTGGGCACTGGTCCAAGAAAGCGCAGTCCTTTATTCAGTACCGTTCACTATCTGGTAAAATTCAGGCAAATCTTGAGAACGCCAGCCACGTTTATATCATCGAACAACGCGAGGGATAAAAAACAGTATATGGTATCACTGACCTGTACAAGCAAGAACTTGAAAGCGGGCATATATTGTACATCTTCACCTTTGAGCAGAGAAAATTCTACTTCAATAACAGTACTCAAAAATTCACTCGCCTCAAGCCTAAAACTGAAAATGAGCCAATGGGACGCATAATCGCTTCTTCATTCGGAGAAAGAGAAGAAAAGGATTTTTTTGATAACAACATCCTTGAAGTACCAATCAGGCCATTTGGAAGCATCTTTAGGGATCAACTCATCGACCCTTTCGCATTTTTCCAGCTTTTCTCAGTCTTTCTCTGGATGATGGACTAAAACAAAATGCTCAGCTTTTTCATTTTAGTGATGTTGGTAGGCTCCTCATTCATGATTTCCGTTCAAAGAATTCGAGCTTTGGTCGGATACAGATCGATGACTTTGGCTCCTCACCAAATATATGTGCTGGAGAAGGGGCAGTGGATCTCTAAATCTTCCTATGATATTTTACCTGGAGACATTCTAGCTATTCAACCAGGCTACCAACACAAAAAATCAGATTTCGATATGCTGAGCGATCAATAATATCTAGCCCAAGCCATTCCTATGTTTAGCAAATTTAGTAAAAAGATGCCGACCGTCCAGCCCAAGAAGGAAGAAGACAATACCTCTTTTAGAAATGTTTCATGTGATATACTGCTTCTCGGAGGAAGCTGTGTGGTTAATGAGGCCATATTAACTGGAGAGGCTATTCCACAAATTAAAGAGTCAGTATCAGTTGCTGACATGTAGAGGAAATTTCATGAAAATTACGAAAAAAGCCATGTGTTGTATTGTGGAACTGAAATTCTCCAGATCAACGAGGAATATAACGAGGAATAGATCCATCAAATGCTGCAAGCAAGTTAAGTGTCAACTAAGATACCGAAGGCTCCTGCTAAATGTTGCATAGGTTTGGCTATTAAAACAGGTTTCGACACTTCCAAAGGAAAGCTGATCAGAAGAGTTGTAGCTCATGCTGAAAATCCAAAAATATAACAGAAAGATGGACTTTGGATCATTCTTTTCTTGCTTATTTGCTCCATTATCACATCGATTTATGTCCTCAACCAGGGTCTTGACAACAAGGAGAGAAGCAAGGAAAAACTATTCTTGAGATGCATACTGATCCTTACAACTGTCGTGCCTCCTTAACTTCCCATGATTCTCAATTTGGCAGTCAACAATTCGATTCTCTATCTCCAGAAGAAAAAGATTTTCGTCAGTGAGCCCAAAAAGATTCCACTTGGAGGAAGAGCAAATGTTGTGGCTTTTGACAAGACCGGTACTCTGACTGAAGACAAGTTCATCTTTGAAGGCATTGTCGACGACTGTAAAAACTACAAAGAGCTCAAAGACTTCAAGAGCTGCAAGAATGAGAACAATGTTGTGCTTGCTGGCTGCCACAGCCTTATATCTGTTGACAGGTAGCTGACAGGGGATCCCATCGAACTTATGTTCTTCCAACTTTCCAAATGGGAATATACTTCCAAGCACAAAGAGGCAAAAAAAGTTCTCGAAAAGGTTCTGATACAAAAGGTTTATCCGTTCAAGGCATAGCTGAAACGGATGAGCTGTTTGGCTGAGCATGTCAGTGAGCAAGGCTCAAGAAAGATGAAAGCATTGGTGAAAGGAGCTCCAGAGGCATTATAAAAATTGATGAAGGATGTTCCTCCTCAATATAGAGAAGCATATAGTTACTACACGAAGCAGGGATATAGATTGTTGGCCCTAGCTTCAAAGGAAGTTGACTATGAGCATTTCAAATCAATCAAAAACAAAGACCAAGAGAGGCAATACTGTGAAAAGGACTTGAGCTTTGTCGGATTTTTCATCTGCAGCTCACCACTGAAAGAAGACACATTGAAGAATATTCAACACCTTCAAAAAGCAGCCTACAGGATATTAATCATCACTGGTGATAATGTTCTCACAGCTGCTAAGGTAGCTCTCAATCTCAAGTTGGGCTCTACTGTTCTTTTCCTTGAAAGACAATAAAACTCCAACATCCTTGAATTGTAAGATGGAACCAAGCATAAAGTAGAAAGTTTGAGAGACCTTACCCATCAGATTAAATAGCATCCTTTCTCGATTGTAGCTACCTCTTCAGCCAAAGACATACCACATGACTACTTCCCTTTCATCTCAGTCTTTGCAAGAGCATCTCCTCATGACAAAGAGGTCATCGTCAAGTATTTCAAAGACACCCAAGGAGGTATTGTATATGCTGGAGACGGTACAAATGATGTCGGGGGGTTGAGAAATGCCGATGTGGGAGTTGCTGTGGTCGGTACCACCAACATTAGCGAAATTGTTAAGAAAGAGGACTAACGCAAAGATGAATAAGTTCAATTCCAGAAGAAGATAAAAGATATAAGAAATGACTTGGGAATTCCTCTGACCAAGAAGATGCAGTTGATAACTCAAATGAGTCAGTAGCACATGAAGAAGAAAGGTGGTCCTGCTGGTCTTGGTGTTGGGGATGACTAGATCAAATTTGGTGACGCTTGCATCGCAGCTCCTTTCACCTCCAAACACTCTAATTCTATAAGGTGCGTTCTTATTATTATTCGTCAGGCAATTGCCACTCTAGTGACCACAATCCAGACTTATAAGATTTTAGCAATTTCCTCAATGATTCAAGCCTACTCTTTAGCCGAGATGAACCTGACAAATTTGAAGTATTCAGAAAAGCAATCTCTCGTTTTGGGTGTTCTGGCTTCCATCAATTTCTACTTTTTCTCGAACGCCAAGCCTCTCAAGAAAATATCGGACGTCAGGGCTCCTCATACAATATTCACTCCCTGGTTTGGCATATCTTTCTTTGGACAGATCATTATTTTCCTTGGGGTCAATTACTATGCTCTCAACTACATTGGACTGGCTTACGTGCTTGAGGAAGACAAGGATATAAGTGCTGATGCCTAGTTCAAGAAATCATTTGTCAATACTACAATCATGCTATTTTCAGCAATTTCACAATCTGTTGTTTTCATTGTCAATCATGGTGGTGAACCTCACATGGAGAGCCTTATCAAAAATTCAAAGTAATATATTGTTTACCCAGATATTTCAAATTCCTTGTCATTCCTCTTCTTATCTGTTTTGTCTTGACCGCCAATTTGTTCCCAGATATCAGCGACTACCTTGACCTCAAATTCGAAGGAGTTCCTTATGAGGCCAACATCAAGATGCTTGCAGCCTTTGGCTTCCTGACCCTGTCGACCTACTTCTTAGACCGATTCTGTCGCTTTGCCCAGTACAAGAGAGTTGTGGGTTGGTTCTGATGCATACTGACAAGCCAATATCAATATGAATAATATGAATGAGTATGTTGAATTATTAAAGGTAAAATGAATCAGATTACAGCTCCGACCTCATCAACGTGGTTTAGGTACTTGCCTCTGATCGGCACAACCTTCGGAGCTTATTCAGGGTTGAAGATTCTTCTTTCTTCTGGCTTCGGTGATTGTGTTTGAGGCTGGCTTATTCTGTTGACGTTGAGCTTTGATGCAAGGTCCTTTTATATTTGCATTTTTCGGAAGTAGTTTTGGTCCTGATTTTCCAAACGATATTTTGGGAAAAGTTTGATGGTGTCTTGATACTGTCTGGGTTGAACAGAAATGATGTTGTAATTTTTTTGTTGTTTCTCGTATACCTATCTATCAGAAATATAGCGATTTAAGGTCTTCAGAGAATTGCTCCCCACATTCGATAACTGAGAATAGGCTCAATATCAACAAAAATACCTCGACGGTGAGACGAGATCGGGGAAGTCTGTGCTATATCCTCTTTAGAGACTAATCTGGCATCACGAGAGGTTGGCTTGCCGGGAGAAGCCTATTGTGGCAGAGATCGGTAAATGAAAGGAAGGTACATTCCAAGAGTAGAGCCGATGTTGGTTGATGCACTAAGTCATAAAATAGATACAAGGTGGGATTGGAAATACGAGGGCGAGAATCCTCATGGAAGCGAGTCATTTGGGACTGGAGGAGGGCCATAATAAAATTAAGAGGGTTTATAATCAAATCAAATTACATGGCAACTATTAATAGCAAAGGTTAACGGGAACTTGGGGAAGCCGATCTGCTTCCCCTCATACAATCCTACCTCGGAGCCTCACTCTTCAAGCAAAGCCAGCGTTACGAAGCCATTGGCGAGTGTCATGCTCCTTTTTTGGATTTTTCCTTCGACAAAGTGCCCCTTCAGACCAATTTGCCGACTCCTCAGGAAAAATATGTTTTCGCAAGTCTATTCAAGGATGTTGAGGCAAAGATGATCCTGAATCTGCATCTAATCAGAATTCTTCAGTACAAGCACACACTTTTATGTCTCGGCGTGTCTCAATAAGGCGATGGAAACCAGTTATAATTCATCTACCTAGCTATAGTTTTTTCAAGTCCAACAACAGCAACCGAATGGCGTACTTAATACTCTTTTCTCACCTTCATTCAAATTGCAGAACCATATCGCAGCACTCATAAAGTTAGTATGCATGAGTCAACTACTCTTCTTGTAACCAGACCTGAAAATCTGAAAGTTCAGGCTCGATTCACTCTCGAAGGCTTCACCACAGAAAAAGTAAGAGCAAGTGGAAATGAAAAATTTCGATAGAGAAGGTATATCTAAGCGTTATATCAGTACGAATTTGGTCTGGGCCTGGCTCAGTCACCAGAGAACAAACGTTAAAGAGCAATATTATACGCAAACTCATCGCAATGTCTATTCGAAATGCGCCTGTACTGGTCAGCTGTACTCTATGCTGACAATGCCGCCATCATAGATAAAAAATATGCAAAAGGGATCTATCGAAAGTATACATGTTACCTGGAACTTCACTAGTTTTCCAAGGCAGCTACAGCACTGAGAGCTATACACGAAACTTGTACTCCTTCTTAGTTCCAAAAAGCTCAGAAAATGTTCTATCGAGCCTCAATTCATAGCCATGGCCTGTTCGATTGGAAAGATATTTTTAGTGGGGCTCCTCTCAACTTCAGCTAATACTATTCAAGCAACATCAAGCTTGTGCCTGAAACTGAACTCTTCACAAACTCCATTTATGTAGCGGATAAGAAAATAAATCAGTTTGAGCTTTTGCTGTTTGCCAAACCGATGATTTATTGTCGCTCCGAGCAAGACAAATTTGGATAAAACTATCAATCTCTAATCAGCTAGATCAAGTCATACTCAGTGCTTGAAGAATAGTTTATCGGACCTTTCCAGGAGCTACCCAGTCAGAATCATATTCAAGGTCACTCGATCAAGTACAGTAAAAACAACTGTTTGGTTGAAACCAATGAAATTCATGCTAAATGCTTGAGGTGTCTTGAACTTGAAAAAGTCCTTACTCTCAAGTAAGGAGAAAAATAATCTCTTGGTATCTGGAAGGAGCTATACAAGTTCAAACATGACTGTCTATCCAACTGCACGTACATTCACATTCGCGGAGGACTTGCTGTTTTTGCAGTCAAAGATATTCCCGAAGGAGATATTCTTACGATCGACTTTCTGAACTGGGAGATCAACAGACGTGAGTCAATTATGTTGGAAAAATTGGGAATCAGTTGTGAATGTGCTTTTTGTAAATGGTAATGGGACATGGATTGGGAAGGCCGCTCAGGTTAGCTTCTTTACAGTTTTTACAAGCACGAAGTGGGTGAATGCGTTGACATTGGTTTTGAGAAGCTGAGTCTGTTTTACTTGTGGAACCTGATTTTTGTGAAAGGCTATAAAGAAGTAGAGCTGATGAAGGAGTATCTGAAAGTGCTGGAAAAGTATCCTCTTTGGGAGGGGATTATCAACTGTCTGAAGTATCTTCGTCTCAGGCCTCGAAATGACGTATTTGATTACATAAAAAGCATGATTAAGAAATTTTTTGAGAAATATTTTAAAATGTCTCACTCGTAAGCAGTCTAGCTCCTCAAAATGATTCTATGAACCCTCAATTCCTATCAGCCCTATCATCCTAAATATCATCTCTAGATCTTCTCTGTTTATTAGTTTCAACTGTTTAACAATATTATTATTCAAATATGGCCGAGTCAATCGCAGGGTAACTTCGAGCCTATCCTAGATTCTAAGCAGAGCTGATTCAGAAAATTCAGTACAAGGCTTCATCGAAGACCAGCATGGATGCTTTTCTCTTCAAAAATATGCGGTTCTTTGACCTTGGAGATAAGGGATATCTCTCTAAGTTAGACTTCTTCAAAGGAATCGCCAAATGCGGTGTAGTCATAGACACTCACGTACCCAGATAACCATTCAGGACATGGACGCTGTTTTTAAACATTACGCAGGTGAAGATAATAAGATTTACTATCGCTCTTTCATATAGCAACTGCTTTTCAGGGAGGAGGATCTGACCTCTAATGCCAGCAGAGTCAGTCATCAAAAATCTGTTAGAGACCCGAACGATAATAAAAGCTAGGCAGCTGGCAGTCGGGTCAGCTCAAGCAAAAAACAACTGGCTGAGTCCAAGATAGATAAAATTTACACTAAATGCGAAACCTATTCATAAGTTCTTGATTTTATCAAGCGTGAATTTCACTCAGAAGGGCCATCAAGTTTGCTTACTTTTGCAGTAAAGGCAAAACAAACTGATCCGAAGAAAACCCATACAATCAATAGAAAAACTTTACAGTCAATTGCTCCATTTTTGTAGAATGAACACCTCGAGCTTATATTTGGAGAGCTGTCAGAAAATCAAGTCGACATTGACTATTCTGTTTTGGTATATGATCTCAAGGGGCAACCAGAAGAGTAAAGAATTAAATAAATTGAGGCAGCATTCAACCTGCTTGATGATAGAAGAGAGGGATAATTTCCTATCAGTTATATGGTCAGCAGATTCATGAGCAAATCTCAAAAGCAGAATTTCCAAACATCAGTTGATCTCTATGCTCGTTTCCAGGGAATTGATGATGGAGTCTTTACAGAGGATGATTTCCATGACTGCATTGGCTTCCTTTCATTTGACTATGACTCAGTTGAAGCCTTTAAGAGCAACGTGATTAGACCTTTTTATGAAGAAGACAGACAATCTGTCAGCTCTCAAAGATCAAACAGGTCAAGAGATTTCCAGAATAAATCTCAAATTAGAGAAGAGCCAATCTTAAAGGCGCAAGGGGATTTTAGAAAAAACAAAGAAAGCCCTATTGAGCAATCTTCAGTCAAGAGTGAAGCCGATAACTTCTAAGAGTTTCATGAAGATGTCGGTGAGAAAGATGAGAAAAAATCAGTTTCTCGATACTCTCATTTGGACACAAAGGATGCTCCTCATCAGAATCAACTGAGAGATATTGAGTCAATTATTTTGAGAATAAAGAAAAGGTTAGCCACAAAAGGAACGAAAGGTTTCCTATTGTTCGAAAAAGCTATGAAAAATGCTGACTTGGACAGAGATACTCTTTTGAATTATGAAGAGTTCAGACAAGTAATAAAGGATCAACGTATTGACATCACCAACACTGAAATCGACCACATTTTCAATGTGTTTGATGAGCAGAGCACCAATCTCATCAGCTTCCCTGAATTTATGTTCACCATCAGAGGAAAAATGCCTTAAAACAGGAGGTAGCAATTAGATCGGCTTTGGCATCAAGTGAAGCTTTCTGAAGAAGCGACTAACTTTGGGAAAATAAAGAAAATTCTAAATTTCAGGAACCATCCTGATGTCCAAAATGGAAGAAAATATCAATAGGACATTTGGAAATAAATTCAAGAGACTATCCTCACAATTCAGGAACTCAATGGAGCACCTCGCAATGACACTATCTCTAAGGCGGAATTTGATGAGTATCTATAAAACTTGAGTCTTTCGATCATTGACGACAAGCTTTATGAATCAATTCTCCAGAATTTCTGGAGGCTAGAGTCATCAGTCAATATAAGTGAGAAATATGCGGGATCAAGGAAGGTGTTTGAGTCTCCAAAGGATTGCTATTTGCTAGATCACCACAGATATGTGGTCAAGGGAGGAAGTGTGTCTCAAAATGCTCCTTTTGGCACTTCTCAGGATCCCACCAGCTACTTTACAGAGCACCATAAGTTATGATAGTCGATTCTCATATTCTCGCAGGTTGAGTTGTATAATTGAGATATTGTTGGATTGGATTGGTGTTATCTTATTATTTATTTGATGATGCTTCTCGCTAACAGGCTGAAGTGCGGATTCAGCTTCAACATCTTCAACTCGCTTCGCAACGTCAAGGAGGCTGTTCTTGCTCCCAAAAAGCATATCAAGGCTGCTATCGAGTCATCTGGTAATGAGTACAGTCAGCAAACTAACTTGACAGCTTAAGGTTTTGATTAGGTATCCTCTGAGTGGCAGGCTCACTTCGGTGGAAACCCCTTCGATATGCAGACCTACAACTATCTCGAAGGAGTCCAGCTCACTAACTTCGGTACAGTTGACAATCCCACTGTCGTCTTCACTGCAGATGCCCCTTTCCGTTTTGTGGGTTGCTCAGGACCCACCAACGAAGATGACTACGAATCTCACGAACTGCTCTGGTTGATGTTGAGAGAAGGTCCTCTCCAGAGATGTATGTACTGTGGTCAAGTGTTTAAATTGGTGAGACTCAGAAATGAATACTCTTCATAGATGGATTACTACGCATCTAACTTCAACACTTTACCTTTCCCTGATCTTGGAGAAAGTGACGTTCCCAACGTGATGTCCTTGACTAAAGCTAATACCCATTACGAGCATACAGTTTACGACAGTCCTGAAAACACAGTTTACTCCCTCATCAGCGCTGATGAGCACGACAGAGTATTGGTTGACCCTGCTTATCGTATGCAGAGAAAGGCTGAAAGCGATATGAAGGCAAGAGTTTATACTATGGCCATGGAGGACTATGAGAAGGAAAAAATTATGAACTCAAAGTGGAGAGAACCTCTCAGCAAAACCACCTATGAGAATCTCATCAATGCTGAAGTTGTCATTCGCAAGCTCGACAGACAGTTCAGACAACTCACCAAGTTCCACAGCAGGTAAGATCATATTGATTTAGAAAATACGTTGATCCTCAGAATCACGCCAGAAGAGAGAAGAGAATGCTTGACAGAGCCAACAAGAGATGGGATAACTCATACACCGTTTTTTCTGATGACCTCACTGAGGAGGAGCAAAGATATAGAGACTATTTTGAAACTGATCTTCAGAACTACCGTGAAGACGAAAGAGTGGAAGAAGTAACTCTTGATCTATTCAGTACTTGGACAGGCAAGAACTTTTGACTGACTACAAATATAACCTCAACAAATTCGACTTCCAATAATAGTACACTAGCAATCCTGAGGATGATCAGACCTCATACGTCGAGAAGAAAATCTTCAAGTTCAAATTCAGAAGAGCTCTTGACTCTAAAGAGGACTACTAGAGAAGAAACCAGCGTATGATCGAGGGCCAGAAGAAGAGATTCTAAGAGGAGAAATACATGGATGTTATCCAAAATTATCTTGAAGATCCTCAGGCCAACGAAACAGCCTATCTTAAGATGCTTGATAACGAATCGATCGCTCAGTACAGGGACTACTTCCGATCAGAAAACGATGATTTCGATAATGTCGTTCTTGGGCTCAACAAGAAGAAATTCGCCTTGGCTTTTGAAAACTGGCAGATTCCAAGATAAGATAGATCAACTTTCCAGACCTTCCCTCTTCCCGAGTGGAACAAGGATCTTGGCTTCTGGTCGAATGCTCTCACTCTCTTAAAAGAGGCTCAGCAAGTAGGAACCAAGATGAACCAGATCGAAACTTCTCAGACTTCTAATTCTCTTTCCACATCCGCTGTGGTGGAGAAAAATGAATGACTTAAAAAACAACTATACCAATATTCATTGTATTAGCTACTAAAGTTTACTTCAATATCAAAATGTATCTTTAAGCATTTTATAGGAATACAGTTCTCTCCTGCTCAGTAAGAGGTATATATTGGCTGCTAAGCAAACTGCGATCATTCAGGTGTCAAAGATGGATGTTGAGGAGGGCGCTGACAGCTGATTTTTTATGAGGTCTGTTAAATTATATTGATATTATTCTCACAAACAAATCTATGAAAAGAGCATCAGTTTCTCCCCAAGGTAGGACTAGAAGCAAGTCACTGACAAAAGTTGCTTCAGGAGGGCTTGTCGAGTACCTCCAAGAAAAGTACCCAAAACGCATTCCAATCGCTGCGATCACTGCAGCTACCAAGATGTTCGGAAAGGGCAAGCCTCTTCTCAAGGATGACAAAATAGTTAAACGTTTAGCTGGAAATGCTTCTGACATTCCTACCAGTTCATTGATCGATCTTCTGAGTTCAAGTGAATACCACGAAAAGGGGAAGCCTTTGTCTGATGAGAGCGTGAAGAGAGTTTACCAAGGTTTTGCCAATGCTGAGGGCAAGCTAACTTTCGAGTTCATCATGAAGATGGGTGAGACGAATGGCATCACAATAACTCAAAAAATGGCAAAGATGATAGTGAAGAAATATGGCAAAAAAGATTTCTTGAATTCTGAGGATTGCGTTAGAATCAACAGGCGCAGGAACTCTCAGAGCAATTCAAAGTCAGCCCAGAAGGACAGACGCTGATATTTATGAACTTTATACTCAGACTCAATAACTTATACTGATATCATTGTGTGCTATAATTATATAAAGATAGGATGGGCGGATAGCATTCAGACATATCAGCAGTCACTCTCAACTATTCAGGCATCTATCTATCTCCTTTCGAGTACTACGGCATGGATAACTGGCAATAGCTCGAGAAGATAGGACGCATTTTTGAGGAAGAGCTCAAGAAGGAGTATCTGAACATCAAAGAATTCACAGAAAAGGACCCTGAAAAGAAAGGATACTATAAATAAAAAACTTACAATAGAAAAGGTTTCGAATGGTTGGTTGGAGATATTGACAAAGACATCCATATAAAACGTTATACTCCTATCTACACTTCTGAAGAAAATATCGCTAATGACCACTATGCTGGCATCATCGTTGTCGATAGCAAATAATGTTTCATGAATCAACATTAGTTTTATGATGAGTGGGACAGAGTGTTCAGATCGGTCGATCACTAAACTGCCAAAGTACAAATTAAAATATCATAGAAAGCCACCGATATGCATAAATATCATTGTCGTATGTTCGAGTTTTTGTGCTATCGATCGATAGCTCTTTATGTCAATCACGTTGAAAATTTTACCGATACCATATTCAATTTTAGATAGCAGAACCATTGGAAATTCGAAAAATTAGCAGAAGACACCAAGACATATGATATGTCTAAAGTAATAGAAAGATACAAAAAACTTATGGCACATTATTTCGAAGGAATCAACGTGTAAAAAAAGCGTAAACTCACGATTGAGTG
>Ga0100380_10001435_pt1 | contig 26028 bp, 19 predicted proteins | sample CryGeymeta201504_FD_80417 | JGI IMG/M metagenome (GOLD analysis project Ga0100380, IMG submission 80417) | Groundwater microbial communities from Crystal Geyser aquifers in Utah, USA - Crystal Geyser metaG 2015-04 | ecosystem: Environmental > Aquatic > Deep subsurface > Groundwater | place... | reverse complement strand
GCCCGCCGAGCTCGCTGACCTCTCGGTGCTGGTGCGCGGACGGACGGCGGAGGGTGACGCGTTCGAGATTACTCTCGAGGATATGGACACCATCGAGCTGCGTGCGCATCAGGCCGGCGGGTTTGCCCTCGGGAAAGGCCGGCAGCAACTCTTGATCGCAGTGCTCGTCGACGACTGGTTCGCCCACCTCAATTTCGAGGGCACCGAGGTCAACTCGGAGACCGGCGTCATCGAGATCGATGGCCAAGAAGACAGCGAACTGTTGCGGGAATTTAGCAGCGAGCTGAGGCTGTCCTTCGAGCTCGTACCGGATGAAAACGGGGATGGTTTCCCGTCACGTGGTGAGGTGGCCAAGGCGTTCGCGAGCTCTCGTTGAGCTTCGGGGGCGCGGTCAATCTACTTGAACGCTATGGGCGTTCGCGCCCATCAACCCGAAGGAAAAACGATGCGATTTCTCAGCGCCCTCAGAGTCCTGGCGATCTTGCTCGCCCTTTCAGGCTTTACCATGGTCTCCGGGTGTGGGGACGAGGCTGGCACCTCGAGCGACGCGACGGTCTTGGACGGCACCTCGGGCGCCTGCGGGCTCGCGCTCGGCTGCCCAGGGAATCGCCCGCTGTGCAACACCGCCCGGATGGATTGTGTCGAGTGTCTCTCCTCCAACGACTGCCCAGCCACGCGACCGCTCTGTGACACGGTCGACGACCGCTGCCGTGCCTGCTTGAACGACAACGATTGCGGTGTCGCTGCGCCCATTTGCGACCAAAGTACCTTCCAATGCACGCAGGCCTGCACCACCAACAACGACTGCCGGGGAGCTGCCGACATCTGCTTGCCCAGTGGCCACTGTGTCCAGTGTGAGACCGACACAGACTGCCCAGCAGACGCGGCCATCTGCGGCTCCGGCGGGAGGTGTGTGGAGTGCACCAACAGCAGCCAATGCGGAGCGGGCCAGCCTCTGTGTCGCACCGACGCCGGTCAGTGCGTCGAGTGTTTGAGCGCCGGGGATTGTGGCGTCGCCTCGCCGGCCTGCGTCGACTACGAATGCCGCCAATGCGCAGTGGACGCCGATTGTCCCACAGCAGAGCCGCTCTGCGACATCAGCCAGGCCCGCTGCGTCACCTGCACCGACTCTGTTGGCTGTGGGGGAGCGACTCCCATCTGTTTGAACGGTCAGGCTTGTGTCGAGTGCCAGCGCGACTCCGACTGCCCGGACGCCAACCCGGTCTGCAACAACAACACCTGTGGAGGGTGCCAAAGCAACAACGACTGCCCTGGCAACGCCCCCATCTGCAACACCAACACCGGGGTCTGCTCCGGAAACTGCGCCCGCAACAGCGATTGCGGTCAGAACGCGCTGGCGCCGGTCTGCGACACCGCCGACGGCCTCTGCGTCGAGTGCATGGGCAACAACGACTGCAACAACAACGACCTCTGCTTCAGTGGAATTTGTGCCCAGTGTGCGGCGAACTCGGATTGCGCCAACGGCACCACCTGCATCGAGGCCACTGGCGTGTGCGCCACATCCTGCTCGAGCAACGGAGACTGTAATAACGGCCGTGTCTGCAACGGCGGTGGGTTCTGCGCCGAATGCAGCACGAACGCTGACTGCAATAACAACGAGGTCTGTCAGACCGACGTCGGCGTGTGTGGTGAGTGTCGCACCGACGCCGACTGCGACCAGAAGCGCGTCTGCAGCCCATTCGACGGTCGCTGTCGGGAATGTCTGAGCAGCAGCGACTGCGACAATGGCGAGTATTGTGATGACGAGTTCCAGTGCCAGGAGTTCTAACTTCGAGGCGCGCTCAAGATGAGACAAAGGCGTCGCGAAAACGCGCGGCGCCTTTGTCGTTTGGGGTTTTGGCTTGTGTTTGTAGCACTCAGTCGAAGACGGAGTTGACCTTGGCCTTAGCGCGGAGCTTGCTCACCGTCTCTTCGAGGAGGTCCCGCATGCAGTCCTGACAGTCGCCGTCCTCGAAGAGGCTGCCGCAGCCGGTTCGACCAGACTCGTGCAGGATCAGGACGGTGGGCAGCGCCCTGGGATCGCCTTCTTCGGCGATGGCCTCGACAACGGGTCGGCGCTTCCGACAGCCACCGCTGTCCTGCTCTCGCAGTTCGATGCAGAGCCGCTCCCAGCGTTCGAGGTCATCGTAGCGGCCGAGCTCTTTGAGCAACCCTACGGCGCGCTCCCGCTCCCTCTTGTCCTTTCGTAAAGGTCCGCTGCGACCGACCTCTGCGAGCGCCGCGAGGACGGCGTCTTCAGGTTGGGCGACGATGAGCGCGTAGGCTCGCTCGGCCGCAGACTTGTCCTTGCGCTGCGCGTAGATTGTGGCGAGCAGCAGCGCCGCCTTGCGCTCCCCGATGAGCGCGGGGGCGAGCTCGAGGGCCTTCTCGAGGCTCTTGACCGCGTCCCCTTCCGTGCGCTTCTGGGCCTGAATGGCTTGACCGCGCACCAGCCAATACTCGGCGTTCTCGCTAAACTCACTCTCCAAGCCCCGAATCATCTGTGTGGCTTCATGAGCCCCCTCTCCGCCTCCCAGTGCGACCTCGAGGGCCTGGTCGAGGGCGGGGCTGAGTCCGCTGTTCGCCGTCTCGACGGGAGACAAAGTGGCCGGCCCGGCCTGGACTTGTTCCATCAAGCGGGGCTCTGTCGCTTGCTCGCCGGCGGCGGCGACCTCCTTCTCGTTTGGGCCAGTGCTGGCGACCCAGACAATGGCGACGAGGAGGAGAAGCAACACGCCGACCACACCGACCGCGATCAAGGGGACTTTGTGCGCGGGCTTCTTGTGTGCAGGGGCCTTTAGGCCGGTACTCGAGACGTCGCTGGAGAGCTGGTCGTTGCTGGCCGCCGGATGTTCGATGCTGGGACGGGGCACCCGCGGACCGACGGGGACGATGTTGCTGGAGCTGTTCAACACCCCGGACGGCCCGGAGTAACCCAGCTCGAAGAAGGCTTCGAGCAGCTCGGTGGCGTTCTGGAAGCGGTCCCTGGGTTGCTTCTCCAGGAGCTTGAAGACAACCGCTTGCAGACCTTCGTCGACCTCGAGGTCGGGCGCGATGGAGGCAAATGAGGGAGGCTTCTGGGTGACGTGCTTGCCGATCAGCTGCACGACGCTGCTTCCGGTAAACGGAGGTTGTCCGGTGAGCATCTCGAAGAGGACAACGCCGACCGCGTAGAGGTCCGAACGCGCGTCGATCTCCTCGCCGACGGCTTGCTCGGGAGAGAGATACTGTGGCGTGCCGTAGACCTTTCCCGCCTGGGTGAGCTGAACGCTGTCGTCGCCTTCGAGCTGGACTCTGGCGATGCCGAAATCGACGATCTTGACGAACTCGTCGTCGAATCCTCGGCGGGTAAGAAAGATGTTCTCAGGCTTGAGATCCCGGTGCACGACTCCCAGCCCGTGGGCTCTCTGCAGCGCCGAGACGACCTGAATCATCAGGGTCACTGCGTGGTTGGCGTCGAGCCGGCCCTCGGCGGTGATCAGCTCCTTGAGGGTCCTCCCCTCGAGGTACTCCATGACGAGGAAGAAGCTGCCGTCGGCGGCCTCGCCAAAATCCGTGGCGGTGCAGACGTTGGGGTGGTCGATGTGGGCTGCGGCCTGAGCTTCTCGCTGGAATCGCGTGATGATCTCGTTGCGCTCGTTTTGCTCGGCGTGCAGCACTTTGATGGCCACGATCTTCTTCATCAAAGTGTGTTCGGCCCGGTAGACTGACCCCATGGCCCCTGCACCGACCCGCTCGAGAATCTTGTAGCGGCCTGAGAGGAGCTGCCCTGTGAGGTCTCCGCCAGCGAACGCCGCTTGACCAGCGGTCTCCACCTGCGGGTCGGCAGCCCTCGTCCCTGCTTTCGATTCCGTATTTTGGGGTTCGTCGCTCATCGATGATCGGTCTTCGCTGGCTCGCTTGTATCTTCCCCAATTGCCGAGCGAACGACCGACTTCGCTCCGCAACCTGTCGAAAGGTCGCAAAAACCGGGCGTGAGGAAGCGAGGCAATAGAATCCAATGCTCTGGCCGCACCGCGAGCCAAGGAGAGACGCTTTCGGCGCCCCTCGCTCACCGGCTCGTGGGTCCAAACGAGAACGACATTGTGGACGATCGAACCCCAAAATGGAACCGGTTTGATGCCTCAGCCGAAACGCTTCGCAACCCTCGACGCGACTGCGGCCCCAATATCCTGCACGGGCAAGACCTCGTCGGCGATGCCGTCGTCGACCGGAGCCCTAGGCATCGACCAGACCACGGACGTGAGCTCGTCTTGAGCGATGATGAACCCATCTTTCTGCGCGACCTCGCGCAGTCCGTTTGCACCGTCCCGTCCCATGCCGGTCAAGATCACCGCGAGAGTTCGACTTCCATAGTGCTCTGCGACCGCGTGGAAGAGGTAGTCCGCCGAGGGTCGAAACCCGCTGATGGGTTCGGAGACTCGGTCGACGACCAGCTGCGTGCGTGAGCTCAGCCCCAGGTGACCGTCGTCGGCGGCCACGTAAACCGTGCCTGACCGAATGGTCTCGCCGTCTCGGGCGACGCTCACGTTGAGGCTCACTTCGGCGTTCAGCCACCGAGCGAGTCCTTCGGCAAAACCGAGCGCGATGTGTTGCACGATGAGGATCGGCACCGGGAAGTCGGCTGGAAGAACCGAGAGGACCTTGTGCAGCGCGCCCGGGCCTCCGGTCGACGAAGCGATCGCCAAGATCTGGTATTGCGAGAGTCGCTTGGCGGTGGGAAGCGGCTTGAAGTCCTTGAACGTGTGGCGCCGTGCGACCCCCACTTCGGACATCAGAAAGACCATCTTGCGCAGCGTCTGGCTCTTCTCCTCGAAGTCCGGGGACTGCGGGCCAGGAGGCTTCTGCATGGCGAGGACGGCGCCCGATTGCAGCGCCTTCATCGACGTCTCCACCTCCCTGCTCGAGAGGGACGAGGTGACGATGACGATGGGGATCGGTGTGGCCGCCATGATGTGCCGAGTCGCCTCGAACCCGTCCATGACGGGCATCGCGACGTCCATCACGATGACGTCTGGACGGTGCCGCCGCGCGCTTTCGACTCCTTCGGCGCCATTCTGGGCCTCGCCGACGACGACGAAACGGGGGTCGTTCTCGAAGATGTTGCGGAGCAACAGCCTCGAGGTCATCGAGTCATCGATGATGAGCAGCTTCTTCATTGGCCTCAGGGATTCGCCGTCGGGGTAGTAGGCTTAAGGTGGCACCATCTAGGCCCCGCGTCTAGACACCTAGTGTAAACCGTCATGACTCTCCATGTTTATTGACTGCAAGGAGCGCCCCCCAATCCTCAGGAATTCTTCAAAAATACCGGCATGTTGTTGATTACAGAAAAAAGAAAGCCATTGGGGGTCCGGGGGACAAAGTCCCCCGGCGGGTCAGGGCAGAGCCCTGCTTCCCTGAAAGGCCACGCTCATAAGCACGGACACATGTGAAGCGTTACACTAGATACTGTGAGCAACCGCCTAAAGAGATGCACTCACTGCGCTCATCTGGTAACAAGCACCGCTTCACTCGCCGGACACTCACGCGTTCGTCGGAAACTCGAGCAAACCGTTCAATATGCTTAGCGACGCTGAGAGGGGCGCGGCGGCTAACGCGCGCGAGAATCCCACGTGGACCACGAAGGTTCTGACCGGAGTCCTGACAGGGGTCATCGCGGGGGTCCTCGCCGCGCTCGTCGACTCGCTCTGGGCTTGGAGCGCATTCTCCCAATTCATCCCTCAGGCGACGCGCAAAATACAAGCAGCTGCCTATCTGGCCTCTGCTTACGGATTCACGTCTGCGCTCGTCTTCGGCGTCTTGACTTTGCTCGTGGTCGGCCTCCTACGCTGGACCCGACTGGGCGATCTGACCCGTGCATTAGCGACCTTCCACGCCGAAGCGCGCGTGCGCAGCGAGGCGACCGGCGTCTCTGTGCTCTCTTTCGTGCTGACGGCCTTGCCCATCGGGGGTGGGTTGCTGGGCGTCGCCTTCTTGACGGCGAGCAAGTCCTTGGAGAGACGCCACCACGCTGGTCTCGTGGTGGCCGTCGCGATGGTGGCGGCCCTCGCGGCCGTCGTGCTCGCCATCCCGTTGACCTTTGCGGTGGCCCGTGGCGTCGAATGGGGACTCGCGCGCTTGCTCGGTCTTCATCCCCTGGTGCGACGCCTCCTCACCTCGCCACACACCTGGTGGATTGTAGCGCTGTTGCTTTGCTTTGGCGGGGGCTCGCTCGTCGTCTTCAAGGCGTGGAAGACCCTCTCCCTGTTGAATCTGCGACCCGCGTGGATCGCCCTGGCGATCGCCGTGCTGGGAATCCCGGCCTACGCCATCGCTCGGACCCTGACGCGGCTCCTGACGCGGCTCCGAAGAGGAGCGCTCGGGGTCGCGGTCCCCGTGGTCTTGATTGGCTGCCTCGCTGGCGTCTTCGGCTTCGGTGCCGACGATATCCTCAAGGTCGCGGTCGCCCACAGCGGGCTCGGCGCGGTTGCCACAAGGCTCTTCCAGGTCGCGGGAGACCTCGATCGGGATGGATACGCCCGCTGGCTTGGGGGCGGCGATTGCGACGACGGCGACGCGTCCATTCACCCGGGCGCCCGTGACATCCCTGAGGATGGCATCGACCAAAACTGTGTCGGCGGCGACGTCGAGCTGCGCATGCGCTTCGAGGACGACGCCTACATCGCGGTCCCCAAGTCCATCCCGAAGGACTTCAACGTCTTGCTGCTCACCATCGACACCGTGCGCGCCGACCATTTCAGCGCCTACGGCTACCAGCGCGAGACGACCCCCGTCTTCGACCAACTCGCCGCTCAAGGGACGTTGTTTGTCAACGGCTGGGCGCACGCCCCATCGACCCGCTACTCGATGCCCGCGATCCTCACTGGCCGCTATCCCCTCAACGTCTACTACGACTATTCCGTCTGGTGGCCGGCGCTGCAGAGCAAGAGTCGGACGATCGGCGAGGTGATGAGGGCCGCCGGCATGACGACCGGGGCCTTCCTCAACTACAGCTACTTCGAAGTCGTGCGGCGTATGGACCAGGGTTACGACTCCTACGACAACAGCCATGAGTCCCTTCACGGCTCAAAGAGTGGCGACCCCGCCAAGACCCAGGGCTCTTCGTCAAAAGAGCAGAGCGACAGCGCCATCGGGTACATCAAGAAACACGCCCATGAGCGCTTCCATCTGTGGGTGCATTACTACGACCCGCACTACGAGTACGAGAGGCACGAAGCGATCCCGGACTTCGGCGACAAGGACGTCGACCTCTACGACCATGAGATTCGATTCACGGACACCCAAATCGGGCGCGTGCTCGACGAGCTGAAGGCGGAGGACTTGTACGATAAGACCGTCATCATCATCACCGGCGATCACGGAGAAGGGTTCGGCGAGCACGGCATCATCTTGCACGGCTACCATCTCTATGCCGCCCAGACGAAGGTCCCCTTCCTGATCCGGGTTCCCGGGACCAAACCTTCGCGAGTGACGATGCCCGTCTCGCACATCGACATCCTCGCGACGTTGGCCAATCTGACCGAGCAAGGTCCTTTTGATGACGTGCTGGGACGCTCTCTCCTCGACCTGATTACTGGGGCCGAGGCTCCCGACGACGACCGAGTCGTGTTCCAACAACTTGCCTTCGGCACGGGTGACTCCAACCAGATTCGTGCTGCGGCGAGCGAGAAGTGCCACGTCATCTACAACGTCTCGCCGAACCCGAGCTGGGAAGTCTATCGAATCGACCAAGATCCCGAAGAGAAGACCGACGTCAGTGGCTCCGACAGCGAGTGCGACTGGGTCAGGGAGAAGCTGGAGGCTTGGTACGATTGGTCGGAGCTGCCTTCCGGGTTCGACGCCCTCTTGGCTGAGCGACCGAAGCTGGAGCACCCCATCGAGGGCATCATCGGCGACTCGGCGGAGCTGCTCGAGGCCACCTTCTCGGCGACGAGCGTCGAGAGGGGGGACACGTTGAACCTGCAGTTGACCTGGGCCGCACACGGAAACCTAGACGACGACTGGAGGATCTTCGTGCACTTCATCCAGAAGGACCGCCTCGACTTCCAGGGTGACCACTCGCCGCCAAGGGCCTTCTCGCTTTGGGAAGATGGCGACATCTTGCGCTACACCCATGAGCTCACCATCCCGCGAAGCGCGCGATCGGGCGTCCACAACGTCTGGCTCGGAATCTACCGGAAATCGGATCGGCTCGACGTGGTCAGCGACAATTCCAACGTCCTCATCGACGATCGCCGCATCCACTTGGGAACCATCGAGGTGAAGACCCCCACACCGATGCATCGTCCGCCGCAGAAAGCACAGATGGAAGCTCCTTTGGGAGCGCTCGGTCCACGGGAGTTGAAGGCTGGCGCTGCGCTTCCTCGAGGCAAAGGTGACCCCGAGACCGAGATCCCAGCGGACAAGGAGGGGGTCGAGAACCCCAAACCCAAGACGGTGCATGGTCTGGGCAAGAGGAAACCCAAGACCAAGGCGGCGCCTTGAGAGTTCCCTGCGAAGTCATTTGGGTGTCGCTCTTTTTGAGAGGCAGTGCTCAGCCCTGACCCGCCGGGCGACAAAGTCCCCCAGCCCCCCCTGCTTTCTTCTTTCTTGCAGTCAATGCTCCACGGTGATCGACCCAAGACCTCAGAGAGGATTGACAAAATGTCTGACTCGTTTGGGACCGTAGCGGTCTGCTGACAAAATGTCGTTTGCTGCTCCGCGACGCTCTCGAGAGTTCAGAATCGCCTTCAAGAAAACGCTGGAATCGTGGGCAAATAGCGGCGCTGCGCAGGTTTGGAAGCGGTGGCCTGGTTATTGCTCAAAGCTCAACCCGGCCCTGTAAGCCTCGCGCTCGCTTGGGAAGGACACTCTGGGATGACCTCTAAGGCCAACATCAAAGCCCTGCTCACAACGACTCAGCTTCTGCTGGTGGTCGTAGTGGCGCTCTTTGTTGCGCTGGGCGTAAACGGCTGGATCTCGACGCAGCTCGTCGCTGCCTTGCCCCCGGTAGGAATCCCAACGAACCTGGAGCCTTCGGCCAATGGCGACGAGGCTGAGGGCGAGGTCGTCCCTGAAAGCGCCCTGCTCTACAACCGCAATCTGTTCGCGATGATCACCGATGAGCCCGCGCCGGCGGAACTGATCTTGGGACCAAACGGCGACGGCACGGCTCCCGTCGTCGAAGTGCCGGCGAGCTCAGACGCTCCGGCGGAGAGCAGTCTGCCTTTGGAGCTGTTGGGCACGATGGTGTCCAGTGAAGCGCAATGGTCCGTCGCCCATCTACGGCAGACCTCCAAGCAAGAAGATCTCTACGCTCATGTCGGAGATGGGGTCGAAGGGGCGACGCTGATCGCGATTCACCGCACTCTCGTGTTGGTGCAAAACCCGGACGGCAAAGTCGAGAGCATCACGCTCGGCGGAAAGGCGGCTGGGAATTCTGTGGCGAGCGCTCGGGGTTCGGTCCAGCCTGCTGTGGGCAGGGGGGGGGCAGGCAACGTGAGCCGCAAAAGTGGTCGCGGCCTGCGTCCCATTGGCACCACACCCTTCATCCGCGTCGATGACTCCATGGTCCAGGCCGGTGAGCGGGAAGGTTCGTTTTTGATCGACAAAGAAGTGGCCAAGACCCAGGCCGAATTCACTGGGAAACTGGCCGAAGGGATGGGGCTAGCCGAGCAGCTCGAGAACGGCGACAACCTCGGGTTCAGAATCGGCAGCATCGCTCCTGGCAGTCTCTTCGAGAAGGTCGGGATGCAGGGAGGAGACATCATCCTCTCAGTGGACGGCCAGCGGCCCGAAACAAAAGAGCAAGCGGCTGGGTTCGTGACAGACCTGGCCATGGAAGGGGAAGTGATCGTGGAGATCGATCGGCGTGGAGAGCGTCGGCAGGTCAAACTCCAGACGAAGTAGTCATGCAGCGAAGCGTACGAACATCCATCCTCGGCCTGCAGATTGGGCTCACCTTGCTCATCGGCCTCTTTGTGGCGCTCGGAGCCAACGGCATCCTTGCCTCCGTGCTCATTGGCTTGACGCCGGCGGGTGGGGCTCCGCCCGCGCCGAGCACGGCCGAAGCCGAAGGCGCCGCCGACGAGGTCGCAGCCCACGCCGACAACGCCCTGCTCTACAACCGCAACCTCTCCAACCAGGCCGTGGACACCCCTGCTCCGGTGGAGGCCGAGGACACCGAGGCCCTCGACCCCGCTGCCGAGCTCGCCGAAGAGCAGGCCATCCACGCGGCGCTCGGCGCGCCAGTGCCCAGCGATGTGCGTTTCCTGCTCGTCGGTACTCAGGTCGCTGAGCCTGCCGAGTACTCGCTCGCCATCTTGAAGGATCTCGACGGAGGGCCGACCGACGACGCCATCTATCGCCGGGTGGGCGCGTCCTTCCTCAACGAGGACGCGACCATAGTGGCCATCGACCGCAAGCGGGTCTTCTTCCAAAGACACTCCGAGCGCGATCGCATCGAGTACATCGACATCGACACCACCGCCGCGGACGTGGCGGGGCGCGCGCGCAAGGCTGAGGCCGCAAAAGTCGAGCCCGAGAAGGCAAAAGCCAGGACCGACAACGCGGCCGAAAAACAGGCGGCAACTCCCGAGGTGAGACCGACGAAGGTGGCGAGCGTCGGGGCCGTGGATCCGAGCGCCATCGAGCTCCTCGAGCCAGATACCTACGGCATCCCCAGGGACATGGCCGAACAAGTCCGACTCAACCCCAAGATCATGCAAGACCCCAAGTTCGGACAGCCCCCGCAGATTCAGCCCGTCTACAAGGGCGGAGCGGTGAACGGTTTCCGGGTGCTCGGGGTCGATCCGAACTCGGTCTACGGCAAACTCGGGATCGAGAACGGTGACATCATCCTCGATGTCAACGGCCAGATCGTCGACAACCCTCAGAAGGCGCTCTCATTCTTCGACAAGCTGGGTCCTGACGCCGATGTGGCCATCAAGGTCAACCGTCGCGGTCGTCCCAAGTCCCTCACCTACAAACTCAAGTGAGCATCGCACGATGAACACTGCACTACAAAAACTCACGTTCACGTTCGTCTTGGCCTGCCTGTGGTTCGCGGTGAGTGGATGCATGCACCCCCCTCAGGTTGCGTCGCCACCGGCTGAGCCTGTCGCAGAGTCCAAGGCCGTTCGCTTCCCACGTGCGGACCTAGTCGACGTCGCGATCTACGTCAGCGAGCGAGTGGGCAAGGGCTTCGTCCTGGCCAACCCGGAGCTGCGAACGCTCCCGATCACGCTCTACATCCCAGGTGAGCCCAGCACCGAAGTGCTGGAGAAGGTCTTCATGGGGGCACTTCAGGCTCAGGGCCTCGGAGCGATCGAGCAGGATGGCTACTGGGTCATCACCTTCACGAGCGAATCCCGACTCGGCGACCCCGAGAGCGTCACGCTCGACTTTCGGGAGACCCCGCTGAGCGAGGCCACGGCGTTCATGTCGCGGGCCACCGGGAAGCAGTTCATCATCGATGGGGTCGCGAACCATCGGGTGACCTTGCAGGCCCTGCGGCCGGTCGAGCGCACTGCGGCCTTCGACCTCTTTATCAAGTCCCTCGAGACCGCAGGCCTCAGCGTTCAACAAGAGGGTGAGGTGGTCGTCATCCAAGCCCCGCGTGGGGGACAGACGAGCGGCTCGAGCGAAGGAGGGAGCGGCTATGGGGTTTTCTAAACTCAGTCGCCTTGCGGTGCTGATGGCGGCAACGCTGCTCGTCTCCTCAGCCGCCGACGTCGCCGCCGACGAGCCGATGGTCAGCATCGACGCCAAGAATGTCTCGCTCCTCGACCTGACGCTTCGAATGTCCGACCTGACCGGCGAGAACTTCGTCTTGCTCGACAGTGACTTGGAGAACGAGACGCTGACGATCTACGCGCCCAACCCCGTGCCTTTGAGCGCAGCTCGAGAGATCTTCATCAGCGCTCTGCGTCTGAGCGGCTATGGCGTCGTCGAGGAAGGCGCCTACTGGAAGATCGACAAAGAACCCTGACCCTTGCCTTAGCGAGCGAGGGCTGACCCGACGCTCGACCTGCGCTGCCCAAACCAAGAATCCAAATTAGTGCTCCGATGTCGCCGTCGAACCGGCGAGTGAGTCCGACTTGCCGCGCGGACGACCGATTTTCGCACCGCAAACCCTCGAAATTCGGCGAGAATCGGTCGTTGGAATGCGAGGCAATAGAATCCAACCGACGAGGAATTCGAGTGCATCAATCACGACCAGAACTGAAAGCCGGCGCATCGCTGAACCCAGTCAGGAGACTGTTGCAGAAGCAGCTCCTTCTGAAGATCGCTTTGAGCGTGACCTTGTGGCTTTCGTGCGCCCCGTTGGCGAGCGCACAGGACGAGGCTGCCCCTGGTGACAGCGAGTTCGAGGCCCTCGAGCCACAAGGCAAGGGGTCGAAACCTGGCGTCGTCAAGCGCAAGAAACCAGACGACAGCAAGGCCGCAGCCGCCGGTGACGATGGCACAGGAGGTGGCGATGCGGGCGAAACCCCTGGACTGGACTTCGGCGAAAAGATCGACATCGACGACAACTTCGGCGATGACTTCCAGCCCATATCCACGCCCAAAAACACTCGCTTCACCATCGACTTCAGGGACGCCGATCTCTCCGATGTGGTCAAGCTGATGTCGGCCCAGACCGGGCGTAACTTCATCATCGCCGACAGCCTGAGGGCGGGGAAGAAGATCACCATCATCAGCCCTAACCCGGTCAGCCAGGTGGAGGCCTACAGGGCTTTCCTCTCGGCCCTCGAGATGAACGGCCTGACCGTCGTGAAGAGCGGTAAGTTCTACAAGATCGTCGACATCAACCGCGGCCTGAAAGAGCCCATCGAGCCGCTGCTGCCTGGCCAGGCCACTCCCCAAGACGACTCCTTGGTCACGCGCATCATCGAGCTCGAGCAGGTCGACATCGCCGCCATCAAGCCAGTCCTCGACCAGCTCAAGTCGACCTCCGGCGTCATCGTCGAGTACCCGCCCTCCAATACCGTCATCATCACGGACACTGGCAACAGCATCAACCGCATGATGAAGGTCATCGACAGGCTCGAGCGCACCGATGACGACGCCGAAAAGATCTGGATCTACCAAGTGCAGTACGCCGACGCCACCGAGATCCAGAGCCTTATCGGACAGATCTTCGACACGAGCGACGGAGCCCCGGCTGCTGGAGCCAACCGACGAGGTGGCCGGCAACAACAGGCTCAGCAACAACAGGCGGCGGCAGCTGCAGGCGCCGGCGGCGGCGACACGGATGTGGTGATCAGCCAAATTGTGGCCGATGAACGCACCAACAAACTGATCATCGTCGCCAACGAGCGCAGCTACGAGCGCATCAAGAAGCTCATCCTCAAGCTCGACATCGAGCTCCCCGACTCGGGACGCATCAACGTCGTGCACCTGCAAAACTCCGACGCAACGGAGATGGCTCAGACGTTGAGCGAGCTCTCCAACCAGCTGCAGCCCACCGACCCACGCCGCGCGCCGACCCCGCAGCAGGCCGCCCAACCGGCCGTCGGCGCCGCCAACGCCGCGCTGCTGCAGGGCGAGGTCTCGGTCGTGGCCAACGAACCCACCAACGACCTGATCATCGTCGCCAGCCCCCGCGACTACCTCGCCATGAAGCAGGTCATCAAAGAGCTGGACCGACCTCGCAAGCAGGTCTTCGTCGAAGCCATCATTCTCGAGGTCAGCATCGACCGCATGCGCAGCCTCGGCGTCGTCCTGCACGGCGGCGATTTGACGGACACCAGCGAAGGCCCAGCGATTATGGCGGGCCGCACCTCGCTCAACAACCTCAACAGCATCTCCCCGTTGCCTCTCTTCCTCGACGGTGCTCCGGGTCTTCTGGCCGCGTTCATCGGGCCATCTATCGACCTGGGGGGCGTCCCCATCCCATCCATGGGGGTGTTGCTCAACGCCCTGCAGACCAACACCGACGTGAACGTCCTCTCCACACCGACGCTCATGACCCTCGACAACGAAGAGGCCGAGATCTCGGTCGGTGAGCGCATCCCGTTCCTGACCAGCTCCGGTTCGGGTCTTGGCGGGCTGGGCTCGGCGCTGGGCAGCGCCAACCTCGGCGGCACCGACCTCTCGCAAGCCGCCGGCCTGCTGGGTGGGCTCGGTGGACTCGGCTCCAGCCAGATCACCCGCGTCGACGTCGCCCTGACACTGCGCATCAAGCCGCAGATCAATGAGGCCGGCGAGGTGCGCCTGGAAATTGAGGAGGAGATCGAAGAGGTCAAACCTGGCGGCGCCGACCTCGGGGGCCCAACCACCCGACGGCGTAACCTCAAGACCGTCGTGATCGTCAGCGACCAGCAGACCGTCGTCCTCGGTGGACTCATCCGAGATGCGGAGACCCAGTCGGTATCCAAGGTCCCGTTGCTCGGAGACATCCCCGTCGTGGGCTACCTGTTCCGCTCCACCGACACCACCATCCAGAAACAGAACCTCATCCTCATGCTCACTCCCTACGTCATCGAGGACGACTCCGACCTCGACAAGATCCGCGAGCGCAAAGAAGAAGAGCGCTTGGACTTCCTGGACTACTTTGGGCGCAAGGATCTGAACTACGTCAAGACCGTGAACTTCGACAAGAAACACGGCCTGCTCGAGCAGCTCCGCCAGTCGGTCGACTCCAAGGAGTCCGAGATCAGCGCCGTCCGGGACGCCCAAGGCATCCTCGACCTGCGGCAGCAAGACGAAGGCATCGAGCTCCCCGAGGGCCTCGACGATGGCTACGGCGGCGAGGGAACCCCCGTGACCGGAGCGAATGGGCAACCCGCGACCATCGCCCCCGTCAACCCCAAGACCAAGCAGGTCAAACCCGTTCAGGAAGCGAACTGACGCTCCGCCTCGAGTGGCCGAGCAAGCGACTCCACGCAAGCACCGCAAGTTTTCGAAATGACGCGAGAATCGGCCACCCCAATAAACTGACAGCGAATGTACAACAGCAAGAAAATCGGCGAGATCCTCATCGCCCAGGGCAGCCTGAAGCCCGACGCTCTGCAAAAGGCGCTGGCCGACCAGTACACCCAGGCCTCGCCTAAGCGAATCGGCGCGATCCTCATCGAGATGCTGGCCATCACCGAGCTGGCGTTGGTGCAAGGGCTCGCCGAGCAGTTCGGGGTCGAGTTCCGTGAAACCTTCGACACCGAGAACATGGACACTCAGCTGTCCAAGGAGATGCCCTACGCCTTCGCCACGACCCACCTAGTGATGCCCTTCGAGCGCGGCGAGGGCGTCGTCCTCACCGCCCTCGCCGATCCCATGAACGTGGCGGCCCTGGACCTGGTTCGCTCTCAGGTAGGCCTCGAGCCGCTGCCCGTCCTCGCGCCGACGCAGGCCATCCGCGACTTGATCACCGCGGTCTTCGACCGGCGCGGTGATCTCGACGCACTCGTCGACGACCTCGACGAAGAGGGCCAAGTGCCCGGCGATCTCGAAGACGCCGTGGAGAAGATCGAGGACCTGCTCTCGCGCGCCAGCAGCGACGACGAGGGGCCGATCATCCAGCTGGTCAACACGGTGTTCCAGCAGTCGGTTCGCGAGCGAGCCTCGGACATCCACATCGAGCCCATGGAGGACTTTGTTCTTGTCAGGTTTCGCGTCGACGGCGTGCTCAAAGAGGCCGTCCGTGCGCCTAAACGTTTCCAGAACTCCATCGCGGTGCGCGTCAAGATCATGGCGAACCTCAACATCGCCGAGAAGCGCATACCCCAAGACGGCCGCATCCGCTTCCGCATCGCAGGACGAGACATCGATGTGCGCGTCGCCACTGCGCCTTCGGTGTACGGCGAGCGCATCACCATGCGTCTTCTCGACCGACAGGCGGTGCTCTTGGACCTGACCGACCTGGGCTTCGCACCGCGCAACTTCGACATCATGGTGCACCAGCTCGCCCAGCCCCACGGCATCATTCTGGTGACGGGGCCGACGGGTTCTGGAAAGACCACGACCCTCTACGCCTGCCTCAATCGCATCAACCAGCCCAACCGCAACATCCTGACCGTCGAAGATCCCGTCGAGTACCAGCTCGAGGGGATCAGTCAGATGCAGGTCAACCCGAAGATCGACCTCACCTTCGCCAGTGGTCTTCGCTCCTATCTGCGCCACGACCCAGACGTCATCATGGTCGGTGAGATCCGCGACGTAGAGACGGCCGAGATCGCCATCCAAGCGGCCCTCACGGGTCACTTGGTGTTCTCGACCATCCACACCAATGACTCTGCTGGCGCCTTCACCCGCCTCATCGACATGGGTGTCGAGCCCTTCCTGGTGAGCTCTTCGCTCTCCCTCTCGTTGGCTCAGCGTCTCTTGCGGCGGCTTTGTACGGTCTGCAAGCAGCCGCATGTTCCCAGCCACGCCGAGATAAAACAGGTCGACCTCAAGGAGGACCACCTCGAGCAAGCGGGCGGCATCATCTTCCGCCCGCAGGGGTGCAAGGAGTGCAACCAGACTGGGTACATGGGCCGAACGGCGATCTACGAGATGCTGTCGGTCACGGACGAGATTCGGGAGCTCGTCATGAACCGCTCCGACGCGTCGACCATCAAGAGAGCCGCAGTGCGCGCGGGCATGACCACCATGCGCGAGGATGGGCTGCTCAAGGTCCTGAGTGGCCACACCAGCATCGAGGAGCTGCTGCGGGTCACGCACGATTCTGCGGTCTAGCGCCGCGTCCGAACAAGAAAACGATGCCAGCGTGCAGTTAGAAGCCAACGGATAGAACTCAGATGCCGCTTTACGAATACAAAGGAATGAGCGCCGCCGGGAAAGCCATCAAGGGCTTGAAGGAGGCAACCAGCGAGGTGAAGCTGCGGGACGGGCTGCAGCGCACCGGCGTTTTCCTGACCGAGGTCCACGAGAAGGGGCAGAACGCCAAGAAGTCCGAGGCGACTGGACTCTCCCGCGAAGTCAACATCAGCTTCAGCTTCGTGACGAAGCGCGACGTGGCGCTTCTCACCCGGCAGTTCGCGACGTTGCAGCGAGCGGCCATTCCGCTGGTCGAGAGCCTCGCTGCGCTGACCGATCAGGCGGACAAGCCTCAGCTCAAGAGCGTGCTCGCCGACGTCAAGTCCAAGGTCAACGAGGGTTCTTCTTTGGCGGCCGCCATGGCTGACCATCCCAAGGTCTTCGACGACCTCTTCATCAACATGATCCGAGCCGGAGAGTCCTCTGGCAACCTCGACATCGTGCTGGAGCGCCTCGCCGATTTCACCGATGGCCAAGTGCGGATGCGCTCGAAGGTCACCACGGCCATGTTCTATCCGATCATCATGGTGGTGGTCGGCATGCTGCTGATGCTCATCCTCTTCACCTTCGTCATCCCGAGAGTGACCAAGCTCTTCGAGCAGCAGCGCAAGCCTTTGCCGTTCATCACCGAAGTGTTGATGGGCACGGCGCATTTCATGGCCTCGTATTGGTGGTTGGTGATCTTGGGCGGCGCGTTCGTCGTCTTTCTCTTCCGCAAGTGGACCTCGAGTGAGACGGGACGCAAGCGCTGGGACATCATCAAGCTCAACAGTCCGCTCTTCGGCGAAATGATCCGTATGATCGCCATCGCCCGCTTCGCGCGGACGATGTCGACCTTGTTGGCCAGCGGAGTGCCGCTGCTCAAGGCCATGTCGATCGTCAAGAACATCTTGGGCAATACGCGGCTCATCGAGGTCGTGGAGAAGGCCAGCGACAACATTCGAGAGGGCGAGAGCATCGCCGGGCCGCTGCGGCGCTCGAACGAGTTCCCCCCCATCGTTACGCACATGATCGCCGTCGGCGAGAGGGCCGGAAAGCTAGAGGAGATGCTCAACAGCGTCGCCGTCAGCTACGAGGAGCAAGTCGAGGTCAGAGTGGAGATGCTCACGACCCTGCTCGAGCCCATGATGATCCTCATCATGGGTGGCGCCGTGGGGTTCGTGGTCTTCGCGATCCTCCTGCCGATTCTTCAACTCAATGACGGCTTTGGTTGAGCGGAGGACTTTGTTTCCTAGTCGACGATGTTTCCAACGGGTTCTGCTCGCCGCGCGGCGCAAGACCCACCAAAGAGCCACTGCGAAGACGCAGCGGGAAACGGACAGAGGGCAGACATGAACACGGACATTACGAGCGAGAAGAAGCCGACGACCTGGAGCCTCCTGGTGAAGCGCCTCAAGGACATGCCTTGGCGGGCCGCAGGTCGCAGAGAGGGCATGACGCTGATCGAGATCATGATCGTGGTCACCATCATGGCGGCGATCATGGGCGTCGTGGGTTGGTTCGTCATTGGACAGAGCCAGAAAGCCAACATCGAGCTCACCAAGACCCAGCTCAAGAATCTCAAGGGCGCGGTCGAGGCCTATCGCCTGCAATACCTCAAGTACCCAGAGAGCCTCGACGACCTGGTCAAGACGCCCGACGGCTTCAAGCTCATCGAAGAGGTGCCGACCGATCCTTGGGGTGAGGCGCTGACCCTGGAGAAGACGGGCAAGAGCGTCACGATCACCTCGGCTGGCCCAGACAACGTGCCCAACAACGAAGACGACATCAGCGTCAGCATCACGGAGTAGTCGTTCGATGCTCCTGCCCTCCAGACATAGGGTCGACAGCCCGAGCTCAGCGGCGCCAGCCCCCAAACGGGCCAGCGTCGAGGTGCATCGGCTCGGCATGACCCTGATGGAGATCATGATCGTCATCGCGCTGATGGCGGCGCTCATGATGATCACGGCCTACAGCCTGGGGTTCATCGGTCGCGCCGACGTCCAGGGTGAGGCGCTGCGCCTCTCCGGAGTCATCCGCTTCATCTACAACGAGGCGGCGACCGAGAATCGCACCCTGCAGCTCATCATCGATCTCGATAAGGACACCTTCACGGTCGACGAGCTCGATGTCACCGGCGGGCTGACCCGAGAGCAAATCTCGGGCGCCACCCTCACCACCTCGATGGACGACGACAAGAAGGCCGAAGAACGCGCGCTCGCCAACCGAATGGACGAGGAAGACGAGCAGTTCGTGTCCCTGCAGCGCTCGAAGCAGAGCGGACCCCTCCTCGACGAGGAGGACTCCATGCTCAAGAGCGGAGTGCATTTCCTCGGCGTCATGACCAGTCACCATGAGGAGCTGCAGACCGAGGGCATCGCGACCATCAACTTCTTCCCCTCAGGGTTCGTGGAGCGCGCCATCCTCTACGTCGGCGACGACGGAGCCAAGACCGACGGCGCGGGCGCGGGCTACACGTTGATGCTCAACTCGCTGACGGGTCAGACGACGATCCTGCCGGGAAAGGTCGACATCGAGGACCGCTTCTTCGAAGCCGAGGAGGACGACTGATGTCGAAGCACTCGTGCAGACATAAGAGTCGCGGCAGAGCTGGGTTCTCGCTTCTCGAGCTGATGATGGCCGTCTTCATCTTGGCCATCGCGACCACGATCTTGCTCGGCACCCAGGGCACCAGCATGCGGTTGATGGGTTACTCCAACAACCTCTCGGTCATCACGATGCTGACCCGGGCGAAGATGCAGGACATTGAGTACGAGGTCATCGCCGAGGGCTTCACCGAGGGCTTCGCCGAGCAGAAGGACGGCGACTTTGGCGACGAGGGCTTCGACGACATCAAGTGGGAAGCCATCATCGACGCCATCGAGATCGACGATGACGCCTCCAACGACTTCGTGCAGGTGATCAACGAGCAGCTCTACGGGGCCGGGGAAGAGGCCGGGAGCTTGAGCGGCAACTTGGCCTTCAGTCAGTTTCTGCCCCTGATGATCTCCTACCTGCCCACCATCATCAATCAGCTGGGTCGGCGCATCCGTCGCGTCACCCTCACGGTGTCCTGGGAATACCTGGGCATCGAACAATCCTTGACCGTCTCCCAATACATCGTCCAGGTCGTGCCGCCCGAGCAGGACCCCCAACGCCCCGCCGACCCTCAATGATGAAGAAGCCCCTCCCCCGCCAGAAGAATGAGCGCTCACGGCGCCCTCTGCGCCGAGGCGGCTCTCAGAGCTCTCGTTCGGGGTTCACCCTGATCGAGATCATCCTCTCGATTTCCATCCTCGCGTTGATAATGGCCGTGGCCTGGGGTTCCTACGCCAGCGCGACCTCGAGCCAACAGCGGATGCAGGACATCAACGGTCGACTGCATGGCGTCGAGCAGGCGATGAACCGCATGGTGCGCGAGCTGTCCATGGCCTTCATCACCAGCCACGGCTCCGAAGAGACGCAGCTCGAGATCCGCTACAAGACAGGTTTCTACGGCGAGAACGACCGCATCGACTTTACGAGCATGGGCTACGTTCGCATGTTTCGCGACGACAAGGTCGGCGACCAGAGCGAGATTTCCTACTACGTCAAGAGGGTGCGCAACGACGCCGGCGACCTGGTGCCGTCGCTGGTGCGTCGCGAAGACGCCCCCATCGACGACGACCCCCAAAAAGGGGGCACGATCATGACCTTGCTCGAGAACGTCGAGAGCTTCCGGCTCGAGTACTGGGACGACCAGAAAGCGGGCGTCTCCGTCGGCTCGGACGGTTGGGTCGATGAGTGGGACAGCGAGTCTGCGGACCAAGCCAAACGCCTCCCCAGCCGCGTCAAGATCACCATCGAGATCCCGAACCCGCGCGGCAGCGGGAACAGCACGTTCACGACCCAGGCCGAGATCCACATGATCCAGTCGATCGACTTCTGAGAGTGAGGAGAATCCCTTGTCAGCCCAGTCCACACAGCCTGAGACGACCGTGACGAGCGCCCCCAGGGTCCGCTCGACCCGCGCACTCTCGGGCTTGGAGAGGGGAGCGGCGCGAGCGGGGCTCTGGGCGCTCGAGGCGGTGAGTCGGCCAGTGGCCCCGCGCAACCAGCACCGCAAGGGCATCGCCCTGCTGATGGTGATCGGCTACATCGCGGTCATGAGCGCCATGGTCATCTCGAGCTTCTACAACAGCCAAGTGAGCTTCTCGATCTCGAGCAACGTCCGCGACGACCTGAAGGCGTACTACAAGGCCCGCTCGGCCATGAACCTCGGCCGGCTGATCATCGCCTATCAGTACGAGCTCGAGAACGACGAGTTCTTCGGTCCGCGTCTGCGCAAGAGCAACTTCCAGATGTACCAGATCGTCGACATGCTGATGGAGCCATTCAAGACTGGCGCCGTCATGGTCGACGTTCCCGGCGAGTCGGCCATCGCCCACTACGATCTGTCCGGGGCGGGCGCCACAGGGTTGGGCAACGAGTCGGGCGACTTCACGGTGCGCGTCGTGCCAGAAGAGGGCCGCATCAACATCAACCGCTTCCAGACGGGCCTCGACCAGGTCGCCCTCTTCGACCTCTGCATGTTGGTCGCGCCCCCACAGTACGACGACCTGTTCAACACCTCCTCGAAGGACGCAAACCGAGATGAACGCACCGAGGTCATCGGAGCCCTCGTGGACTGGGTCGACGGGGACAGCGACCGCACCCGGATCAACACGGCCTGTATGTTGGAGGGGACCAGCGGCGACGAGGACGGCCGCTACAACGCTGGGGATCGTAAGTACCAGACCAAGAACGCCAAGTTCACGACCCTCGACGAGCTGTATCTGGTGCACGGCATCGGCGACGACTTCATGGAGACCTTCGCCGACTCGCTCACGGTCTATCCCGTCGACCGCATCAACGTGAACCTAGCCACCGCGCGGGTGATGTATGCGGTGCTCTGCAACGCGGTGAACGCAGAAGATTTTGAGAATCAGGTGTGGGCGTGCTCCGACCCGCGGATCTCGACGCCGGTCCTGTTTTTGGCCATGGCGCTCGAGGGGTATCAGCAGTTCGTGCTCAACCCCATCAACCTCCTCAACCTCTACACCGTACAAGGCGAGCTCTCGGTCATTCCGGGCGTCACGCCCAACGGGTCGGTGGTGCCGTTCAGGAACCAGCGCGAGTTCAGAGGCGTGCTGCAGGCTCTGCAGTCCGACCCCTTGTTGCTGCAGCGGTTCTTGGCGTTCTCCTCGACGGCCTTCTTGATGCTGGGTGAGGAGCTGCTCACCGTAGACCCTAGCCTCTTGGGGACCGGCATCATTCAATTCGACGACAGCAAGCTCTACAGCAGCATCACGACCGCGAGCCCCAAGATCTTTAGGTTCATGGCTGCAGGTGAATATAACGGGACTCGAAAGACCCTCACCGCGGTCGTGGACTTCAACACCACGGGTGGACAATTCCTTTATTGGCGCGAGTACTGACGCGAACATCATTGCCCGCGTGAGCGGCGTTCCAGGTTAAGAGCATGGCGCAGAGTTTCTTAGGTATCGACATCGGTGCGAAAGCGATCCGACTCCTCAGGATGGCGGGCAGCAGCCGCATTCAAGCCGAGCTCTTCCACGAAGAGCCCATCGACCCCGAAGGTGGGGTCGATGGAGTCGAGGCGGCGTTGCGGCGACTGGCGCAAGCCCACCTCCTCTCCGCCGAGGTGGTGGCGGTCTCGCTGCCCTCCGGCGCAGCGATGGTCACGCGTCTGAGCCTCCCCTTCTCGGAGGCCAAGATCATCGAGCAGGTCTTGCCTGGGCAGCTCACAGGAAAGCTCCCAGTCTCGGAAGACTATGTGCTCGACTTCTCTGTCCTCGATCGTCGCCCAGGAAACGAAGGGGAACTCCACGACATCCAGGTCGTGGCCTATCCGAAAGACCTCTTGGGCGCTCGCCTCGAGATGCTCTCGTCCATCGGCTGTGACCCCCAAATCGCCATCCCGATGACCTTCGTCGGCGATCGACTCGCCCGCTACCTGTATCCAAACGAGCTCGAGACCTACGCGATCCTCGACATCGGTGACCGCGGCTCTCGTCTCATCATCATGAAGGGACTCAGCTTCCAGACTTGTCGTTCCTTCCTCGTCGGCGGTCGCTCCATCAGCGAGGCCGTCGCCAGCGCGTTCGGCGTCAGCGTCGAGGTCGGCGAGCAGCTCAAGGAGGAGCAGGGCTTCGTCGCGCCCGAGGGCGAGGAGGTCCAGTGGTTCCAGCAGCTCGTCGCGGCGGGCGCCTTCGACCGCGACAACCAGCCTGACTCGAGGGAGATCACCAAGGCGACACGGGCCGGGCTGCACCCTTTGATCATTGCGTTGCGACAGAGCCTCGTCGCCCACAGCAACGCGACCCACGACAAGATCGACCACGTCGTCCTAGCCGGCGGCGGGGCGAGGCTCAAGGCCATCGCGCCCTACCTCGCCCAGAGCCTCAGTGTCGACGTGAGACCCATTCGCTTCGAGCGCGAAGAGCTGGTCAACGTCGCCCCCAATCCCCTGGCGCAGCCCGAGATGGCCGGCGCCCTCGCCCTGGCTCTGCGCGCCGCTGAGCTCGGGGGGAACGAGCTCGACATCAACCTGCGGACCGGAGACTACGGCTACAAAGGCACCATCGAGTTCATCAAGGAGAGAGCCCTGGGCCTGAGCATTCTCGTCGCCCTCCTCGTGCTCAGCACCGCTTTCATGCTCTTTACGCGGTATCAGGCGCTCTCCGCCGAGAAAGACCAGCTGCAGAGCGCCCTCGAGGAATCGACCACCGCCCTCTTCGGACGCTCCGTTCTCACTGAAGAAGCGATAAAGGCCGAGCTCCAGGCCGCCAAAGGCTACTCTTTCATCCCCGAACGCACGGCGTTCGACCACTTCCAGTGGATCTCCGACGCGCTCACCAACAACATGGTGGGCGTCAACTTCGAGTTCGACACCTTGGAGATCGACGTGATGAGAAAGGTCGTCTCCATCAAGGGCGACACCGACGCCGACGCCGCAGTGCCCATGCTCACCAGCGTGCTCGAACAATACGACTGCTTCCCCAACGACATCCCCGAACCCACGACCGACAAGAACCGCGGTCGAACCGGCTTCAAGCTCCGCATCGAAGCCAACCACTGTTACGCGAACAGCGGGGAGGACGATTAATGCCCATCACGACGACCGTCAAATCCAAATGGATGGAGCTGCAATCCCGCGAGCGGGTGATGCTCTCGGCCATGTTCTTCGTCTTGTTCTTCCTCGGACTCTTCGTCATCTACGTCTTGGTCAGCCAAAGCTTCGAAGCCGGTGCCGCCGAGATCGAGCAATACCGAGACGCGCTCTACTACCTCGAAGACCACCAAGGCCCTTACGCGAAAGACAAAGCAGAAAAGGCTCAGCTCGAAGACCGCCTGCGCAACAACGACCTCATGGTCGGACACTACCTCTCGCAGACGGCCGAGGGCTTGGGCTTCGACGTCTCCGTCAAGCCCAAAGACCCGCGCAAGGCCTCGACCGCCGACACGTCGGGCGCCGAGGAACAAGAATTCGAGCTGACCATCAAGTCGGTCCAACGAGACCCGCTCATCAACTACCTCTACGACATCGCCAAGAACAAAGCGCCCATCATCATTCGACGGATGAACATTCGCCGCACGAGGGCGACCGGAAACGGGCCGGACGACACGCCTCTGACCGTGTCCATGACCGTCGTCTCGTTCAAGTTGAAGGATTGATATGTCCGCCTCCCACACCCAGCACTGCGCTCTGAGACTCATTGGAGGCTCCCGGTGAAAGCCATCCTACCCAAGCTCCTCGGCCTCCCGTTGCTCGGCCTCATCGCGACCGTCGGCTTCGTCTTTCTGACCTTCCCGGACGACAAGGCCCAGCTGCTCGTACAGAGGCACGTCGAAAAACTGCTCGACTACGAGTATCGCGTCGAAGCCAGTGAGTTCGACGTCGGCATCTTCTCTGGTCTCGAGATGAAGTCGGTCAACCTGACCCCTCGCTTCACCGTCGATGACGACGAAGTCATGGGACCGGAAGGGGGCTCGGGTGAGCCCGCCGCTCGGGACCCCGAGTCTCTCGAAGCCAAGTACTTTTGCCCCGTGCGAGTCGTCCCCGTCCCCATGATGTTCGACCGGATCGCCTTCGACCCCTCGCTCACCTCGTTGCTCTCGGGCGCCCTCGAGGGGACCTTCGCCCTCGGCAACCTCGAGGGGCCCTTCGCCCTCGAGGCGGCCGGCGGCACGCTGGAGGGCGAGCTCGTCAAAGGCGAGGAAGGTCAGACCTTGAAGGCCAAGCTCGACGCCATCGCCCTGCAGCGCTTTACCCTGCTGCGCAACAAGATTGGCGTGCACCTAGTGGGTCAGCTCTTCGGCGACATCGACCTGCAGTTCGGCGAAGGCATGTCCTTGGCCGGGGGAAGCATCGCCATGAACCTCCGGGGCGTCGTCATGTGCCCCAAAAAGTTCAAGGTCAACATGAAGAACGTGCCCTTTCTCGAGATGCCCCTGACTCGCCTGGGCGACCTCGAGGGGACGGTCGAGGTCACCAAGCAGCGCCGCCTCGAGTTCAAGGACTTCAAAGGCGAAGGCGAGGACATGAGCCTCAGCGTTCAGGGCAGCATCCAGCTGACCACCGACCGAATCCCTCGGACTCGATATGACCTGCGCATCAAGCTCACGCCCAACGACCAGTGGGTCGAAGACAACGCCATGGAGATCCTCTTCAAGATCTGTCGCCGTTTCGACGATGGCTCCATCCAGCTCGTCGTCAGCGGCGAGGCCGGCAAGGTCAAGAAGGACTGCGTGAAGAACGCCCAGGGCGCCCCCGGCGGCATGCCTGCACCACAAACACGACGCAGCCCCACCGCGACCGAGCAGTCCCGGGAGTCGGACGTCGAGGCGCGGCGCGCCGAACAGGCGCGAGAAGAGGAGCTGCAGCTCGACGAGGGCATCGTCGAGGAGGAAGGGGAGGCTCGCGTGACTCCCCCCGTCGCCACACGCCTCAAAGGCGCACCGTCCCTCGACCGCGGCGTCACCTCCAGACCGAACGTCAAGGGACTAGGCGAGCCCGTCTCCATCGAGAATCGGCGCAAGGTGCTCGACGTCTACAATCACTGAGACCCCTTCGTCCCTAGCATGAAGTCTCGAGGCGATCACCGCCTCTTGAAGGGATGTCGAGATAGCCCCTCGAGGCGATCACCGCCTCTTGAAGGGATGTCGAGATAGCCCCTCGAGGCGATCACCGCCTCTGGAAGGGATGTCGAGATAGCCCCTCGAGGCGATCACCGCCTCTGGAAGGGATGTCGAGATAGCCCCTCGAGG
>Ga0100380_10001429_pt1 | contig 26051 bp, 18 predicted proteins | sample CryGeymeta201504_FD_80417 | JGI IMG/M metagenome (GOLD analysis project Ga0100380, IMG submission 80417) | Groundwater microbial communities from Crystal Geyser aquifers in Utah, USA - Crystal Geyser metaG 2015-04 | ecosystem: Environmental > Aquatic > Deep subsurface > Groundwater | place... | reverse complement strand
CTGCGCCTCGGCCGCCCTCTGCGCCTCTGCGATAAGATCGAAGCAATATCAGCAATATACCGCCAGAACCCGGCGATTTTCATAGCAGAGGTGACTCGAAGCGAGCCACCTCGCGACCCTCCGCTCCCGGCGGCGCAGGCCGCCCGAGAGCCTGAGTCTCGGGATGTTCTTAGGTGTAAGAGGCCCTGAGCATCGGCGTTGAACGACTGTGGCTGTGCGGTCATCAACTCGCCCGAGATGCTGACGGCGGCCGCGAAAAGGACCTTCACATGTTTGCACGACGAACGCTTTGGGTGTTGTTGCTGCTCTCTTCAGGGCTCGTCAGCTGTGGGGGCGCTGCGGCGCCGACCGAGACTCCCCGCACCTCAGGCTCGACCGAGAAGGGCGAGTACGAGTCCAAGAAGGCCGAGGACGGGCAGGGTTCCGAGAAGGTCGAAAAAAAGTCCGCTGATGGGGAGCAACGGCCCATCGATGAGGACAACAGTGATCCGATCGTCGAGGAGAAGGCGGACGCAGGAGGGGAAAAGACGAAAAAGACCACGGACGCGATGAAAGCCATCGAAGTTCAGGCCCCACAGGAACAAGATGACGCTGGAAGGGCCGAGGCGAGCCCAGCCACCATCACGTCCGGGGAGAGCGGCGATGCGCAGGGCGGCGACGGGACTGGCTGGGCGATCAAAAGAGGGAAGCGGCGCGCCGAGGACGCGATTCGCCGGATCAATAGTCTGTTGAAGGACTACGGTGGAACGCTGCAGCGAAACGACTTGGACCTTTCACTCGGCGCGTGCCCTGGGACCTGCAAATTGGCAGAGGCCATCTGCGAGTCGGCCGGAGTCATCTGCGATGTGGCCAAAAACTACACCAGTGAGATGAATCGAGACTGTGACTGGGCATCGAGCGAGTGCGACAGCGCCAACACGCTCTGCACAGCCTGCTCACAGGAGAGACAATGAGCAGGGCCACACAGCGCAGTCAGTTGCCCAGATTGAGGCTTGGCGGTATTGACCTTGACGAACGTCGTCGTCAATGGGGCTCATCAGATGCCGTTACAGCTCACGCTCAGCCAGGAACAGCGGTTACTGAAGAGACTGCAGTCCGGAGAGCATGCAGCTTTCAAGGAGCTCTACGAGGCGTTCTCCAATCGACTGTACCGCTGCGTCATCTTTCCCCGCCTCGGGATCGCGGACATCGCCGAGGATGTGCTGAGAGATACGTATCTGACGGCATTCGAGAAGATTCATACCGTCACTTGGCAGGATCGGAGTCTCTACTATTGGCTCAGCCGCATCGCCTACAACAAGGTGATCGACGTCCATCGGAGCAATCGTCGGACCGAACGGTTCGTGAAAGGGTTCACCCCCTATCTCGAGCTCATCGGCAGTGCATCGAAGGGACCCGACGAGATGTTCCTGGACGAGGAGCGGATCGGGCGGATCCAGGAGCTCGTCCATCGGCTCGTGGACGGTTTGAATCCACGCTATCAGCAGGCCGTTCGCATGCGCTTCTTCGACGGCAAGAGCCGCGAGGATTGTGCAGCGGAGCTGGACGTGACCATCGGCAACTTCGACGTGATCTTGTTTCGCGCGATCAAGCGCCTCAAGGCTCTATACGAGACGGAATGTGAAGGAGAGGAGGCCTGAACGCAGGCCTCACCTCCGGAGAACGACCATGTCCAATACCGACAAAGACAAAAGGAGTGACGGAGCGAGCCTGGACCCAGAAGGCGTCTCTGCGCGCGAGCTCTCAGAGGCGCGACGATTCGCCGAAGCCTTGGAGTCGCTCGACAAGGGGAAGAGTGGACTCGATCTGCTTCCAAACTTGTCGAAAGACTCGACGTTGTTGGGGCTCGCGCCCATGGCTCACGTGCTTCGGGCCGCTGAACACGACCTCGAGACCACGCATGCGAAGGCCATCTGGGACGATCTCGAGAGGAGACTCGCGGTGGCGGCCCAGCGGGCCCAGCGGACTTTACGATGGAAGGAGCTTTGGACACCGCTGCTCTCCCTCGCCTCAGCCCTGGGCGTACTGATGCTGGTCTTCGTCGCTCCGGACACGACCCAGCCGACCGTCAATCCGTTGCGAGAACCTGCAGCGGCGGTCAGTCTCGTCGAATCCCAGCTGCCCCAGTATGCGTCGAGCCTACTCCTAGAGTCTCGAGAACCACGAGGTGACACGCGCCTAAAGGCGCTGCGCGACGCTCGCTTCGAGGCTTGGCGCCAAGATGCGGGCTGGAAGCGCCGGCAGAATGTGAGCAGGGGGCGACGATGACACGCGCAGCACTTCAGCTCCTCATCGCCCTCGCGTCACTCGGCTTCATGAGTGGGTGCTACGAGGGACCAGCACCGGCGCTGCTCAGCGACCAGACGACCGAGGCGGCGATGGCGATGGCTCAGAGCTACCACACACAAGCCGACATTGCGGTGGAGAATAACGATCTACAGTCGGCCGCCAACGCCATGACCGAGCTCATAGAGGCGCTCGAGCGGACTTCGAAGCGGCAGGACGAGGTCGCCGACCTTGTCATGGATGCGTCGGGGCGCCTGTCTCGGATCCTGAGTGAGGAAGGGAAGCTCGATGAGGCTCTAGAGGCCGTCGAGAGCGGCTTGGAGCGTGGCGGGGAGAGGTCGAAGACAAGCCTCTTCGCTGGATATTTATGGCAGAGCAGGGGCGATATCCTCAGACAACAAGGAGACGATCGAGGAGCCGTAGAATCTCATCGCGCGGCCATCGTCATATTCAAGAGGCTGCTCGACCAAAAGCCAAGTCAAAAACCATGAGAAGCTCCCTTACACCCATATTCTGTCTGGCCATACTCTTGGCTTCGGCCTGTGCTGCCCAGCGGCCCACGAAGGACCAAGTGCTCCTGGGCGGGAGCCAGAAGAGCGCCGAGCAGGTCGTGGTGAGCGAGCGCTCCAAGATCCACGGCATCGCACAATCTTTAGGCCTCAGCGACGGCACCGCGGCGATGGTTTCGGGGGCAACGCGTCACTCGTGCCTGGAAACCTGCCAGCTCAAGGATGATCTGTGCCGGTCGAGCGACACGATTTGTGACATTGCCAAGCAACACCACGACGCCGAGTTCTCGGACACCTGCCTGTGGGCCTCCACGCTTTGCACGGAAGCCAAGGATTCGTGTCGCCGCTGTGAGCCGTGAGGTCAGGGGACCTTGGCGGTGCTGACTCCGGAAGGGTTCCAGACCACGGCGTCATCATCCATCCAGCGACCGACCTTCCACTTGTCATCCTCGACATCGAAGATTCGGGCCCTGGTGACCCACTTGTCACGGAACTGAGTCTCTAGCGCCTCTCGCAACTCCTCGCGGTTCCTCTCTTCGCTGATCTTCGCGAAGACGAGCAACAAAATGTCCAGCCCTTGAAACCCCTTCGCGTGGCTCTCTGGCGAGAACACATTCCGGGCCGCACCATCAACGAGTACGACGCTGACTTTGTCCTTATCGAAAGACTCTCCACGGGACTGGGAGATGCGGGCGAAAATATTGGGGACGTCGTCGAGAACTCGATCGACTTCCGCCTTTCGCATCTTCTGCCGGAACACAAATACGGAGACGAATGGCATCCCGAAATCCCTAGCTGACGTCAGTTCGCGCGAGGCCAAAAAAGGTTGACCTTCTGCGGAGTCACCCTCTGCATCCCACTATTCGAAAGGGCGGTGCAGCCACGATCGCCGAATGGAGCCGAGCCCACGACGACGAACTCGGCGAAGGTACCGCACGTTCGGAGAGAGCACAATCGGCGCCCGAACAGACACCAGGGCGAGAGTGCGCCCGACGCAAGACCTCGTAGCCAGGGATGGCGGCGTCCGCACAGCAGGATCACCCATCTCGGCGAGCGCAAGACCTCGTAGCCAGGGACGGCGGAGTGTCGTGTCAACCCAAAGGGTTACGCGCAGAAACCAAAAATGCTCCCTCGCGGGGAGGGAGCATCTCCAGTTCGCTGTGCGCGAAAATCGCTCACGGTCGGTAGGGTCGGGGGCCAAAATACGCGGGTGACTTGAAGAGGTAAAATGGTTGGCTCGTCTTTGGAGGGCCGAAAAGGGTGGGTGGACCTGACACGTGAAACAGGGACTCCACGAACAGCGGATGAATTGTCAAACGTCCTTCGAATGATTCGCTTTGCGAACAGTCATACAAAATAGTCAATTCCGCGGTGGCTGTAAAGTTTCAGACGCGATTTGGATTCCTTCTGGCAATCGCGTCATCATGCCGATCTTATTGCACAATCTTCTCAATTGGCGCCGCGGATGAACCGACACAGTGAACTTTTCTTTCGCCAGAGAAAGACGCGGACCGTCGTTTCACCCACCTCTTCACCTTCGACTGTCGAGGCGGGCTTTACCGGTTCTCGATGTTTGTGAATGCGGAACGGGGTGTTGCGCGCATCCATCGCGCCACCCTTCGGGTCTACACGACTCTTCGCCATCTCTGCCTACGAGTGATCCGCGCGCTTCAGCAGACAGCCCTTCACCGCCGCGTGTTGGCGTGTGCATCAATCTGCCCCCGACACCGAATCCACCGAGCGCGGTCAAGCTCTTGGCGGTTTGCACGGCCGCCTCAAATCCGCGATAGTTGCAGGTCGTTAGCGGTTCTCGCGTGCAACGAGTCGACGGCCGAAGCGCACGGACACGCTGGCACCTTCCTGGTCAGCGTCCAACCACTTGGACTCGCTGGCATTCACAATAGTCTTCTTGCTCGGCAGCCAAACACACGGACTCGACCTTGGGCCGTGTACGGCCGCATAAGAACTTGACCTCGAGAGATTGCTCCAACGGGAGAGGAATTCATGGCGACCTCACGCACCCCCCTCATTCTGATTGTCAGCTCAACGCTGCTCTTGCTGTGCAGTACGGCCAGCGCCCAATCGATCTTCATCCCTGTCGACTTTGGCGCGGCCTACGAACCCCAGCAACTCAATGACAATCTGAACAAGCTCGCGATCGACGACGGCCGTCAACAGCTCATGGACAGCACGACCAGAGACGATCTTCTCAACGCTCATTTCCCGGAGCTCATGCTCCCCAACGTCTCCGAGCTCGAACAGATGTTCGCCAAGGGCAATGAGGCCTTCTTCGATGGCGACTACGACCGCGCCTCAAAGCAGCTCGAGACGGCCTTGGCCGCCGCCGAAGGGCATCTCGTCTCACTCTCCCTCAGGCCCGGCTTCGCCGAGACTATCTATCAGGGTGGGCTCTTTCTCATCCAGGCCTACTTCTTCGTCCTCGATCAGCCGGATAAAGCCGAGGTCGTGATCGAGCGCCTCGTGCGGCAGTTCCCCACGCAAGTGCCCGGCGACGAGCAATTTTCCCCGGACCTCGTGGAACTCTACCAGCGCTATCTCCCCTCTAGCGCCAACGGGAAGAATTTGACCATCAACGTGGCCGAGGGTTGCCGCGGTCGTGTCAACGGACACGACCTCCTCGAGGCGCCCACCGTCACCGTCGTCGTCTTACCCGGAGAATATGGCGTCGCCGAGGTTTGTGACGAGCAGACCGTGCGCGCCTACGTCGTTCCCGTCACCGAAGACACCATCATCGACTTCCACGATGAGTTTGCCAACGCCTACACCTACCCCATCAGTCTCAGCCTCAACGCCTCGCAGATGGTCGACGATAACGAGCACATCGCACAAATGCTCGTGACCTTGGGTCACCGTGTGGGCGTCAAGCACATCATCGCAGCTGGCTTGGTGCCCGCCCGAGGCGGCGACTCTGACGGCTACAAAATGATGCTCGTCGACGTCGAGGGGAAGAAGCTCGTTCGACAGTTCACGGTTCGTCCTGCCGATGTCACCAACAACGAAGGCATGAAAGACGCCATCAACTCTCTCTGGACTGGGGAAGCCTTCTCCGTCATCACCGACATCAACACCCAACCTAACGCGGTCAGCTGGACCACGATCGGCATCGTCTCCCTGGGAACCGGAGGGGCGATCGCCGTCGCTGGGGGGGTGTGCGCGATCCTGGCCATGCAGGCCGACGACGACTTCCAAGCCTGCACCAACAGTTATGACTGCCGAAGCAAGAAAGATGGCAAGGACATGACCAACGCGCTCAAGGACCGCTGGAAGATGTCGGTCTTCGCTGACGCGCTCTACGGCGCCGGAGCCGCGTTCGTCATCGCTGGAGCGGTCATGGTGATCGCCGACCAGAGCGGAGGTTCCAAGCTCGAAGGGGAGACCAGCAGCTGGAACCTCGGTTTGGCTCCCACGCCCGATGGCGGAGTCGTTGGCTTCAGCATGGTCTGGTAGCCCGAACCACCGCAGGACACACACTCTCACGACCTGCGCGTCACGCTTTGCGGCGCTCAGCCGTGTGTGAATCTTGGCACGACAGCGGAGTGCCAATCGTGTACACCACACAGTCCGGCCCGTGGCGAGAGCCGTGCGTCGAAGCAGCCGACACCGCAGTCGGCCCGCATCGATGCGGTCAGTCTGCCAGCGTAGCGCCCACGAAAGATCACCGGGGAGAAACGGCTCCACGGCCAGCCTTGACGATCGGAGAAAAAATGCCTGGATACGAGCCCTCATCCTTCGAGCCCAAGTGGCAAGAGTTCTGGGAGACCCACAAGACCTTCAAGACTGAGGACATCAGCGAGAAGCCGAAGTACTACATCCTCGACATGTTCCCCTATCCATCGGGCACGGGTCTGCATGTCGGGCATCCAGAGGGCTACACTGCTTCTGATATCTTTTCGAGATACAAGCGGATGAAGGGCTTCAACGTCCTACACCCAATCGGTTGGGATGCGTTCGGACTCCCCGCCGAACAGTTCGCCGTTAAAAGCGGCACGCACCCCGCCGCGACAACACAACGAAATATCGAGACCTTCAAACGCCAGATCAAGTCCTTGGGCTTCAGCTACGACTGGGATCGTGAGGTCAACACTACGGATCCCAAGTACTTCAAATGGACCCAGTGGATCTTCCTGCAGCTCTACAACCGAGGTCTCGCCTATGTCGCCGAGGCTCCGGTAAACTGGTGCCCGGAGCTGGGGACCGTGCTGGCCAACGAGGAGGTCATCGACGGCCGGTCCGAGGTCGGAGGGTTCGCCGTCGTCCGTAAGCCCATGCGCCAGTGGATGCTCCGAATCACCGCCTACGCCGACCGCCTCCTCGAAGATCTCGAGGACCTCGATTGGCCAGAGAAGATCAAGGCGATGCAGCGCAACTGGATCGGCAAGTCACTTGGCGCCGAAGTGGACTTTCTCGTCGACCCGCAGAGCGGTGTCCACGCGAAGCTCCGGGTCTTCACGACTCGCCCCGACACGCTCTGGGGAGCTACTTTCATGGTGCTCTCCCCTGAGCATTCCCTCGTCGAAGCCCTCACGACGCAGGAACAGAAAGCGGCCGTGGCGGCCTACCAAGAGGCGACTGCTTCCAAGTCGGACCTCGAGCGCACCGACCTGTCCAAGGACAAGTCCGGAGTGTTCCTCGGCTCGTACGCCATCAACCCGGTCACCGACGAGAAAATCCCCATCTGGATCGCCGACTACGTCCTCGCCTCTTACGGCACGGGCGCCATTATGTCGGTTCCCGGCCACGATCAACGAGACTGGGAGTTTGCGAAAAAGTTCGGACTCGAGATTCGGGAGGTCATCTCGGGTGGCGACGTGCTCCAAGAGGCCTTTGCGGGAGAAGGCGTGCTCGTGAACAGCGCTCGCTTCGATGGCCTGCCCACCGATCTCGCCAAGACGAGGGTCACTGAATGGCTCGAGGCCGAGGGGCTCGGCAAGGGCGCCATCAACTACAAGCTGCGCGACTGGCTCTTCTCCCGACAACGTTATTGGGGAGAACCCTTCCCCATCGTTTGGGACGCCGAGGGCAATCCCCTGGCCCTTCCCGAGGAGATGCTCCCCATCGAGCTTCCCCAAGTCAGCGTCTACAAGCCTTCTGGAACCGGTGAGAGCCCTCTGGCCTCAGTGCCTGAATGGGTCAACACGACCCATCCAGAGTCAGGGGCGCCGGTCACGCGAGAAACCAACACCATGCCCCAATGGGCGGGGAGTTGTTGGTACTACCTTCGCTACATCGACCCCAACAACGACCAGGTGGCCTGGGACCCAGCGAAAGAAAAATACTGGATGCCCGTCGATTTCTACATCGGTGGCGCCGAGCACGCCGTTCTGCACCTTCTCTACGCGCGTTTCTGGCACAAGGTCCTCTTCGATTGTGGAGTCGTCTCCACGAAGGAGCCCTTCCAGAAGCTGTTCAACCAAGGAATGATTCTTGGCTTCGCCTACAAGGACAAAGGCGGCAACTACATTCACGCCGACAAGGTCACGAAGAGCGAAGACAAAGCCATACACAAAGAGACCGGCGAGACGCTCGAGATCTTGATCGAGAAGATGTCCAAGAGCCGTGGCAACGTCGTCAACCCTGACGATGTGGTCTCACAGTATGGCGCAGACTCCCTCAGGCTCTACGAGATGTTCATGGGGCCCCTCGCCGCCACCAAACCGTGGGATTCCGACGGGGTCTCTGGCGTCTATCGGTTCCTCGCTCGGAGCTGGAGACTCGTGGTCCCTCAAGGCGATGGAGAAGTCGTCGTCAGCGTCAAGATCCGCAATGACGCAACCATCGACGACGAGACGCTGCGGCTGCTCCACAAGACCATCAAGAAGGTCACCCTCGACATCGAGGGACTGGCGTTCAACACTGCCATTTCACAGCTCATGGTGTGTCTGAATCACCTCTCCAAGTTGGAGGTGGTGCCCGCACAAGCCGCTCGAACCTTCGTGCTGTTGCTCTCCCCGTTTGCGCCACACCTCGGAGAGGAGCTCTGGCACTTGCTCGGTGGTGCAGACACCCTCGCCTACACTCCCTGGCCAGAGTACGACGAAGCGTTGTGTGTCGATGACATGGTCACCGTCGCGGTGCAGATCATGGGCAAGACTCGCACGACGTTCGATGTCCCGCGCGACGCAGACCAGGAGTTTGTGCTCGCCGCGGCAAAAGAGCTCCCCGCCGTGCAGAAACACCTAGAAGGGAAGACCATCCGCAAGGCGATCTATGTGCCAGGGAGAATCGTGAACTTTGTCGTCGGAGGTTGAAGCCATGGGCGGCGACCAGCCGAAGAAGGATGCTCCGCCTGAGCAGGGGGAGCGCAAGAGCAGGCGTTGGGTTCTTGTGGTTCTGTTCTCCGGCGTGCTGTGGTGCGCGGCGGCGGTGCAATTGCACACCTGGCTTCCCAAACGCAACTGGCGCATGAACGTCGACGCCATCGACGAGGGGGCTGGCCTCGCCCAGTCTGTCCACACTCTCTGTGAGAGCGAAGAGGGACGGGAGTTCCTCGAGGAGAAACGGGCCGAGCTCGAAGGGCAGCGAGCGCGCCTGCTGGCGCTGGCCTTCCACTCCTATTGTCCCGAGCTCGGCGAGGAGCCCCTCGATACGCCCGAGCTTGGCGCTGAGCGGGCAGAGCAGATGTTCGCCCGCTTCCAGGCGAGCGAAAGCAGCGCAGAAAAACAGAGACTGGCCAAGGGGGTGCTGAACGAACCACAAAGCCTAGACCCGAGCGCACTGCGCGAAGTGCTGCGTTGGCAGGTTCAGCAGGAAGTGCCACTCGAGAGCGTCCTGGACGCGGGCACCCTACGGGACGACGCGATCCTGCCACTCCTCATCGAGGAGCTCGGTCTGACCGAGGACTCTCTGTCAGGAGCGCACCTCAGCTCGGCGCTCGCCTCGTTATGGGAAGAGCTTCCACAGGAGGCTAGGCGGCGTCTGGCTGCGGAGTGGGTGGCCGTTCGTTGGATCGTGCACGACTCGGGTGCGGTTGGCGAGCCCCAGCCGATGCGAATCGAGGTCGAGTACGCTCCGCCATCGGCGTTTGCAGCGTGCAAACTGCGCCTCGTTGTGGTGGTGACCGAGATCAAGATCAACGGAGAGCTGGCGGAGCAAGGTGGAGCGCCCCTCTCTGGTGCCTTTGAGCCGCTTGTTCTGGATGAGCCGGGCGTAAGGTGGGCGGAGGTCGACCTCTCCTCGTTCTTCCCAGAGCACGGCAAGAACACACTGAGTCTGCACCACGAGTGGCTTCTTGTGCCGCAGGAGGTGGGGCTCGCAGACCTCGGAGAGCTGGAAAAATTCGAAGCCCTGGCGGTGGTCTCGGGGAGAGGCGGAGGCGACGACCTCCCGTATCGAGAATTTCTTGGCGTCGACAAAGGACTGCCCAAGACGCTCCACGACACCGAACTCGACCAGTGGGTCATGAGCGCAATGGACGTCTCGATCACGGCTGGCGGCAGCGAGATCCCACTGCGACAAGGTGGTGCTGGGGTCGCAACCCGACCGGCCGTGGCCGTCGGCCTGGACGCGCAAGTGGCGCCGTTTCTAAAGTTGGGCAGCACGAACTGGCCGGAGACGACCTTTGCGCTGCGCTTCCAGGCTCAGTTGCTGCCGCGGGGAGAGTGGGTCGACGTGGGAGAAGGGATAGTGTTGGGGGGCGCGGACACCACCGCTCGCTACACCTCACGCCGATTTGATCTCGACTTTGCCCCCGTGCTCTCGGACACCATGGTAGGCACTTTGGCCCTGCGGGCTCGCGCGAGCCTACGCGTCGCGCGAACCCATCCAAAGGTGAACGCGTATTGGGGTGAGAACATCGACCTAGGGCAGCTCGAGGTCGATAACCTCACACCGAGGCAAGGTTCCCATTGGCGAGCGGCGCAACGGGCCATTGAGCAACGGCCGTAGGCGCTCGAATCAGTTGGCGTCGAACGTGAAGCTCTCGGTCTTGTCGGCGGTCTGACTGGCGTCGACCTTGAAGGTGGCCAGCTGCTTGTCGATGGTCAGCTGGTTTCCGTTGGCGTTGCCTTTCCCAATGAAGACCGAGATGACATCGGAAGACGAGGTGCTGGCACGCCCACCGCTGATCACTTTCTTCGCCTGCAGGGTGACCGTGTTGGACCCCAGCGCCAGCTTGTCGGTGATGTCGGCGACGATTTGCCCTTCGTTATCCTTGAACGTCTTGAACATGGTTCCGTTCACATAGATGACGATGTCGAACTGCACGCTGCCCGGCTTGGCGTTGGCGCCGACGACATAGTAATTGCCGGACAGGGTGCCGGGGGCAGCGGCCTGTGCAGTGTTGCCGTTGGGGTCTTGAACCTCAACTTTGTACTGAGGAGCCTCGAGGTAGATGTTCCCTGTCGAGTCAATCCTGACCTTTGTGCCCTCGAACTCCTGGTCCGTGACGCCGGTGATGTCCACACCGTTCAAGAACAACTTTGGAGAGCCAGCGAAGGCGCTAGGGAGAACGAGGAACAACGCGGTGATGGCGACGAGTAGGAAGACGGTGTGTCGGGTGGTCATGGCATCTCCAAGAGGGCTCCGAGATTGCAAATCTCTCGAGTGAGAGGCAATCATCTTATGAAAGACCGAGCAAGAACGAAAACCGAGCCTGCAGGATGGGGCTCCGTGCACGATGTTGAATGGGACGAAGCACAAGCCGATTCATTCGAATTCTACTGCATCGCCCCGAACGGCCGAATTGTAGCGCGGATTGGGTGAGCCGTGAAGTTGAGGACTTCGGACGCTATGGGGTCGAAAGACCCCATGGTGTCGACCTCGAATCTCAGTGAGTGCTTGGTTCAGCGGAAGAGAAGTGGCATGATTCAAGGGCTTGGCAGGTCATCGGAGGTGAATTTCGGCGATTGGTCTCCAGGCACGGCAATTGCTTAATCCGGCTGGCAACCCGTTGAAGGCTCTCCGAGGAGGATCTCATGCCGACCAGAAGGTCATTCGACCCAGTTGGGAACTACATGTTCGAAATCGAAATGGACGGAATCACTACGGGGCAGTTTGCCGCAGTGGATGGCCTGAGTTTCGAGATTGAGATGATCGAATATCGGGTGAGCGATCAACCGATGCTGCCGCGATACCGCCCGGGACTTCCGAAGTTCGGACGGCTCACGCTCAAGCGTGGGTACATCGTCAATCAGGAGTTCAACGCTTGGATCAAACAGGTCCAGATGGGGACCTACAAGCGCAAAGATGGCGCGATCAATCTCCTGGATAACGCCGGGAATCGCGTGGCAACCTGGAACCTCTATCGGTGCCTACCCACGAAGTGGAACATCGGTGGCCTCGATGGCAAGGGGAACGAGGTGGTCTTCGAGAGCCTCGAGCTGGTCGTCGAAGAGATCGAGCAAGCCTAGACCCTAGAACGTCCTCGTTCTGGATTAGGGCTTCAACGGCTGGAACGGCTGGAACGGCGGTGTGACACTGTGTCGCATCGCCGTTTTTCGTCTGCAGTCAGGTCGTGCCCGCTCGTTTGGTGCCCCTCGTCCATCGACGACGAAGTCTGCAGCCAACACGTGCACGGCTCTCGAGCCTCTGACCCCAGGCGATGCGTTGGCTTAGGCCTTTCCGGCGACCTTCTCCCATGGGACGCTCGTCTTTCCGTAGAAGCGAACTCGGCGGAACATCACGTCCAGCAAGATCAAGAACAACGCGGGCCACAGGAAATACTGCCAAAGCGGCTTCTGGAACTTCACCTTCGAGCCCTCCGGGTCGAACAGGACCTCGGCCGTCGGCTTGGAGTTTCCACCAGTGAACTCGGTCGCCTTGTCAACCAGCGACAGGTTGGGCTCGAGCGCGAAATACTCGGCTGGGTATGGGTAACTCAGCGTGGCGCGGCTTTCTGCGACCTTGTCTCCAGCATTGCCGTTCTCACCTTGGGTGCTGTGGACGGCTTCGAGGTAATAAGGGCCGAAGGTGCTGAGCTCGAAGTCCCCCTCATACAAACCAGGAGCGCTCTGCTCGAGGTCGATCATGAAGGGCTCTCCCTTGGGAGGGGTGACCTTCACCGTCGAGATGAGCCCGTTGATGAAGTCGTCGTCGTCGTCGATGGCGTCTACGGTGACATGCCCGCGGCCGTGGTCAAGGGTTGCGCTCATCTCGAAGAACGTCTCATCCTTCCGACGCATGGTCTCTCGAACGACTTGCGCCCAGAACTTGGGGAAGAACGTCCGCGAGGTGACCCAAGCGGTCGCCCAGCGATTCTTCGCGTCGCTCGTGAACACGGTCGTCTTGCCGATTCCCCAACGCCAAGTGGCGAGGACGGGGTCTCCATGGGTCGGGTTGGTGAGGATGACCTCAGCGCCCTTCTTGGCCTGAGTCGTCACATAGCCCAGGAGGTCTGGAGCGGAGGACATCCCGACCCCGGAAATCATGGCGTGGTTCTTCGCGACCTTGACGTGGAATGGCTCCTCCACGATGGCGTTTTGAGTCACCATGCTGGTTTCCTGCAGGAAGATCCGCGGAATGGAGCGAGGGTCGTTGGTGAAGTAGGCGCGACCACCGCCGTTGTCAGCGATCATGTTCAACAGCACCGTGTCGGAGCCGTTGCCGACTGCGATGGTTGAGACCGTGATCAGCTCGCTGCTCATCTGGTGTACGAGCTCGGAGATCGTTCCGTACGGAGACTGTCCGTCCGTGAGCAGAATGACGTGTTTGATCTTGGCGGGGGTGGTCGCCAGATCGAGGTACGCCATCTCGAGAGCGGGCTGGATGTCCGTGCCGCCTCCGGCACGAATGCGGCTGATTTTGTCGAGAATCTGCATTCGGTTCGACGCCCTCTGCAGTGGCACCGACTTCGTCGGCCGGTCGTCGAACCCGACCACCATGACGCGGTCATTGGTCCCCAGCACCTCGACGGTGGCTTTAGCCGCGTCTTTGGCCAACTCCATCTTGACGCCATCCATGGAGCCCGACCGATCGATCACGAGGGCGAGGGCTAGAGAGGGATGGTCGCGTTTCAGGTCGGCTTCGAATTTGACTGGGAGCATCTTTTCGATGGGCGTGTCTTGGTACCCCCCCAGTCCAAAGGCCGACTCGCCACCAATGGCGATGAAGCCACCCCCATGTTTGCGCACGTAGTCGTCGAGGACGGCCATGTTCTGGGTCGAGACATAGGTCCGGCCAGCCGCTGATTGAGTGGGCGTGTCAGAGAGGATGACGCAGTCGAACTGCAAGATGTCTTCGAGGCTGTTGGGCAATCCGCCGGGAGGGCGAACGTCCACAATGAAGTTCTGCCCCGAGGCTTCATCCGCGCCTTCGAGGGCGCGAGTGAGGTAGTGCGCCCGCTTCGGATCGCCCTCGACGTAGAGGACACGAGGCTTTCCGGCGATCACGAGGCGTTCTGAGTAGACGTTGTTCCCAGCGTAGTGGTCCTCGCCCTTGGGCTTCATCTTGATCTGGTAGGTGATTGGGCCTGGGTTGAAGGGTTCGGACGTGAACGTCACGAAGGTCTCACCTTTCGCGACCGCAATGGTCTTCGAGTTCTGCTCCTCTTTGAACTCGCCTTGCCAGACCGTGAAAGCAACCTCGCCCTCATAGGTGGAGAAGATCTCGACCTCGAGCTCGAAGGGCTTGCCTACCCGCAAGGCGTCTCGGTCCTTGACGGTGACCGTACGGATCATGACTTCGGGTTGCGGCTCGAAGGGGAAATGCTTCGCGAAGATCTTCACGCCGTAGGTGCGGGCGTTGTAGGCCTCCCCCAGCAGGTCCCCCTCGGTCTGGTTGCCGTCGGTGATGAGCACGATTCGTTTGAGATGCTCTGGGGGGAAGAGGCCGTATGCCAATCGCATGGCCGCCTGCACGTTGGTGTGCTGGTTGACGCCATCGGCTTTGAGCTCCTCAGCGGTGTCTGCAGTGCCAGCAGTGTCTGTGGCGGGCTTCGCCGCCTTGCCGACCGGCTTGCCTTCCTCCTCTTCTTCACTGTGCCGCTCGAGCACAGGAACCTCACCGGAGGCAGGGATTCGGAGGTAGCGCGGTCTCTTCGAGAACGTGACGATCTTTAGGTCGTCGTAGTCCTTTTTGGCCCGCAAAATCGTTTGGATGAACCCGCGAGCCTCGACAAGCACCTTTTCGGGGACGCTTTCACTGACGTCGACGAGGAAGATGGTGGAGACGTGCGATTCGAACTCGGTGCGCTTCAAGCCCAGCAGGGAACCGACCAGACAGATGACCAACAGGGCGCGGACGAGGATGTTGAAGACCTGTTGGAAGAAGGGGAGGTCGGTAAGCGTCCATCGGTAGAAGAGGATCAGAGCGGGAAGGCCACAGAGAAGCCCCAGCCACTTCAGGTCGGTGAACTCATAGCGGACCGGATCCCATTGCATAAAGGGCTGGGTATCGAGTGAAGGCACCCAGGCGAGCCAGGTCCAGAACTCGTGATCCGTGAAGGCGAAAGTGTAGCGCTCGGGCTTGACAATGTTCTCGTAGAACAGCCACACGAGAGCGACCCAGAACACGCCAAGAAGGGCGTAGAACAGGGAGGCGAACGCCAGTTTCTTGACCCAAGGCTTCATGAGGCGTCGGCTCCATTCTCGCGAATTGGGTCAGGGGTCAGTCGTTGCGCGCTTCCCGGCCGCAACCCTTCGGGTTTACACGACTCTCCGCAATCCCTGGCGCGTTCTGTTTCTCGTGTTCTCATCAGACCGTCCACCGGCGGTGATAAGTGAACCACTCGAGGAGCAGCAGGCCCAAAACCGCGAAGACGCAGTAGAGCCAGATGTCATAGTCCGTGTGGTTGAAGACCCACGACCACTGTTCCAATTGAGGGTCCTTCTCCTCAGTCGGTTTCTCACCCACCGCGACGGCCTCATGAGACGGGATGGGTTTCGAGGCTGGTGTGATGTCGGATTCTCGAGCTGAGCTAAAGTTTGCCGCGATCTCCCACTGTTCGGGAACCCCCTCCATCCCAGCGAATTCCTCGGCCGGAGAGAGCGCATAAAACCCAGTATATGCGCCGTAGTACACGGCCTTCCCTTCGTGCGTCGGCAGGTTCTTGTCGATCGCACCATGGGGGTTCTTGATATTGATGGCGCCGAGTCCCACTGGTACGGGGACGTGCCAGTTCTGCCCGGTTCGGTAGGCCTGGATGAGGCTGTTCGATTCGTCGAGGAACCAATCCACGGTGTTGATCAGCATCACAGGGAGGGCGACTCTGAAGACGAGGTCGCTCTCGACGATGCTGAAGCCAATGGCGACGAGATTGGAGCCCGCCTCACGGCGCGCGACGACGAGGGGGCCGTCGACCGATCGAACCACGACTCGATCGCCGCTCTGGGTTCGAATTTTGGACCCGCGCACGAGGTTGAGGTCTTTGAGCACCAGCCAACGGGCGATAGGGTGTTTGCGATCGATGCGTTCGATGATCGGCTCATCGATGTTGCTCACCTGGAACGGCGAGGCCGCACCTTTGGGGTTGATGTAGAGGAAGTTGCCGGGCACCTCGATCGCAGGAGAGATGGGTGGTGTGTCCTCGTCCCAGAACGAGTTGTCGAAGATCACCACATCGTACGGGGTCTTGTTGAGGTTCGTGACACGGAGCTCCTCGCTGCCTCCTGGGTGCAGGAATGGATCATCCGGAGTCATCACGTCCACCTCGAAGTTGCGGTTGAGGAGCAGTGCGGCTTCGAGGAAGAGGTTGCCTGGAGTGATCGCCAAGATCCGGGCTTGTTTGAACTTCGGTACGAGGACGAACGCTTCGTTGTCGAGGTCCAGAGCGTCAGCCAACCCTGGGGTTTTCAGCTCGACCTTGGCGGCGAGGTGGTCGCTGGCCAGGGCGAGGTTCTTGTAGAAACGCAGCTCGCTGCTGCCTGGGCCGAGCTCCAATGTGCGCTTCTCGATGATCTTGTAGAAGAAACCCGTGGCGGTGCTCTCGTCTGGAATCAGGTTGTACAGCGTGAGCTCCGCAAAGACCGGTCGGTTGAAGAAGTTGCGCACCTGCACATAGACTTCGTAGTCGAGCTTGTTCGACAGATAGCGGCGGATATTGAAGCCGCTGATGGCGATGTTGCCAGACTCCGAGCCCACGACCTCATGGTCGAATTGGATCTCGTCGCGGATCAACTTGTCGGGCAGGACGTACTCGATCGTCGGTTCGGCCCCGACCCTGGCATTGACCTCTCCCTCAGTGGTGCTAGGCGCAGCCCCCTCGCCAGCGTCGACGATGCGGGCGAGCTCTGAGTGGGCTCCATCAGAGAAGAGCAGGATCTGCGGGCGTTTTCGGTCCGTGAGAGAGTCCACTGCGGTCCGCAGGGCCTCAAGCATTCGCGCTTCTGTCGCGGAGGGTTGCAGGGACTCCAAAGCCTCGTGGAGCACCGCGACGTCATCGGTGAAGTCCCCAGTCAGCGAGCGCACTTGGCCGTCGACGGCGAGCAGCATCACCTTGTCGTGGGGGCTCATCGCATCGACGAACTCGGTGGCTTTGCCGACCGCAACGGCGAGTCGTGTCCGGTTGCCCTCGAGGGGCTCACGGGTCGCCATCGAGGCGCTGGTGTCGATCACCAGCACGGTGTTTGTCCCCCGTTCGAGCTCCTGCTCGGGCTGCGGATCGGCCATGGCAAGAACGATCAAGAGCGTGACGAGGACCCAGAGCAAGAGGCTCAGGAGTCGTTTGAGTCGTTGGAACCAGCTCGAAGCGTCCTTGTCGATCAGGACTCGGGACCACAGCGGCGTGAACGGAACCGTGATTCTTCGTCGGCGAAGCTTCAGGACATAGAGAATGAGCAGGCCGAGGGCGAAGCCACCGGCGATCATCATGGCGCTCTGGAGGCCGATTCCCATGAACTTCATGTGGAAGCCTCCCCATCCCGTTTGGCGACGATGAACGTGCTCATGCGATGAACCCACCCGCCCTGAAGACTCTGAGGATCAGGTCGTCGAAGTCCATCTGAATGGGAGTTCGGAAGTAGAGCATGTTTCTTTTGATGCAGTAGTCTTCCAGCGCTTCGCAGAAGCCCTGATGCGCGCTCCGGTACCTGTCGAGCAGCTTGGGGGTCACGGTCACGGACCTGCGCTCGCCCGTCTCGCAGTCCACCAATTCGATGTCGCCTCGCAGTCCGGGTCGCAGCTCCAGATCGTCGTAGATCTGGATGCAATAGGTCTCGAACTTTTGGTATCTCAGGAGGTTGAGCGCAGCGTCGTAGCCACCGGGATCGTAGAAGTCGCTGATCACGACGGCGATGCCCCGTCGCTTGTTCTGGGCAACGAAGCTCTTGAAGGCCTCATACATTAGGGTCTGCTTCCCCTCGTTGAGGTCTTGGAGGAAGTCGAAGACCTTGAAGATCTGGCCCTTACCGCGGCTGGGGGGCAGGCGGCCGGCGAGCTGTGCGTTGAACGGCACGATGCACACTCGGTCCATGTTGCTCAGACCGATGTACGCCAGGGCGGCGGCCACTTTCTTGGCGTAGTCGAGCTTTCTCGGGGAGCCGAGCTGCATGGAGGTGCTGGTGTCGACAAGGAAGTAGATGTAGAGATCCTCCTCCTCTTCGAAGAGCCGCAGGAGGAGCTTCTCGGTGCGCCCGAAGACGTTCCAGTCGAGATAGCGGAAGTCGTCGCCAGCCGTGTAGTTGCGGTGGTCGGCAAACTCGATGCCGCTGGCGACTTTGCGTGTCTTTCTTTCGGCGCGAGACCGCCCGACGAAGATCTTCTTGGAGACGATGTACAGGTACTCTATCTTCTTGAGGAAGGTCTCGTCGAAGAGTTCGCTTTGTCGCGCTGATGTGGCTTTGAGTTTGGCCATCTACCGAGCCGGTAAGGGGGAGGGCGTTCGCCGAAGGCAAGCAAGGCTAGATCAGGGCTTGGTCTCAGCCGTCTTCTTGATGATCTCCTGAAGGATCTCATCGGTCTGCACGCCTTCGGCCTCACCTTCGAAGTTCAGGATGATGCGGTGCCTCAGCGCCGCCATCGCGGTGTGGCGGACGTCCTCGACGGACACGTTGAAGCGGCCTTGCATCAGCGCCCGAATCTTGGCGGTGATGATGATGGCCTGCGCGCCACGGGGGCTGGAGCCGAAACGCACGTAGCGCCGGGTCGCCTCGACCGCCTCGGGGAGGTTCGGGTGCGTCGCTTGGATGAGCTTCAAAGCGTAGTCCATGACGTGTCGCGCGACCGGAACCTCGCGCGCCATCAGGCGCATCTCTAAAATCCGAGACTTCTTCGTCGCGACCTCGACCTTCGGCGTGTCCTTGGCGGTGGTCCGCTCCATGATCAGATGCAGCTCGTCGCGCGAAGGGAACTTCACGTTGAGCTTGAACAAAAAGCGATCGAGCTGTGCTTCAGGAAGCGGGTAGGTGCCTTCCATCTCCAGTGGATTCTGGGTCGCCAAGACGAAGAAAGGAGGGTCGAGCTTGTAGGTCGTATTACCGATGGTGACGCTCTTCTCCTGCATCGCCTCGAGCAGCGCGGCTTGCGTCTTTGGAGTGGCGCGGTTCACCTCGTCGGCGAGCAAGATGTTGGTGAAGATCGGTCCCTTCTGGAACTCGAAGTGCTTTCCGCCGTGTTCGTCCTCGACGATCATGTTCGTTCCGAGAATATCGGCCGGCATCATGTCAGGGGTGAACTGGATTCGACTGAAGTCGCAATCGAGTGCTTCGGAGAGGGTCCGCACGAGCATCGTCTTTCCGAGCCCGGGAACGCCCTCGAGCAGGACCTGCCCATCGGCGAGCAGGCACATGACGACGCCCTCCACGATCTCTTCGTGGCCGACGATCATCTTGCCGACTTCTTGCCGGAGCTTGGTGATGTCTCGCTGAACTCCGTCGACGAGTGCCTCGACGTCGGCCGAAGACCCCTTCTTTTCCTTGGTGTCCTTCTCCGCGCCTTTCTTCTCGCCCTTTTTCTCCTCAGCCATACCTCTCCCTCGGATTGAGGGTCGGCGCTCGATGCGCACCCTCGACAGCGAAACTCAGCCTTGCGTTCTGACTCGGACCCGCCAATCGGCCACCTAGCACAGAGCCTGCCCGGACATGAGCGTCCCCTGTGGCTCCCACAGGCGCCGAACTGCATCTCGATTCGGTTCTAATACCATTGATCTCGACCCTACGTCATCGAGCCCGTGAATGATCGACACAGGTCTCTACTCTTGGGGTCGAATGGAGTCGAAATACAGCCGCACGTAGTGACGGTATCCCGGCGGCACTTTTTCTTGTTCGAGGACGTCTTCGACGGCTTTTTCGTAGTCGTCGTAGACCTCTTTGTAGTTGCGGTTGGCGAAGCCCTTTTGGCTGGCCTTCTTGATGGTCTCGGCGCGGCTGGGGCCCGTCCCCTTCTGCCCCTTCACCTTGGTGTCTTCGCGGGCGCTGTCGAGGTCGGAAGTGCGGGGGCCATCGCCCTCTTCGTGGCCCTTGCCGGCCTCGTTTCCGCCCTTCTCCGTGCCGTCTTTCTTCTCTCCCTCTTGGCCGCCCTTCTTGTCGCCCTTCTGACCGCCCTCCCCCTTCTTTGCGCCTTCCTCGCCCTGAGGCTCCTCGCCTTTGGCGCGGCGGAGGTACTCGTCGATCTTGTTGGCGCGCTTGTCGTCGCCGATGCTCTTCTTTTTCTTTTCGCCCTGGCTTCTCTGGGCGTCTTCCTTGAGGCGTTTACCGGCTTCGTCGAGCTGCTCCTTGGTTTCCTCGCCCTTTTGGTCCTTGTCGAGTTTCCTCAGCTCATCCGCGGCGTTGCTGACTTCGGGTTCTTCGCCCTCGCCGTCCTTCTTCTCGCCGTCATTCTTCTCGCTGTCTTTCTTCTCGCCCTCGCCGTCTTTGTTCTCTTTGTTCTTGTCGAGTTGGCTCTGCTGCGACTTGCGCAGCTCGTCGGCCGCATCGCGGCTCTGTCGAACGAGACGTTTGATGCGCCGACCAGACTCGTCGCGGTCCTTCTTCTCCTGATCGCGGGTGAGCTTTTCGAGGGCTTTCTTGGAGTCGTTCAGTTGCTTGTTCTCTTTGGGCGTGAGCTTGCCGTTTTGCTTCATCTTCTTCTGCAGCTTCGAGAGCAGGCTCTTGTGCTGCTCCATGGCTTTCTTGATCTTGGGGTCGTCGAGGTCGAGCTTGTCCGCGAATTTCTCGAGCAGTTTCGCGAGCTTCTCGACGTCTTTGGGCTGCAACTCGCCACTCTCGATTTTCTTGGCGATGTCTTCGAGGGCCTTCGCTGCAGCCTCCATGTCGCCCTTCTTTAGGGCGTCAGCGACGTCTTTCGTCAGCTCGTCCTTGGCGAGCTCTTCTGCTGCCGTGCCTAGGGATTCGGTCACCTTTTCGAGCTCTTCGGCGTAGCAGACCAAGTACTTCTCGCGGGTGGCGTCGACCTTCGCGTAGAAGTCGGCGGTCTCGATTCCCTCGGTGTAAGCCTTCTCGTCGACGACCTTCTCAGAGAGCTCGTCGAGGGCTTCGGCGGCCTCGCCGAATTTGCCGTCCTTGATCTTGGCGACCATGGGATCGACGAAGCTGTCGTCTTTGAACTTGGGGCTGAGCGGGGCGAGTGCCCCCAAAAGCCCCGCGAGATCGACTTCCTTGCAGTTGGACTTGAGCTTGCTGGCCACGGCCTCGAGCTTTTCGTTGAACTGTTCTGGGGTCATCTCCCCTTTTTGGTCGGCGTCGAGGAGGTCGCGCAGCTCTTCGGCCACCTCCCTGGCCTCCTCGTTCTCGGCCTTCTCTGCCTTCTTGATGAGCTCCTCGACCTGGTCCTTGCGGAAGGTCGCCAGCCCGGGATCGAGGTTCGTACGAATGAGCTCTTCTTCCGCGATCACAGGAGGGCGTGGCTGCGGCACTCTCTCAGTAAGGACGCGGGGCTCTGGGAAATGCACCCAGAGAACAACGAGGAGAGAGACCGCGAAGACTCCGACCGCGCCGAGGTCTTTGGGGCGTCGGAGGGGGTGGGCCTTGCCAGGATCCAGCTCGCCGAGCCGCCTCATGGTGTCGTCGATCTGAGCGCGCATGAAGGGGGTGACGTCGTTGGACTGGACGAACTCATAGGCGCTGGCGAGGCGATCGGAGAAGCCGTTCGAGGCGTCGATGGCGGCAGCGACCGCGACCCGATTGATCCGACGCGAGAACGCCCAGACCAAGGCCAGTAAGGGCCCCAGACCACACCACCAGAGCGCCGGTACGAATTGGGCGTCGCTCAAGAGGTGGGCCTTGTTCGCCGCGACTACTGCTGTCGCAGCGAACAGCCCAGCCGCACCTCCCAGGGCCACCCCATCCATGATGAATTGGAGTCGGATGCGGAGCGAGGCTTTCGAGATCAGTCTTTCGATGGTCTGGAGCTCAGCCATGGTCATTCCACCGTCGCAAAGTGAGGCCCGAGCGGATGGGGAACCACACCAGCCTCCCAAAGTTGTAAGTTTGGCGATTGTAACGCGACGTCACACCGCCGTCGATCAGGAGTTCGCGCGTTACTTGAACAGAGGGGGCTCGAAGCGAGCCCCCTCTGTTCCTTACGCGCGCTCCACGAACCGTAACGCGGCAAACACCTCTTGTTTACGTCGCTGTTCCGGAAAAGTTTCAGCCTTCGTGCATCTCCTGCTCTCGGACACGCCCGCGAGCCCAACTGGGTCAAGGGACGGTCGGGACCACCGTCTCCCTTTGCACATCGAGATCCCAGCTGGTCCCGCAACCCAAGTCGGGCTCGGGCGTCAGTCTGCGTCCGGTGCTGGTGTAGAGGTCGGGCCGAAACGAAAGTTCCCCTGGCTCCGAAAGAAAGAACTCCACCGTCTCGTTCTTGAGGGCCTCCAGGTTGCTCTCGCTCGGGCAGCAGGGCTCGTAGGGCATGTCGACGCCCCGGCGTTCGTAGGTGAGGCGTTTTTTCGCGTTCTTCTCGGGGTCGCATTTGCGGCGGACCATCTCGTCGATGTACCAGTTCATTCGCTTCGAGGTCTTCGGCGTAACCGTTTCGCGCAGGCGGTGATCCCCACCCGTACGGGGACGGGGGATGATGGAAACCAGGAACGCCACCTCGCGCAAAGTCAGATCGTCGGCGCGTTTCCCGAAGTAGTAGAGCGCGGCGTCGTGTATCCCGTAGATCTCCGGGCCGAACTCGATGACGTTGAAGTAGACCTCGAGGATGCGTTTCTTGGGGACCTGCTCCACTGACTCCATCATCCAAGTGAGGATGACTTCTTGAAGTTTGCGCGAGAGGGTCTTTTGCCGACCGAGGTAGACGTTCTTGACCAGCTGCATGCTGATGGTCGAGGCGCCGCGGGCGAACCCCTCTTTGTCGACGTTCTTCTGTAGGGCGGACAGGATCTGGGTGTGGCTGAAGCCATCGTGGCTGAAGAACGAGCCGTCTTCTGTGGTGGTGATCAGTTGCACCAACCACGGACTGAAGTCCTCATAGACGACCCACTCTGGGTAACGGCTGCGGCTCTCTGCTGCTGTGGTCGTGGCTTGGAAGTTGGGGCCCGAGTGGGTCGACGGCGGGACGTAGATGGCGTGCTCGGACAGCGCGTGCGGATCCCTGACCTTCATGGTCATTCCCTGGTTTAGGCCGCCGATGTCTGCGTCTTCGGGCCAGCGGGTCACTTTGAAGCCGTCCAGCTCGACCTGGGTCTCGAGCGCGGTGTCCGCCAGCGTGTCGAAGTTGCCCTTCGCCGTGAGCTCGAACTGCAAGTTACCTTCGACCTCGATGCCATCCAGCGCAGGCCTGAGGCCAAACGGGATTCCGTTGGCGATGGTCTGCGCAGGCTGTTTTGGGAGCTGAAAGCGAAAGTCGAAGTTCGTCGGTGCTGCGTCCACTGGGACAAACGTCTCCCCCAGCCGGAAAGGCTGTAGAGTGACTCGGCTCTCCATCCTGGCCCCATTCAACTGGGTCGACAGCTTGGGGACCTCGAGACGGGCGCCCTCGTGGTCGTAGGTCAATTCGAACTGAGTGTGGATGTCCATCCCATCGAGGGGCAACTTGCTGATGCTGGGCTCCTCGATCCTGAGCTCGTCGACGCGCACGTCGCCCGAGGCGGCAAGCTTGAAGGTGTCGGTGTCGAGTGCGAGGTGGAGCTTGGTTCCAACAACGGCGTCCTCGAGGCGCAGCGCGGTGCCCACCACATTGAGCAGCAAATTGCTCACCAGGCCTTTGCGCCTCTCTTCTTGACTCGTCGGTTCGCCCTCTGGCGGATGCTGCCTCATTTCTTGGAGTCGCCGTTCGATCTCGACGTGGAAGGGACGCAAGGCGAGCGTCTCGACCTCGAGGGAAAGCTCCACGTCGTGGGAGCGCAGCCCATACTCGCCCTCGAGGTATAGCTTGCCGCCGCCCTCGAGGTCGAAGCCCATCTCCAGCTCGATCAGCTTGCGGATTCCTCGGTAGCCAAAGCCCAACTCGAGGTTGTGCAGGTGTAGGTCGCCGACACCTCCTCTGCGCTCGTCCGCGACGCGCACCTCGCCGCCGCTGACATAGAGCCGTTGCGTGACGAAGTAGTCGCGCACGTTGAAGGTATCGGGCTTTCGCTGGGCGAGACCGGCGCCGGCGCGCCCGCCTTTCTCGAGTTGGCCAGCCAAGCGTTTGGCCACCTTCCGCAGCTCGGTCGGCGGGGTGCCCATGAGCTCGAGCAGGATGTCGTCGAAGGACAAGGAGCCATCCTCAGCGATGCCGACGTCGAGATAGAGGCCGTCGATTTCGGTCTCCTTGACGTAGACGCCGCCCATCTTCTTGGGCGGCAGCTGTGTCAGGGCGACGCGCACTTTGTCCGCCGACAGCATCGGGCTGTTCAAGCCATTGGGGCCCGCGACGAGGAGGTCGCTGATGGTGAAGGTCGCAGGCAAGTCGAGCGTGAGCTGCTGGATACGAACCTGTCGGCCAATCAGGGTGTCGACCAGCGGGAGGTCGAGCCCACCGCCGAAATCGACCTTGACCGACCCCTCGTTCTTGCTCTTGACCGACCCCTCGAACTTCAGCACGTGCCGAAACTCGGCAGAGCCAGCCAAGATCGCTGAGAGCTCGAATCCACCCACAAAGACGACGGGGGCGTTGGGCGCTGCCTGGGAGAGCTCGAGCTCGAGGTCATCGAGCGTACGAAACCCGTACTCCCCCTCGAGCGCGTCTTGGAAGGTGATGCGTCCGTGGGTGACATGGAGCTTCGGGAGGGGCTTGAAGTAGCGGGCGAGCGGGGAAGGTTTCTTTGGCTCCTGAGGAACTTTCGGCGGCTTCTTGTTCAGCAGTTTGTCGACGTATTCTTCGATGTCGGCGTAGTTGGTCGTGCCATCCTCGAAGCGCTTCAGCGACAGGTCGAGGCCGTCTACATCGAGCGAAGCGATCTTGAAGTCGACGTAGAATGCCGGGCTCTTGTCGGTTCTCAGCGTGACACGGTCGATCTTTACGAACTCTCCGCTGCCGTTCGTGTCGCGCAACACGACGTTGTTGAGGCTGATGCCGGTGAGACCATGGAGGTCGACATCGGAGAATTCGATGTCGCGGCCGAGCTTCTCCTCGAACTTCGGAAGCTCGCGCCGAATCAACGCGGCAACGATCAACGGCATCGAGAGCCAAGTCGCCAAGAGGGTGGTGAGCAGGAAAGCAGCGAGCCCGACAAAGATCTTGTTGCGCCGACGCCAGCGGCGCATGTCGAACCAAGGGCTCGTGGGGGTTGGCCCCCTTCGTACCGTTGGTGGAGGCGCTGGTAGCACCATCGGTGAGGGGATCGAGCGCTTCACGGCGCCCGCGTTGGCCTCGCTAGGGTCTCCCGCCCTGCCGTTGTCACCGAGCGAACGGGCGTCCGCCGCATCCACCAGCGTTGTCTCCGACTCGGTCTCGGGGGGCTCTTCGAATGTCTTGAAATCCTCCGACATGAGGGTAAGCACGGGGTTTTGAGGGGAGAAAAGGGGGGAGCCGAGCGATCGCGCGTAGGGACGCGAGGTGGCTCGCTTCTGGCCTCCTCTGTTCCGGGCAGCGCGCGAAATCGGAAGCCGATCGAGCAGAGCCGAACGAAGCCACGGCCGCCGCAGCATAACGCGTGAGCCGAAAGCAGTGAAGGCTCCAAGAGCTCCAAGACGACTTGCTGGCCCAGAGGGGGCATTTTGTTGCAACGCCCGGCTCGCAACGGCTTCCGTTAGCGCTCGGTAGGCGGGCCTCGCGTCAGATTTCAACTTTGCAGCACACTTGTAACTGCGCGGTTCCTCAGCGATCTGTGTGTTGCGAAAGAGCAGAACGCCAAGGAGGGCCAAGCAATGAGCTGAATATTCGGGGAAGGGTTGAGGCGATGTTCCTGCGCGACTTGTGTCCTTGGCTTGCGAGGAGGGTTTGGTGGAGGCACCGAGAAGACCTACTCTTTCTCCGCGCGCTCCGCGTCTCCGCGTG
>Ga0100380_10001423_pt1 | contig 26131 bp, 21 predicted proteins | sample CryGeymeta201504_FD_80417 | JGI IMG/M metagenome (GOLD analysis project Ga0100380, IMG submission 80417) | Groundwater microbial communities from Crystal Geyser aquifers in Utah, USA - Crystal Geyser metaG 2015-04 | ecosystem: Environmental > Aquatic > Deep subsurface > Groundwater | place... | reverse complement strand
TTGTGCTGCGAGGGGCTGACCCAGGCGCCGGTGTTGACCAGTTGGTGTGGGAAATCGGCGCCGATGGCGTTCTGCGCCTTGCCGCTGCCGCCCTCCCTGCCCACCGGCCAGCGGTAGACCTTGTAGCCGCACGCGATGGTGCAGTAGTCGCAGGCGGTGGTGAACACGTCCGCGTCCTTGGGCGGCAGTGGCACGTAGTCCTTGGCGAAAACGCCGAAGGCGCTGGATTTGTCTTTTTCGCTCATGTTGCTCTCCATATCGAGTTAGTCGCGCAGCGACTCACTGCGCTCTCCTCGCCCGGTTGCGGGAGAGGGGCTGGGGGTGAGGGTCAAACCCGACGTCCGGTCGTGTTGGCCGAATAGCCGTAAATCAGTCCCAGCACGCCGACGGCGTAGATGTCGTCTCCGCGCATCTCCAGCACGATCTGCGGCAAGCTCTCGGTGCCATGTCCCGAGACCACCATGCCGTGGCGCGTCAGGTCGAAGGTGGTGAGGTGCAACGGACAGGGTCCGAGCACCTGGTGCTTCTCCTTGTAGGTGCCGTCGAGCGGCCCGCCCATGTGGGTGCACTGCTGGTTGAAGGCCACCACGTCGTTGTCCGGGCCCACGCCGGCGCCGGCCGGCGCGCCCAGCTTGACCAGGATGTTGTGTACATTCGGATATGGGTAGGCGAAGACCACCGGCACGCCCTGCTTGAGCGCCGACAGCCGGCCGATCTTCACCTTGGGATAGTCCGCCTTGAGCGCGCGCAGAGGCGCGCCAAGAGCCAGTCCGCCGGGCACGGCCGCGAGCGTCACCACGGCGCCGCCGGACAGCAGGAATTGGCGGCGACTCATGCAGGCGCGTTCGCCGTCCTCGTGTGCATGCAAGGAAATGCCTCGAATGTCCATGTTGGGCTCCTATTTGGCGACCTTCAGCGGCTGGTAGGGTGGCAGCTTGGGCGAGGCCATCGAGAGCGGCTTGTCCATGCTGAGCGATTCGAGGAAGGCCACCAGATCCTTTTTCTCCTGGTCGGTCAGGCCGAGCGGCTTGATCAGCGGGCTCTTGTTCGGCCCGGTCGTGCCGCCCCCCTTGTCGTAGAAATCTACCACCTCGTTTAGGGTGTAGAAGATGCCGTTGTGCATGAAGGGCGCGGTGTATTTCAGCTCGCGCAGCGAAGGCGTCCTGAACTTGCCGATGTCCTTGGGGTTCTTCGTCACGTAGTAGTAACCGTGATCCAGGTCGGCGCCGCGGTAACCCTTCTCGGAAATACCCTTCTGGTAGTGCTCCCAGCGGTGGGTGATCTGGTAGAGGGGTTCGCTCATGAACACTTCGTTCTCCGGCACGCCGAGCGAGTAAAAGCGCTGATCGGAAGCCAGCGGCCCGTTGTGGCACTGGATGCAGCCGGCCTTGCCGCTGAACAGCGCCATGCCGTGCTTCTGCGAGTCGTTGAGCGCATTCTTGTCGCCCATCATGTAGCGGTCGAAGGGCACCTGCTTCGGGTCGGAGACGATCGTACGCTCGAAAGCGGCAATCGCTTTCCACGCGAGGAAGATGCGCGGCCATTCCACTCCGAATACTTTCTTGAAGCGCTCCACGTATTCCGGAATGAAGCGCAGGCGCATTTCCATCATCGAGCCGTCGCCGTTGCCGGCGACGTTGCCGCCTGCGGCGGCCGGCGCCTGGGCTTCCAGGCTGGTGACGTTGCCTTCCCAGAACAGCTTGTTGTAGAAGGCGGCGTTGAGCACCGTCTGCGCGTTGCGCCAGTGCTGCGTGCCCGGATAGCCGCGCGAGATCTCGCCGCCGTCGCCCCAGCCCTTGCCCGGTTTATGGCAGACTACACAGGGCGAGCTGGCATCGCCGCCGAGGCGGCTGTCCCAGAACAGCATCTTGCCGAGTTCGATCTTCTCTGCCGTCATCGGATTGTCGGCCGGAATCGGCGCCGCAGGCAGCGGCCCGAGCGGCGGGAAGGCCGCGGCCTTTTTCGCCATCGGCGTGTCGGCGGCGATGACCGCCGGGGAGAAGCTCAGGGTGGCGGCCGTCACGGCGGCGATCGTTGCCGCAATCGCATTACGCTTGAGTGTCGTCATGATCTGCTCCCTCAGTTCTTGCCGAAGGCACGAACCTTGTAGGCCGGCAGCTTCGGTTTATCCACGACCACCGGGTCGCCGGAGAGGCTCTCCAGGAAGGCCACCAGCGCGCGCTTCTCGGAGTCGCCGAGATTCAGCGGCTTGAGCTCGGCTCCGGAGCCGCCGCCCTTGTCGTAGAAGTCGACGACCTCGTCCAGCGTCTTGAGCATGCCGTTGTGCATGTAGGGCGCGGTGTACTTCAGGTCGCGAATCGAGGGCGTGGCGAACTTGCCCTTGTCCTTGGGGTTCTTGCTGATGGCCTGAAAGCCGACGTCGTCATGCGTCATCATGTAGTTCGGCAGGCCGCTGGTCGCGTAATAGCGCGCCATGGTGATATGGCGCAGTGGCTCTGAGGTCACGGCCGGATTCTCGGGAACGCCGGTGCGGTGCAGGTTGCCGTCGGAGCCGAGCGGGCCGTTGTGGCAGGCCACACAGCCGGCTTTGCCCTTGAACAGCTCGTAGCCTGCCCGCTGGGTGCCGTTCAGCGCGCCCTGGTCGCCCTTGAGGAACCGGTCGATCGGCGCGTTCTTCGAATTCACGCTCCTGACAAACTCGCCGACGACGTTGAAGACGCGCATGCCGTTGATGTCGTCCTTGCGGAATTTCAGCCACATGGCGTTGTATTCGGGCACCTGCTTGAGGCGCTCCTGCATCAAGCGGCCGTCCATGTTCATGGTGTGCGCCTCGGTGATCATGTCGCGCACCAGGGTGCCCATGTCGGCGCCGTCCAGCCGGCCGTCCCACATGAAGCGCTTCTTGAAGCCGGAATTGAGCAGCGTCGGGCTGTTGCGGAAATACTCGGAGGCCGGATAGCCCTTGGACAGCGGCAGGCCGTCACTCCAGCCCTTCTGCGGGTTGTGACAGGTGGCGCAGGACAGCCCGGCGTCGCCCGACAGGCGCTCGTCGAAGAACAGGAACCGGCCCATCTCCGCCATGGCAGTGTTGAACTTCGGCTGCGGCAGCGGCGCCAGATCCGCCGCGACACTCACCGTGACCAGCCCGCCCAGCGAGGTGGCAAACGCGATCCGCTTCAAATTGCGAGGTTTCATGAAATCCTCCCTCCCTCGTTACCTGGAAAACTCGAAGGACGCCGTCGTCGCGCCCTTGACCGTCACCTGCATGCTCTTCTCGCCCAGCACCGGATGCCAGGCCTTCACCTCGTAGGTGCCGTCCGGCAGCCCGTCGATGGCGAAGGAACCGTCCTCTTTCGTGACGGCGGCATAGGGGTTCTCGGCGGCGAAGGCCCAGGCGTGCATGAAGTCGTGGGCGTCGCACTCGATCTTGATGACGTTGCCACGGCGCACCTTGATCGGCTGCTTCATGTCGCCCTTGTCGGGCTGTCCGACGTTGAACATCGTGCGGCGCACGGCACCGATGATTTCGTAGGCGTGGATGTTGTGCAGCACCGGATCGGAGTTGCGCACGGTCACCTCGCCGCCCTTCTTCACCACCAGTGCGGCGGGCGCGAACCGGCAGCCCTGCTGGTTGAGTACGGGTGCGTCCAGCGTGCCCCATGCCTTGCCTTTCTCGATCTTCGCCACATAGACCACGGCTCCCGCGAGCGCCCCGCCCCTGGCGTCGACCTCGACGATCTCGCGCTCCCCGGTGCCGCACACCTCGTTGTTCTTGGTGATGGGCAGCTTCTTCGAAACCGGAGCCCCCTTGAAGCTCACCTTGCCGGTCACTTTGCCGGCGCCGGAGACTGCACCGGCCTCATAAGCCAGCGCGCCGATCGAAAACGTAGCCAGCAAGGCGGCGGATAGGGCGAGTCGCTTTCTCATCTCGAATGCTCTCCTCGTGGATAGGGGTCGGACGCGATGCCTACTCGCAAGAGCTGTGCCCGTGCCGGAAACCCTGCGGATCACAGAGGAATCTCCACCGCAGGCCCGGCCAGGACGACGATTTCCGCCACGATTTGCCGATCAGGAATTGATCGCACCGATCAGGAACTGGCCGGCCGGATTGCGAAGGCTGGGCGTCGGGCAGTCATTCCGGTCGCTGGCATCGCGCTTGCATGCCGGGCATCGCATGCCGGACATCGCCATCATCGGAGCCGGGATCTCCGGACTCGCCGCCGCCCACGCGCTGGCCGCTGCGGGCCGCGATGTCATCGTGCTGGACCGCCGGGAGGCGCCGGGCGGACGCATCCACTCCGAGCGGCGCGGCGGTTTCCTCGTCGAGCACGGCCCCAACAGCATGATTTCGCCGGCGCCGGGCGCCGAGGCGCTGATCGCAACGCTCGGCCTGGGCGAGGAGCGCATCGACAAGAGCGACGCGGTGCGCCACCGCTACCTGGTCCGCGATGGCCGCGCCCATGCGCTGCCGCTCGACCCGGTCGGCTTCTTCTCCTCCGGCTTCTTCACGCTGCGCGGCCGCCTGCGCCTGCTGGCCGAGCCGTTCGTGGCTCGCGGACCGGACGACGAGTCGGTGGCGGAGTTCGTGCGCCGCCGATTCGGCCGGGAACTGCTCGACTATGTGTTCGATCCGCTGGTGGGCGGCCTGTATGCCGGCGACCCCGCGAACATGAGCATGACGGCCGTATTCCCGCGCCTCAAGGAGATCGAGCTGCGCCACGGTTCGGTCCTTCGCGGCATGGCGGCGAAGATGCGCCGCGGTGCAAGCATGCGCTACGACCCACGACGGCGCATGCTGTTTTCCTTCCGCATGGGCATGGACACGCTGCCGCGGCGCCTCGCAGGAATGCTCGGATCGCGGCTGCGGCCGGGCACGCGCGTCGAGGCGATCGCGCCGGCGGCGGGCGGCGGGTTCCGGCTTAGGGTGCGTGAGCGCGATCACCTGGCGACCCTGCATGCCGGCCGGGTCGTGGTCGCGGCGCCGGCCTATGCGGCGGCCCGGCTGCTCGCGGCGTTCTCTTCCGATGCCGCGGATGCGGCCGCGGGCATCGAACATCCGCCGCTCGCCGTGGTTGCGCTGGGCTTCGATCGGCGCCGGCTCGCCCATCCGCTCGACGGACCGGGCGTGCTGACGCCGGCGGTCGAGCGCCGGAACGTCCTGGGGTTTCTGTTCTCCTCGACGCTGTTTTCCGGCCGCGCACCCGACGGCCACGCACTGCTGACCGCCTATGTGGGCGGCGCGCGATCGCCGGAGCTGGCGCAACTGCCCCGCGAGGAACTGACCGCGCTGGTGCGCGCCGAGGCGCGCGAGCTGCTCGGCGCGCAAGGCGAGCCCGTGTTCGAGAGCGTGCGCTACTGGCAACGCGGGCTGCCCCAGCCCGGTCTCGGCCATCCGGAGCGCGTGGCGGCCCTGTCCGCCCTCGAAGCCGAATGGCCGGGGCTGTTCCTCACCGGCAACTATTTCGCCGGGATATCGACCGCGGCCTGCATCGACGCGGCGCGGGCGACCGCCTGCCGCGCGCTCGGCCTGCCCGGCGCTCAGCGCAACGGCACGTCGAGCGTCGACGGCGCCAGGCACACCGTCTCGTTGCAGGCCTGAACCGACAGCCTGGCGCGCATGCCGTCCGCTCCGCCCGGCGGAAATTCCGCCCGGATGGCGACCTTTCCTTCATAGACGCGAATCGGTTCCGGAGCGAAGCGCGGGGCGAAAGGCTTGCCTTGCGGATAGACGATGCGGCGCGGCACGGCGTTCGCAATCAGGAGTTTCGTCGGCACGAGATAGGCGAAACTGGCCGGATTGGCATTCACGTGCCAGCCGTCCTCCACCTGCAAGCTCAGTTCCAGCACGACGGCTCCGGGCTGCGGGCGCAGCGTCGCGGCGACGGCGACATGCGCGGCGGATTCGTTCTGCCGCGGCTCATCGGCTTTCACCGCTGCCGTCTCCACCAGGGCGCGTGTGGCGACGGCATCGTGGCGCGCCAGCACTGCGAGTAGCGCGGGCCAGCGATACGGGGCTGCCGCGATCTGGCCGGCGGCGGCCCGCAGCGCCCCGGCTGCGGCCTCGAGCTGCGCGGGCTCGCCCAGACGCAGCAGCACTTCGACCGCGGCGCTGGTGCCGGAGGGGTAGGCATAGTCCTCGGCATCGTCGAGCGGAATCGGCAGGCGCACCGAATCCGTGGAGGCGGCCAGACGGCCGTCGGGGCGGCGCAGCCGGGCGAGCGCCGCTTCGATCGTCTGCCGCGCCCGGCTTCGCCAGACCGCACCCGCCCCGGCCTCATGCAGGGCGAGAAAGCCGCGCGCGAGATGCGCGTAGTCCTCGAGCAGGCCGTTGCCCTGCGGCCGGCCGCGAAACAGCTCGTGCGCGAGCTTCCGGCCGCGCTCGTCCCAGGCTCGCGACCAGAGGCGCTCTCCTGCCCGGCGCGCCTGCTCCAGTTGCGCCGGCGCCCGCAGCGCCTGCGCGCTGGAGGCTAGGGCGGCGATCGCGAGGCCGTTGAGCGCGACCACCTGTTTTTCGTCGCGCGCCGGCTGCGGGCGCTGCATCCGCGCCGCCAGCAGCCGCGCGAGCGCCGCCGGCTGCGCGGCCTGCGCACCCGCCGCCGCGGTACGAAGGCGCAGCACGCCGGCTTCTTCCGCGAGCGGATCGGCGCGCTCGCGCGGCGACGCTGGATGTAACTCGTAGGTCGCGAGGAAACGCCTGGTCGGCTCCGCACCCAGCACCGCCTCGATTTCGCCACGGCTCCAGAGATAGGGGCGACCCTCCTCGCCGCCCACGCCCGCGTCCAGCGCGGTGTAGAACCCGCCTTCCGCCGCCTCCATGTCGCGCGCGAGATGCGTGGCAATGCCTGTCGCCACCTCGCGCCATGCGGTTTTCCCGGTCAGACGGAAGCCCTGCGCATACAGCGCCAGCAACTGCGCGTTGTCGTAGAGCGTCTTCTCGAAATGCGGCACCGACCAGGTCCGCTCCACCGTGTAGCGGTGGAACCCGCCGCCGAGATGGTCGTGGATGCCGCCGGCCGCCATCGCGTCGAGCGCCCGTGTCACGGCTGCGAGCAGCGCCGGATTCGGCCGCGCGGCGTGTTCGGCGAGCAGGTAGTCGAGCAGCGCCGGCTGCGGAAACTTGGAGTTGCGCGCCGTCCGCACGCCGCCGTACTCGCGGTCCAGATTCGGCTCGACGGCTTTCAGCGCGGCCTCGCGCCAGGCCGCCTGCGAAACCTCGGCCGCCGCCGGCCTCGCCTGTTCGCGCAGAGCCGTGGCGAGCTTCCTTGCGCGCGCCCCCAGGTTGCCGCGCCGCAAGCGCCATTCTTCCCGGATGGCCATGAGCACGGTGATGAATCCGGGGCGGCCGAACTCGTCGTCCGTCGGCGGAAAGTACGATCCGGCGAAGAACGGCTCCAGATCGGGCGTCAGGAAGACGTTGTTCGGCCAGCCGCCCCCGCCGGTGAGCGCGCCGGTCGCGGCCATGAACAGGCGGTCGAGATCGGGCCGCTGTTCGCGGTCGATCTTGATGCTCACGAAGCCTTCGTTCAGGAGGGCGGCGATGGCCGGGTCCTGGTACAGGGTGCGGTTGGCGACATGGCACCAGTAGCAGGTGCTGTAGCCGACCGAGATGAAGATGGGCTTGCCCTCGCGGCGCGCCTTCTCGATCGCCTCCGGTCCCCAGGGATACCAGTCCACCGGGTTGTGGGCGTGTTGAAGGAGATACGGGGATCCGGAGTCGATGAGACGGTTGGGTGCAGCCGTTGCGGTCCCGGCGGCAAGGACGAGCGCCACGCAGAGCATCAACGCTATGATCCGATCCGTCACTCCGCCCCCTCATCCGCCTGCCCGGATTGGAGCCAACGGGACGCGCTTGGTTCCCGGCCCGACTTTCGGCAGGTGGAAGGCGCGCCTGCCCGTGAGCGGGGTCGTGGCCGGGCTGGGCGCAGGCAACGCAGGTGACGATCCCGTCGCAGGGACCAGGTTCGATCACCTGGTCGCCGCCGGTCGCATCCTTCCGGCTGGTTCGGCGCTGCCGGGCGAAGCAGCGGTGCCCTCTTGAGGGCGTCCCCCGAGTGCGGCGAAGAACGCCCTCTGCGGGCGGTGCGCGCGCATGAAGTCGAGGGTGATCGCCCGGGCGTCTTCGCGCGCGGCGGCTTCCTCCAGGCGGCTGCGCACGCGGTTGCGCACGAAACCGGGAATACGCGCCAGCAGCGCCTGCGCCTCCGGCGTCCACGCGATCGTGTGCGCGTCGGGCGCCGGTCGCGCTTCGGGCGCGGCGCCCGGCGGGGGAAGGTAGCCGCACTTGGCGTCCTCCCCCATCAGCTCGCCGCTCGTCGCCAGCGCGCGGGCGCGGCAGCCGCCGCAGGAGAAGCGGTAGTCGCAGCCGCCGCACTTGCCCCGCGGCAGTTCCTCGCGCAGACGGCGGAAATCGCCCGCGGTCTCCCAGATCTCGGCGAGCGGCTGCGCGCGCAGGTCGCCGGCGGCCTTCGGGATGTAGGGGCAGGCCGTCACGCGGCCCTCGGGCGTGATGCGGAAGTAGCTGCGGGCGGCGAGGCAGGCGCTCGACCAGGAGGCATGGCCGCCGTTCCCGTCGCCGGCATGCAGACCCAGCATGCGCCGCACGTAAGGTGCGCAGCGGGCGCGGATCATCGGCCTGTCGCGCTTCGCCTGCAGGGCGGCGATGCGCGCCAGCGCCGCCTCGTACTCGCCGCCTTCGAGGTCGGTCTGCGTCACGCCGCGGCCGGTACACACGAGGAAGAACAGGTTGAGGGCGAGTGCGCCGATCTCCTCGGCGAAATCGGCGAGGGCCTCGATTCCGTCGAGGTTCTCGCGGAACAGCGTGGTGTGCACCTGCACGGCGAGCCCGGCTTCACGCGCCGCGCGCAGGCCGGTGACCGCCCTGTCCCAGGCGCCTTCCTGGCCGCGCAGGCGATCGTGAAATTCGGGCGTGATCGAATCCAGGCTGATGCCGACGCCGACCGCGCCGGCCGCGCGCAGGGTGGCGGCGCGCCGCGCATCGAGCAGGGTGCCATTGCTGCCGATCACCGGCATCAGGCCGCAGTGCGCGGCGGCGGTCACCAGCGCATCGAGGTCGCGGCGCGCGAGCGGCTCGCCGCCGGTGAGCACCAGCATGGCGCCAGGGGCAAGCGCGCCGATCTCCTCGACGACGCGCAGCGCCTCGTCGGTGGTGAGCTCGCCCTGCGCCTCGCGGCGCCGCTGCACGGCGTCCAGATAGCAATGGGCGCAGGCGAGGTTGCAGACCCGTGTCAGGTTCCAGGAGATGAGCCGTGGCGCTTCCATCGCCCTCAGCCGAGCATCTGCGTCACGGCGCGCAGGGCGTCATCGACCTGCGCGGCGTCGATGCCGGCCTTGCCGGCGCGCTTCGCCATCTTCTCGATGCGTAGTTTCGCATGCTCGCGGATCGCGGGCGGGCCGATCGCCGCCAGCTTCACCAGCGCCTCCGGCTCCCACGCCGGCGCGGCGTCGCTCGCGGGTCCCACCGCCTTGCCGTGGGCGAAGGGACACTCGCCGCCGGACTTCATCGCGCCGGCGCGGCCGGCCATGAGATTGGACAGGCAGGCATCGATCACGTCCGAGGTCACCACGGTGTGGCCCCGCTCGGCGGCCTGGCGGACCACCGCCTTGCGCGCCATGCCGCGCACGAACTCCGGCACCTTCGCCATGCGCGCGTCGGCTTCTTCCGTCCACGCCATGGTCGTCTCGGCGATCCGGTCGAGCGGCGGCGTAAAAGCGCGCGCGGAGAGCAGCAGGTTGCAGGGCGCCTGGCGCAGCAGGTTTTCCGGGGCGGAGCCCAGGTCCATATCAGGCTCTGAGTGAACCCCGATGCGGCCGAGCAGCAGCAGCCAGGGTTTGGTTTCGCGCGCGTGGCGCAGCAGTTGCTCGAAAGGCTTGCCGGAAAGCAGCCGCGTGGCGATCTCCATGCCCTCGTCGGCGGCGATGCGCTTCGCCACGTCGAGGTGCCCCTGGTAGATCTTCGCCAGGCCCGAATCGATGATCTCCTCGTGCAGGCGCTCCTGCTCCCGGAAGCGGAAGATGCCGGCCGCCTCGGGCGAGAGCACCCTGGCGATGCTGTTGAAGGCGACGTAATGGAAATCCGGATCGAAGGCGGCCACCGCCTCGACCGGGCGTTTGAACAGCCGCGCCAGTTCCAGCGCCGTCATCAGCGCGCCGCAGGACTGCGGGCTGCCGTCGAGCGCGACGACGATGGCGCCGCCGTTGTCTTCGGTTTCCCTGACCACGAGCAAGTCGCGATCGACGCGCCGCGCCACGCGCTCGCACACGCTGCCGAGCTGCGAGGACTGCACCGCGCCCAGACCCAGCGCGCCCATCACCACCAGGTCGCAGTCGGAAGCCGCGATGTCCTTCACCAGCGCCTGCCAGTTCTTGCCTTCCAGCGACACCGTGCGGCCGGAAAGACCGGCCTCTTCGCACTTCGCCTCGAACACGTCGAGGTAGGAATCGGAAATCACCTGCAGGCCGCGTGTGATGAGGTCGTCGTGGATGCCGCGCTGTTCGACGAGCTTCTCTTCCTTCTTGTAAGGCTCGGGCAGCCCGCCTTCCATCTGGCGGAAGCGGCGGTCATGCAGCCTGGCGGCATAGACGTGGCTGCCGGTGAGGGACGCGCCGCCGGCTTTCGCCAGCGCGATGGCCACGTCCACGCCGCGCAGGCAATGGGCGGAATTGTCGAGGGGCAGATAGATGGACTTGTACATGATTATCTCCTGGCTCTCCCCTCTGCCCTCGCGGGAGAGGGGCCGGGGGTGAGGGGGAACAGCGCGCGCGCCGCCCTGGCGATTTCCACGGCGGGGGTCGCCAGTCCGTGGAACTCGGTGCGCAGGCGCCCGTTGGCGTCGATGAGCACGAACACGGTGTTGTGCACGAAATCCAGGCGCGGATCGGGGCGCACCACCACGCCGTAGTCGGTGGCGGCTTTCGTCAGTTCCTTCACAGAACCGGTGAGCAGCGTCCAGCGCGCCGCCGACAGGCCGTGCTCCCGCTGGAACCTCTTCAGTTGCTGCGGCGTGTCGCGCTGCGGGTCGATGGTGATGCCGACATAGGCCAGCTTCCTGCGCTCGTCGTCGTTCAGGAGATGATCGACGCGGGCGAGGATCTGCGGAAGCACCGGGCAGACGTCGGTGCAGTTGGTGAACAGAAAAGTGACGATCACCACCCTGCCGCGAAAGTCGGTCAGCGCGACACGGCGCCCATTCTGGTCGGTGAGCGCAAACGCCGGCGCCGGCTCGTCGGCGTCGAGACGGTCCCATCTGTTCGGACTCGCCGAGGCCTGCGCCGGGGTGCCGATGAAGAGCAGCAGGCCGGCCATGAGCGCCGCATAGGCGGCGGTGCGCCAGCGTGCCGGCGATGGCACGCCCGCCCCCGCCTGGCGTCTTCCGAGGAATTGCCCGAGGCACATGGCAGCCGCCAGCGGCAGCGCCGTAATCCAGTCGAGGGCGAAGGCATGGCGCAGGGCGAGGAAGAGAAACACCGACGCCGCCAGCAGCCCGAACCAGCGGTGCGAGCGGCGCGGCGCATGGGCGCGCAGGCGGCCGAGCGGCAGGTTGAGCGCCGCCGCCGTCGCCGTTGCGAGCAACGCAAGCGTACTCATTTGTCCTTCCGCCGCATGCGCCGCAGCAGCCACACCTCGCCGCCCAGCGCGAGGAAGCCGAGGCCGGACGGCCAGAGGTAGGCCGTCAGCGGCGTCGCCGGCTGCGGCAGCAGGTAGTACCAGGTGGAGAGCGACATCTTCATGCCCTCCTCGCCGTTGTCGCCGTCCCAGAGCTGGAAGGCGATGGGCATGAATTCCCCCGGCACGATCGCCGTGTCGCCGGGACTGACTTTTCCGAGCGGGCGGCGCAGGATGACGCGGTACTGGCCGTCCTTGTAGCTGCCCTGGGCGAGCACGCCGCCGGCTTCCGCCGGCTTCTCCTTGGCGGCGCCGTTGGCCGTCGCGCGGGAGAGGCCCTGCGCCGGGTTCCAGCGCCAGAGATCGACGGCATGCCTGGCGTCGCCGAGGAGGAAGTAGGGCTTTCCGCCGTCCTGTGCGGCTCCGGCCGGTAGTTGCAATCCGACCTGATCGGGCGGCTTGCCGCCCTCACCCTTGTTGTTGGTGCCGTCGTCCCATTCCAGCAGGATGGCGATTTCCCGGTCGTTGTAGAGCGCCCGCGCGGTGATGACGTCGTGCATGGGCTTGAACCAGCGCGGCTCCTGGATGATCTGTCCGGCCAGCGGAAAATCGAACGGCTCGGCCTCCTCCCATGCCTTGGCGTAAGGATCGGTGGGAATCTCGCCGCCGATAAAGCCGGCCTTGAGCACCTGCCCGGACTTCTGCAACCGCGCCAGGCTCTTCACGAAGGCCGCCAGCGCCCAGCGGTCTTCCGCGGCGGGAATGGCGTCCACGAAGGACGGCATCGGCGTGCCGTTGAAGCCGGTGGTGAAGGTGCGGTAGATGTCTTCGATGCGATCGCCGCCGCGGAAGCGCCAGCTCTTGGTGAAATTCACCGGGCGGATGGGGAAGCCCCACTCGTCCTTCATGCCGGCGGCGGACGGGCCGTCGCCGCGCCCCTGTTGCCCATGGCACTGCCAGCACTTCTTTTTCTGGTAGAGATCCTTGCCTTTCGCGATCAGCTCCGGCGTGATCTTCGGAGGCGCGTCGACGACCACCTGCTCCTTGGCCGGCTCCTCCTTGAACAGGCCCAGTTCGTCGAAAGTCTTGACGTAGTGCACGAGCTGCCAGCGGTCATTCTCCGGAAGGTACTTTTCCCACGCCGGCATGGCGGTGCCGGGCAGGCCCTTGCTGATGACGTCGAACAGGTCGTGGTCGGTCGGAAGCTGGCCGGAGAGCGTGGTCCGAACCTTGAAGATGGCCGTGGTGAAGTTGCGCGGCCTCGGATAGACGAACTCGGCGGCCGGCCCGTCGCCCTTGCCCGCATCGCCGTGGCACTGCGAGCACCAGCGCCGGTAGAGCTTCTTGCCGGCCTCGAAGTCGGCGGCCACCGGCGTGCCCTTGACCGGCTCGGTCTGGACCTTGGGGGCGTCGGCTGCAAAAGCGCCGCCAATCATCATGCTGACCAGAACCACAAGAAACCGCTTCTGACGCAGAGGCGCAGAGGACGCAGAGAAAACCGATTCGACGATCTTGCTTTGCACTGTGCATTTCTCTGCGATCTCTGCGTCTCTGCGTCCTCTGCGTTGAAAGAGGCTTGTCATTGCCTTCATTTCTTCGGCTCCTCTTCCCAGGTGCGCGGCGTCGATCCGGAGCCGGCGTAGATGTAGAGGATGGCCTTCCAGATTTCTTCCTCGGTCAGCATCGTCTGCCACACCGGCATGGCGGAGTTCCAAGGCGTCGCGCTCCTGGGCAACCCCAGACCGCCGGTGGACACGCGCCAGAAGACGAACGACTCCTGGAGCATGGAGATCGTGCCGACGTCGCGGAAGTTGGCCGGGATCGGCGAGAACGCCCCGGAGAAGTGCCCGTCGCCGCGAAGCGTGTCTCCGTGGCAGAAGAAGCAGTTCCGGTAATAGATCACCTTGCCTTCGGCCGTGTTTTTCTCCAGTTGCGCCGCGTCCGGCACCCGCAACGGGTTCTTCAATCCGGCCGTCTCGATGCGCCGGCCGTGCAGGGCGAAGCTCGCGGGCGGCTCGGGATGCACGACGCGCGGCTCGAACGGAGCATCGGAGGATGGCGCGGTCCGCAGCCACGCGCCCCAGGCGAGCAGCAACGGGATGCCGGCAAGCACCAGCACCTGCACCAGTCTCGGTGCGCGCCCCTCGAATACGGCCCTCAGGGGCGCGATGAAGTTGCCGAAACGTTCCTCGTTGGCGGCGACGAACACCAGGATGCCCAAAGTGGACAAGGTCATGTAGATCATCAGCACGCTCGCCGGCATCGGCGGCCGCACCAGCAGCTTCAGCCCGGCGAGGATAGCCAGCCAGAGCGCGACGGCGATGTACAGCGTGTAGCGGGTCATGTTGCGTCTCCGGCAGCATTTCTCCCCTCTCCCTCGATGGGAGAGGGGCCGGGGGAGAGGGGGGACTTCTCGCGTGAGCGCGCCCAGGCCAGCACCAGCAGCATGACGGTGTTGAACACGGCGATCACGACGCCGAGGCGCACGCCTTCGTGCGACCAGGGCGAGGCGGCGCCGGTCGGGCTGTAGGCCTTGCCCGAAAGCCCGGCCAGATAGGCGGCGATCTCCTGGCGATCACCCTCGGGCAGGTCCGGCCGTGGCGGCATCAGGCCGGCCTGAAACCCTTCGGCCGTCCAGAGCTTCGGGTCGGCGATCTTCTGCGCGATCTTCGCGGGCTCGCGTCGCTCGGCCACCCTGGTCAGCTCCGGCCCGACCGCGCCGCCCTCGCCCGCGAGCTTGTGACAACCCAGGCAGCCGTTGGCATCCATCAACTGCCGGCCGCGATGCACCGGTCCGACCGCCTTCTTCCCGGCGGCGACGTCCCCGGCCTGAACGCTCACCGTCACCTCGGCGCCGCCAAGCGACTGCAGATAGGCCACCACGGCCTTCACCTCGGCCATCGACAGGCTCGCCGGGGGTTTCATCGCCGGCGGCATCATCTTCGGATAGCCCTCGACGATGAAGGCATACGGCTCCACCATCGATTCGATCAGATAGGCCTCTGCCGCTATACCCGGCTTGCGGGTCGCCGCCTTGCCGGCGGCCCTGCGCAGATCCGGGCCGCGCTCGTTGCCGCGTTCCTGGTCCTTGTGGCAGATCAGGCAGCCGCCCTTGCCGCGCAGGATCTCCTGACCCGCGGCGACCAGATCATCCCCCGTCGTCTGGGGCGTGATGACCTTCTTTTTCGGCGGGTGCTCCTCGAACTGCGGCACCAGTTGGCCTACGTAGGCATAGAGGCTCACCACCGCCAGCATGAACAGGAAGATCTTCGCGATGGTCACCTTCATGCCGCGCTCCCGGCGGCCTTCGCGGCCGAAGCCTCGCCTGCCGGACTCTCGGCCGGCTCGCCGCCTCGGGCCGCCAGCCAGAACACCACCGACACCAGCAGAAAGAACACGACGACGATGCACGACACGATGATCGTCGCCTGGCCATGGGCCATCGTGTAGGCGTTGGCGCTCTCGTCCATGACACGCCCGTACACATGCCAGTGCTGGCGGATGCCCGAGCGGATGTAGCCCATCAGGCCCATCAGCCAGGTGAAGCTGACGGCGAGGAAGAAAAGCGCGTACTGGGCGCGGGCGGGGATGTGGCCCCAGCGGATTGCGCCGATCTCCCTGGCGCCCTTGAGGAGCGGGATGTCGATGGCGACGAACAGCGCCATCGACGTCAGCACCGCCGAGACCTGATACACGGAAAACCCGATCCGCGTGATGGAGGGCACAAAATAGCTGTAGACGCCATAGCCCAGCACGACCGCGGCCGCGGCCGCGATGGCCAGCGCCTGGAGCGCCTTGCCTGCCACCGCCCACGGCACGATCGGGATGCGGTTGCCACGACGGTAGAGCATGAAGGAGAAGAACGTGGTGAGGATCATCAGATTGACCGCGGTGTTCTTGGCCGCCATCACGCCGAACAGGCCGAGGAAGGGGTGGTGCGAGCCGCCCATCGCCGACATCTCGGTGCCGGTGGCGATGATGGAACGCGGCGTCGCCCAGACGATGAAACCGATGGTGAGCACGATCATCATGCCGATCTGGAACTTCGTATAGCGCTCGGCGCCGGGGATGCGTCCCATGCCCAGCCACAGGTAGAAGTTCGAGGCGAGGAACAGCGACCCGATCAGCATGGCCTGGAGGATCCACAGCCAGGCGAAACTGCCGCCCATCATCGACACGCCCATCTGCTCGGAGAACTGGTAGATCTCGCGCCCCAGCCAGTAGCCGGCGAAGGGCAGCGGGATGAAGGCGGCGATGGCGATGAAGGAACCGACGTAACCCATCCAGTCGAAGCGCGCCCGTTCCTCGTCGGTTTTCGCATTGAGGAAACGCACCGCCGCGTAGGCGGCGACGATGGCGCCGCCGAAGGCGACGTTGGCGAGCAGGCGATGGATGTTGATCGGCATCCACGTGTGGTTGTGGATCACGCCCCAGAGGCTGACTAGATTGTTCGCGTCGTCGATGCCGGCCGGGCTCATCATGAACGTCACCCAGGCGTCGGCCACGAACAGCAGCGCCGTTCCCCAAAGGTTGACCAGCAGGCCGAGCAGCAGATGCCACTTCTTGCGCACGCCCTGGAGCAGGCTCCAGGTGTACCAGTAGAGGTAGGCGACGATCACCTCGCCGAAGATGAGCACGATGTAGGCGATCCAGGTCGGCTTGAAGATCTTCGACAGGATTCCGGTGAATTTCGGGTAGAGCACGATGAACAGCACCAGGAGCACGCAGCCGAGCACGGCGGTGAGCGTGTAGGCCATCGCCAGCAGCTTGGTGAATTCGCGCGCCAGGTCGTCGTAGCGTTTCTCTCGCGTCGCAACGCCGATGATCTCGGTGATGAGTGCGAAGATCGGCACGCCCAGCACGAAGGCGGCGAACATCAGGTGCAGCTCGGCGACGGCCCACACCGCCACCCGGTTGGGCAGGCCGAGAGCCGAACGGTAGTCGGCCGCTGGCAGGAACGAATTCAGCCCCTGCGCGATGAGGTAGGTCAGCACCAGCAGGACCGAAATCTTGACGACGCCCTTGTAGGTTCCCTTCAGCGCCTGGAATGCCGATGTCGCGATTGCCCGGGCCAAGAGCTCCTCCATTGCGAATGCCGCGCCGGCGCGGCAACGCCGCCGCACGCCGCCTCATTGCAGCATCCGTGCCAGACGAGGGATCCGGGCGGAAGCCCGCAGAACGCGGGTTTCGGACGGATCGAGGACGAAAGAGGGAGGGATTCGAGCGGTCGGAAATTGACCGCCGCGGCCACAAAACTACCGCTTGCTAGACGGAAGGTCCCAGGAACTCCGTCCAGCCGTAATCGGCGATCTTCGTGCGCAGGGTCAGCCGCGTGATGCCGAGCATTCTGGCCGCCTGGGTCTTGTTGCCGCGGCAGTGCTCGAGGGCGCGGCGGATGTGTCGCTTTTCGATTTCCACCAGGGGCGCGACGCTCAGATCCTCCCCGTCCGGGGCCGTCGCCCGGCTCGTGGCGGCCGTGAGTTCCTTGGGCAGATGGGCCGGCTCGATGGGTATGCCGCCGGAGAGGATGAGGGCGCGTTCCATGACGTTGCGCAGTTCGCGCACGTTGCCGGGCCACGCATAGTTTTCCAGCGGCCCATACACCAGCGGATCGAGGCGCGGTTCGTGGATGCCCATCATGCTGCCCGCCTCGGCGAGGAAATGCCGCGCCAAGGGCAGGATGTCCTCGCGCCGCGCGCGCAAGGGCGGCACGTCGATGCTGCCGACGTTGAGCCGGTAGTAGAGGTCCTCACGGAAGCTGCCGGCCCTGACCATGCCGTCGAGGTCGCGGTTGGTGGCGGCGACGAAGCGCACGTCCACCGTGAGCTCCTTCTGCCCGCCCACCCGGCGGAAGCGCTGCGTCTCGATGGCGCGCAACAGCTTGGGCTGCAGCGTCGGCGAGAGGTCGCCGATCTCGTCCAGGAACAGCGTGCCGCCGTCAGCCAGCTCCAGCAGGCCGCGCTTGGCCACCTTGGCATCCGTGAAGGCGCCCCTCTCGTGGCCGAACATCTCGGATTCGAGCAGGCCCTCGGCCAGCGCCGAGCAGTTGAGGGTCACCCACGGCCCGGCGGCGCGCGGGCTGAGGTTGTGGATGGCCTGCGCGATCCTCTCCTTGCCGGTGCCCGATTCGCCGCGGATGAGCACCGGCACGCGCGGCGCGGCAGCGATCCGCCGCGTCACCTCCACCATCGCGAGGAAGGCGGGGCTCGCGCCGATCATTCCTTCGAGCGGCGCCGGCTGGGCGACGCTGATGCGCAGCCGCTCGACCTCGACGCGCAGGCGCCGAGTCTCCAGCGCGCGGCGGACGATGTCCTTCAGGTCGTCGAGTTCGAAGGGCTTGTTCAGGTAGTCGTAGGCGCCGGCCTTGACGCACTCGACGGCGGTGCGCACCTCCGGGTAGGCGGTCATCACCACCACCAGCGCCTCGTTGTCAGTCTCGCGCATCGCGCGCAGCACGTCCAACCCGTGCATGTCGGGCAGGCGCAGGTCGAGCAGCACCAGGCCATAGCCGTTGGCGCAAAACAGCGACAGCCCCTGCGTGCCGTCCTCGGCCAGGTCGACGCCGTGGCCCAGCTTCTCGAGTACATCGCGCAAGGTCACCCGGATGGTGGTGTCGTCTTCGATGACCAGGATCCGTTCAGCCACTTTGCGAGAGCTCCCTGCATGTCCCGGCGCGTGAAGCTGCGCGCAGGGTTTCGATGTCCTCGCCCGGCGCGATCGGCCACAACAGTTCGAAGCATGTTCCGTGCCCCGGTGTCGACTCGATCCGAATGTCGGCGCCGTGCTGGAGCGCGATCTTCCTGACCACGGCGAGGCCGAGTCCGGAACCGTCGGCGCGTGTGGTGTAGAACGGATCGAACACCTTGGGCAACACCTCGGGCGGGATGCCGACCCCGCTGTCGCGCACGCACAGCCGCATCTTCGGCACTTCGCCGTCGAGATCCTCGGGGTGGCCGAGGCCGGCGCATGCGCCGATCTCGATGCGCCCGCCCTCGGGCATGGCATGGATGGCGTTGATGACGAGGTTGAGCAGCACCTGCTTCAGCCGGTTCGGGTCGGCCCAAAGCGCCGGGACAGTGGCGCTGCACGGCGAAAACGCGATCGTCACGCCGCGGGATTTCGCCTCCTTGCGCGTCCACAACAGTACGTCCTCGAGAATGGGCTCCAGGCGGCAGGCCGCAGGATGGAATTCCTGCGGCGCGGAGAAGCCGTGGAAGGTGCGCAGAAAATCGGACAGGCGGTTGACTTCGGTCAGGATGCGCTCGAGGTATTCGCGCTGGCGCGCCGGCAGTTCCTCTTCCAGCAGCATCTGCGTCACCGCCTTCATGCCCGCCAGCGGATTGCCGATCTCATGGGCGAGTCCCATGGCGACCTCGCCCAGCGTCGTCATCTTTTCCACCTGGAACATCTGCCGGTCCAGCTCGCGCCGCTCCTGTTGTTCGCGCTCCAGGGCGGTGGTGCGGCTCTGGACTTCCCGCTCGAGTTCGCCCTTGCGGTCCTCCAGCGCGCGATAGGTCTGCTCGAGGCGGCCCGCCATGGAGTTGAAACGGCGGCCCAGGTCGGCGATCTCGTCGGCTCCGCGCACCTCGACGCGACGCGAGAAATGCCCCCTGGCGATCTCCTCGGCCTCGTCCCGCAACTGTTCCAGCGGGCGCAGCAGGTTGCGAGACAGGAGGAAGCCGGCGATGCCGGTGCCCAGCAACGTGACGGCCAGCACCCCGTAGAGCAGATAGAGATTGAACACGGCCTCGAACAGGCGCTTGCGTGGAAACGACAGCGCAATGGCCCAGCCGCCGGAGCCGCTCTCGGGCAGGATCTCTGCGGAAGCGATCGGCGCATGGGCGACGATCCATTCACCCTGCTCCTCCATGCCTTTGCGCAGGCTGACGATGCGGGTGAGCAACGGGCGCGACAGGAGCGCCGCGAGCGATTCGACCGACTGCATCCTGAAGGATTCCGGCTGCACCGCATCGGCCGAGCGCGACAGATAGAAGCCCGACCGGTCGAACAGGTAGGCCACGCCCCCGCGGCCGCTGGCCATGTCTTGGATCTGCTTCAGCACGAACGCGGCATGCAGATTGACGATCAGCAGCCCGCGCTTGATGCCCCGGCGGTCGGCGATGGGCGTGGCGAAGCGGATCACCGGCTGTTCCGGTACCTCCACCCTGCCGTGTTCGACGTTGAGGTCGAGCTGCGAGACGTAGACCTGTCCGGGCTCCTGCGCCATGCCCTCCATGACGTAATAACGGCCGGACTTGTCCTGAAGCTCGTTCCCGGGAACGACATACAGGTGCCCGTCGCGTTGGTCGACGCGCACCCTCTCGCGACCGTCCGCATCGAGCAAGCGCACCTGATAGATGTAGGGATACGACCCGGCGTAAGCGGCGAAGTCGCCTTCCATCCTCCGGCGCATCGCATCGGGCAACGGGCCGCTCGACAAGTGGTCTGCCGTCCCGAGAGGCAGGGAGGAGCTTGCCATGTAGAGCAGCTCGCTGGTGAGCTGGTCGAAGAAGCGGGCCATCCCCTCCGCGCGGCTGCCCACCTCCTGTTCGAGGTGATGCAGCGTCTCCTTGCGCAGCGCGTCGATCGAAAAATAGATGCCGACCAGGCCGGCGACCATCACCGGCACGATGGCCGTGATGACGAAGGCGAAATACAGTTTGGAGGAGAGTCCTCGAGCTGGCGGCAGCACGCAGCGCCCCGCGGAGCGGTTTGGCAGGCACAACTCTACCAGTTCCCACCACCCCTCCGGATTCAACCGGCCGGGCATGAGGTCTCGCCCGCGCAGGCGCCGGCACCGTGCCACCGGGTCGCGCCCCGCGCCCTCGGCCGCGTACAATCCGCGCGCATGCGTGCCGGCGCCTGACGGCCGGTCGTTTCCTGAAGGACGAGATCGAGAATGATGCGACCGGCCGGGGCGCAACGGAAGAACATGGCGCCGGCACCGGGCCGCCGGGGCTTCCGCGGCAAGTCGGTCCTCGTCAATGGCCTACGCATCCTGCACCTCGCCGGCCTGGTGGCCGTGGGCGCCGCGCTGCTCGGCGCGCAGGCCGCTCCCGGCGCACCCGCCCTCGCCCTGCTGGTCGTTCCCGGCGCCCTGATCGTCGCGCTCGACTGGTGGGCGAACCCCGCCTATGCCTTCCAGCTCAAGGGCCTGGGGATGGCGGTGAAACTCGCGCTGGTCGTGTGGATGGCACTCGACGAAGAGCACAGGCTGGTGCTGTTCTGGGCGATCCTGGCGCTTTCCAGCGCGCTCGCACATGCGCCGGGGCGCATCCGCGGCTACAGTCCCTGGCGCAGCCGCCGCGATCCGGGCTGAGCGCCCGACACCGCTATTTCTGGAAGCACAGCCCCCAGAGGTCAACGCCGGCGCGTGCGGGATAGAGCTTCTCGTGCAGCGAACGCAGCGCCAGGATTTCCTGGATGACCTCGGGCGGAAAACCCTCGCGGTCGTTGCGGTCGGCGATCATCAGCTTGTCGAAATAGCGGTAGATCTCGGGGCTGCCCCACATCAGCGAGATCGCGCTCTCGACGTGCGGAAAGCCGGCCGCGAGCCGCGCCGGATAGCGCAGGTTGTACTTGCGCACTGCTTCGGAGAGAATCCTGTTCATGTGCGAATTATCGGAAGCGCCTGCGGAAAACCCCAAGCAATCCGTCACGTTCGCGGCCGGCGGGGTGTGCACTACTCCACGAAGCAGCGTGCGCTGACATGCTCTCCATACTGGTGGCGAACGCCAAGGGCGGTTCCGGCAAGACCACACTGGCGACCAATCTCGCCGGATGCTTCGCCCGCCGCGGGGAGCAGGTCATGCTCGGCGACACCGACCGCCAGCAGTCCTCGCGCGCCTGGCTCGGGCTGCGGCCGGACGTGCTGCCGGCGATCCGCGGCTGGGAGATCGCGCCCGATGCGGCGGCGCGGCCGCCGCACGGCACCACCCATGTCGTGCTCGACTCCCCCGCCGGCCTGCACGGCCACCGGCTGCGCGAACTGGTGCGCATCGTCGATCGCATCCTCGTGCCCCTGCAGCCCTCGCTCTTCGACATGCTCGCCACCCGCGCCTTCCTCGAAGTGCTGATGGAGGAAAAGCCGCTGCGCCGGGGCCGCGCGCGGGTGGGCGTGGTGGGCATGCGCGTGGATGAGCGCACGCGCGCGGCGCGCGAGCTGGAGCGCTTTCTCGATGCATTCGGCATGCCGGTCGTGGGTTATCTGCGCGACACCCAGCTCTACGTCCAGGTGGCGGCCCATGGCCTGACCGTGTTCGATCTGTCGCCGGGCCGAGCCGGGCGCGAGATCGAGCAGTGGCGCCCGATCCTCGACTGGCTCGGAGCGCAGCCGGATTCGCCCGTCTGATCCCGATCCCACCGCAGGCGGCTTCGCGCAGCGATGGGCCGGCAGGCTCCGGGCGTCGCGCGTAAAATCGCACCATGTCCGCGCCGTCCTTCGTCCACCTTCGCCTGCACACGGAGTTCTCGATCGCCGACGGAATCGTGCGCATCGACGATGCGGTCGCTCGCGCCGTTCAGCTCGGCATGCCTGCGCTCGGCATCACCGATCTCGCCAACCTGTTCGGGATGCTCAAGTTCTACCGCGCCGCGCGGAGCGCGGGCATCAAGCCGGTCATCGGCTGCGAAGTCTGCGTGGCGCAGGACGGGCAAGGCACGCGTGCAGGCGAATCGAGGATCGCGCTCATCGCCCGCAACCGCGCCGGCTACACCCGGCTGTGCGAGCTGCTCACCGACGCCTACCTGTCCGGCCGGGCGCGCGATCGGGTGAGCGTCGCGCGCGCCGCCCTTTCCGGCGGCGACAACGGCGGCCTCATCGCGCTGTCCGGAGCGGGCTCCGGGGACATCGGCCAGGCGCTCGCCGAAGGCAAGCCGCGTGCGGCCGAGACCCGGGCGAAGCGCTGGGCCGCGGACTTTTCCGGTGCGTTCTACATCGAGCTCCAGCGTTTCGGCGCGCCCGGCGAAGAGGCGCTCGTCGCGCGCAGCGTCGCGCTCGCCGGCAAGCTCGGGCTGCCGGTGGTGGCGACCCACCCGATCCAGTTCCTCGACCGGGACGACTTCAAGGCGCACGAGGCGCGCGTTTGCATCGCCGAAGGCTACCTGCTCGCCGACTCGCGCCGGCCGAAGGCATTCACCCCCGAGCAGTGGTTCAAGTCGGGCGAGGACATGGCGGCGGCCTTCGCCGACCTGCCCGAAGCGCTCGCCAACTCGGTCGAGATCGCGCGGCGCTGCAATCTTTCCCTGGAGCTGGGCAGGAGCCGGTTGCCGCCCTATCCGGTCCCGGAGGGCGTCACCATCGACGAGCACCTCGCCGCACAGGCGCGCGAGGGGCTCGAGGCACGTTTGGAGCGGCTCTTCCCGGAGCCCGAAGAGCGGCAGGCGCGCCGCGCCGAATATGACGCGCGGCTCGCATTCGAGATCCGCACCATCGCGCAGATGGGCTTCTCGGGCTATTTCCTGATCGTCGCCGACTTCATCCACTGGTCGAAAGCGAACGGCGTGCCGGTCGGGCCGGGGCGCGGCAGCGGCGCCGGATCGCTGGTCGCCTATTCGCTCGGCATCACCGACCTCGATCCGCTGGCCTACGGACTGCTGTTCGAGCGCTTCCTCAACCCGGCGCGGGTCTCGATGCCGGATTTCGACATCGATTTCTGCCAGGACGGCCGCGACCGGGTCATCGAGTACGTGAAGCGGCGTTACGGGGCGCACGCGGTCTCGCAGATCGCGACCTTCGGCACCATGGCGGCGAAGGCGGTGATCCGCGACGTGGGGCGCGTGCTCGACCTGCCATTCAACGTCGTCGACCAGTTCGCGAAGCTGATCCCGAACGACCTGCACATGACGCTCGCCAAGGCGCGGACAGCCGAGCCGCTGATCGCCGAGCGCCTGGAAAAGGAAGAGGAGCTGCGCGAACTGTGGGCGCTGGCCGAGCGGCTCGAGGGGCTGACCCGCAATGTCGGCATGCATGCCGGCGGGGTGCTGATCGCGCCGGGACGGCTCACGGAATTCTGCCCGCTGTATTCGGCGGCCGGGCCCGAGTCGGCAGTCTCGCAATTCGACAAAGACGACGTCGAGGCGATCGGGCTGGTCAAGTTCGACTTCCTCGGCCTGCGCACCCTGACCATCCTTGCCGAAGCGGTCGAGCTCGTGCGGCGCGTCGAAGGGGTCGAGATCGACATCGAGCGAGTGCCGCTCGACGACGCCGAGGTCTACGAGAAGATCTTCCGCGCCGCGAACACCACCGCCGTGTTCCAGTTCGAGTCGCGCGGCATGAAGGACATGCTGGTGCAGGCGAAGCCCGCCTGCATCGAGGACCTGATCGCGCTGAACGCCCTGTACCGGCCGGGGCCGATGGAGCTGATCCCCTCGTATCTCGCGCGCAGACAGGGGCGCGAGCGCATCGCCTTTCTGCATCCGAGCCTCGAGAAGGTGCTCGCCGGCACCTGCGGAATCATGATCTACCAGGAACAGGTGATGCAGAGCGCGCAGGTGCTCGCCGGCTATTCGCTCGGAGGCGCCGACGAACTGCGCCGTGCGATCGGCAAGAAGAAGGTCGAGGAGATGGCGCGCCAGCGCGCGGTCTTCGTCGCGGGCGCGCAGGCGAGGGGCGTCGGCGCCGCGCTGGCGAACGAGATCTTCGACTACATGGAGAAGTTCGCGGGCTACGGTTTCAACAAGTCGCACGCGGCCGCCTACTCGCTGGTCGCCTACCGGACCGCGTGGCTGAAATGCCATCATCCTGCCGCCTTCATGGCCGCGACCCTGTCGTCCGAAATGGCCGACACCGACGAGGTGCGCTTCTTCCACAAGGACGCGCTGGACAACGGCCTCGCATTCCTGCCGCCCGACATCAACGAGAGCGGCTACCGGTTCGAGCCCACCGATGCACGCACGATTCGCTACGGCTTGGGCGCGATCAAGGGTACCGGGCTGGCCGCGATCGAGGCGATCGCCGGCGAGCGCAGCCGCGGCGGACCGTTCGCGGACCTGTTCGATCTGTGCCGCCGGGTCGACAAGCGACTGGTGAACCGCCGCGTGATCGAGGCACTGGTGCGCGCCGGCTGCTTCGATGCGATCGATCGGAACCGCGCCGGGCTGCTCGCCTGCGTCGGACTGGCCATGGAGGCCGCGGAGCAGGCGAGCCGCAACAGCCGTCAGAACGGCCTCTTCGACTCCGGCGAGGCGGAAATCCCCCGCCCGCCGGGCGTCCGCGTGCCGGAATGGTCCGAGCGCGAACGACTCATCAACGAGAAACAGGCGCTCGGCTTCTTCCTCAGCGGCCACCCCTACAACGAATACCGGCAGGAACTTTCCGCCTTCGTGCGCGCCCCGCTCGCGCAGCTCAAGCCCTCGCGCGAGCCGGTCGTGCTCTCCGGCATCGTGCTCGCCGCGCGCTCCCAGATGAGCCGGCGCGGCAAGATGCTCGTGCTCGTCCTCGACGACGGTACGGCGCAGCAGGAGGTCACCGTCTACAGCGAGCTGCTCGAGGTGCAGCGCGCCAAGATCGTGACCGACGCCGTGCTGGTGGTCGAAGGCAAGGTGCAGGGCGACGATTTCACCGGTGGCATGAAGGTCAATGCCGTCGGCCTGATGACGGCTGCGGAAGCGCGCGGGCGCTACGCCAGGGCGCTGTGCCTGGCGCTGAACGGGAACGCGAGCCGTGCCGGTCCGGCGGCGGCGGAGAAGCTGCGCACCCTGCTCGCCCCCTACCGGGACGGGCCCTGCCCGGTGCGGCTGCGCTATCGCAACGAGCGCGCCGAATGCGAGCTTCCCCTGGGCGAGGGCTGGCGGGTGCGCCTCGAGGACGGCCTGCTCGCCGGGCTCAGGCAGTGGCTCAGCGCGGAGAACGTCGAGCTGCTCTACGAGTGAGACTCAGCCCCGTCCGGATCGGTGCTCACACGCTCGGACGCAGTTCGAAGCCCGTGAATTCTCCGCTCGCGTCCGTGATCTCGATGCCGGTGACGCGGGCACCCGGCGGGCCGCATCGCGCCCAGTCGAGGATGCGGGCGAGCGAGGGATCGTCGCCGGCCAGCAGCGCCTCGACGCTCCCGTCGCGGCGGTTGCGCACCCAGCCCGCGACGCCGTTGCGCTCGGCTTCCCAGGCGAGCGAGGCGCGGAAACCGACGCCCTGCACGCGCCCGCGGACGATCAGATGCTTCGCGGTCACGGCTTCGGCCCCTGCGCTTCGCCCTGCCGCCGGCGCATCCGCAGCCCCGCCATGAGCATCGCCGCCAGCCCGGCGAGGATGCTGACGATCGCATCGGTTGCGCTCGACGGGAAGTCGCGCAGCACAGGCGTCCGCCCGAGTGCGAACCAAGCGGCGCCGAGGGACACCGCCATCACGCCGAGCGCCGCGGCGAGAACCGCCGCCAGCAGGCGCGCGAAGCCGCGCCGGTCCTGCACCCAACGAGGCACGGCGGTCTATTTCACCCGCATGCCGGGCCGCGCGCCGGCATCCGGCGAGAGCAGGAACAGTCCCGGGCCTTCGCCCGAGGCGGCGAGCACCATGCCTTCGGAGAGTCCGAACTTCATCTTGCGCGGCGC
>Ga0100380_10001419_pt1 | contig 26184 bp, 19 predicted proteins | sample CryGeymeta201504_FD_80417 | JGI IMG/M metagenome (GOLD analysis project Ga0100380, IMG submission 80417) | Groundwater microbial communities from Crystal Geyser aquifers in Utah, USA - Crystal Geyser metaG 2015-04 | ecosystem: Environmental > Aquatic > Deep subsurface > Groundwater | place... | reverse complement strand
CGCAACAGTAATTTCTTCGAATAGAAATATTGTAATTCCTGCTCAAAATTATTCTGTTCCGGGTGATTTTTCAGCAGCTACTTTTTGGATGGTTGCAGGAAGTATTGTTAAAGGTTCTTTTATTGAAATTCCTAACGTTGGGATGAATGTATCACGAACAGCAGCATTACATATTTTGAAAAGAATGGGTGCCGATATTCAAGTTACACATGAACGTGAAGTTGGTGGAGGAGAACCTGTGGCCGATTTAGTTGTTCGTTATGCTCCGCTTAAAGCAACGGTAATCGAAGAAACAGAAGTTCCGAATTGTATTGACGAATTGCCGATTTTATCAGTAGCAATGAGCTTCGCTGATGGAATTTCTTCTTTTTCAGGTGCAGAAGAATTGCGTTTTAAAGAATGTGATCGAATTATGGCGGTTTCTAAATTGTTGGAAAATGCAGGAGTTCTATTTATTGAACAAAAAGATGGATTAACGATTCATGGCGATCCAGAACATGTAGCGAAATCAGCGACTTACGAAACTTGGCATGATCATAGAATTGCGATGTCAGCTGCTATTATGTCTTTAAAATCAGATTCAGAATCGGAAATTTTAAATGCTGATGCGGCAAGTATCAGTTATCCAAATTTTTATTTGGATTTAGAAGGATTGCGTAAGTAATGATTCAATAGTTGATATTCTTTGAATCATTCGGTTTAAATCACCACGTATTTTCAAAAAAATAGATTTCCCCACTAATAACGGGAAATAAATCTTCATTTTATTAAGTAAAATCGCAAAGAAAGTATTGTATTATCAGTTATTTACTAAGATTTAAAGAAATATCATTTGAATTTGATTTGTTCATTAAACACAAATCTTTGTGTTAGAATACAGTGTCATTACGAGAATCTTAACGCCAGAATTGTCCTCCGGATAATCGGTTTTCAGAAGTAATTGATGAAATTGCAGATTAAAAAATCAAGTGAATTTTAGTAATTAATACATTCTAAATTGTCTTATATTTTTAGAATGTATAAAAAAAGGAATTGTATTTAATTATCAGGGATTTTAAGGTTATGAAATTTAATTGTTTTCTATTGCTCTCTTTACTATTTACTCAATTTGCACAAGCACAATCTGCTGAATATTCAATTCAGTTGAATTCTGGACTATTTTCTTATATGGGAAGTGGAGCTGAGGCGAAAACCTCAATAAATTATGTTGTTGAAAAGGAGACCGGTTATACAAATAATCCTTATGGTTCTCAATTAGCTCCTGGAATTGGAATTTCTCTTTCTGCCAATCGAATTACGGCTTCTAAATTTAGAATTGGAATTGAAGCGGGCTACGAATACATGCAAAGTAGAATTGAAATCGAAAATGTGTTTACTTCTAATTCCATTTCAGCAAATGGAAGTTCCTATTTTATACACCATTTTTTGCAAGCAACACCAAAAATAGGTTATCGTATTCCTATTAAAAACATGTTTTTAGATATAGATGCAGTGTTCGAATTCGCAATGATTCAAAAGCGTTATGACAAAGCAGATGTTGAGGGCGAAGACGGAAAAACATACTCAATAAAGAGAGATCGAGACGATGATATTATGGATCAAAGACCAGGACTTCGTATATCTGTTAATTACAAAATGTATAATTTCTATTTAGGTTATTCTCAAGGAATCAAAAATTTCCATGAGGGAATGCTTTGTGGAGGTAACAAAACAGTGTATTCAAGAATTATTCGTTTTGGATTGGGTTACCGCTTAAATAATTGAAAAGTCGATTTTCTTAGCTTTTATTCATTCAAATATTGCGAAATCGCTTTTTATTTTGCTGATAAAACATTTTTCAGTCTTAGCTAAACTATAGATTACAAATCCCCAGAAAGAACTTTATAAGTCGGGTCTTCAATAATATTCACATCAATAATTTCATCTGCATTTTTCAATAATTGGCGACAATCGGGAGATAAATGCTTTAAATGAACTTTCTTACCTACTCTTAAATAACGTTCAGTAATTTTATTTAAGGCTTCAATGGCCGACATGTCTACAACTCTACTCTCTGCAAAATCAATAATTACTTCATTAGGATCATTTTGTATATCAAATTTTTCGTTGAAAGCAGTAATAGAAGCGAAGAATAATGGACCATAAATTTCGTAATGTTTAATTCCATTTTCATCAACTGATTTACGCGCTCTAATTCGTTTTGCATTATCCCAAGCAAAAACTAAAGCAGAGATAATCACTCCAATTATTACAGCGAGAGCTAAATTGTGAAGGAAAACTGTAACAAGAGTAACTACAACCATCACAAAAATATCGGACATTGGGAATTTCGTGAAGGTTCTTAAACTTGCCCATTCAAAGGTTCCAACAGAAACCATAATCATAAGTCCAGTTAAAGCGCCCATCGGAACTTTTTCAATCAAACTAGAACCAAACATCACAAAAACGAGCAACATTACAGAAGCAACAATTCCAGATAATCGAGTTCGTGCACCGTTAGAAACATTGATCAAACTTTGTCCAATCATTGCACATCCGCCCATTCCTGAGAAGAATCCTGATAGAATATTTGCAGCACCTTGAGCAACAGCTTCTTTATTTCCTCGTCCACGAGTTTCGGTAATTTCGTCTACAATATTGAGTGTTAGTAAGCTTTCAATCAAACCGACTCCAGCAACAATAAATGAATAAGGCAAAATAAGAGCTAGCGTTTCAAAGCTGAAATCAATTCCTGGAATATGAAAAGGAGGAAATCCGCCTTGAATTGAAGCGATATCACCAACAGTTTTGGTTTCAATTCCGAAGAAGAAAACGATGGCAAAAACCACCAAAATGGCGGTTAAAGAAGCTGGAATGACTTTCGTCAATTTGGGCAAACCCCAAATAATGAGCATTGTTAAAGCAACTAAGCCGAGTAAACTGTACAAGGCTGTTCCGGTTAACCAATTTCCGCTAAGATCTTTAAATTGATCGAGTTGCGACATGAAAATAATAATCGCTAATCCATTTACAAATCCGAAAATCACAGGATGAGGAACTAGTCTAATCAATTGTCCCAAGCGTAAAAGTCCAGCACCAAGTTGAATAAGTCCAGCAAGAACAACAGTAGCAAAAATGTATTCAACACCGTGTGATTTAGCCAAAACAACTAAAACAACAGCAATTGCTCCTGTTGCACCACTAATCATTCCTGGACGTCCGCCCAAAACGGAAGTGACAAATCCTACAACGATAGCAGCATATAAACCAGTTAAAGGAGATAAGCCTGCGATTAAAGCAAAAGCTACGGCTTCAGGAACAAGAGCTAGAGCAACAGTTAAACCTGATAAAATTTCAGTTTTATAGTCAACTTTATCGGAAAGTTCGAAGAAATGTAAAACGTTCTTCATGTAATAAAAATAATAGGTTAGATAATAATGGAATGAATATTCCTGACACACAAATCAATAAACAGGGGCTTTACCTCAAATAAAAGGAGCTGCAAATACGGTTGATGGATTGTAGAGAATTGATATTCGTTGAGCGGACAAAAATAAGGGTTTGAGCAATAAGAACGAAAAAAATGTTGGTTTATTCACGCAATCGATATTCGTAATTCATCAAAAGAATGTGATTTGCTTTAGAAATAAGATTACTTCCTTAGCTTTAATTTGATATAAATTTAATTAAGCGAGAAAGTTGAAATCATTCAAGAATCCATACTTTAAGATTGGAATTAGCAAAGTGAATAATTCGATGCTTCTTCAAATACTTTCTATTTTATGAGTTTGGGATATATAATCTTTTGAAAACCTAATAAAGCATGTAGATCATATCATATATTTTATGAGTCAAATCGTATTCTAAACGCAGTAAATTTGTTTAATGAAAATAAATTCTAAAATTATAAAACTAATAAAAACATGAATTTATCCAATAATAAAATTCTTATTACAGGTGGTGCTTCAGGAATTGGATTAGGCTTAACTGAACGATTTCTTCAAGAGAATAACACGGTTATCATTTGTGGAAGACGAGAATCCGTTTTAAATGAAGTAAAAGCAAAATATCCGTCAGTGATTACAAAAGTCTGTGATCTTACGAATAAAGAAGATCGTATAAATTTATTCAATTGGATTTCAACTGAGCATAATGATCTAAATGTGTTAATCAATAATGCTGGAATTCAACAATGGATGAAGGTAACAGATGCAGATTTTTACGAAAGAGCTGAAATTGAAGTTGAAACGAATGTGATGGCTCCCATTCATTTGTCCCATTTATTTTTGAATCTTCCTTCATTAAACACGATTATTAATGTGACTTCTGCATTAGCTTTTATTCAATTAGCAAAAGTTCCTGTCTACTGTGGCACAAAAGCATTATTACACTCTTTTTCTGAGTCATTAAGATATTTACTAATTGATAGAAATATTGAAGTGATTGAGATGATTCCTCCAGCAATAAACACAGATTTGGGTGGAATCGGTTTGCATGATCACGCTCCACCAGTAAGTGCTTTTATTGAATCCATTTTTGAGCAACTAAAAGAACAAAAATCTAAACTTACATTTGGATTTAGTGAAGTAATGGCAAATGCTAACCCAGAGGCATTAAAGGCTGCATTTAAGCAAATGAACCTGTAAATAAAAATTTATTTCAATTTATTTAGTGTGATTAAATTAAGTCGCGCTAGTTTTCTAGTTTTGAAAATTGAATCAGACTTAAAATAATTCATTTTCCAAAAAATATTGTGAACGGCTGTCAAAATCGGTGTTTGTTGAGAATATAAGTATGTTAAAGAATGAATAAAATGTCGAAAGAATTCAGTTTATTACAAAAAAAACCGAAAAATAACCTGTGTTAAATTCATTATCATCGAATAAATAAAAGCAAGATATAGCTTTATGGTGCTTCAAAACATTTAGAAATGAGTGATAACAAATATTGTTTCATCTTGAAATCCCCCCAAGCCCCCCTTTTGAGATCTTGCGTCTTTATTTGCATTTGAATTATGGGTAAAAGGGGGAGTTTCTTTCTTATTTCAAACTCATTATCAATCAATTCCCATAAAACAGCTTGGGCGAATTAACTTGTATTCTAGTTTTTTAGTTAATTTCGTATTGTCAATTATCTTCCCAGTATTATCGTCATCATCGGGTAAAAATTCGGGAGCTTCTAGTTTTAGCTGCTCACAGGCTTTTGTGTAATACTGCTTTCTTGTAGGATGGTCACTTGCACAAACGTGAATAATTTCACCTTCAATTTGATTCTTTAAAACATGAATTGTAGAACCTAAAGCATCATCAATATGCGTTAAATTGACTCGCATCGATCCATTTCTTAAGCCTTTTCGTCCCGTTAGATATTTTGCGGGATGTCTTCCATCACCATAAAGTCCGGCAAATCTCAAAACAGTTGTAGTCGGTAACATGTTTAGAATCCACTTTTCGAGCTGAGCTAATAAAGCGCCATTTCCTTGTTTTACAATACTTGGAGAATCTTCATCTACTTCGCCAGAATAATCATCTAAAACGGATGTAGAGCTGATAAATAGAATTTTAATTCTAGGATTTTTTAAAAATAAATATTGAATTAAACGACGAACTTCGAAACTGAAATTGAAATCTTCATCAGAATTTGAACCAGGTGGAATATTAAATATCAGATAATCTGACTTTACTGCATCTGCTGGAATAACTTCCAAATTATTCGTAAGTCGAAAAAGAAAACCATTGATTTTATTCTTTTTAAGAAGAGGGACTTTGTCTTCAGAAGTGGTACTTCCGTGAACTGTGTACCCTTTTTCCGTTAAGTATTCGGCAAGGGGCCAACCGTACCAACCGCAACCAATTAAAAGAATTTGTTTCATAGAGATTAAATCAAATGGTTTGTGAAAAAATGAAATACAAACGTGTATTTGCAAAAATCAAATCAAAATAGGATGATTTATTTCATAAGGCAATAAAAATGAGATTTTTGAAAAATTAAATTGCCAATTTCTGTATATTTCGGCCGAAAAAAGCGGTTCCAGAGTTAAAATTTTTCATTTTCTGGAACTGAAATCAAGACATCGTTTTAATCAATTTTATCATGAAAATCAGTGTTTGCATTAAGCAGGTTCCTGATGTTTCTGCCCCGATCCATATAAAAGACGGACAGGTTCATCAAGACGCCGACCGTTTAGTTCTCGATGCTTATTCTGCCTCAGCTGTTGAAGAATCTTTAGTTATTACCGGAAATCTCGGTGGTGAAGTTGAAGTAGTATCTGTTGGGCCAGAAAAAGTTAAAGAAACCATTCGTAAAGCCTTAGCAATGGGCGCGGGAACTGCAGTACACATCTCAACAGACGAAGGAGTTTCTTTCGACTCTCTTAGTTACGCAAAAATTTTAGCAGCATTTTATAAAACAGCTTCTTATGATGTTATCACAGTTGGCAAACAATCTCAAGATACTGATGCTGGACTAACAGGTGGAATGTTAGCCGAGCTTTTGGGATTACCTTATGCAACAAATGCGGTCGGCCTTGAAGCTGATGCAGATGGAAATAAAGTAATCGTGAAACGTCAAGGTGATTCAGGGCAAGAAATGATTGAATTGCCTGTCCCTTGTTTAGTTACTTGTTCAAATGACATGAACGATCCAAGAATTCCATCCCTGAAAGGAATTATGTCATCCAAAAAGAAACCGGTTGATACCAAAACTTTAGAAGATTTAGGTCTTAATGCAGCTGATTTAAGTGCATCAATGATGACTGAAATTCTTGGTTATGAATCACTTCCAACTCGTGAGGCTGGGAAAAAATTTGAGGGCGACGCTCCAGATTTAGTTTCAACCTTGATGAATGCATTACAAAATGAAGCAAAGGTGATTTGAGGAATAATATGAGTACAATTTTAGTCTATTTACCAACCGCTGACGGAAATATTAAACGTTCGGCATTAGAAGTGTTAACACAAGCAAGAAACGAAGCTCAAAAAAATAATTTAGCTGTTCATGCCCTAATCGTTGATGCAAATCCAGAAAATTTCACAGAAAAAGCTGCTGAATATGGCGCACAAGTTGTTCATACGGTTAAAAATCCGATGTTCAATCAACATTTGAATGCTCCTTTAATTCAGGCTTTAGAAGCGGCTATAAAATCTTGTGGTGCCAATTATTTTGTAACTCCATCAATGGAAGCTACAAAAGATATTATGGGCGCTTTGGCAGCTCGTTTAAATGCAGGAGTTTTACCTGATGTTGCTTCGTTTGAAATTGAAGAGAATAGTGTAGTTGCATTGCGTCCTGTAATGGCTGCAAAAGTTCTTCAAAAAGTAAAAGCTACAGGATCTTTGATTCTAGTAAGCGTTCGTTCTGGATCTTATGATGCCGTTACAGCTCCCGTTTCTGCTTCTGAGAACGCATTAAGCTTCGAACCTGATACCAATTCCATTAAAGCGTATTTGCGCGAAATTATTAAAGCAAGCGCCGGTGGTGTTGATTTATCTGAAGCAAATGTTGTTGTTGCAGGTGGTCGTGGCATTAAAGATGCCGAAGGTCGTAAAATGCTTGAAGATTTAGCTGAATTAATGAATGGCGCCGTTGGTGCTTCTCGTGCCGTTACTGAAAGTGGATTATTCCCTGCAACCGCTCAAATTGGACAAACAGGAAAAGTCGTTTCTCCAGAATTGTATTTTGCAGTTGGAATTTCAGGTGCGATTCAACACGTTGCTGGAATGTCTAATTCAAAAGTAATTGTGGCGATTAATAAAGATGCAGATGCCGCAATTTTCCAATACGCAACCTATGGAATAGTTGGCGACTTGTATAAAATTATGCCTTTACTCATCGAAGAAGTAAAGAAATTGAAATAATTCAGATTTAGTTTTCAACTCGGAATAAGTTCGGTGAAAACTAGATTTAATTTTGAGCCAACTCCGAAAAGTATTTTTCTGCAAAATATTAGGCGAATTTACACTATTTGAATGGGTAAAATCCGACAAAATAGACTTTCTTGAGTAGGCTCAATATTAGAAATTGAAAACTCATGAAAGCTAATTCTTGAACTTGAAATGGTCACATAAGAGTTCAAATTTCAAGAAAAAATAAACCAACAGGTTCGAAATCATAAACATCTCGAACCTGTTTTTCTATCAGGCTAAAGACAAATTATTAAAGGACATGGAAGAAGATAAATTCGATTGTATCATTGTTGGAGGTGGAATTGCTGGTTTAAGTGCCGCTTTAACGCTTGCAAAAGCTAATAAAAAATTCTTGCTAATCGAACGTGGTGAATTCAGTGGAGCCAAAAATGTCTCAGGAGGTGTTCTTTGGGGAACTGATTTAAATAGACTCGTACCCAATTATTGGGAAGATGAAAATGCAGGATTTGAGCGCTTTATAAAACATCGCAAACTCACATTCGCAGATCATGAATCCGGTTTTTCTCTCGATTTTAAATCAGCGCATTATGAAACTCCTCCATATGCAGGTTTAGTCGTTCTTCGTTCCAAATTTGATAATTGGTTAGCCGGGAAAGTTGAAGAAGCTATTGCTGAAAGTGATTTTGCAGAAGACAGTTTAGTTGCAACCAATATTCTTGTAGAAGAAATCGTAAAAGAAAATGGAAAAGTAATCGGAATTCGCGCCGGTGAAGATGTTTTCCATGCAGATTCCGTAATTCTTGCAGAAGGCGTAAATAATTTATTAACTAGACAAATCGGTTTACAAGACGATTATGTTCCCGCTGATTATTTAGCAACAGGAATTAAAGAAGTCATTCGATTTGATCAAAAAGTGCTTGAAGATCGTTTTCAGTTAGATGGATTAAGTGGAATGTCGAATGAATTTGTTGGCGCTTCAATAACCTCAGGAATTGAAGGTGGCGGATTTTTATACACCAACAAAGAGAGTATTTCCATCGGTTTGGTCTTGGGCATCAAAGACATGCGCGAAAAGCTTAAAAAATCAGGAAAAAGCATTTATGATGTTTTGAATGATTTTAAAGCGCATCCAATTATCAAAGATATGATTAAAGGCGGCGAAGTGGTAGAATACTCAGCTCACGTTGTTTCCATGGGAGATAAGCGTGTTATGCCAAAAGAATTATATGCTGATGGCGTTTTGATTGCAGGTGAAGCGGCCAATTTATTGATGAACTCCGGAAAAGCCATTCAAGGAATGGATTACGCGATGCATTCTGGAATTTTAGCGGCTGAAACAGTAATTGAAGCGAAAGAAAAAGGTGATTTTTCTGCATCAAGTATGAAAAACTATCGCACAAAACTAGAAAATAGTTATGTGATGAAAGACATGAACAATCTTCAAGGAGCAGTTCATTTATTGCACGATAAAACCTTGATGAATGATGTGCCAAATTTAGTGTGTGATTTTGCGAAGGACTTTTTCACGATTAAAAATGAGCCGATGCAACCAACACGTAAGATTTTCGGAAAAGCTGTAGCTAAACATAGTTCTTGGTTAGATTTGATCAAAATTGGTATCAAAGGGGCGAAAGCGCTTTAATTGAGAGATTCAAGAACCACAAAAAGTTTTAAAAAGGAAAAATTGATATGAAACAATTAACTATTTCAGAGCGCTTGGGTTTAGTACGATACAGAAATCAAAGTAAAACAAAAGCTAAAGCGCATATTGAAGTGGAAACCGATATTTGCAACACAACGTGTCAGCATAAATGTACGACTTTGGTTTGCCCCGCAAATTGTTACACTTTAGATGAAATGCAACAGGTACATTTTCAGTTTGAAGATTGCATTGAATGCGGAACGTGCATGTATGCATGCGATCAGGGAGCGGTAAAGTGGAATTATCCTGATCCTGAGATTGGCCGTGGAATAGACTGGAACTTCGGATAAAAAAAAGCCCCGTTTTTTTATTTAAAACTACTTTGGACTAAGAGTCTTAAAGCGTACCAAAATTAAAAAAACGGGGCAAAAAACTATACAGTTTCTTTTTTACAGAAAGCGTTAAATACCATTTTCAAGTCTTCAGAAACTTGAACAGCATTACGTCCTTCAACTCGTTGACGAGGAATCATTGCTTTAATTTCTCCATCAACAAAAAAAGCGAAAGATGGGGAAGATGGTGGGAATTGAGCAAAAAATTCACGTGCATGAGCAGTAGCTTCTTTTTCTTGACCAGCAAAAACAGTAAACATTCTATCTGGTTTAGCATCGCCTTCAAGAGCAATTTTTACAGCAGGGCGGGCATTTCCAGCAGCACAGCCACAGACCGAGTTAATTACTAAAAGAGTTGTGCCAGATTTTGCTTCTTCCATAGCAGCATCAACATCTCCAGGAGTCAAAAGTTCTTTTACACCAAGTTCTGTGAGCTCTTCGCGCATCCAGTTTACACTTGGTCCGATTCCAAATCCGAATTGCATATTCGTTTGATTTAAAAGTTATAGGTTGAATTAAGTAGAGGTAAGACAGTAATTTATGGGATTCCTATTTAAATGAACAGGAATCCCAAGTAAATTATTTTGCAGCAGCAAAATTTGCAGCAACTTGATCCCAATTAACAACATTCCAGAAAGCTGCAATGTAATCAGGACGACGGTTTTGAAAGTTTAGGTAATAAGCATGTTCCCAAACATCAAGACCTAAAATAGGTGTAGCGCCATCCATAATTGGTGAATCTTGATTAGCAGTAGAAGTAACTTCTAATTTGCCGTTTTTTACAACTAACCATGCCCAGCCTGAACCGAAACGTTTTCCAGCTGCTTCTGCAAATTTGGTTTTAAACGCATCAAAAGAACCAAAAGTAGTTCCGATTGCATTTGCTAAGTCTCCACTTGGAGCGCCACTAGCATTTGGTGCTAAAATAGTCCAGAATAAAGAGTGATTAGCATGACCACCAGCGTTGTTAATCAATAATTGTTTTTTGTCGGCAGGAACTGATCCAATGTTTGCTAATAATTCTTCAACAGACATGCTTTCAAATTCAGTTCCAGCTAAAGCACCATTTGCATTATTAATATAAGCTTGATGATGTTTTGTGTGATGGATTTCCATGGTGCGAGCATCAAAATGTGGTGCTAATGCATCGTAAGCATAAGGTAATGCGGGTAAAGTGTAAGCCATTTTCGTATTAAATTTAGAGGTTAACCAAAGCTGGGAATCTTCCCAATTTACTGTGATTTGTTTACATGAAAACAGAATCAGAAGTGTAAATAACTAATCTCAAAACAGATACTTTGGTAAGTTTTCAATTTACTAAATATAAGAGTTCTCAAGGGTTATTAAAATTATGAATCGAGTTTTGACCTTTATGAATCATATAAAGGGAATCTATAATGCCGATTTAAAAGAGAAATTTTGAAAAAATGAATGTGTAAATTAAATTGATTACAATTTGCTACAGCTAAACTCTTATCTTAGCATAAACCATGAAACTTTTTGCCTCAGTAGCGACAGAAATATGTCTAAAGATTTTGATTTAATTATTTTAGGAAGCGGCCCAGCCGGATACTCAAGTTCAATGCAAGCCGCAAAGGCTGGTAAAAATGTATTGGTAGTTGAAGCCAATATGGAAGGATTTGGCGGATCTTGGATAAATACTGGAACTGTTCCAAGTAAAGCCTTGCGTGAAGCTGCTTTTACCATTTATAAATACCATAATTTAATTTATGGCCATAAAGTTGATTCTCAGAAGCCGTATGAGAAGTATTCAATGTCAGATTTACTTCGTTTTAAAGATGATGTAATGAAGAAAGAAACTTCATCTGCAAAAAACTACTACATTAAAAACGAAATTAAAACAGTTCGTGGATTCGGTAGATTTATTGATGCTAATACCATTGAAATTAAAGATTCCCTTGGATTAACTCACACGTACACCACGGAAAAAGTATTAATTTCGACTGGAGCTAAACCTTTACCTCCACGTAATTTTGAAATTGATAAACACGTAATTCACGATTCATCATCAATTCTAAAATTAGATCACTTCCCAAGAAGATTGGTCATTGTTGGTTCTGGTGTTCATGCTATGGAATTTGCTTCAATTTTCGCAGCTATGGGAACAATCGTAACTATGTTAAATGAACATAAAACGTATTTAAACTTTGTAGATGCTGAAATCAAAGAAGAATTAGAGAAATCATTCACTGATTTAGGCATTTTGATTCAGAATGGCGCTCATGTTATGGGGGTTAAGTCTAATAAACTTCGTAATAAAACGGAAGTTCGCTACACCGTCGATGACTCTAATCAATCACTTCATGTTATTGAAACAGATCAGGTTTTATATTTGGGAAGTAGAATTCCAAACACAGACGAACTTAATTTAGAAGCTGTTGGTGTAGAAATTGATGGAAAAGGATTTGTAAAAGTCGATTCAGATTATAAGTCGACTAATGATTCTATTTATGCCGCTGGCGATGTTGTTGGTTATCCAAGCATGGCCTCTGCAAGTTTTACTCAAGGTCGTCTTGCAACCTGTCACATGTTTGATATTTCAGCTGGCGAAGTGTCTAGCTTATTTCCTTATGGAATTTACACCTTGCCAGAAATTGCAAGTATTGGTTTAACAGAATCAGAAGCTAAAGAACAAGGAATTAATGTTACTGTTGGTAGAGCTTCTTACGATGTTTTAACTAGAGCTCAAATTAGTTCTACAAGTAATGGTCTGTTAAAATTGGTTTTTGAAACTGATACCTACAAGCTACTCGGTGTACACATTATTGGTGAAGCAGCATCCGAAATTATTCATATTGGGCAGGCAGTTATCGTTCGCGGTGATACCATTCATTATTTCATTAGAAATATTATGAATTACCCAACATTTGCTCAAGCTTATCAAATTGCAGCTTTTAATGGCGTGAATAAAGTGCTAAAAGTTGGGTTGAAAAATCAAACTAAATAGTAAAGTTTTCTAGATTTTAATCTGAAAAGCCTGGCAATTGTCGGGCTTTTTTTATTTCTATTTCCAAATTGTTTGAGCTCGAGCAACTTCTTTTTCATCAGCTTCTCTACGTAATTCATGAATAATTAAGCCATTATCTGATTGTTCACAATGGGAATGAATTCGATCGCCGTAAAAACATTCAGCTCTAAATTGAATATCAATGGATTCTAAGGTTTTTTGTTCACGAATTTCTGAAGGTACCGCCTCTAAAATCCATTCCATAAAGTGAACATTATTAACATGATTATTGAGGTCTAAATCCCCATATCTCACATTAAACTTAGCAGTATGTTCTCTATTCTGTATATGATTAATTTTGTCATCGCGTTCGATAATTAACGAACGATCAGGATGTTCTTTCGCATAATTTGTCAAAAAGGGCTCCACATTTACAGGGCGACGTGTTGTTAAATCAATTAACATCCAAACACTAGTAGCTTTACCGACACATTCTTTTTTAGGACTCCAAATGCGAAAGTCTCTGGTTGCAATCATTCTATCATAACCGCTCGGCCATGTTTCAACTTCGATAGTTTGTCGCCAAAGTGGGAGTTTTGTCATTTCGATTTTCAGACGCGAAAGCACCCAAGTTACATTGTTTTTTAACAAATGTTCGATAGAGAAACCCAATTGCTGAGCACTATTTCCGGCTGTTTCCTGAAGGAAATTCCCTAATGCTGGAATACTTAATTTGCCGTCAGCGTGAACTTCATTGGAACGAATTTTAAAACTTTCAAATAGAGTAGGAACAATGTTCATAAATACAAAACCTCAATTTTAATCTGAATTTGAGCAAAAAAGATACTTGATTTAGCGTAAAGAGCCTTTGAATAATTGTAAAATCTGATTTTAAGTAAATTCAAAGGAATTATGAAATCTATTTATGTTGTTCAAAAAGAGCGAATCTAAAAATCAAAGCACATTATTTTCTAATCTTTTTCCAAGGAGATGTTAAATTTTTTTTCTCCTAAATTTTGTTTAAGCACATCTAAAAATGCCAATTTTTTAAGTTCAATAATTTTAAATCGAATTTAATCGCCTTTAATTTTGCTAGAATACATTTTAAAGTAGCTTAAACTCATAAATTAAAGAATTGGGAAATAAATTTTAAAATTCCCATCACCAAAATAAGAAACACCTTGTTGATTTGACTGAAAAGCAGCAAAGGCAAGTGCTAAAGCATCTAAAACATCATCTTTTGCAAATAAGGATCGTTTATGAGATTTGATAAATGAGTCGATAACATCAAAACAAGCTAATTGAGAATCTAGGAATTCGAGTCGTTGTATCAGACCGATTTCAGTTTTCTTAGACTTAAAATGATTTGGATGCCAAGAATGAAACATATATTCAGGATGAGATTCTTTGAAAAGGGGTTTGAATTCAGAATTCTGTATAAGAAACTCATCTGCCTGTTTAATTTTTGGGCAGATATTCCAACTTTGAATAGAAATTTTCTTTCCAGTTTGCTCAAAATTTAAGTTTGAAGCTTCTTGATATGATGTTGCATAAACAGCACTTCGAATGGGTGTTGTAAAAACACTCGCACCTTTTTTACCCAAAGCTTTCCGTAATTGTTTATCGCAAATACGTTCTTCTTTTTCGGATAGTCCAATTGGTATATCAATCCAAATAGAATTTAATTTTGATAAATCGATGTGTTCTTTTAGCGAAAAAAGTGATGATAATAGCTGAAATCTAAGTTCAAATCCTACCGAATTTCTTTCTAAGATGGCTAAAATCCACCCCGATTTGCAACCATCAATTCCATAAAAAAAGGTATGTTGATTTGATAAATTTAAATTCATTGTGGAATTAGCATCGAAATATCAGTGGAAGAATGCATTTTTTAAAGTCTCAAAAAGAAAATACTAATTTCGAATGTAGCTTAATTAGAGCATTTTAAAACAGCAATTTAGTGCCTTTTCTTTCGAAAAATACTACAAATGGGTTATTTAGAATTATATCTTCAATGTATAAATTAGTTGCAGAAAAGAATTTTCAGTTTTAATGGAGATTAAACAACGACAAGATAACACGAGTAATAAAATTAGTTTTTAGGGGATATTGCCACATGTTGAAAGACAAGTGGCATTTTTTTTAAACTACTATAAACTTTAAAAAATAGAATGAATTTTGAAATTGATTCACGTATTTTTGGTTCGCCCTCTAAAACTAAAATCAAACTATGCAAAATTCGGACACAGAGGATTTATCAATTAACGAAAAACCAACTTTTAAAAAAAGACTCGGTCAATTAGGAATGGCTGGGGTTGTTTTTTTTACAGTTAAAGGTTTGTTATGGTTGATCATTCCTTTTTTAATTGCAAAAGGTTGCATTGCAGAATGATATTAAGCTTAATTGACAAGTTCTGTTTATTAACACATTTTTAGGGTTGTTTACTTTACTAATTTAAGTATAAGATTGAGTTTACTAAAGCTTAAATTCATTGAATCAAATTCTGAAACTCAAAAATTTAGAATTCTAGACTAATTTTAAGTTCTGTAAAAAAATAGTTTTAGAAATCGTTACATTTCTAAAAGTGAAATACTTGTAGTAGCGAATGAATTTAGGATGTTAAAATCAATAAGTTAATAAAGTATTTATTTTCTTTTGGTAATTAAGTAAAAGATGCCAGATATGTATAAAAAAATAGGATTTCTGTTTTGTCTATATTTTCTTTCTTCGAAAGCAATTTTTGCTCAAAATATAACCATTTCGGGGTATATAGAAGATTTGTCAAGTGGAGAAAAACTAATAGGGGCAAATATTTATGAACCAATTAGGCAAGTGGGAACGGTTACAAACTCGTTTGGTTTTTTCTCACTCAAAATTCCAAATTACACGCAAGAACTTGTCTTTTCTTATGTTGGATATGAAAAAAAAATTGTAAAACTTGCAGGTAAAGATTCGAGTTTAACCGTTAAATTAGCATCTTTGGCGGAATTGGATGAAATTGTCGTTTATGGTGAAGAAATTATTCCTATAGAGAATAGAACTTCAATGAGCCGAATTACTGTTCCAGTCTCACAGATTAAAAAAGCACCAGCTTTACTCGGGGAAGCCGATGTATTAAAAACAATTACCTTGCTACCTGGTGTTCAATCGGGAAGTGAAGGTTCCGCTGGAATGTATGTTCGAGGAGGAAGCCCAGATCAAAATTTGATTTTATTAGATGGCGTTCCCGTTTACAATGCAAGTCACTTATTTGGTTTTTTATCAGTTTTTAATTCAGATGCTATTAAAAATGTGACTTTGCATAAAGGGGGATTTCCTGCACGATTTGGTGGGAGACTTTCTTCCGTTTTGGAAATAGATTTAAAAGATGGAAACAAAAATGAGTTTCATGGAAGTGCAGCTTTAGGAATCGTTTCTGGTCGTTTGATGCTTGAAGGGCCAATTGGGAAAAATACTTCATACATGATTTCTGCACGAAGATCTATGATAGATTTAGTTGCAAAACCTCTGATTGAATCGAATAACACCGAGGATAACAAAGCTTTTGGTGGCTATTATTTTTATGATCTTACTGCAAAAGTAAATCACACTTTTTCATCAAAGAGCAGATTATTTCTTTCATTATATACTGGAAAAGACAGATTTTATAGCAATACATTTGATCGATACACGTATGATGCTCCAGGTAATATCAAAGAAATTAGCACCAACGAATCGAATTTTGATTTAAACTGGGGAAATGTTACATCAGCACTTCGGTGGAACTATGTAATTAATAATCAATTATTTAGTAATACTACTTTAACCTATACAGAATACGGTTTTAATATTTTCGCTGACTCTGAAGACAAAAATGTTTTAAAAGTACCGCAAGAACCAGATAGTTTAAGAAGAAATTATTTTAATCTAAATAATCGTTCAGGAGTTCGTGATATTGCCTTAAAAATTGACTTCGATTATTTACCAAATCCTAATCATACAATCCGATTTGGTACGTCTGCAACATTACATCGGTATTCACCAGAAGCTACACAAATTGTGGATCAATCAACTGAAATGAAAACCGATACCACTATTAATTTTGAATTAGCACCCACTTTATATGCTCAAGAAATTGACGCATATATTGAAGACGAAATAGAATTATCGGATTCTTTTTCATTGAATATTGGTTTGCGAGGTTCTGCATATCAAAGTAGGGGAGATTCTTATTTCGCAATTGAACCACGTGTATCATTTAGAGTGCTACTTCCTTATTCAATAGCACTTAAAGGTGGATATTCATACATGCGCCAATATGTTCATCTTTTAACAAATGTTAGTATTAGTTTACCGACTGATTTATGGATTCCATCGGGTGATGGTATAAAACCTGAAGAAGCTCATCAAGTGGGAATTGGCTTGGCAAAGTCAGTCGGAGATGGCATAGAGCTTAGTTTTGAATCCTATATGAAATGGATGAATAATCTAATTGAATATAAAGAAGGGGCTCAATTTCTTGGTTCTTCATCAACCTTAACGAGTCAGATTCAATCGGGAGGTTTCGGTAGATCGTATGGTTTTGAATTCCTAGCACAAAAAACTAGTGGAAATACGACAGGATGGATTGGTTACACATTATCTTGGGCTGATCGACAATTCGATGCATTTAATCAAGGCAAACGTTATCCATATAAATACGATCGCCGTCACGATTTTTCTGTAATTGTTTCCCATCATCTAAAAAAAGGAATTGATATTTCTGCTGTTTGGGTATTTAGCTCTGGTTTAAATCTCACTCTTCCACAAAAGAAATATGATAATCCGAATAATTATTTACCTGGAAATAATTATTACCAAAGTCCTTGGGTTTACACCTATGATGGGCGAAACAGTTTTCGAATGGATTCCTATCACAGATTGGATATTTCTATCGATTTCAAGAAAAAGAAAAAATATGGTACAAGAACCTGGTCAATGGGTTTTTATAATGCCTACAGTCGATTAAATCCGTTTTTCATTTATGTAGATCCCGGTTTTGAAGGCAGTACGGTAAAACAAGTTAGTATTTTCCCAATCATCCCATTTTTAAGTTATCAGTATGAATTTTAATAAAAAAATCCTTCAACTCTTACTGATGTTATTGCTCATATCTTGTGATATGGATTTTGTAAAAGACATTAAAGTCGATTTAGGTTCAGGTCCAGAAGAATTGGTATTGAATGCGATTATTGAGCCCAATAAACCCTTTTCAGTTCAACTTTCTTTAACTCAGTCGGTTTTAAATGATAAATATCCAACTTTTTTGAATGATGCAGTAATGCTTTTGCAATCAGACGGAAAAACTTTGGACACCTTAATACAGACTTTTGGTAAATATACTTCAGATTTATTTTTAGAACCGTATGTATCCTACACTTTAAAAACTACAGTTCCAGGATTTGAAACAGCTGAAGTTGATATAAATTTTCCTGAAAAAACATATATCTCTGATGTTAATTCTAATAAAATTACAATCCAGGAAGCAGATAATTATTCGTATCAAGCCTTGTCGATTTCTTTTAATTTGCATGACACGCCAGGAAATTCTTATTTCGTTATGATGATTAGAAATAAAACATACGATCAATTTGAATTTTGGAAAAGTAGGGATGCTGTTTTTGTACAATCTGGATCTGGGGAAATAAGTGGTGGTAATTCAGTAGATGAAATATCAGTATCTGATTATATCTGGTTTACAGATGAATTATTTTCTAATTCGCAAAGAGCAATAACCATTCAAATTCCTCTATATAGTGCAGAATTCCAAAATTTTTCTGCCGAATATGATCTTATTGTGTACTCAATAACAGAAGAATATTACGATTTTTTAAGACGCTTTGCATTACAAGAACAAAGTCGATCAAATCCATTTGCCGAACCCGTCGAAGTTTTTGGAAATGTAAAAAATGCATTAGGAATCGTAACGGGCATTCAATCTGAAACCTATTCTATTTTTTATACAAATGAGGTAGGACAATGAGATTTAAATTACGGTATATATTAATTTTGTGGATAGCTATTCAGTCGACTTGTAAAGCTCAAGATACCTTTGATGTTACCATTGATAAAGTAATTAGTTTTGATGGAAATCCTGTTACACATTTGGTTCCATTTAAAGATTCTTACATTGTTATTAATAATTCGAACACCTTTTCCTGGGTTTTTGAAGACACCATTATCGAAATAAACAATCAATTTTCTTTTGATATCAAAAAAGTTATCCCTGAAGAAAATTCAATTCTTGTTGCAGGGTTAATTTCAAAAGTTCCATTTGAATATTCTGACTCCTATCAGAATCTACCAACTGGTAATATTCTTCGTTTATTTCCTGATGGAACTTATGATTATTTTGGTGATGGAGTTAATGGAACGATTAGAGATGTAGTTATTTGGGATGGAAAACTAGTGATAATCGGCGATTTTACTTCTTCAGGGAGTTCCACTCTTTCGAAAATTGCTAGTTGGAATTCGACTCAAAAAGTATGGCAACAAATTCCAATAGAGCCGAATGATGATGTTCGGGCAATCACTGTTTATGATTCAAAATTACTAATTACTGGATTATTCAAAAGAAATTCAGATAAGGTTTATGCTGCACTTCTTTGGGATGGAACGGCTATGCAAGTGTTTGGGCAGGAATTAGAGCAAGTTCGAGTTAAACAAGCACTTACTAATCAATCTAGTGCTACTTTATTAGGTAAATTCAAGTTCTTGGATTCTGATACGGTTTATCAAGTGATTCAGTATAAAAATGCAGAATGGAAACCTATAAAAAATCCAAACGGAATTGTTGATGAGATGATTGCAATAGACTCAACAGTATACGTTCGAGGAACTTTTAGTAAGAATTCCTATATAGCCAAAAAACAAAATGATGCATGGGTTTTTCCAGATAATCAACCTGATAATGAAATTCGTTCTTTCTATGCAGATCCATTAAATAAGTCTCTAATTTTAAATGGTTTATTTAAATATTTTGGGGCAAAGGAAATTGAATTTATTGCAAATTGGAATGAACGTGAAGTAAAAGCATTTTCATTACCAGATTCAATGAACTATTCAAATTCGCTTTTTAAACGTGGTAATTTGGTTAGCGATGGCTCAAATTTTGCCGCTTTAGCCATACATCAAGGTAAAACAAATTACAGTTTTAACTCATTCGATTTTGTTTTGATTTCAAAAGAAGGTGATATTTTAAAAAGGAAAGAATTAAATCGGTTAAATCCAAATGATTATAATAACTCTGCTGCTTTACTAAGTTCTGAAGGGAGTTACTATTTGAATGCAATAGGTTCTTATATTGATCGAAATGTTTTTTTTAAAATAGATGTAGAACAATCGATAATTCAACCATGGTATGATCAATTAACTGAAGTTAATTCAACAATTTTAGCCACGGAATTAGCAGTAGTTGGAAAAAATAATCAAATTGCTTTTACAGTAAATGGTTCGAATCCAACAAATCTTGTTCAATACAAAGACAATAAACTATTATATATAAGTGGATTCAAAGAACGAGATTATTATTCTAATAAATACTTTAAGAAAGAATTCAATGATGGGGAAAAGGTATGGAAAAACAATAGTTTATGTATCTGGGTGAATCAAAATCAAAAGTTAGAAGAAGAACAATTGAGTAACGGTATTGCACTAATAGAGTCTGAAATACCTGTTATTTATTCGATTCCTGCGTCTTTTCCGAATCTTACAGATTTTGCTACTCTATTTGATTGGGCAGGTGATGAAATACTAATTCGATTACAAACATCAAGTTATGATACTTTTAGTTCCAATTATCTTTTGTTTAATACAATAACCAAACAATATAGAAGACTTCCATTTTCATTGGACGCTCAAATATTGGAAACGGATACCTATAATCAATATGTATTTCTAACGGGATATGGTCTTACTATTAATGCAAAAAGTTCAGCATTGTTTGTTAGTGATGGTGATAATGTTTATTTGCCAAATTTTATAAATCATAAACTATATGATAATAGTACCATTGCAATTGCCGATGATGGAACCTTTGCATTTTATCCTGCAATTGCTATTAATGAACTAGACTCTAAAACAAATGGAATTGCAATTGGCAGCTTTAATAATTTGCCTTTAGTTGAAGTAAAGAAACCTCAAGTTCCCACTTTAAAAGTTTCTGCTTATCCAAATCCATTTAATCCAACTTCAACCTTATCGTTACAAATTGAGCAAAATAGTTTTACCGAAATTAAGATTTACGACAGTTTAGGTAGACTAATGAGTACACTATTTTCAGGTGACTTAAGTCTTGGAAAACATGAATTTACAATTCGTGCTAATTCTTGGGCTAGTGGACTTTACATTTACCAAGTGAAAACAAACTCTTCTATCCAAACGGGCAAAATAATGCTGATAAAATAAACTGAAATCATTAGTTTTAATCAGTTTATCAGTCTTTAGCTATTACCGAATTCCATCGAAATCAAATAGCAAGATTTCAGTTTAGTAAAGTTGCTAAAAAATCTTAAATGGCTTCAGAATAAACGAGTTTTGTTTATTAGACCTTTATTTAACCTTTGCAACTAGAACCGTAACATCATCGTTTTGAGCAGTTCCTTCAGACCATTTTTCACCAATAGAAACCATTAATTCGGCTACGTTTTTAGATTTTGCTTTTCTGCGTGAGTCTAGTTTACCATAAACTTTTCCAAAACCTCTAACCAATTTATGTAAACGGTCATTTCCTAATGCTTCGTTTTTCGAGTTTAATCGTTTGGATAAGCCATCGGAATATAAAATCACTAAATCATCGGTAAATAAATCTATATCAAATAGAGAATATTTTTGAACCGAAGAAGCGCCTAAGGGCAAGGCATCCATTACATATTCTTCTACGGATCCATTCGCGCGTAATATGTAAACTGGAGGAATTGCTCCACCTGTTAATTGTAAACGAATACCATTTTGTCCCTCAATTTTGGAGAATTGAGCTAAAGCTAAAGCCATGAAAACTTCTTTATCTAGAGTAAGCTCATGTATAGTTTTATTAAGATATTCGGCGCTTAGTTTTAGTCCGCTAAATATTGAATGAGTTAAAGCTGCTCTCGTGGAAGCTACAAGTAAACCAGCATCATGATCTCTCTTTGTTGCATCACCAATTGCAATGGTTAAATTGTCTTTATTACTTTCAAGGAAATCATAATAATCTCCGTCTGATTTATCAAGTGTTTTTTGAATCGCTGAAATTTCAATTAAATGATTTTCAGGAGCAGATTTAGCTTGGAAATAAGGTTGTAATTCTGCGGCTTTAACTACAATTTCGGGCTCAGGTTTAACTTGTTTTTTACCAATTTCTTGTAATTGAGCTTGTAACTCTGCAGTTTTTGATCGTAATTCAGCAGTTTCTGCTCTAAGCTTTGTTTTTTCAAATGCGGTTCCTGCTTGCAAACGCTTTAAATTATCATCCGATTGCTTGTGTTCTTTTGCTTTGGCTTTATCAGAAATGTATTTTGCGAATAGGATTAAGGCAATCAAGTAAACGATGTAAGAATACCAAGAATTAAATAAACCAGAACTTACTTTAAAATGGAGAACAGCAGGTTCTGAATATTGATCAAAAATGTCAACTGCTCGAATTTCTAAGGTATAATCTCCTCCAGGTAAATGGCTAAATTCTTTAAAAGAAGCTTCACTTAAATTTGACCATCTCTCATCAAGTCCGACAAATCTAAACTGATATTCATCTTTTCCATTTGCATCAAAATTTGGATTTGAAAATGAAATGTGAAGATTCCCGTAATCGGAGGGAAGTTTTAAACCTTTAGTTGTATCGATTCCGCCCCAACCATTATAAAATTGAACGGAATCACTTACTGTAATGCCAGTAATAATTGTTTTCCCAGGTTCAGGTGCTCTATTAGCATAACTTGGGTAAATACGAAACAATTTGTCAGAATGACCTACCCAAATAGTTCCATCTGTATCTATATAATTTGCTGTTAAGTTTAAGTTATCTAATACATCAACTTCAGTTGGAATTCTATCATATTTATTGGCTCCAACTCTTCTGAAAGCATAAGATCTACGTTCGCTATCGCTTAACCAAAATTCTTCTGTACTGCGTTTGAAAATCATTCCGGTGCGTTTAGCGTTTCCTTTTAGTTTTGGTGAACTTAGTTTATAAAAACCCTGTGTATCGTCGTTAAAACCATAAATTCCATCACTTGAAAGAAATACTACTTTGTCTTCGATTTCAGCAACATCAAGCCAAGAGTTAGGTAAACCGTTACTTGTATCAAAAAAAGCAATTTTTCCTGATTTATAATCTTCGCTAAAGTCTACGCGTTGTGTTCCACTTGATCTAAGTCCTAACCATAAACGACCTTTTTTATCCCAAGTCATGGTGCGAACTTCATTTTTTGAGTCGTCAATGTTTTTTAAATCAGGATTATTTGGATTGCTTACATCCAATAAAAAAACGCCTTCTTTACGACCAACAACATATTGATTCGAAATGCCTGGAATTGCAGTAATACTAAAAGAAGACATTCTGTCTAGAAATTGCAGAAATCCACTGCGATAAAGAACTAAACCTTCATCAGCAGCTATGATTAATCGAGAACTCGAAGCGTCAATATCCCAAATTTTTGATATTGGTAATCTCAATTTCACAAAGCCTTTTTCCAAGGCATCTTTTCCTCTAAATACGGATACGCTTTGACTTGTTCCTACATAAAGTTGATCAGAAAAACGTGTAATTCCATTAACGGAGCCCGATACTCCTTCGTTTTCACCAAATTGACTTATGGAAAGATGAGTAGAAACACGTGTTAAACCTTGTTCAGAAGCAAGCCAAAGTGCGCCAGTGTTCATTTCCTCATAAAAACTTAAAATAGTGTCATCAATAAGACCGTTTTTCATAGTTATTTGAGAAATGACTTCCATGCGCTCATCAAATAAATACAAACCATTATTGATGGTTCCAATCGCAATGTTTCCGTTTGACATTTTAATCGCGGTCGAAATTTTATCTCGTCTCAGTTGATTTCTCAAGGCATTACTCTGTGAGATGAGGCCTTTTTGGTTTAAAATGAAAAAACCATCTGCTTCGGTTATGATAAATAAATCAGTTCCTGAATCTGCTAAAATGGCCGATACTTTATAACCTGATAAAGCCTGAGAAAATGGAATGGCAGTCAGTGTGCCATTTTTGTATTCCAAAAGTCCTTGTGTTTCATCAAGAACAAAAAAGCGATTATTTACTTTGAACGATTTAATAAAACGTTTTTCAGAACGCTGACTGATTACTACTTTTTTATCCCAAGAAAAAAAACCAGTATTGTGTTTGAAAATAATAGCATTCTCATGTTCTTCAATTTCAGAAACATCAGATAACTCAGCTTCTGATAAACCGGTTAAATGGCGAAGTGAAACAAAATGTAGCGAACCATTTTCAGTTGCATCTAAATATCCAAAATCGCCCTTCAGCCCTACATAAATTCGATTATTACTAGCACGAAATACGACAAGGACAGACGCTTTAGATCGTAATAATGACCAATTTTCTCCATCAAAAGTTAAAAATCCATCTCCATTTGCAGTTATTAAACGCCCATCTGGAAATTGACTGATGGACCAATTTTGAGGAAATGCTTTGTAATCGTTTGGTGTAAAGTTTTGAGTTAAGGGAAGTCCAAGTTCAGTATAATTATTATTTTGAGCTGATAAACCTGAAGTTAAAAGTGTAAAAAAAAGTACTAAGTATAAAAAATAAGAAGAACGAAATTCTTTTAATTTCAAAGATTGTGAAGAATAGGGTGATTTACCAAAGCTCTTTTTCTTTTGAAAATCACTCAATATCATTTTATTCAAGTTTATAAATTTGCTCAGAATCATATTAACAAATATCAATTTCGTTTAAGAATTTGTTTTTATTCACTTCCTTAAGTTAAATAAATACAAAGGTACATCAAAAATCAACTTGAAAATATCAATTGTCTTTCACTTATACACAGACTTTAGCAGATAAATGGGAAATGAAAATGATTAAATAAAATCTTTTGTTTACGAAGAAGATTAACGAATAATTAAATAAGTAAAACTGTATGATTAATTATTCACTCGTCAATTAGTATATAAAAGGGTAAAAACCTGATTTTTGTTTACTTTTAGATGAATTTTGAAAATCTTTGAAATACCTGTGAGTTTCCAAATTAAGTGAAATAAGGAATTCAAAAATATTGCTATCGATTTTTAAAAAGCGAAAACATTCAGGAAAAACAAAAATAGCATAGGCATGTCGCAAGCAGTTATTCAAATACATTATCCCTTTTTCAGAAATAATGAATATCAATTACTTGATTGTGGGAATTTTGAAAAGTTGGAACAATTTGGTCCCTATATTTTCAGAAGACCAGAGCCGCAAGCAGTATGGGACAAAGTTTATCAAGAATCTGAATGGAAAAAAGCAGATGCAATTTTTACGGGAGATTCCCCAACAGACGGAAAATGGAACAAAAAAACTCCAGTAAAAGATCGTTGGGAAATTCGATATCAATCTGATTTACTTGATTTTAAAATGCGCTTAGCTACAACTGCATTTAAACATGTGGGTATTTTCCCAGAACAATGTACGAATTGGGAATTTATAGCAGAATCGGTAAAAAAAATTAAAAAGCCCGAACCGAATGTATTGAATCTATTTGCTTACACAGGTGGCGCAACTTTAGCGGCAAGACAAGCCGGTGCATTTACAACTCACGTAGATTCTATAAAACAAGTAGTTACTTGGGCGAATGAAAATGCAGGTTTAAACTCAATGGATAACATACGTTGGATGGTTGAGGACGCGGTAAAGTTTGTACAAAGAGAAGCGAGAAGAGGAAATACCTATAATGGAATTATACTAGATCCACCAGCTTATGGGCACGGACCAAAAGGCGAAAAGTGGAAACTCGAAGATCAGATTTTAGATTTGATGAAAGAAGTCGCAAAAATTTTAAATCCTGAACAACATTTTTTGGTTTTAAACACATATTCTCTTGGTTTTTCAAGTTTAATCGTAAAAAACCTATTAGATCAAACCATGAAAAAAGGAACACAAAACGACATTGGTGAAATAGTTTTAAAAGCGAAATCGGGAGTTTTATTGCCTTTAGGAGTCGTTGGTCGAGTTTCTTATAATCTGTAATCTAGACAGAATGGTAAAAACGGTAATCTTAGCATATCTATTTACAATTTGCTTTGTGTGGAATCTTTCGGCACAGTACAAATTGTTTCCAAATTATTTGAACATTCAAAATGGATTATCAGATAATCAAATTTTAGGTGCACTT
>Ga0100380_10001410_pt1 | contig 26283 bp, 19 predicted proteins | sample CryGeymeta201504_FD_80417 | JGI IMG/M metagenome (GOLD analysis project Ga0100380, IMG submission 80417) | Groundwater microbial communities from Crystal Geyser aquifers in Utah, USA - Crystal Geyser metaG 2015-04 | ecosystem: Environmental > Aquatic > Deep subsurface > Groundwater | place... | reverse complement strand
TTTTATCCTCGCCCAGACCGTCGGCGGGCCGGATGGCGACCTCGTAGCCGGATTGGGGATTCTTCGCCCGCTGCGCGTCGCTCAGATAGGCGATCCATTTGCCGTCGGGCGACCACTCGGCGGCGCGTTCCCGGACGCCGGGGGTCTGGGTGAGGTTGCGCACCGGGCCCTTTTCCGCGGGCACGGTGAACAGCTCGCCGCGGGCCGTGAAGACGGCCCGCTTGGCGTCCGGCCCGATGCCTGCGCTCTCAATGAGCTCGCCGACCGACTTGAGCTGCGGGCGGGAAGCGGTGTTGTCGCTGGACAGGGCGATCTTCAGCCGCGTGCTCTTCTCGGTCTTGAGGTCAAGTACCCACAACCAACCGCCGTTCTCGTAGACGATGGCGCCGGGGCCCTGGCTCGGGTACTTCACGTCGTATTCGTCGTGATGGGTGATCTGGCGATCCTGGCCGGTCTTCATGTCGTGGGCCCAGATCTGCAGGTTGCCGCCGCGGTCGCTGGTGAAGTACACCGTGTCGCCCTGCCACATGGGGAAGTGGTCGCTGCCTTCCCAGTCGGTCAGGCGGGTGGATTTGCCCTGCTTGAAGTCGAAGAGCCAGATGTCCTGGGCCATGCCGCCCTTGTAACGCTTCCAGGTACGGTTTTCGCGGGTGATGCGGTTGTAGGCGATGCGGGTGCCGTCGGCGTTGTAGCTGGACAGGCCGGCGGTGGGCAACGGAAGAAATCGCGGCAAGCCGCCACCGACCTCGACGGTGAATAGCTGCAGATCCCGCCCCGTGTTGCTCTGGCGCGGAGACTGGAAGCGGATGCTCTTGCCGTCGGGCTGCCAGTCGATGACCCGGTCCCAGCCGGGGTGGTAGGTCAGGCGCCGGGGGGCGCCGCCCTCGGTGGGAATGAGGTAGACGTCGTTGTTGCCGTCGTAATTGCCGGAAAAGGCGATGGATTTGCCGTCCGGGCTGAACTTCGGCTGGCTCTGGAAACCTTCGCTGCTGGTCAGTCGCGTTGCCCTGCCGCCGGTGCTGCTGACGGTCCACAGATTGCCGGCGTAGGTGAAGACGATCCTGGCCCCGTGGATGTCCGGGTTGCGCAACAGACGCATGTCCATGTGGTCGGGGGCCTCGAGGACGGGATCGGCGGCAAGGGTCGCCAGGGGTGCGGCCATCGCGCAGAGGCCGAGGGTCAGGATCAGCAGACGCATTTTCATGGGTTTCCTCCGGCTGCCCTGGGCGGCAGCAAGCGTTCGGGAAGATGGTCGACGGAGTAGATCAGACCGGCGATGGCCGCGGTATTCCGTGCCATCTCGTCGGGGTCGACCTTGTCATAGGTGTCGGCTCGGCTGTGATGAAGGGCGAAATAACCGGACCCGTCCACGTGGTGGCCGATTCCGGGGACGCCTGCGGCGGCGAGGGGGCCAACATCGACCCCGGATCCGCCCGGTCCGACCGACCAGTGGTCCGGCGCGATCCGGGCCAGGGGCGCGGCCAATTCGGCCACCCGGGCGACGACGGTGCTGTCGGCCTGGACGCTGAATCCCCGAGGCGCAAAACCGCCCCCGTCGCTCTCCATCACGAGAACGTGCCGGTCCAATTCCTGCCGATGGGCTTCGAGATAGGCGCGGCCGCCAAATCCGCCCATTTCCTCGCAGGCGTAGAACACAACCCGGATGGTACGGCGCGGGCGCCGGTCTTGTTGCAACTGGAGACGGGCCGCGGCCAAGGCCAGGGTCACGCCCGTGCCGTCGTCGCTGGCGCCGGTTCCCACGTCCCAGGAATCAAGGTGGCCGGCGACCAGGATGATCTCTTCGGGCGCCTCGCTGCCGCGAATTTCGCCGATGACGTTGAAGTTGGTGACGTCTTCGTGGTTGGCCGCCTCCAGGTGCAACCGCACGCGGGGGTTCATGCCCCTGCCGGCCATGCGGAACAGGCGGTCGGCGTTCTCCACGGTGACCGCGGCGATGGGGATGCGGGGGGCGTCGTCGGCGTAGCGCATCATGCCGGTGTGGGGCGCGCCCAGGCTGCGGTCGGTGACCGAGCAGATCAGGCACGCCACCGCCCCGTGGCGGGCCGCGGCGCTGGCTCCGCCCACGCGGTAGCGGACGGTCTTGCCGTAGCCTTCCCAGGGTGGGTTGAAGAGAACGATTTTCCCGGCGGCTTCGTCTGCCCGCCGTTCCAGTTCGTCGAAATCGCGCACGGCCAGGATCTCGGCCTCCACCTCGCCGTCGCCGGTGCCGTCGCTCAGGCCCAGGGCGCACAGGTCCAGGTCGAATGGCACCGGGCCCAACACGCGGCCCCATTCCCGGCCACGGGTCCAGTGGGGCACGGTGACGGGCTCAACCCACACGCTGTCGCAGCCTGCCCGGCGCATGGCCTCCTGAGCCCAAACGACGGCGCGTTCGTAGCCCGGAGAGCCCGCGAGCCGCGGACCGACGGTGGTGCAAAGGTCACCCAACAGATCGTAGGCGTAGGTGTCGTCGAGGCCGGCCCGGACCAGTTGATTCAAGCCGGATTGGTTCGTGGCGCTGTCTCCGGGAACGGGTTCGCCGCAGCCGGACCACAAAAGGGCAGGCAGCAGCAACAAGGGAAGCATTCGGCGCATGGCGGTGGGCTCCAGATGGTGAAAAGGGGAGGGAAATACAACGCCGGCATCCTAGCGGAGAAACTGCGGCCCGACAAGGAAAACCGGAGCCGAGCAGGCTCGATTCGGGTTGACTCCGGTTCCGCGAGCGACTTCCTTACTAAGGACGGGATGAGACCCCTGACGGGAGGCCCCATGGACCGCTCTGCGGATTATGGTGATGCTGCGGGTCCGCGGGCCCTGCACAACGTTCCCGACAAGCTGCTGTTGAACATCTTCAACAGTGTCGATTATGCAGTCCTGGCCGTCGATCTCGACGAACGGGTCCTGACCTTGAACGCCGCCGCCCTTTCCTTGTTGAACCCGTATCCCTCCCAGATTGTCGGCCGGCCGGTCGAGGAAGCCTTGCGCAGCGAGCAAGGGAGTGTATTCGCTCTGTTGCAGAGGGTCCTGCGTCGAAACCGGGCCGTCCCGGGCCGAGAGGTTGTGATCGTGGACGGGATGGGCCGTCCGGTCCCTCTTTGGTGCTCCGTCTTACCCCTGCACAGTTCCGAGGGAAAAACCCTGGGGGCCGTGATCACCCTGCGACCGGCCTCGACCGTGCTCCAGGATGAGAACCTTGATGGGGAGACTGACGATGCAGGAGACGCCCTCGCCGGGATCGTCACCGGCGACCCCCACATGCGCAAGTTGTTCCAGATCCTGCCCACCATCGCCCGCAGCAACAGCAGCGTGTTGATCCTGGGCGAGACGGGTACCGGCAAGAGCCTGCTGGCCAAGGCGATGAGCTCAGCGGCCGTCGCCGTGGTCCCTTCGTTGCGGTCAACTGCGCCGCCCTGCCCGAAACCCTGCTGGAGTCCGAGTTGTTCGGCGCCCGGGCGGGAGCTTATACCGGTGTGACCAGGGACCGACCGGGCAGGCTGGCCGCGGCAAACGGCGGCACCCTCCTCGTGGACGAGATCGGTGATGCGCCCCTGGCCGTCCAGGTCAAGTTGCTGCGCGTGCTTCAGGAACGCGTATACGAGCCCCTGGGAGAAGTCCGTCCGGTGCCCTGCGACGTGCGGTTCATCACGGCCACGCACCAGGATCTCGAGGCCTTGGTAAACAGCGGGGCCTTCCGCAGGGATCTGTACTTTCGCGTCAATGTCTTGAAGGTCGAGCTTCCTCCTCTGCGGGACCGGAAGGGGGATATTCCCCTCCTTGTCAGACGGTCACTGGCCCGGTTGTTCCAGGGTCGAGGCAAGCGGGTGGTCGGGGTGTCGTCGAGGGTACTCGAGATCCTCAACAACTATGACTATCCCGGGAACATCCGGGAACTCGAAAACATCCTCGAACATGCCGGGGTGATGTGCCCGGAGGACATCATCGAGGTGGAACACCTGCCCGAGAAACTGCGCCTGAAGCCCCGGAAATTCACGGTACCGGACCAGGCCGACCCCGATCCCCTCGACCGGATCCAGGCGGAGTACATCCGGGAAGCCCTGGAGCGGCACGACGGCCACCGCGGCCTCACCGCCCGGGAGTTGGGAATGCACCGATCCACCCTCAATCGCAAAATACGCAAACTGGGCCTGGAACCTCCGGCGATGGACGGTCGCAATCTCCGCGGTTCGAAGAGGCCGCCGAAAGACGATTGAGGCAGGGTTGCGTCAGCCCGAACCGACACCGTCGCAATTGTGCGGCATTATGATTTGTCGCCCTGGGGGTTGATTCCTATAACTTGTTGAAAAATAATAAAATAACTTAACTTTGATTATCCTTTGTTTGGGTGTGAAACTTGCCTTGGTGGGGTGTGATGACACGGTTCGCAAGGGCGATCCAACGACTCAACTGGAGGTGTGACGGATGAGCGACAACAATGGCTACAACCCTTTCGCCATGGCTCAGGCCGAGTTCGACCGGGTTGCCAAGGGCATCGGTCTGGACTCGGGCGCGGTCGAACTGCTGCGCAATCCCATGCGCGAGTATCAGTTCAGCATTCCGGTACGGCTGGACGACGGGACGACCCAGGTATTCCGCGGTTTCCGCGTCCAGCACAACGACGCCTGCGGCCCCTGCAAGGGAGGCATCCGCTTCCATCCCCAGGAGACCATCGACACGGTGCGGGCCCTGGCCATGTGGATGACCTGGAAGTGCGCCGTGGCGGACATCCCCCTGGGCGGCGGCAAGGGCGGTGTGGTCTGTGATCCCCACCATCTGAGCCCGCGGGAGCAGGAGCAGATCTGTCGCGGCTGGATCCGCCAGGTGTGTCGCGACATAGGGCCCAACCGTGATGTGCCCGCTCCGGACATCATGACCTCGGCCCAGCACATGCTGTGGATGCTCGACGAGTACGATGTCATTCACGGCGGCCACTATCCCGGATTCATCACCGGCAAACCCGTGGGCATGGGCGGCTCCCTCGGTCGCACCCAGGCCACGGGATACGGGGTCGTCTACACCCTGCGCGAGGCCCTCAAGGAGCTCTCTCTCGAACCGGACAACACGACGGCCAGCGTCCAGGGCTTCGGCAACGTGGCCCAGTACGCCATCGAACTTTATCACCGCCTTGGGGGCACGACCGTCTGCGTGTCCTGCTGGGACGAGAACGAACAGATCAGCTACTCGTACCGCAAGAAGGACGGGGTGGATCTGAAGGAGCTGCGCTCGGTGACCGACGGCTTCGGGGGCATCGACCGCAAACGTGCATCCGATCTGGGCTACGAGGTCCTCAAGGGTGGGGAATGGCTGGCCCAGGAGGTGGACATCCTGATGCCGAGCGCCATCGAAAACCAGATCACTGGCGACAACGTGACCGAAATCCACAAGCGGGTACGGGTGATCGCCGAGGGCGCCAACGGCCCCACCACCCCCGAGGCCGACAAGGTGCTCAAGGACCATGGGGTCTTCGTCATCCCGGATTTTCTGGCCAATGCCGGCGGGGTGACCTGCAGCTACTTCGAACAGGTGCAGAGCAACCTGAACTACTACTGGGAACTGGGCGATGTCCTGGGCAAGCTCGATGTCAAGATGACATCGGCCTACCACGACGTCAGCAAGGTGGCCCGCCGGCAGAAGGTGCCCATGCGCGATGCGGCCTACATGGTGGCCATCGGCAGGGTGGCATCGGCCTGTCGCGACCGCGGCTGGATTTGACCCGGGCCGATCCCGGCAGACTGGAGGCCCATCGTGAATGAGAAGGGCGAGGCGCTCATTCCCCGCTTCTCGCGGGGTACCTGGGAATCCGGCGAGGTCATCACCCGCATCGGGGCGGGTGAGGTCGGCGGGAAGGCCTCGGGTCTGTGGCGGATCCAGACCGAACTGCTCGACAAGCTCGACTCGCTGGAATTCCCGGACATCCAGGTCACCGTGCCGCGTATGGTGATCCTGGGCACCGAAGTTTTCGATTCCTTCATGGACCTCAACGGGCTGCGCGAGGAAGTGGCCGGCGACGTGAGCGATGCTTCCGTCGCCCAGGCCTTCGCCGGGGCCACCCTGCCGCCCGAAATCCTGGGGGACCTGCGCGACTTCATCGCTCAGGTCAACTCCCCCCTGGCCGTGCGCTCGTCGAGCCTGTTGGAGGACGCCCTGGGGCACCCCTTCGCCGGGGTGTTCGCAACCAAGATGATCCCCAACAACCAGCTCGACTCCGACAGCAGGTTCCAGGCCCTGACCAACGCCATCAGGTTCGTCTACGCATCGACCTTCATGAGCGATGCGCGGGAGTACTTCAAGGCTACCGGCCTGGACCACGAAAGCGAAAAGATGGCTCTGGTCCTGCAGGAGGTGGTCGGCAATCGCCACGGTGACCGGTTCTACCCGCTGATGTCCGGCGTGGCCCGGTCCTTCAACTACTTCCCTCGGGAGCCGCCCAGCCCACTGACGGGGTCGTCAACCTGGCGCTTGGGCTCGGCCGACAAATCGTCGACGGGGGATTGACCTGGTCCTACAGCCCTGCCTACCCGGCCGCCCCGCCTCCGTTCAACAGCATCACCGATCGCATGCGCAGCACCCAGAACGAGTTCTGGGCCGTGAACATGGGGCCGACCCCGGTGCCCGACCCCATGGGGGAAACGGAATATTTGGTCTCCGCCGGCCTGATCGAGGGGGCGGAGGACGGCGTTCTGGATCACCTGGTGTCGACCTATGATCCCAGCAACGATCGGCTGCGGATGGGCAACCGGTCCGACGGCCCGGTGGTGCTCGATTTCGCCCCGATCCTGGTTGGGGAGACCATCGCCCTCAACGGTCTGTTGCGCAGGCTCTTTCCCTTGGCCGAACGCACCGCAGGGTGCCCGGTGGAAATCGAATTTGCCCTGGACAAGGATAGCGACCAGTGGGGCGGCTACCGGCTCTGTCTGCTCCAGATGCGGCCCATGATGGTGCCGGAGGGGGATTCCCGCCTGGTGCCGGCGGAGCTGGGCGACAGCAGGGTCGTGGTCGCCGCCAACCGGGCCCTGGGACACGGCGCGCGTGAGGACATTCGCGACGTGGTCTACCTCAAGCCTGCCGCCTTCGACCCGTCCCGGACCCGGGCCATCGCGGAGGAGGTCGCCGGCTTCAACTGCACGTTGGTGGCCGAAGGCCGGCCCTACGTGCTGATCGGGTTCGGGCGCTGGGGCAGTTCCGATCCCTGGCTGGGCGTGCCGGTGACCTGGGGACAGATCACCGGGGCCAAGGTCATCGTTGAGACGACCACCCGGGGCATGACGCCTGAAGCCAGCCAGGGAGCCCATTTCTTCCACAACATCATCGGGCTGGGGGTCTACTATCTGACCGCCCGGGGCGACGAGAACAGCCGCATCGACTGGAGCTGGCTGGACGCCCAACCGGTCGCCGGCGAGACAGGTCATGTGCGCCACGTGCGCCTGTCCAAACCCCTGGAAGCCAAGGTCGACGGGCTCGCCGGCCTGGGCCTCCTGCGAAGGAGTTCATGATGGACGAGGTCCAGGATCTGCTCGGTGCCCTGCGCGAACGCGCAAAGGAATTGAACTGCCTCTACCGGGTGGAAAAGGCGCTGGCGGTGGTCAGCGGGAGCCCGGGTTCCATCATCGACGAGGTGTTGGACGCCATCGGCCCCGGTTGGCAATACCCCGAGATCTGCGAGGCGCGGTTGTTGCTGGACGGGGAGGAGTGGGCGACGCCGGGATTCCACAAAACTCCCTGGACGCTGAGCATTCCGATCACCGTCCAGGGGGAGGTCGTGGGCGCCTTGGCTGTCTGCTATACGGAAGCGCGGCCCCATGAGGACGAAGGCCCGTTCCTCAAGGAGGAAATCCGGCTCATCCAGAGCCTGGCCGATCGGCTGGGCCACTGGGTTCTGTATCGCAAACTCGAGAGCATAGGGCAAAAGTGGCGGGAAATCGGTTCGGCCGAAGCGAGGGACACCACGCCGAGTTGGCAGATCCTGGTCGACCTGCTCAGGGAGACGGATGAGGCCTTGTATGTCCGCATCTCACGCAAGATGCTCAACCACCTGTGCAGCATCGGCCTGGCGGAGGCGCAGAGCATGCTGTGCGGAATCGACGCGGACCATGACCCGGTCAATGCCGGGACCGGGGAATGCAATGTCCCCGAGCGCCACATCGCCTCCGACCATCCCCTGCTGGTTTCCGGCCGACCCTTCGATGTGGCGGCCAGGAACCTGAGCCCCGAAGAAATCATTTTGCGGGTGCAGCGCTGGGTGCAGGAGGACAAGGCGGGGATTTTCCTTAAGGTTCTCGACGGTCCGCGATCGACCCTGATCGAGCTGCGCGAGGCCCTGCGTCGGTTCCATAAGATCGCGCCCAACGGGGTCGGTCTGCCGATCTCCACTCTCAAGAGCGTGCGCGTGGCTCTCAGTCAGAGGGTGTTGACCGAGCAGCTGGATTTCGTGCAGACGGCCAAGGACCATGTGTCGGTGGAATTCTTTCGACAGATCATGGATCGCATCGTCATGGCCGACGATAGCCACGGCAAACTTGGCGGCAAGGCGGCCGGCATGCTCCTGGCCCACCAGATCCTCCAGAACTACGGAACCAAGGCCTCGGAATCGGAGGAAGAAGTCGGTTCCGCCGAGAAGGCCCGGGACAGCAAGGTTTTGGCGTCGGTCCGGTTGCCTCGCACCTGGTATATCGCCTCGGACGCGGTCCTGGATTTCATCGCCTACAACGACCTCGAGGATCTGCTGCACCAGAAGTACAAGAGCATCGACGAAGTTCGGCGCGACTACCCGAACATCATCCGCCTGTTCAAGAACTCGACCTTCCCTCCCGAGCTGGTCAAGGGGATGGGCGCGGTACTGGACGAGTTTCAGGGTGTTCCCCTGATCATCCGCAGCTCCAGCCTGCTTGAGGACCGGGTCGGGTCGGCCTTCTCCGGCAAGTACAAGAGTCTGTTCCTGCCCAACCAGGGGACCAAGCAGGAGTGCCTGGAGGCGCTGTTGGATGCGGTGGCGGAGGTGTATGCCTCCATGTTCGGGCCCGACCCCATCCAGTACCGGCGTGAGCGCGGGGTTCTGGAGTACGACGAACAGATGGGCGTCCTGATCCAGGATGTCGTCGGCAAGCGGGTGGGCAGGTACTTCTTCCCGGCTTTCGCGGGGGTGGCTTTTTCCCGGAACGAGTTCCGCTGGTCCCCGCGAATTTCGCGCGAAGACGGACTGGTGCGCATGGTCCCCGGCCTGGGCACGCGGGCGGTAGACCGCACCGACGACGACTACCCGTGCCTGCTCGTGCCGGGAAAGCCGGACCTGAGGGTGAATTTGGCGATCGATGAGATCATCCGTTATTCGCCCCGTCGCCTCGACGTGGTCAACCTCGAAATGAACTGCTTCGAGACCTTGGAATTGCAGGACCTTCTGAATGAAGTGGGCGAAGAGTATCCGATGCTGACCCAGATCTTCTGTGTCCGCGAGGGCGATCACCTGTCCCGCCTGATCAGCAATCTCTTCGATCCGACCGGGCACGCTCTCGTCGCCTGCTTCGAGGGACTGCGCGGACGATCCGAGTTTGTCCTGCAGATGCGTGAGACCTTGCGCATCCTGGAGGAGGATCTCCGTTGCCCCGTGGATGTGGAATTCGCTCACGATGGAGAACATCTCTACCTGCTGCAATGCCGGCCCCAGAGCCAAGCCGACCTGGTGGCCCCATCGCCCATTCCCCGGGACATTCCCGCTGGCGACATCGTCTTCAGCGCCGACCGCTATGTTTCCAACTGCCGGATTCCGGAGGCCAAGTACGTGGTCTACGTGGATCCCGACCGGTACGGGGAGCTGAGCACCGCAGCCCTCATGAAACGGGTGGGACGGGCCGTTGGCGAACTCAACAAGCTGCTGCCGAAGAAACAGTTCATCCTGATGGGGCCGGGCCGCTGGGGCAGCCGGGGGGACATCAAACTCGGTGTCAGCGTCACTTATGCCGACATCAACAGCACCTCCCTCCTGATCGAGGTCGCCCGGCGGAAAAGCAACTATGTGCCGGATGTCTCCTTTGGCACGCATTTCTTCCAGGACCTGGTGGAGGCGGGCATCGGCTACCTGCCCCTCTATCCCGATGACGAAGGTATCCAGTTCAACCAACTGTTCCTGAACCGGTCGGAGAATCTGCTCCCGGAACTGCTTCCGGATTTCGCCGACCTCGCCGATGTGGTCAAGGTCATCGATGTGCCCGAAGTGACCGAGGGGAGAATCCTGCGGATCCTGTTCAACGCCGACCTGGACGAGGCCGTGGCCTACCTTGCCGATCCGGGTGGGGAGCTGGTGAGTCTTCAGCCGGCCGCGGGGGAAGTCCACAAGCCGATGGACCAGTTCTGGCGCTGGCGGCGCCAGATGGTCGATCGCATCGCGGCGGAACTGGATCGCGAGAAAATGGGGGTCAAGGCCTTCTATCTCTTCGGGAGCGTGAAGAACGCAAGTGCGGGGCCCGCCAGTGATATCGACCTGTTGGTCCACGTCACCGGCGACAAGAGCAAGGAAAAGGAGCTTCTGGATTGGCTGGACGGCTGGAGCCGGTGCCTGGCGGAGTTCAACTATCAGCGCACCGGATACCGGACCGACGGCCTGCTGGATGTGCACCTGGTCACGGATAAGGACATCGAAAACCGTTCCAGCTTCGCGGTGAAGATCGGCGCGGTCACCGACGCAGCCCAGGAGCTGCCGCGGCCGGATGAGGGCTGACGGCAGGTTCAGACGAGGGTGCGGTCGGATGCTGCGGGACAGTCGGGGTCGAACCGGATGAGGGAAAGTTCCTGGCCGTCGTGGGCTCCGTTGATGGCCCAGGTGGTCCCGATCGTCTTTCGCCAATGTCCGGTCAGGCGGGTGCTCTCGTGGACGTGCCCGTGGAGGCTCAGCAGGGGCTGCCTTGAGGTGAGGAAATCCCTGATGGCAATGCTCCCGACGTGGACGGCCAGGGGGGCGTGTTCGAAGAACTTGCCGTCGAGGGCTGCCCGGTCCAGGGCGCAATCGTATGGCGGGGAGTGGAACAGGCAGATCGTTTGCTGCATTTCGGCATCGCCGACCGCTGCGGCGAGTTCATTCTTGATGGTCGCATGGCGGATGGTGCGTGTCTCCATCCCGTCCGTGCGTTGGCCTCCTCGGGAGACACACAGCCCGGGTCCACGAACCGGGACACGTCGTATCTCTCCCAATCCTTCAGCTGGAACGGTGTGGGAGGGACGCAGTTGTATCCGAGAACCCGATAGTTCCCCCAGGACAGGTGCCGGCCGTGAGCGTACCGCCACAATCCCAGCTGTTGGCCCTGGAGAAGATCATCCACGCAGACGGCCGGATCATCGTTGCCGAGGATCACGAAAACCTCCGGGTAATCCTCACCCAGATCGTCGCGCAGGATTTGCCAGCCCGAGGTGAAATCGTCGCTGGAAAAGACGTCGGGACCGCTCAACATGGGGTGGGGAAAGAGATCCCCTCCGAGAAATACGGCCGCCGGCCGCTCGGCGGCGGCCGCCGCCCATAGCTTGCGGTAACGGTCCTTGTGCCCGTGCAGGTCAGTACAGAAGAAGGCCGTTGGCATTGGTCGCTCCTGGAAAGCAGGGCCCGGGCGATGCCCGGGCCGATTGCGCCGGCCTTGGCCGGATCAGCCGTCGAGCTCCTTGAACACCTTCTTCACGCTCTTGAGGGCCAGGCTCAGTTCCTTCCTGGTGATCACGAGCGGGGGAGCGAAACGGATCACGTTCTCGTGGGTCTCCTTGCAGAGCATGCCTTCGCGCATGAGCGCTTCGCAGTAGGGGCGGGCGGGGCGGTTCAGGACGACGCCCACCCACAGGCCCTTGCCGCGGATCTGTTTGATGCTCTTGCTCTTGATCTTGCCGAGCTCCTCCATGAACCAGGGACCCAGCTTGTTGCTGTTCTCGACCAGTTTCTCGTCGACCAGGATCTGCAGGGCCTCGCGCGCCACGGCCATGCCCAGCGGATTGCCGCCGAAGGTCGAACCGTGGTCGCCGGGGTTGAACACCCCCATGACCTCTTCGCTGGTCAGGAACGCGGAGACCGGGTAGAATCCGCCGCTGAGGGCCTTGCCGATGATCACGCCGTCGGGGCGGATCCCATCGTGCTCGAAGGCGAACAGCTTTCCGGTGCGCCCGAGGCCCGATTGGATCTCATCGGCGATCAGCAGCACGTTGTTCCGCTTGCACAAAGCCGCGGCCTGCTTGAGGAAGCCCTTGGGCGGCACGTTGATGCCCGCTTCCCCTTGGATGGGTTCGACGAGGAAGGCGGCGGTATTCTTGGTGATGGCCGCTTCCAGGGCCTTGGCGTCGCCGAAGGGAATGATCTTGAAGCCCGGGGTGAAGGGGCCGAAGCCGTCCTTGTACTGGTCCTCGGTGGAGAAGCCCACGATGGTCGTGGTGCGACCGTGGAAGTTGTCCTCGCAGACGATGATCTCGGCCTTGTCTTTCTTGATGCCCTTGACCTTCTCGCCCCACTTGCGCGCGGCCTTGATGGCGGTCTCGACGGCCTCGGCGCCCGAGTTCATCGGCAGCACCTTGTCGAAGCCCGTCAGCTCGCAGACTTCCTTGCAGAACAGCGGCAGCTGGTCGTTGCGGAAGGCGCGGCTGGTTAGGCAAACCTTGGCGGCCTGGCGCCGCAGGACCTTCAGCAGGCGGGGGTGGCAGTGGCCCTGGTTGACGGCGCTGTAGGCGGCCAGAAAATCCATGAAACGTTTGCCTTCCACGTCCTCCACCCACACGCCTTCGGCCTTCTTGATGACGATGTCGAGGGGGTGGTAATTGTGGGCGCCGAACTTGTCTTCCATGGCGATGAGCTTCTGGGTCTTTTTCATGAAAGTGGCCTCCTTGGACCAGGGAGCAGATGGGCGTTTAACCTGCCGCCAAGATAGCTGTTGGGGGGGTGATGTCCAGTCGGATAGGCGTGTCCCGGGTCCGGGTTCCGGATGTCCTCGGGCCGGACTTTCGGAGCAGGAAAGGGAGCGGGGGGGGCGGTCCTGCGGATTACCGGAACCCGGACCCGGGACACGCCTATCCGACTGGACATCACCCCCCCAACAACAAACCTTGCCGGAGAGGAAAGCCAGATGAGGGGAGGGGATGGCATCGTCAAGCCCGCCAGAGCGAAAATCATGTGAATTCCCTGTAAAAATTGAAGTTACGAGTCCAGGGGCCGGGTGGCAGACGCCACCGCTTTGGGCCTGAGAAAAAACTTTAAGCCGGCGGGGTTTTTTACTTGAAAAAGCAAAGGACTTGGAATATTAAAGTAATGCGGTCGACCGGGAGGCCTGTGCGGGACAAGGATGTCCTCACAGGTGGTCGCCGCCGGAGAGATCCGCAGCCGTAACGGCGGATCAGGCCCAACGCGATGGTGAAGCCGGATCCTGACGGAGCGCATTGGATCCCGAGAGGGCTGGAGAAGGATCTCCGGACGGCGACGGGGGGCGGACCACTGGTCCTGGGTGCCAGCCGCCCCCTCACCTCACGATCCGGACGCAAGGACGCGACCGGGGATGGTGGTGAGCGCCTCGGCGCCGGCACTCGCAGGGCCCGCTTCAGGAAAAGGCATGGTGGCCGTTCCTGAAAAAATGGGGACCGATGGCGATGGGCGCCGGCCCGGGTTCATCGGTCCCCGATCAGCGCGACCCGTCTGCACGCACATGGATGTCACCGGAAGACGGGGTAGCGGCGGAAACGCCCGGCAGGGAGGCCGAGGGCGTGGCGCGACAGGCCAAAACGGCGACCGGCCCCGGGGGCCGCGCGCCGTTATCCCCCTTGATTCACGGCAGGGTCAGATTGCTGATCCTGTCCTTCCTGTTGCGTGGCGGTCGTTCCCAGAGCTTTCCCACGATCCGCAAATCCCTCGGCCTGACCGACGGCACCTTGTCGGTGAACCTCTCCAAGCTGGAGGAGGGGGGGCTGATCTCCATCACCAAGACATTCGAGGGCAAGCGCCCGGTGACCCTGGTCCGGATGACGGCACGGGGCAAGCGGGAGTACGCCCGCTATCTGGAGGATCTGCGGGACATCCTGCCGGTTGATGCCATCGAATGATCTTGGTAGGGTCGGGGTAATGGAAAAAGGATATCAGGAGGGTTTCATGTCCGACACGCAATTGCCCGACGACGGTTTTCACCCCTTCGAGTCCCCGCCACCGGAACCCGATGCGGGTCCTTTCCGGCCCCTGCAGGACATCTGGTTGGCGCCGCGTGCCACGATCCGCCGCCTGGTGGATTATGATCCCGGCTACATGGTCATCCCCCTCGTCATGCTGGCCGGAATCGCCGAAGCCTTGGGCCGAGCTTCCAGCCGTGATTCGGGCGATGAGATGAGCCTGTTCCTCATCATTTTGCTGGCCCTGATCGGTGGACCCCTGAGCGGGTTGATCAGCGTCTGGGCCTCCTCCCACCTGCTCCTGTTCACCGGCCGCTGGATGGACGGGGTGGCAACCCGGGATCACCTGCGCACCGCCGTCGCGTGGTCTGCGGTGCCTGCGGTGGCCGTTCTGGGGCTGACCATGTTGGAGATCGTCATCTTCGGGGATGAGCTGTTCCGGTCGGTGACACCCCGCCTGGACGCCAGTCCCGGCCTCGGTATCCTCATTTTCCTTTTCGCCCTCGTGGAGGGGGCCCTGAGCATCTGGTCCGTGGTGATCCTGGCCAAGACGGTGGCGGAGGTGCAGGGTTTCTCGTCGGCCTGGAAGGGGCTGGGCAACGTGGTGATGTCCGCCCTGGTGATCCTGGCGCCCCTGGTTGCCCTGTTTACCCTGATTGCACTTCTGGCCAAGTTGGGGTGATCAAGTTGCCGTGATCAAGTTGCCGTGATCAGGCCGGTAAGGACAATGCCCGGCAAATGAACCGGTTCAACGCCATGCCTTCGCGGCAAAGCTCCGCAAAATACTCGAGGAAGCCGGGCCCGGTGACCTGCCCCTGGGCCAGGGGCGCCAGCGCCGTGAAATCCTTGAGCCTGAGAACCTCGACCAGGTGGTGGTCGGCGGGATAACCGCGCGGCGGCCGCTTCAATTTTTCCCCGGAAATGGTGAACGACTGGGCGAATTTCCGGGCCTCCGTCATTTTCCGCCAACCTGCGGGATCATCGGCCACCGCTCGGCGCAGTTTCTCCAGGGTGGGAGTGTCCGGTCGCCAGATCCCCACACCCACGAAACAATTGCGCGGTTCCAGGTGCAGATAGAAGCCCGGGGTGTGGGCGGACTTGCCCAGTTCGTGGCGAAAATGCAGCCCGATGGCGGTCTTGTAGGGGCTCTTGTCCTTGCTGAAGCGGATGTCCCGGTAGATGCGGAACAGGCTGCCGCCGCTGGGCCGGGGGTCGGCCAGGAAGTGGGGGCTGATCCGGGCCAGGTGCGCCCCGAAATCCACGACGAAGGACAGGGCGGGGTCGCGCACATCGGCCAGATAGCGATCCTTGTTGTCCTGGAACCAATCGCGTTCGTTGTTGGCCTTCAGGTCGCGCAAGAAGCGGAACAGGGCCGGGCTGAAGTGGTTTCGCGGCATGTCGGGACTTCTTTCAGCGGGTTGCCGATTCGACAAGGCGAACGGTGGTTGCGGGCAGGGGCTGCGAATAGTTGCCTTCCTCGACATCCCCGACGATCCGGGGGTCGCGGGTCATCCGGTCGACCTTCCAGCGCATGATCCGGTATTCCCCGCTCCGGTAACCATACCCGTCACCGGCATCCTCGTAGAGCCTTCCTGCCGCGACGCCCTGCGCGTCGAGGTTGACCAGGAGCTCCACTTCATCCAGGGGCTTCTCGTCGGAGAATTCCACGAGAGGTCCCAGGGGCAGAGCCGCGCCCTCGCGCAGATAGAGGGAGGGGAGCTCGGGGTCGTCCAGATCCCCGGGTACGATGCTGACGCGGGCCCAATTCCCCCTGGGCATGGTCTGCGGCGGGTCGCCGTCCGGAGAGGTCCGGCACACCACGAGTAGATCGTCGCCCAGCAGGAAGGAATCGTCCTGGTCGCGCAGGCGCGCATCGGCGGGGTCGGCGAAGAACAACGGCCGCACCATGGGCAGCCCCGTGACCGACGCTTCGCGGGCCAGGGTGTAGAGGTAGGGCAACAGCCGGTAACGGCGTTGCAGGGCCAGGCGGCAAGTCGCTTCGACCTCGGGACCGAAGGCCCACGGTTCCTTGTCGATGTTCCCCTTGCCGGTGTGGCCGCGGGCGAACGGCAGCAGCGAACCGATGCCCATCCAGCGCGCGAAAAGCCGTCCCGAGCCGGCGCCAGTGAAACCGCCGATATCCGGTCCGGCCAGGGGCTGGCCCGACAGGCCGAGGTTCAGGACGCCGCTGATGCTCATGTCCATGTGCTGCCAGGTGGCCACGTTGTCGCCGGTCCAGGTCGCGGCCCAGCGCTGGCCGCCCAGATGGTTGGCGCGGGTCAGCACGAAGGGGCGCCGCTCGGGCCGCGCGGTGCGGCAGCCGGCAAAGGTCGCCCGGGCCATGAGCATGCCATACACGTTGTGATAGCGGGCGTGGGTGTCGGTGCCGCCCAGCGCGGCGTCGGCGCGATGGATGTTCGTCAGGGGCATGGTCTTGCCCGGCACGTTGAACACCGCGGGTTCGTTCATGTCGTTCCAGATCCCGTCGACGCCCAGGGCGAGGAAGCGCCCGTACAGCCCCCCCCACCAGTCACGGACATCGGTGCGGGTGAAGTCGGGAAACACGCATTGGCCCGGCCACACCGAGCCCACGTAGGGCGCGCCCCCGGCGGCGCGCACCCACGCGTCGATCCGCTCTCCGGAATCGAAGACGTGATAGCCGGGCTCCCGTTTGATCCCCGGGTCGATGATGGTCACGGTGCGGAAGCCATCGGCGCGGAGATCGTCGTTCAGGTCGCGCAGGTCGGGAAAATCCCAGGTGTTCACCGTGAAGCAGCGGAAGCCCTCCATGTAGTCGATGTCCAGCCAGATCACGTCGCAGGGGATGTGCCGCTTGCGGAACTGGCTGGCCACTTCCCGCACCCGGCTGTCCGGGGTGTAGGAGTAGCGGCATTGGTGATAGCCCAGGGCCCAGCGCGGCGGCAGGCTCATGGTGCCGGTCAGGCGGGCCAGTTCGCGCACGACGTCCTGGGGGGAATCGCCCTCGCAGACGATGACGGGAAAATCCGGACCCGAGGCCTCGAAGCGGATGCCGGCGCGCAGGTCGATGAGGCAGCGTTGGGGGGTGTCGGCCAGGACCCCGAAGGCCGTGCCGTCCGCGCGCACCGCCAGCACCCAGGGGTGTGACTGGTAGAGGCTCATGCTGCCGGCGTTCCAGGCGTAGGCGTCGGTGTTCCAGGCGACGGTGCGCGTGCCGTTGCGCCGTAAAGGCCCGGGCACTTCGCCGGTGCCGTAGAGGTCGGTGCCCTCGGCGATGGAGACCGCGGCGGTGGGACGGCCCTGCACCCGGCCGAATCCCGGGACCACGGCCCAGTCGCCGGGGACCGGACCCGTCGCCGGCAACGGCTCTTTCAGGCAGAGGCTGGGACGGGCATGGGCGCGGGCTTCCTGGGAGGAAAAGAACCGCACGCTGTGGGGGGTGATGCGCTCGCCGACCGCAGAAGGGGTCTGGGCGAGGGCGCCTGCTGCCGCCACCCAGAAGATCAGGATCAAGCGAATTCGGAGGCCGGCCGGTCCGTTCATCTTCACGACCCGGAGCTGCGCTGGGTGTCCCAGCGGTCAAAGGTTGTGGCCCCGCGAATCATGTTCATCAGGCCGATCAGGACGGCGATGTTGACCATGTCGAAGTAGAAAGGCAGGCTCAACGGCTTGAGCCGGGAGAGCGAAGTATCGCGCAGGATGTAGGCGGCCAGGGCGGCCAGGTGGGCGCCAGCCTGGGCCAATGTCGCCAGCCCGTAGAACCATTTCCACCAGCCGGTGCCGTCGATCCAGAGCACCGGTGACGCGGCCAGGATGAGCAGCAGGGGGATCAGCACGACCCGGCGCAGGACCTTGTGGGTCAGAAGCTGCAAGGCGTAGAAACCGAACCGGAAGGGGTTGAGCAGTTCGCGGCGCAGGCGCACCCCGCGCAGACCGGCCGAAGCGACCCGGACCTTGCGGCCGAATTCCCTCTGGGCGGCGGCCACCGGCCCGAACCCGCGGGCGGCCGGTTCGAAGGCCAGGCGCTTGCCGTGGGCCAGGACCCCGGTGGAGATGTAGAAATCGTCGGCGACGCCCTGGGGACACGTGTCGAACAGACGGCGGCGCAGGGCGTAGATCTGGCCGGTGGCGCTGGTCAAGCTGCCCCCTCGGCTCTGCCGGGTCTTGAGCCAGCGGTCGAAGCTCCAGTAGGCGCGCTCCCCGTCTCCCTTGCCTCCCTTGTACAGGAAGTTGCCGCCGACGCCGCCCACCTGCGGGTCGACGAAATGCGCGGCGAGGTTTTGCGCGGCAGCGGGCTCCAGCGTCGTGTCCGCGTCGGTGAACAGCAGAATGCGCTCGGGATCGGTCACGGTGGCCACCGCGGCGTTCAGCGCCGCGTTCTTGCCGCCGCGCGGCAGGGAAAGAAGGGTGACGGCTGGTGACCCAAACCCGCGCACCAGATCGTCGGTCCCATCGTTGGAACCGTCCGAAGCCACCACGATCTGTAGCCGATCGGCCGGGTAGTCCATGGCCAGGGTGTTGGCGAGCTTGCCCTCGATGACCGGAGCTTCATTGTGGGCGGCGATGATGACGGTCAACGGCGGCAGGTGCCCGGCAACGGGCTCGGGGTGCCGATAGATCGCGGCTCTCAGGGCCAACAGCAGGGGAAAGCCGAAATAGGTGTACGCGATGAACGCCACCGAACTCCAAAAAGTCCAGAATGCCAGGGTAATGAGAGCCAATAGTCATCTCCGGGTAAGAACCAAACTGCATTATATTGCAGGCAGGTTGATTTGTCACCTGGGGGAGAATGACGCCGGATAGGCATCGACGGGTAACCCTGGGGCATCACGGGCGTGGGGCATGAAATTTGTTATCTTGGCGGGACGGAAATGTGGTAACCAGGGGATAGAAGGGTAAGAAAAATGAGAAATATACTTTTCACATGTGCATTCCTGGCAGCTTCGATTCTTGCGGGCCTGACCGGATGCTCCGATTCCACCGCCCCGAATGCCCAGGATTTCGGGACTCTCCGCCTTTACCTGGTTGATGCACCGGGAGATTATCAAGCCGTCAACATCGTGGTGACGGGTGTCGAGGCTCATTTCGCGGGCGCTGATTCGCTGTCCGGCTGGTATACCGTGGCGGCGGACACCGATACCATCGACCTGCTGCAATACGTCGACGGCAACATCTTCGCCTTGGCTGATTCCACCCTGCCGGTCGGACATTACACCCAGTTCCGCCTGCTCCTTGGCGAGGGCAGCAATGTGGTCGTGGACGGGGAGACCTTTCCCTTGTTCGTACCCAGCGGAATGCAGACCGGCGTGAAGATCGGCCATGATTTCACTCTGGGTCCCGATGGGGTTTTCGAGGCCACTCTCGACTTCGATGCCACTCAATCGGTTCATCGGACCGGCAAGGGGCAATACATGTTGAAGCCGGTGATCCGGGTGGTCGCTTCTTCCGGTGACACGGCCGAGCGGGGGGCCATCGTCGGTGTGGTGATGCCGTCCGCCTCCGTGGTCATGACCATGGTCGGGGCCGACACCGTTCGGGCCGAACCGGATCCCGAGAGCGGAGCCTATCGTCTGGCCATGTTGCCGGTCGGAACCTATACGGTGACCATCATGCCCCTGCTGAACGCCTATGGTGATTCGGTGATCACCGGGGTGGGCGTTGAGGCCGGTATGGAGACGGATCTGGGTCTGGTCGCCTTGGTGCCCATTTTGACCAATTGAAGATTGCCGTCGCCGTTTAGGTATTTCCGCATCCTGTCCGGGGCGCTTATCTTGGTGCCGGCCCCCGTCCCTATCGGTCCACGCCAAGGAGCGCCTGAGGCAGCATGACCACCTCGCCGGCGTACGCCGCGCCGCCCGACGCCCTCGAACGCCTGACTGTCCGCCGCTACCTGCTGGCCATGGTTGCCCAGGGGGTGTGGTGGTCGGGATATCTGCTGTTCCCCTTCGTTCTCGCCAAATCCCTCGCCGCCCCCGACTGGGTAGTCACCCTTTCGGCGGTCATGGAGACCAGCGGCATGCTCCTGGCCCTGTACTGGGGGCAATTGATGGACCGGGGCGGTCGCCGGCGCTGGCTGCTGCGCGGCGGGCTTGGTGGACGCCTGGTGCTGGTGTCGGCGCTGGAGGTGAGTTCGGCCTACGGATTCCTGGCTCTGCTGGCGGTGGTTTACTTCTTCGCGGCCATGTTCTATCCGGCCCAGAACGGGATCCTGCAGGCCAACATCGGACCCACGCGCCGCGGATCGGTGTTCGGGCGCGGGGCGCTGGTCCAGCATCTGACGGCAGCGGCGACCAGCCTGTTGCTCGGCCGCCTGCTGGATGGGGATCCCGAACGATTTCGCCTGGTGTATCCGGTGGTGGGGGCGGTGGGATTCCTGTACCCGCTGATCCTGGCCCGCCTGCCCCGGCCCGACCACGACGTCACTCCGGATCCCGGAGGGATCTTCACCGTGCCGCGCCTGCCCCTGGGGCCGGTGGCCCGGCGGCGGCTGGGCCGCGCCCTGGTCACTCCCTTCCTCGAAGCGATCGAGACCTTCCGCGTCGACCCCCACTTCCGCTGGTACGAAGCCAACTTCATGATCTACGGGGTGGCCTACATGATGCTGATCCCCGTGCTGCCGCTCTTCTTCATCCACGAACTGCACCTCAGCTACCAGGAGATCTCCTCGGCCCGGGTCCTGATCGCCTCGGTGGGGGTGGCCCTGTTCGGTCCGCTGATGGGCCGTCTCATGGATCGTTACCATCCCGTGCGGCTGTGCACCATTTCGTTCGCCATCGTCTCGCTGTATCCCGGCGCCCTTTACGTTGGGGCGCGCTGGATGGGAGGGCTCGATCCCGCGTGGACCGCATATCTGGCGTTCGGGTTCTACGCCCTGGGCATGGCCGGCATCAACGTGACCTGGAACGTGGGCTCGATCAGCTTCGCCCCGCCGGGTCGGGGGGGCTACTACCAGGGCATCCACGTGGCGATGGTCGGGGTTCGCGGAGCGCTGGGCCCGGTGATCGGCTTCCTGCTCCTGCGCTGGGCCGGCTACCGCGAGGTCTTCCTCACGGCGGCGGTCGTGTTCCTGGCGGCGTCCCTCAGCAGTCGGGCCCTGGGCAGGAAACTGGGTGGGGAGAAAACATGACCGGAGCCGAGTCGAAAGACCCGACTCCGGTCTGATCAAGAGGACGAAGAGAAGCCCGACTACCCTTTAACCTGCTCGTTGACGGGAATTGGGTTGTCGAAACCGGAAGTCCCGGTCCCACCCCACTGGTCCCACCAGGTCACCAGACCGGTTTCGAACCGGTCCAACGGATACCCCTGTTTGCGCGGGGTGACGCGCACGGTGAATCCCCGCAGACCCGCGCGACGGCAGGCGATGTCCCCCTTGAAGGTCATCACGCCGTTGCGGACTTCGCCGTCGGGGAAGAGGGTGACGGCCTCGCCATCGGTGATCTTTCCCTCGGTATCCAGCAGGCCGTGGTAGGCCTCGACCAGCAAGTCTTCCGGGGCGATGGAGCCCAGAGAGATCCGGGCCTGGACCGGAAGGTTGGCCCCCATGAGCTGGGCCGCCTGGGGCGGAGTGGTGACGTCCTGCACGCGCACCTTCCCCCAATTATTCCGCATGGCGTAGCGCCAGACGGCCAGTTCCCGCGCCGGGGCGAACCCGTCGCGACTCAGGCGCCGCGAGTTGTCCAGGCAGGGAATGTAGAACCGCTGGGTGTAGTCCTCGACCATGCGGTTGGTGTTGAATTCTGCCGAGACGGTGCGCATGGAGTTCTTCATTAGGCGTGTCCAGTCGCGCGGCACGTCGTCGCTGCTGCGGTCGTAGAACGCGGGCACGATCTCATTCTCCAGCAGATCATACAGAGCGGTGCTCTCCACCAGATCCTGGTAGTCCTGGTCGTCGTAGTCCTCGCCCGCGCCGATGGCCCAGCCGTTGTCCTGGTGATAGCCCTCGCACCACCAGCCGTCGAGGATCGAAAGGTTGATGCCGCCGTTGGGCGGGACCTTCATGCCGCTGGTGCCGCTGGCTTCCAGCGGTCGGCGCGGGGTGTTCAGCCACACGTCGACGCCCTGCACCAGGTAGCGCGCCACTTCGATGTTGTAGTCGTCCAAAAAGACGATGCGCTTGCGGAACTCGTCGGTCTGCGACATGTGGATCAGCTGGCGGATCAGCTCCTTGCCCGGATGGTCCATGGGATGGGCCTTGCCGGCGAAGATCAACTGCACCGGTCGCTCGGGGTTGTTCAGGATGGCGCTCAAGCGGGCCGGGTCGCGCATGATCAGGGCGGCGCGCTTGTAGGTGGCGAACCTTCGCGCGAACCCGATGGTCAGCGCCTCGGGGTCCAGCACCTCGCCCGCACGGCTGATCCACTGGCCCTTGATCCCGCGCTTGGCGAGCTGGAGCTTCAGGCGGCTGCGCACGAAGCCCACCAGCCGTTCGCGCATCCGCTCGTGGGAGCGCCACAGTTCGGCGTCGGGGATGCGCTCGACCCGATCCCACAGGCTGCGGTTGGTGGGATCCTCGTACCAGCGCGGACCGATGTAGCGGTCATAGAGCCGGGAGATCTCGTTGCACAACCAGCTGCGGGTGTGGATGCCGTTGGTCACGTGGGAAATGGGGATCTCGTCTTCGGGCACTTCGGGATAGACATTCTGCCACATGCGCCGGGAAACGTGCCCGTGCAGTTCGCTCACCCCGTTGCCGAACCGGCACAGACGCAGGGCCAGCACCGTCATGCAAAAGGTCTCGGTGACGTCGTCAGGGTTCTGCCTTCCCAGGGCCAGCAGCTTTTCGATGCCGATCCCCATCTCGTCGGCCTTGGCCGTCAGATACCTGCGGACCATGTCGGGTTGGAAGTGGTCGTTGCCCGCGGGCACGGGGGTGTGGGTGGTGAAGACGTTGCCGGCGCGCACGATCTCGAAGGCCGTGTCGTAGTCCAGGCCCTTTTCCTTCATCAGCAGGTTGATGCGCTCCAGGGCCAGGAAGGCCGAGTGTCCCTCGTTCAGATGGCAGACCGTGGGCTCGTGGCCCAGCTTGATCAAGGCCCGCAGGCCGCCGATGCCCAGCAGGATCTCCTGCCGGATGCGCATGTCGTTGTCGCCGCCGTACAGTTTCCCGGTCAGCTCGCGATCCTCGGGCAGGTTTTCCGGCAGGTTCGTGTCGAGCAGGAAAAGGGGCACACGGCCCACCTGCACCCGCCAGATGCGCGCGGTCACCGTGCGGCCGGGATAGTGGACCTCGATGGTCACGGGGGTCCCGTCCCGGTCGGTTTCCAGGGACATGGGCATGTTGTAGAAGTCATTGGCGGCGTATTCTTCCATCTGCCAGCCGTCGTGGTTCAGGTACTGCCGGAAGTAGCCGTGCTGATAGGCCAGGCCCATGCCGACCAGGGGGATGCCCAGGTCGGATGCGGACTTGAGGTGGTCGCCGGCCAGGATACCCAGGCCGCCCGAGTACAGCGGCAGGGATTCGTGCAGCCCGAACTCCAGGGAGAAGTAGCCCACCAGGCCGGTGTGGCCGGTGCCGTTCTCCTGGGTAAACCAGGTGGTCATGGTCTGGTAGCGATCGAGATCCTGGGTGATTCGTTCCAGGTGGGCCAGGAAGGCCTCGTTCTTCAACAGCTCCGCCACCCGCTCGGCCGAAAGGGCCCCCAGCACGGCCACGGGGTTGCCGTGGAACTTGTCCCACAGGTCGGGATCGACCCTGCGCAGCAGGTTGATGGCCTCGATGTTCCAGGTCCACCAGACGTTGCGGGCGATGCGCAGCAGGGGTTCGAGAGGACCGGGAAGGTTGGGGGTGACCACGAATTTCTGGATGGAAGGCATGGACTCTCCTGCTAGTTTGAGCGGGGATGGCTCATGAATACCCTGGTTGCGTGTTGTATCGTCCGAAACCGAGGCCCCTGAAGACGGCGATTCGAACCGTCGGAAAGGTAGACCAAATTGGCCTCACATGGCAAGACTTCCGGTCTGCCGCCCGCAAGTCCTCAAGCCTTGCGCGCCGTGCTGGCGCGGAATACGGGCGGAATCCTGGATCCGCGCCCTGCGGGGGCTTTTCGGGCCGGCCATGTGCCCGGCAGCGTGAACATCCCCTTGCCGCCGAACCTGGATGCCGAAGCCGCCGAGCGGTTGTTGCCCTCGTTTCTGCTGCCTCCCCGCCATGCGCCCCTGTGGGTGGTGGACGATGATCCGGCGCGGTTGGCAAGGATCCTGGAGGTTCTGCGCGGGCGGCAGCGCCCGGCGGTTGCGGGCCTTGTCCTGCCGCTCGGATGGCCTGCCGGCATGGGTGAAGATCTGTGCCGGACCGGAAAGGGTGCCGAGACCTTGTGGCGGCCCGACCCCTGGCTGGAGCGTTACCGGGATCTGTTGCCCCCCGCGACCCTGGGGCCGGCCCTGGACCTGGCCTGCGGCAGCGGGCGCAGCGCGGTGTGGCTGGCCTTGCGCGGATATGCGGTCACCGGAGTGGACATCCTGCCCGATGCCCTGGCACTGGGCCGCCGCCTGGCGGATCACCACGGGGTGGCCTGTGCCTTCACCGCCGCCGACCTGCGCCAACCCGACGCGGCCCCCGCGGGCCCCTGGGCGGTGATGACGATATTCCGCTATCTCCAGCGCGATCTGCTGACCCGCGCGGGCGGCCTGCTGGTCCCCGGCGGTGTGCTGCTGCTGCGCACCTTCCTGGACCGGCCCGGCGGGAACGATGGGCCGGCCCGGCGCCACCGCCTGCGCTGCGGGGAATTGCCCGGATTCTTCGCGGGCCCCGAATTCACGGTGCTGGCCTACGAGGAAAGCGCCGATCCGGACGGACGCCCGGCGGCGGGGATCGTGGTGCGGCGGCGGGCGGCCCCGGGGCCCGCCGGCATCGAATCTGCACCATAGCGGTTGGACTCTTCCTGAATTCCCAGACTCGGCGACCTCCCGGAAGCGGATTCGCTCCATCATGCATTCCCAGGAAATCCCGGATCGACCTCGGCTGCTGGACCGCGTCCGTGAAGCCATCAGAGTGAGGCACTACAGCCGGCGCACGGAAAAGGCTTATGTGAGCTGGATCGTGCGCTATGTCCGGTTCCATCAGATGCGCCACCCCAGGGAAATGGGCGCACGGCAGGTGACGGAGTTCCTGAGCTACCTGGCGTCCGGGCGTGGTGTCAGCGCTTCGACCCAGAACCAGGCCCTGTCAGGGTTGCTGTTCCTGTACAAGGACGTCCTGGGGGTGGACCTGCCCTGGCTGGATGACCTGGTGCGGGCCAAGCCCAGGCGTCGTTTGCCGGTGGTGCTGTCTCGTGAGGAGGTTGCCCTTCTGCTGGCCAGGATGACCGGCCGTGAGCATCTGATGACCACCCTGCTTTACGGCTCGGGGTTGCGACTTCTGGAGTGCGTTCGTCTGCGGGTGATGGACGTCGAGATCGAGCGGAATCAGATCGTTGTGCGCCGGGGCAAAGGAGATCGGGATCGTGTCACCCTCCTGCCGGCGACGGCGAAAACGGGGCTGGAGGCCCAACTTCGTGCCGTGAAACAGAAGCACGAAATCGATCTGGCCAAGGGCGCGGGCTGGGTATTGTTGCCCGAAGCTCTGCAGCGGAAGTATCCGACCGCCGGACGCGAATTGGCCTGGCAATGGATATTTCCCGGCACACGCGTGCATATCGAGCGGGAAACAGGCCGCCGCTGGCGGCACCATCTGCACGAGAGCGTTCTGCAAAGGGCCGTCAAGATCGCGGCGATCGGCGCCGGGATCCCCAAGCGGGTCAGCTGCCACGTTCTGCGGCACAGTTTCGCCACCCACCTGCTGGAGGACGGCTACGACATCCGAACGATCCAGAAGCTGCTCGGGCACCGCGACATCCGCACCACGATGATCTACACGCATGTTCTCAACCAGGGACCCCTGGGGGTGCGGAGCCCGGCGGATCGGCTCTGAATCGGTAGCCGATTATGCGGCAGATAGTTGCGGATTATCCCTGGTTCGGGCGCAACCCATCTCCCAGGTGACACATCGCTCCATTGCGCTAACCATGGTTGACATACAGCAGTTACAGGTGATAGTCTCATTTTGAAAATCGAATTTAGCGGGAGTGCCTTATCGGCGGAGAGTGTCCTAAAGTTAGTTGAAAGTTGAAGCGGCCTCCGGCCTCTGGTAAAACTTTGAGTAGCAAAAACTTAAAGCACCAGAGACCAAAGGAGGCCACCAATGGCCAGATTGCCACATAT
>Ga0100380_10001397_pt1 | contig 26410 bp, 21 predicted proteins | sample CryGeymeta201504_FD_80417 | JGI IMG/M metagenome (GOLD analysis project Ga0100380, IMG submission 80417) | Groundwater microbial communities from Crystal Geyser aquifers in Utah, USA - Crystal Geyser metaG 2015-04 | ecosystem: Environmental > Aquatic > Deep subsurface > Groundwater | place... | reverse complement strand
TTATTCTATTGCCAAAATTTAATCGTTTCAGATGGCACAAAAGCGCAAGCTAGAAAACCGAAATATGGATCGCTACGAGTTTATACATACATTCCCTTGTTTAATTTTCATAAACTTTAGATAAAAACGGATCGCTACGAGTTTATTTTAAACTTAAAATACTACAGTTGCTACTTAAGTAGTTGTGGTTTTCTTAAAACTCATCCAAAATGCTCTTTTTCTTTGCAGATTGATGTCGTTCACGTAATTCAATATCAATATAACGATCGGTGATCGCACTTGAGCTATGTCCCGCATCATCGCGTACATGTTCGCGCGGTCTAATTTTTACATCATCTGATATCCCGGTGTGGCGCAACCAATGCACCGTCGCTTCATTTAATGTCTCAGATTCCTCTTCAAAACCATCTTTTATCAATTGCTGAATGGCTTGATCAAAACAAAATTGTACAATTTCACGAATAGCATTGGTGCTACGAATGCCGCCTTTACCTTTAGTTTTAGGCAACAATGGTGAAGTATCAGCCGGAGAGGGGAGTGAAGGTAACCCCAAATATTTACGCCAGCGTTTTAATGCATCTAGCATAGTATCACTGACTGCAATTTGTCGTTCTTTATTGCCTTTGCCGACGGTTGTAAACCACCAATGCTCATCGCCATCACGATAAAAATGATTCATCACAGGCTCCCAACGATCACTGCAGGCTAGTTCAGAAATACGTAAATACATTGCATATAACGCCGACATAATAAATAAACTTCTTTCATGCTTATCTGGCTCTTGTTCTGCTAAATTTTTTGCAGTTTTAATCACATATTGCCATTGTAATTCAGATAAACGCCGAATTTTAGGACGTCCTTGTGTTTTTCTAACAAATTGACTTTTTTGTCTGATGAGTGCAACAGGATTAATTCGCGTGTATTCTTCTTGTAACAAATAATTAAAAAAACTACTTAAAATCGCTAAGACTTCACGCAATGAGCCGCCTGAAATTTCAAATTGATTGGGATCTACTTCAGCACCTTTACGTCTGGCGACTTTAGAAATGGTTGCGACGAAAGGGCGCCATGCAGGATTAGGTATGCGTTCAGCATTTTTGGTAATGAATCTTGGTGGCTTAGTCGTGCCAATCCAGGTTTGAGGCGGCGCTTGGCAAAAAGCAATAAATGATTCTATATCTTCGCGGGTTAATTGGTTAAGTGGTTTATTCGCAATTAACACACTCCAATGAATTAAACGCTCAATCTCTCGCCTGTAAGAGTTAAAAGTTCCCTTACTGCCTTTATAAGCTTTAAGAAAAGATAATGCCTGTGTAATATCATTGCGTGGATAATCTGCTGATAAATAATTAAAGCACTGTTGCTCACTGATATGTTCCAAAGAGTCAAATAATGCAAGTGGTGAAATTTTATCCATTGATTTAATCCATTTTCGTATTACATATATAATAACATACAATTAGTGCATAATAAGAACAAAAATTTTACATTTTGAGTGCATCTGTTATAATCGCGCATATATTATAAACAACCCTAATAAAGGGTAACAATAATCGCTTAGAGCGAGGAGAATAATCATGCCAAATCATGCCAATACAATTAAACAAACGCCACGTGAACAAATCATACAACAACTGCAAGCGTTATTAATGGGTAGCGATATTAGAATGTTAGATTTTCTAAAATACCGTTGTCAGCATTCTCAAGCTATATCCAACAATGAAGTATTAGATCTACTTGTAGATAATGCTGAAACTATTGATACATGGAATGTGAAAAAATTATTACTGCTCACCGAGCAAATTCCAAAACAAGTTTATGACGAACATAAACGTTATCAAGCAATGCTCTATCAGGCCATCCAAGACGGATCACCAAATGCAACTATTTTATATTTTGCTTATGCGCAATTTTTAGTTGCTGATATAAATTATGAACCAAATAATACCATTGATCTAGAACAATTTATTAGTAACTTGAATAAAGATCCAGAGAATGTATTGTTTGATTATTTTAAAACTATGTTCTTATATTTGCGAGACAAAGGAAAAACAACAGTAACAGAACATCTTGCCACTATTAAAACATTTTTTAACTCAGAAAAAGCGATTAGTGATTTGGCGAAAGTTTATTATAGTATTTTTCGAGGGAGTAGCATTGAAGAAGTTGATGATATTAACGGTCATGTAGAATGCGGCTGTTGTTATTTAGAAAAAAATCGTCATCCACTGGCGTTAATTATACGCGCTGAAATGGCTTGTAATTTCAACAGTAAAATAGGTTGTTTAAAAAATGCGGCAGATTGTGGCAGCATAGAAGGACTACATCGATACGCAAAGCACTTAATTGAAAACCAACCAGATAAAGATAAAACCATTTCATTGTTAAAAACAGCTGCAAATTTTGGAAGTGAAGATGCAAGAAATGAGCTGTTTCATTTGTTTTTGCATGATTCCGAATACAAAGATAAAAGAACAGAAGCTTTTGAATATTTATCAGACTTACTAAAAAAAGATATAGTAATGGCAATATTCAAGGCAAGCGAATTTGCGTCCTCTTTCCCTACTGATTGGCTAGACCATGCTTTTCAAGAATTACTATGTACCGTTATTGTTGATATGCAGCAACTTAAAAACTTTGATGCCTTTACTTATGAACAATTACACAAACTTGCACAATGTTTTATATGCTTATTTGAAATTGCTAAATCCTACAGTCAAAAAGATATATCCAACTACACTTATGAAATATTGCAGCGACTGTATGTTGCTATAAAAGAAAATAAATCAAATCATATATCGGCATTAAAAGATGAAGTTAGCCAATTTACACAAATTTGGCTTTGTTATCATTTTTCTGAATCGAGCGATGATAAAAAGAATTATTTTAATGCTTTGAAAGCCCATGCGATAGATAATAAAGATTACCATGCTTATTATTTTTTGGGAGCAATCTACTTAAGGCAGGGAAACGTTCATAATGCACTTTTATGTTTCTCTTATTCATTGAATTCGCACGTAGCCGTAGGTAAGGGGGCTTTATTAAAAAATATTGCCGATTCAGTCATCGGGAATTGCAAGTTAGATATTCCAGAAAAAACAATAAATGCTTTACTAAAGATAATCTGTAAACAAAAAAACAATATGAGAGCCAAGCTGGTATTTTATATTTTCGCTTATTGTAAAATGAAAAGTATTAGCGACGGCATTAATTTTGAAGAAATGCTAACGTACATTCGCAATACAAATAACCACCACGAATATACGTCCGCAGAACTCGCCGAAATTTTGAGCGCGCTATATTCTTATGACGAAATGGCATTTCAATCCTGGTTAAGTATAAACAAAACAAAGATTTTTTTAGCTAAAGTTTTCCCTGTATACCTTTCTGTTTCTGCAAATGATAGTAATAAATTGAAACTTTTTTATGAGGCAATGAAAGTTAAATTAAACGAGCGAATTATAAAAGACCTTGAGGTATATTCATTAGCAGATAAGCTGGGAATAGTAATTAAAGATAATCATTTCTTTTTTTATTGTATAGTTAGATTTCCACGCTTAATTCCATTATTAATTGAGCAAGGTTATTTCCCAAGAGAGATTGAAACAAAAACAGAAAGGGAATTTATAGATGAGGCTGTTAGCCTTTATCAATTCATTGCATTTTATTATAAAACCAAAATTAACATAAATGAATCGCTTAAAGCAATTTTTCACTCTGGCTTAGCGTTATCTGAAAAAGATAAAGTCGTCATTTTATCCAAGAAAAATAAGAAAAAGCTAGATCAAGATACGATTCATTTGATGGAAGCAATTATTTTGGCAGACTTCATCTCAAATAAAATACCTTTGGCAAAGGGTAATATACGCATCGTGGAGCATGATGGTAATTACGTTTTGCACTGCAATTATGTGGATGCCACACTTAAAGCAAAATTACCAATTGGCGCTCATGTCGAAAACGATAATTTAATATTAGATCCTTGCCTGGTAAAACCCGAAAATAAATTCATTAAAACAATCCAGCCTTTATTTAAAGAAAAAACCGAATCAAAAATGGACGTGCCAAAGAAAAAGCGCAAAAGAAAAAAAAGTCAAAAGGAAAATGTACAACAATTGCTTAATGTGGCGCTGTCAAAAACAGTTCACTCCACACTTAAATCAGAATCCACCTTTGAAATTCCTAAAATCATTATAACAAAGTATGAACCACCTCCAGATGACCGCATTTACACTCAATATGATCCTGTCGTTGAAGCATTTAAGAAAAAGATAGGTTGGGTATGCGCTGAAGATTTAACAGAAAATGGAGTTTTTGGTAGACTGAAAAAAAACGAGGAGAATAATAATGCCCAACAACAAGAACCTTGCTTTAGAAGTACAAAGTCCTCGAGATAAAATACAGAAGCAGCTAAAAAGGCTATTAACTGGTGATTCGATCGATATCATCAGTTTTTTGAAATATCGGTATAATCATGCCGAAGTATTTTCAAACAATGAATTATTAGATCTACTTGTGGCTGACGAAGAAAATATTGACGTATGGAATATAAATCAATTACTCTATTTAACGGTGCAAATTCCTGAGTTGGTTTATATTAGCCATTCGCTTTTTAATAAAACGCTGCAAGAGAAGATCAGTAAAGGTTCAGCTCATGCCTGTATTTTATTTTGTGCTTATATGCAATTTGCAATAGGAGATATCAGTTATAATGATCAGGATGAGACTAGTATAAATATGCTCATCAAATCTCTCGAGAGTGATCCGGAAAATCAACTTTTTCAATATTTTAAAATGGTTTATCTATATTTGGATCCGCGCAAAAACATTGATAATTCTCAGCATATGAATGCAATACATGCATTTTGCAATGAGCAAAACCCTGCTTATCCCTTTGCTTCACTACATTATTATTTATTTCAAAAAAATGTAATAAAGTGTGATAAAAGCAAACTTGACAGCCATTTGCTGCAAAATAATCGCCATCCTCTGGCTTCGCTGGCGTTAGCAAAATTAACCGTATCAGAATCTGAGGCCAATGCATATTTAAAATTTGCAGTGGATTGTGGAAGTATAGATGGTTTGTACAACTATAAAAATCGCTTAGCCGCCGATGAAAATGGCACTCGTCTAACTATAATTAAAAAACTAGCTGCATTGGGAGATGACGAAACCCAAAAATGGATAATTACAAATAGCTTACTAAATCCAATCTTTCTCAATAATCGAGATGAACCTTTTAAGTATTTAATAGATTTAATGCATGACTGTCCTGCATTTGTTATTCAATATCTTGGTTTGTTTATTGCTCATGCTCCACAGATATGGTCTAACAGTGAGATTCAAAGCTTGATTCATAAATCTATTACATTAATTAGTGAGTTAGATGATTTTTGTGGATATACAATAGATGCATTATATGATATTGCCAATGGTTTTATTACTATTGTTGAAGTTGCCAAGTCTATACTAGAGGATGAAATAAAAGAAAAAACATTAAAAGCTTTAGAGAAAATTGCGGCTTATTTAGAAAACAATCGAAAGTGTTTTGTTGTTAACAATAAAAGTCAAGCTTATTTTTATGCTAAGTATTGGTTAAGTTATCATTTCTCAAAGAGAGATGATGATAAAAACTTAGCATTTGAAGAACTTGAGAAGCTTGCAGAAAATGAAAATTGCTTATCCGCATGTGGCTTTGTCGGGGAATATTATTTTAGCAAAGGCGATATAATAAATGCTTTTCAGTTCTTAGCTAAAACAATAGATTCAACCATTCTTTTTGATAAAAGTAGGTTGTTTAAACTATTGGTGGATATGTTAATAGAGAATTATCCCGTCAATCTCTCTGAGCATGATATCAATCTATTATTAAAAAACACGCTCAAAAAAAATGACGCCGTTAACATTAAAATAGCATTTTACATATATGCGTATTGCAAAAACAATAATATCACCGCGAAAATTGATTTCGCCAAAATTAAACACTTTATACTTTCTGTAAATAATAATGAACAATATTCACTTAATATGTTATATCAAATTTTACATAACTTGTATAATGCATCCGATAAAAATTTCAGGGCATGGCTAAACAGGCAGAATGTTAAAGATTTTATGATTGTAGCATACCCTACTTTTCTATCAATCGCCGCATATGATGATTGTAAATTAAGAATATTTTATGAAGAAATGGGAGGGGAGTTAAAAGACAAGTTCCTAATGGAATTGCTTGATAATGAAATTAAAAAAGAATTCCATGATGCTATTTATGAATATTATTTCTTTTTCTTTTGCCTATCCAGATTTCCCAAGTTGATTCCCATATTAATAAAACAAGGTAACTATCCCAAAGATATCACATTAACCCAAGAAACCATTAGTATCTATGACATTACCTTTTTGCGTCAAGAAAATGAACTCAACATAAAAAGTTATCTGAAAGCACTTTTCAATGACGGCGTTTTGTTATCAGAAAATGATAAAAATATGCTGAATGCAAAAACAAATAAAAAGCGATTTTCACCCGAGTTTCTACCGCTCCTTAAGGCGATTATTTTAGGTGATTTCATAAGAAAGAAAATTTCTCAATTGGCACGGGATATTACAATTATTGAAAATAAAAACACTTTTACGCTTCAAATTAATAATATAAACATTAGCGATAAAACGGAGTTGCCGCCAGGTATTAACTTAGATAATGCAAAAATAGTTATCGACCCAATTATTATTCAACCAACAAAAGTAGGTTTAAATTCATTGCAAACGTTGTTCAATCCCATTAATGGGCAATCAAAAAAAACAACAAAGAAAAAACGTAAAAAGAAAAAGGTTAACGCAGCAAATATAGCAGATACGCCACCGGCTTCAGAATCCTCTGAAGAAACTGAAATGAAACGTGAAGAACCAATCCAAACACAAGAGGATGATGAAATAGTGCAAGCTTTCGAAGCAACACTGCGCGCCGCATGGGAAACTGCATCCAAAACAAAAACACCTTTTTTTAATGCACTAACGAATGATATCAGCAAAACAAATACAAAGAATACTCCGGGTAATCTTGGCTTAAAGCACTAATAATATTAGTTTAGTGTCACGCCAGCGAAAGCTGGCATCAAGGTGTTTACTATTGGCAGTCTCAGAGATCTCTCATTCGCGGATCCGGCAATCGTTCAAAGACTTTAATTAACGATACCTTCAGAAATGACTTTGGCTACGACTTCAGTCATTTTGTTGATGCCTATTTTTTCTTTGATGTTACGGATATAAAATTCGACTGTACGTTTTGACAAACCTAATTTTAACGCTGCATCATAAGCGCTCGCGCCTTTTACTAAATAGTTTAAGCATTCTAATTCGCGTTGCGTGAAGTTGTATTTTCTAGCGGGTGCTAGACTAAAAACATCAACATATTTTTCTGTATGTTTTGAAATAAGCACATTGGGGTTATTTAAATAGCTGCTGGTTACTTGCGGTGTAATATCCGGTAATAACATCATTTGAAATACAGTACCTGCTAGTTTATTATTTTCAAAATATGGGTATTTATGACAAATGCTTGCAACTAATTGTTCGTGTATCATTTCAAGTGTGAAAATGAAACAGCTATTACCGCACATGACATACTCGTCTTGCTGGATAAAGTCTTCGGCCATACATTCCCCCGGATAATACGGAGAATTTAATGCATGATCAGCAATTTGATATTCCGAAAGTCCTCGTACAATACTGGGGGTTTCATAACGAAATAAGTCACAATATGCAGGCGTTACCTCAATATATTGATTTTTTGTGTTTTTTATACCGGCAATACCGTTTTGATATTCTAATTTAGCCATAATGTTCAAATAGTATGTTAATATGGTTAATTATTATACAGGCATGATCGTAGAAGTCAATACGGTATTTGCACCGTATTATTAATCAGAAAACCACGATAAAGCCTCAACCCTATGATTATGTTAAAATACCCCATCGACCCAAGATACAAGCCTTAAGGAGCTAAGACACATGCCCAAAATTAAAATCAACGATATCAACATGTATTATGAACGTTATGGCGAAGGTCAGCCATTAGTATTAATTGCCGGTTTTAGCGCGGATCATACGGTGTGGAGCATGGTTATCGAACCCTTAGCAAAACACTATGATGTCATTGTCTTTGATAATCGTGGGGCAGGGCAGACAGATGTACCTGAAGGCGCTTATTCGATTACACAATTAGCAGAAGATGTTGTGGGTTTGTGTCAAGCATTGAACGTGGATAAAGCACATTTTATTGGTAATTCAATGGGTGGTTATATTTTGCAAGAACTTGCTTATCGTCATTCGCAATATGTTAAATCGGCGATTATCAGCAATTCTACATTCGCTACACATACTCCTTTTCACTATTATGTTGCAGCCCAGCTAGCAATGATCAAAGCAAATCTTGCCCCTGAAATATTGATGCGAGCATCATCGGCTTGGGCGTTTTCATATCAATTTTTATCTCAACCGGATATTTTAGATAGCCTCATTGATTTAGCATTAAATAACCCGTATCCTTTCACGGTCACTGGCTATGAAGGACAATATGCCGCCTTAGATGCGTTTAATTCGCGCGAATGGCTTGATAAAATCAACGTCCCAACACTGGTAGTAGGCGCTGATCAAGATTTAATATTCAGTGAATCGTCAATCAAAGCATTAGCCGATGCAATTCCTAGAGCTGAATATTATTGCTTTAAAGCCTGCGGACATTTGCCGTTTATTGAATATCCTGAGCAATTTAGTGAATTAGCACTAAATTATTTTAAAAAGTTTGATTAAGAACATGAATGAAATATCTCGATACCATCAATTTGACAGAGCATCTTGGCATCTTTTCCGTAAAGAGTATTCACTGCATTTAACTGAAGCTGAATTACGTTCGTTGCATGGGCAAATTGAATCGATTTCTTACGATGAGATTGAATCTATTTATTTACCTTTGTCACGGTTACTGAATTTATATATTTCGGCTGTGCAAAATCGTGATTCTGTCATCGACAAATTTTTACAAAATCGCCAAGAGTTACAAGTCCCTTATATTATCGGCGTTGCAGGTAGCGTTGCCGTCGGCAAAAGTCTTACATCAAGGATTCTAAAATTATTATTATCACGTTGGCCTAGCCATCCCAAAGTTGAAATCATCACCACAGATGGTTTTTTATATTCGATGAAAGAATTGGAAGCCAGAGGATTACTTGAACGCAAAGGTTTCCCAGAGAGTTATGATATTCGTCATTTGATTTCAATTTTAGATGCGCTAAAATCAGGGGTTTCTGAAGTAAAAGTTCCCATTTATTCACATCACGAATATGATATTTTACCTGATCAACACGAAGTTATTGCTAGCGCTGATATTATTATCATTGAAGGCTTGAATATTTTACAAACGGGTATGTTACATAGTCGCACCACACCATCAGTATTTGTGTCAGACTATATTGATTTTTCTATTTTTGTTGAAGCAGAACTTGAATTAATCAAACAATGGTACGTTCAGCGCGTCATTCGCTTTTGCCAAACAGCGTTCCAAAAACCAGACGCTTATTTTCATTATTTAACAAAAATGTCTGAAAACGAAATCACTGAATTTGCCACACGCGTTTGGCATGAAATTAATGAAAAAAACTATCTTGAAAATATTTTACCGTTTCGTGGTCGTGCGGATTTGATTCTTAATAAAGGCGAAGCACATGCGGTGGAGCAGATCTTTTTGAAGAAATGAGAGGAGATAAACACTCGTAGCGATCCATTTTTCGGGAATTATAGCGCCGCTATTTTGGGGCAGATGAGACGATTAAATTGCAGGTAATAGCTATTTTCCATTGCCCTTTGAGACGCTTTTCCCGTTCATCCTGAGGGGTGGGCAAAGCCACGTCTCGAAGGATAAACGAGAAAAGCGCCTCAGGGCGAACGGAAAAGTATGTCAGGTTAGCCTATGGCACAGGCGGAATCTGACCCAGATATATCCAATTTACTTCGCGCTAGCATCAGCAAAAATTGATTTTAATTGCTCTTCCGAGGGTAAACCAAAAGAAGCTTGCGGTTTATTTTTGTCATCTTTGTAAATAATCACTGGCGTACCAGGGAATTGATATTTATTCATAAAAGCCATGTTTTTATCAAACTTCGCTTCAGCTTCTTTGCTTGGTTTTTTATTAACAGTCAAGCCGCCTTGCTCATTTTGGTCATTAAAATTCGCTTCATCCATATCCATGGCTTTAATAGGATCTTTAGCAGATAAAATGCTAAGCGCGATATCTTTGCTGCTAGGTTTTAAGAATCCAACCCAAATCCAACGAATCGCTAAATCACCGCTTTTTACTTGTGCGCGTGTTTGTTGATAAAGTTTGTGGCAATAAATACAGTTTGGATCAGCAACCACATAAATCAAATGCTTGGCATTTTTGTTGCCTTCTTGAATCCATGCCGTTTTGCTCACTTCACCGTAAGCTTTTTGAGCGATTTTTGAACCGATGTATTTTTCGCCATCAACTTGCGTTTGGTTCGTGCCTTCTGCCGTAATTAGCGCGCCTGATATCAAATAACGTCCATCTTTATCGACGTATAAGATTGTCTCTTGTGCGGCAGCGCTGTCTTTAGGCTGAATAACAACCCCAATTAAGTTACCAATTGACGGGAATGTGCTTATCACAGTCACTTGATTGTCTGTTAATTTATTAATCATATCCGTTACTTTTGCATCACTTGTTGCTGCTGCAAAACTGCAAGTGGCAATTGACGATGATAGAAATAGCGCAGTTAATATTCTTTTAGGGGTTAGGTGTTTCATTTTTGCTCCAATTTGGCTGTTGAATTCTCCAATAAAGAATGTTTATTCTAGGGCTTGTGGTGTTTAAACGCAAGTATTTTCAGTTTAAAGCTTTATCACGATTTTTTTGATAAAATAAGCATAACTTAACAAGAAAAAATATTTTATGGAATGGCCAAAATTAATTGCACATAGAGGGGCGAGTGCATATGCCCCTGAGAATACGTTAGTCGCATTTGAATTAGCGCTGCGACAAGGTATTGATTGGATTGAGTGTGACGTCACTTTAAGTAAAGATGGCGTCCCTGTGATTTTTCATGACAAAACCTTTAAGCGCATGGCAAATCGAACCAAATATATCAATCAATTAACCTTTGAAGAAATAATGCAAATTGATGTAGGGGCTTGGTTTTCAAAAAAGTTTTCAGGCCAAACAACACCAACCCTCGAAGAACTTTTAATTTTTGCGAAAGAAAATCAAATAAAAATTAATTTAGAATTAAAACCCAACGCATACAAACCAAAATGTTTAGTTATGCAAGTTGATCAATTAATCAGACAAACTAACTTTACAAAAAACGATTTATTGATTTCAAGCTTTGATTCCACAAGTTTAATGTATGCCTATAAATACATGCCTCAAATTCAACGCGGCTTACTCATGGATAAATGGCGTCGCAATTGGCATCATTTAGCTGAAAAGTTTCAAGTTTCATCGATTCATTGCCACTATAAATTATGCACTAAAGAACGCATTAATAAAATTAAACAAGCGAATTATAAACTGTATTGTTATACCGTTAACAACGGTAGTAAGGCAGATAAATTATTTAAAAAAGGTATCGACGGTATTTTTTCAGATTATCCGGATTTACTCACATGATTTATGATTTATTAATCATTGGCGGTGGCATTAATGGGGCGGGTATAGCATGCGATGCAGCAGGTCGCGGATTATCCGTTTATCTATGTGAAATGAATGATTTTGCCAGTGGCACTTCATCGAATAGCAGTCAATTAATTCATGGTGGATTACGTTATTTAGAGCAATATCAATTTGGTTTAGTCAGAAAAGCATTAAAAGAACGGGAGGTTTTATCAAAAAAAGTACCACACCTGATTCATCCATTAGCTTTTGTGATGCCTTATCATCGACAACGCCGTCCTTGGTGGTTATTAAAAACAGGATTATGGCTTTATGATCACTTGGCAAGAAATACTTTACCCAACAGTGTCTCTAGGCTTTTAGCAAACGAATACAAGCCGTTAAAAATACCATATCAAAAAGGTTTTAAATTTTATGACTGTTGGGGTAATGATGCACGCTTAGTTATTGCTAATTTAATGCAAGCACAAGAGTTAGGTGCCACAGTGCATAATTACCATCAATGTATCTCTGTGAATAGCGGTGACGGCATGTGGGAAACGCAAATAAAGAATATACAGACAGGCAACATAAACACAATTAAAGCGCGCACCATTATTAATGCCGCAGGCCCGTGGGCGGATAAAATTAATAATCTCATAACAGGGCAACCACATTCGCCTAAATTACGTTTAGTCAAAGGCAGTCATATAATCGTAAAAAAATGGTATGAAGGTGAGCATGGGTATTTGTTACAGACAGATGATATCCGCGTAGTTTTTATTATTCCGCTTGGCGAATTTGTAATTATTGGCACGACAGAACAAATTGTAAATGGTGATTTTGTCAGCACGCACATCGATCGGTCGGAAAAAAATTATTTATTGCAAACCATCAATCAGTATATGAAACAATACTTATCAGAAGGTGATATTATCCATACTTATAGTGGCGTAAGACCTTTATTTGACGATGGTACAAGCAATATGTCAAAGACCAGTCGAGAATATAATCTTGTATATCAAGAAATTAATAAAGCACCTTTATTAAACATCTATGGGGGTAAAATCACATCATATCGTATTTTGGCCGAGCAGGCCATTAATAAAATCAAGCACTTATATCCAGCTATCAAGCAGCCATGGACTAAAAAAACATCTTTGCCGGGAGGCGGTTTTGACAAAACTGAAAAATTGTTCCATGATTTAAAACAGCAATACCCCTGGTTAGACAACTTAACGTTAAAACATTATGTTTCATGTTACGGCATGAATACGCATCGCCTGTTAGCCAATACCCAGGTTATGAAAGATTTAGGAATACATTTTGGCCATACGATTTATCAAAAAGAAATCGATTATTTAATTAAATATGAGTGGGCAAAAACAATTGATGATATAATTTGGCGCCGTACCAAATACGGTTTGTATTTATCTAGCAAAGAAGAGGAATTACTCAATGATTACATTCAAAACAACACACGGTGACATTGTTATTAAATTACATCAGGATAAAACACCTAAGACAGCCGAAAATTTTATGCATTATGTTAAAGATGATTTTTTTAAAGATACAATTTTTCATAGGGTTATCCCAGGCTTTATGATTCAAGGTGGCGGGTTTGAATCTGGCATGAAGCAAAAACAAACAATCGCACCCATCGAAAATGAAGCAGCATTGGGTGGAAGTAATTTACGAGGCACATTAGCGATGGCGCGTACTAACGATCCACATTCAGCATCATCACAGTTTTTTATTAATGTGGCAGATAATTTGTTTTTAGACTATAAAAGTAGTACGCCAGCAGGTTATGGCTATTGCGTTTTTGGCGAAGTGGTCGAAGGTATGGATGTAGTAGATAAAATTGTGCAAAGCAAAACAACCAGTCGCCAAGGGCATCAAGATGTACCTTTTGATGATATCGTAATAACAGAGGTGCTTTACTGATATATGCTATGAAAAACTTTTATATGGTCAAACACTTACAATATCACTATATTTGTGCTATAAAATAAACCCATAATGATCAATTTTTAGGGAATTATAGCGCCGCTATTTTGGATTAGATGGAACGATTAAATTGCAGGTAATAGTTTATTCTATTGCCAAAATTTAATCGTTTCAGATGGAACAAAAGAGCAAGCTAGAAAACCAAAAAATGGATCGTTATGGGTTTGTACGCAATAAAAATAATTTATGGTTTGAAACAAAAACAAAAATCGAACCGTCTATAAACTTAAGCAGACATGAGAGGGGAACTTCATGGCACGATCTAAAATTGGGCGCGATCAGTTGATCGAAAAAGCAGGGTATTTGTTTAGAACGCGAGGCTATGCAAATACATCAATTGCAGATATTGCAAATGCTTGCGGCCTAAGTAAAGCGAGCATTTATCATCATATTACTAGCAAACAAGAGCTGGCAACAAAAGTAATCGAGCGGTTGCATGAATATTTTGAAACAAATATTTTTGCTGTTGCTTATGAATCAGATGTTTCTTTTAAAGAAAGATCCAATAAATTTGTGGCAGTTGTGAATGACTTTTTCACAGAACGTGATGGCGGATGCTTGATGGCAAATTTTGTTTCTGAAATTGTTGATACCCATCCAGAATTTCATGCATTATTCGTTAAATTTTTTAATGAATGGACAGGTGCTTTTGCCACCTTGTTAGCAGAAAAATATCCTAAGGAAGTCGCCAACAATATAGCTCAAGATATTGTTGCACAGCTTCAAGGCGCTATCTTGCTAGCAAGATTATATAAAACCCACGCGCCAGTTAAACGCACCACTGATGCCATTAATGCATTATTTGCAGATGAAACAGGCAAATATCAAATACTCGCAACAGTTGTTGCAGATAACGTTTCTGAAGCTGTTTAACGAGGAATATTGGTTCAATGTCATATGCCAGCGCGCAGGGGCTCTCTGGCGTCTCGAACGAAGCACCACGTCATTTTTGAGCGAAACACCACGTCATCCGCGAGCAAAGCGAGGGATCTCCAGCTAAGCCGTATGGTCTTTTCTGGAGAGCCCTCTAACTTCACAAACGAAGTGCAACACCTGCTATACTCGGGATGGCATCAGGGACGCATGGGATGACGTGATGTGAATCTTGTGAACTTTCTCAAGTTGATTTTATTTTTAACAATCGATAAAATACCGCCTCTTAATTATAAATAAGAGGTCAAATCATGCCTTTAACAACAGAGCAAAAACAGCAATATATCAATACATTAACTGAGACCCAACGCAATCTTGCTTTTAGGCAATTTGGGGAGACACAACTACCTTTTACTATATGGCGGTCATTGCTTGCTGTTTTGGGCGTAACTTTAGCAACAGGCAGTACCTTATCTAGTTTTAACTGTCTCACATTATTATGGCAATCATCAATGTGGTCTGATGCCTGTAAAGGCACAACTAACAATTATACATCTAATACACCACTTGTCTGTGATTTAGATTTTAATCATATTTTAGCTAAAGAAGTTCTACTTATACTAAATGCTTTTGTAAATGGAATGTTGGCTTTTTTCTGCATTATGCAGTCTCGTATTATTGCTCAAGGTAAAAATAGATTTTTAGCAATTATAGGTGGCCTCAATTTGCTTGCACAAGTTTTTCAAATTACTTATTGCTTATACCTATTATCAAGTTTAGCGAATGATGTCAGAGAACAATATCAAGTACAACCGAATGAGTTAAACATCACATTAGGTTTAGCGATTTTTAATTTGTTGGCTGGCTCTATCTTGAGCGCTAGTGGTATTACTATGAAAATACCCGAGCATGCTGAACAAATTGAAATACCTGAATATTTGGAAATACAATTAAATCAAATATTAGAAGATGTAAAGGTCAAAATTCGAGGCGATGCAAACACTGCAGCATTAACAGCACTACAATCGATTAAAAATACGACGCACATTGAAGAGTTAATAACATATATTAGAATGGCACGAAATACTGTTCACAATACGCAAAATACTACGCCTCAAATTAAATATTCGAAGAAAGATCTCTTTGCAATTAATTATGCATGCTTTTTTCATCGCAATAGAGTAGCAGAGTTATATGATTTGCCTGCGGCAGAGCATACAGCTATAATACAACAAGTTTGATACTTTAAAGAGGTAGCATGTATTCGTTAAAACAAAAAACCGTATTCATTACCGGTGCTTCTAGTGGCATTGGGGAAGCATGCGCCAAAGCTTTTGCAAGTACGGGTGCCCGATTAATTTTGGCTGCGCGACGCATAGAACGGTTACAAAATTTAGCGGATACTTTAAAAACGGAAATCCCTAACATAGACGTGCATTTAATTCATTTAGACGTAACACAACGCAAAGAAGTCGATAACACCATTACAAATTTACCTCAAGCATGGCGGCAAATTGATGTATTAATCAATAATGCAGGGCTTGCAGCTGGACGAGATCATTTGCAAGATGCAAACATTGATGATTGGGAAGCGATGATTAATACCAATGTTAAGGGGTTGCTTTATATGACCAAAGCAATCATTGGCGATATGCTTGCAAGACAATCAGGACATATCATCAATATTGGCTCTATTGCAGGCCATTTTACTTATCCAGGTGCCAGCGTTTACTGCGCAACTAAGGCAGCAGTTCGTTCTATTACCCAAGCATTGCGTCAAGATATTTGCGGCAGTAAAGTGCGTGTCTCCGAAGTTGACCCAGGTGCGGTTGAAACGGAATTTAGTTTGGTGCGCTATAAAGGCGACAAAGATGCCGCTAAACAAGTTTATCAAGATATGACACCATTATCAGCAGACGATGTTGCAGATGCTGTGCTATATTGTGCAACAAGACCATTACATGTAAATGTTGCGGAATTGGTTTTATATCCTACGGATCAAGCAAGTGTGACCATGATTCATCGAAAAACGTAAGACTATGCAATCGACGTGTTGTAATTTTGAATCTAAACCCATTGCAATCTAAACTCGTAGCGATCCATTTTTCGGGAATTATAGCGCCGCTATTTTGGGTCAGATGAAATGATTAAAGTGCAGGTAATAGTTATTCTATTGCCAAAATTTAATCGTTTCAGATGGCACAAAAACGCAAGCTAGAAAACCGAAAAATGGATCGCTACGAGTTTATTTTACGGGCTTAGTCTAGCTGAGCAACGCCAAGAAACGCCGGATTATTGTGAAAAGATTCATAGCCATTGCTGTTTTCGGGCAATATCGCATTACGTTCCTCTGGAGAAGAGGGTTTACGCCACAAACAATACTTAATTAAAGTGCCACAATCGGATATTAACTCTTTATTCACTTCATGTATGCTATCAAAATAAGGTTGAATCTGTTCCTCATACCACTGTGCAGCCATTTGTAAAATATGACGACTATCTCGATGCTGTAATAAAGCATCAATTTGTTCATTCTTTAAAAAAGATAATTGAACTGAGCTAATAAATACAGGAATTGAGGCGCCGATAAAACTCGCAGTTGCAGGCAATAATGCATTGGAAATTGCAGCTGGATCAATATGATTATCAAGCCAATTGTTGGTTAGTGCAATCCCTACAAAGTTACCAAAATAAGCTGCGCCTGCTGTATTGCGCATTGGGATATTCATGCAATTAGATATAAGCGTCATAAAAAAAGTCAATAAAATACAACTAAACAAATCAAATAATAATTTAATCCCCGGTAAATTTTCAAACTCCATCACATTTAGACTTAATGTAAATAATATAAATGCACTCATAGTAAGACTTAACATTTTCAACAATGTAACAGAAAACTCCTTGGTTGAGGGCAACTTAAAACCTGCTAAAGCAGCACCATAATCGATGCAATAATCATCTCCTATCATTGATAATTCATCAGGATATTCCGCTTCAATTTCGTTATTAGTTTTTTTGACCGTTTTTTTCATATGATGATAAATAATACTATTAGGTATAATAAAACAAGGAAATGATGCTAAAACAGCTCCAATTTCCATTAACATGAAAGACATATCAAAAAAATCATTCGCACTATTCGGGGCAATGTCTGGATCTATATAATAAGCAAGAAACATCACTGAACTAGTTATCAATCTAGCAAAGCCAAGTTGTAGTGGCAAAATTAAATTGTTAAGGTGTTCATGTTTATGTATTAAATTAACCGACAAAGTAATCATAAAACGTTTAAAGTCATCGGATGAGTCATGAAAGAAAATAATCTTACGTCCTACTTCCTCAAGCGCAGGAGAAATGGGCGCAGAAAATGAAGTATAACACTCAAATATACTACTTTGTTCAGTAAGATCAACTTGTTCTAAACGTTGCTCACCGCCTTCTTCATGCTTCTCAGTTTCTTGTTCAAGTTGCTCAGGGAAGGGCAGGGTCGAGGGATTCATTCAATGACTCCTTACGCTTATTATCGAGTATTATATTATCGTATTCAGTATGCATATTTTTATAGCAGAAGTCAATATTTTGGTCTATATTAAAAGAGACCAGTGAGGGTATTTCTATGACTAAAATTATCAAATATTCAACGTGTTACATTTTTGTTATTATACTTTGCGCACTATCTGCAAGCGCATGTAGCAGCAGCAACGCATCAGTTGTTACTCGAGCAGATATTAATGAAGCCTATCAATCATGGACAAAAGCGATAGATACAGCCAACGGTGATCCAAGTAAAATTGTTGCGCTTTATGCTGATAATGCGGTGTTGATGCCAATGTTATCGGATAAAATGTTAACAAGCAAAAGTCAAATCACAGATTATTTTAAAAAGTTTACTTCGTACAAGAATATAACTGTTTCAACTAAAAAATTTAATGTACAAGCCTACGGCGACATTGCAGTTGCCAATGGCACATATACTTTTTATTATTTGGGTAAGCATGATAAATCAGAATCTGTTGAAGCGCGATTCACTTTTGTTTATCAAAAAGCTGGTGGCGATAAATGGTTGATTGTGTCTCAGCATTCATCGGTATTGCCTGATGAGAATAAGATTAAATGAGTTTCTTAAACTATTTGATTTTTGTTGTAGGGGCGACATTTATGTCGCCCCTACAAAATTAAATCTCGCGATTAATCCCTATCCTTTCTTCACGCTGACTCATTTCTGCAAGACAAAGTTTTTGGTGGCACGAGAATAATGACTGTTTTAATAACGCCCCAACTTTTTGCATAGAAGTTCTAGGCGCTTCACCTTGCTCAATCCGCCGAATTTCTTCTTGCATAACAGATTCTGACAAAGCAACCGCATTGGTAATGCCGCCAGGAATAGCAGCAAAAGAAGATCCTAACAATGGCCCGAGAAAAGTTTTCGCAATTTTTTCAACAACAATATTTATCATCGAAAATTCTTTTAACACAACTGCGGCTGTACCTAGGCCAGTAAAAGCGCCATAAATACCCAGTAAACTTTCAGTACGCACCGGTAATTTTAATAAGTTTAGGCAGAGGCTTAATACTGGAATTAATAACGTATTCGTCAGATAAATTGCGCCTAACGAATAAAAAGGATTATCAATTAACATTGCCATGTTTAACGCGATTGAAAAAACCACAAATGTGCTTAATGCACAGACGAGAAACTTAATTAACCCAAGTGTAAATGAGTCATACGGTATTACCTTGAGACCGTCAAGCTTACTCTCCGCGCTGTCAATTAAATCTTCGGTTATCTCTAATTCTTGACAAAAGCTATTCACATAACGATTATGTGTAAATACAATTAAGTAATCACCGAGCACAAATATCGGTATACCGGCTAAGATGCCAGCAGCTTGCGTCAACAAAAAATAAGGATCTAATAAATCGGAAAGGCTTTTTGGATCTGTTAACTTTAAAAAATGCGCTAGTATTTCAACCGTACCATTGGTGGCTGATATTGCGCATAGAAATTTAATTGCCAACCCTTCATCTTCAAATAACTTTAAATGCTGGGATGCTTCAAGACTTTTTTGAATTAAAAATTGTTGTTCTTTTTGAGTTAAATCAGAAAAATTATTTTTTTCGGCAAAATTATAAGGCACGTTCTTCTCCTTATGATGAATTATTATTGGTGAGTATCTTTATGAGCTTCAAAGTTTACACTTAAGTTTTATACTTGTCAATCGGTGTAAACTACTTTATTACACCGCTGAAGTATGTGTTTGCGAATTTGAACGTCATCTTTAAACCTCCACGCTATCCCAAGCGCAGCGCGAATTGTCCAACTGAATGGCACGATTTTTCTGGAGATCCCTCGCTGCGCTCAGGATGACGCTAAATAATCACGGTGTAATTTTTAAAGATTTTTGTTCATCAAAATGCGCTAATGCTAAGGTAATTAGTTCGTCTAGCAAAATTGGACATAAGAGACCTGAAGCTTCCCACATTTTTGGATATTGACTGATTGCGGTGAAACCAGGCACAGTATTCACTTCATTAATAAAAATTTCATCATCTTTTGCCAAAAAGAAATCAACGCGAGCCATACCTTGGCATTCTAAACAGCGAAATGCATCAATTGCAAGGCTTTGGATTTGTGATTGCAATTCTTTAGAAATATCAGCAACCGCAACCACATCGGCGCCATTGTCATCAAAATATTTCGCATCATAAGAATAAAATTCTTGCTTAGGGATCACTTCGCCAGGTAAAGACGTTTTTAATTCAGTATTACCCAGGACAGCGCATTCAATTTCTCGACCTTCAATATATTTTTCAATTAACACTTTATTGTCATATTCAAAAGCACTATCAATAGCACTTGCTAAATCTTTTTTATCTTTTACTTTAAATACACCAATGGATGAACCAAGATTTGCTGGTTTAACAAAACAAGGAAGCCCCAGCTTTTTGATAATTTGCTGAGGTTCAATTTGGTCTCTACTGTGTTTGTGCAAAGTAATGAAATCAACAATTGGTAGCCCCGCATCACGTAATAAACGTTTTGCAATATCCTTATCCATGCAGATTGCTGAACTTAATAAATCAGAGCCCACAAATGGTACATTAGCTGCTTTAATTACTCCTTGGATTGTCCCATCTTCGCCGTATGAGCCATGCATGATTGGAAAAGCGATATCGATGGCATGTAGTTTTTCTTTAGTAAATAAATTAACTAATAATCCGTGACCAGTACCGGGAACCAAAACCACTTGATTGTTAATATGGGGGATAAGTTTAATCTCACCTTGAACTTTGCCTTGTGAAGACATCAGCAAATGCTGCAAAAACATTTTGCCATTGCGATCAACGCCAATAGGAATGATTTCGTATTTGCTCGAATCTAATGCGTTAATCACGTTGACAGCGGACATTAGTGAAATCTCATGTTCTGCGGAACAACCACCAAAAAAAACACCAACTCTTAATTTTTGCTGCATAAGCTTCTCGTTCAATACTATTAGATTATAATAGTATTTTTTCTAAAAATAGTAAATAAATATCAGCTAATTTGACTAATTCTTCAGTAGCAATATGCTCATTGACTTGATGAATTGTAGCATTAGAAGGTCCAAACTCAACGATTTTGCTGCAATACTCGGCAATATAACGTGCATCAGAAGTGCCGCCAGAAGTTGAAAGGGATGGTCTTTCACCTGTTACTTGCGCAATACAAGATTGACATAGCGCAAGAAAATCATGATCAACTGTATGATATGGCATGCCAAAATGTGTCCATTCAAGTTCATAGTTCAGTTGGGCATTATCCAAGTGAGTATGGACAGTTTGTTTTATTTGTTCAGCTGAAATCTCAGGGCTATAGCGAAGATTAAATAAAACTTCTAATGTGCCAGGAATCACATTGCCCGCACCAGTGCCAGCGTTAATATTCGAAATTTGTAAACTTGTTGGCTGAAAATCTTGATTCCCATTATCCCATTTAAGATTCACAATAGTCGCCAATGCTGCTAAAGCGGGATGAATTGGATTATCGGCCAAATGAGGATAGGCAATATGACCTTGTTTGCCAATCACTTTTAATGCGCCGGTTAAGGAACCTCTGCGGCCATTTTTGATGGTATCACCAAAAGTTTTTGTGCTGGTTGGTTCGCCAACAACACAATAATCAATTTTGATATTGTTATTTTTTAAGTAATCCAAAATAATCGGCGTACCTTCAAAAGCAGGGCCTTCCTCTGCGCTAGTAATCATAAAGCCAATACCACCTTTAATGGTTTGATATTTATGTAAAAAACGTTCTGTTGCAACTATCATAGCCGCAAGTGAACCTTTCATATCAGCGACACCTCTGCCATATAAGCAGGCATCATCAATCGTTGGATCAAAAGGTGGAAAGCGCCAGTCATTAATATCACCGATAGAAACAACATCTGTGTGGCCAGCGAAAACAAAAGAAGGGCTAGCATTGCCGTAATACGCCCAAAAATTCTCAGTTTGTCCAAAAGGTAATTTAGTAATTGTAAAGCCTAACTGTTCTAATCGTTTGATTAAAATCGCTTGACAATCTAAATCTTGAGGTGTGATTGATGGAATTTTAATTAATTCGCTAGTCAATTCAATGACAGGATCCATTATTCAACTTCCCTTAATAACTCATTTAAAGAGACTTTTCCTCGGGTTTTTTCATCGACGTGTTTAATAATAACAGCACAATATAGGTTATGACTACCATCTTTAGCAGGTAGCGAACCAGGCACAACCACAGAACCTGCCGGTACACGACCGTAACTGATTTCCCCAGTCATGCGATTATAAATTTTGGTGCTTTGTCCGATATAAACACCCATGCTAATAACAGCGCCTTGCTCCACAATAACGCCCTCAACAATTTCACTACGTGCCCCAATAAAACAATCATCTTCAATAATAGTAGGAGATGCTTGTAACGGTTCTAACACACCACCAATACCTACACCACCTGATAAATGTACATTTTTACCGATTTGTGCACATGAACCAACTGTCGCCCATGTATCAACAAGCGTGCCACTATCAACATAAGCACCAATATTAACGTAAGAGGGCATTAAAACCGTATTAGGTGCAATGTAAGCACCAATGCGTGCACATGCTGGGGGCACAATGCGAACGCCATTTTCACTGAATTGCTGTTCTGACAAGTTGGTAAACTTCATAGGAACTTTGTCATAAAATTGCGTAAAGCCTGCATTGATGCTTTGATTATTTTCAATTCTAAAAAAAAGCAACACGGCTTTTTTCAGCCATTGATTTACGTGCCACTGGCCATTTACTTTTTCGGCCACGCGGGCTTTGCCTGAATCGAGTAACTCGATCGCAGAGAAAATAGCTTCTTTGACTTTTTTGTCTACATTATTAGGTGTGATATTGCTGCGATTTTCAAACGCTGTGCTGATGATATCTTCAAGTTCTCTCATGTCTAATCCTTCTTTTTCTTTGATTGCTCAATTGCCGCATTGATTTGTTTTTCCAATTCAATATTCACAAATTTCACCTTAGCAATTAAACAATACAATGTAGGCACGACAAATAATGAAAACAGTGTTCCAAACGACATACCACCTACAATAACCCAACCAAGCGCATGCCGAGAAGCCGCTCCCGCCCCGGACGCAATTGCTAACGGCAATGCACCTAAAACCATCGCGCCTGTTGTCATGAGAATAGGGCGTAAGCGTAAAGAAGCTGATTCAATGACTGCTTCCACTTTACTTAAGCCTTTTTCTTGTAATTGGTTTGCAAACTCAACAATCAAAATACCGTGCTTGGCAATCAATCCGATTAAAGTGACTAATCCGATTTTGCTATAGATATTGAGCGTGCCGCCTGTCAATTTCAACGTAAATAAAGCACCCGCCATGGTTAATGGCACAACCGCCAAAATGATGATTGGATCTCTAAAACTTTCAAATTGCGCGGATAACAACAAGAAGATAAAAATTATGGCAAATATCATCACTTGTTGCATAGCATTACTAGCTTCATAAAATTGACGCGCTTCACCACCGTAATCATATTGTAACTTAGAAAAGTTTTCTTTAGTGTAATTTGTTAAGAAATTTAACGCATCCCCTAAAGAAGTTCCAGGCGCATTACTGGCTTCTAACATCGCAGATGGTAATTGTTGGAAGTGATTAATTGATTGGGGTTCAGTATCCATGTCAATGGTCACCAAATTCGATAACGGTACTAAATCACCTGATTCTGCACGCACATAAATTTTATTTAAATCTTTAGGGTTGTTAGCAAAATCAAAGTTTTTAGTAAATTCAGGTATCACATAATATCCACGATTATCCAGTGAAAACTCGACATTTTGCGGTTGTCCTAACATAATGCTTAACGAATCAGTAATATCTTGAATGTTAATGCCTAAGTTGCCTGCTTTGTCGCGATCAATATTAACAGTAACACGCGGCTTATCATATTTTAAATCGGTTGTTACATTCATAAAACCAGGTTGTTTGCTTGCAACATAAAGTAATTGTTGCATTGCAGGTATTAATTCATCGAGGCCATTAGAAGATTTTAATACGAACTGAATGGGTATCATTCCACCTGTCGCTGGCAATGGTTGTGGTTGTAATGGGAAAATTTTCATTCCAGGAATACTCCACAACGACCCTAATAGCGATAATTGGATAGCTGCAGAAGGGCGACTACGTTTACTCCAATCAACAAAGCTCGCGAAACCAAAACCAGAACTAGGGCTAGAGCCACCTGCTATAATACCAAAATGCATTAACTCTGGTATTTTCTTTAAATACGGAATCATCATCGACGTATATTTTTCGGTATATTTGATATTGGCAGAAGAAGGGCCATCCATCCAAAAATAAATGTAACCTTGGTCTTCATACGGTGCTAAATCTTGTGGAATAGTTGCGAAGAAATACATGCATATGACATAAAGTGCGCCAGCACCTGCGATAATCCACTTTTTGCGATTTAACGCTTTACGCACAAGGTTTTTATATTTAATAATGATTTCTTCGAAAATCGCATCAATTTTTTGTGGAAATCCATTTTCACCTGGCGTGTATTTAATAATGCGCGAACACATCATTGGTGATAATGTTAGCGCTATGAAGCCAGAAACAATCACCGCAAAAGAAAGGGTAAAAGCAAATTCGCTAAACAAAATACCGGTTAAACCACCAGTGAAACCAATAGGTGCATATACAGCAGCTAATGTTAAAGTCATTGCAATAATCGCAAAACCAATTTCGCGCGCTCCAATAATCGCAGCAGGTATTGCTTGTAAACCTTCTTCCATATGGCGATAAATATTTTCTAAAACGACAATTGCATCGTCAACAACTAAACCGATTGCTAGTACCCAAGCTAATAGTGTGATTGTGTTAATAGAGTAATTAAGCATTAGCATAATGCCACTAACGCCAATTAAGGATAATGGAATGGTAATAATGGGAATTAATACAGAACGGAAAGAACCTAAGAATAAAAAGATAACGATTAATACAAAAATCGCTGCTTCTATCATAGTGCTATAAACTTCTTCAATAGATGCATTGATAAAAACAGATTCATCAAAAACCACTTCTGCTGTAATGCCTTTAGGTAAGTGTGCTTGAATATCCGGTAAAGCTTGCGCAACTTCTTTAGATACGGCCAATGGATTCGCATTGGAAGTCGTTACAATACCAATAACCGTCGTTTTTGTACCATCAATGACGACAGAAGAATTATAATCTTTGGCGCCAAGAGTAGCATATCCTATATCTTGTAAGCGAATCGCATGGCCATTAACTGTTTTTATCACCATTTGATTAAACTGTTCAGGTTTATCCATGTCGCTGTTAACTTTAACATTGAACTGCTGATATTTACTATAAACAGTGCCTGCCGCTGCTTGTAAGTTTTGACGTTGCAATGCATTCATGACATCAGTTGCTGTTAAATTATGCGCTGCCATTTTTTGTGGGTCAATATTAATACGCATTGCATATTCACGCTCACCTAGAATTTCTGCTTGACTTACGCCATCTAAGGTACCAAGTACTGGTTGTACTGCACGTAATAAATAATCCGTTACTGCTTCAGGAGAAAATTTATCGCTTTTGAAAGCAATAAATACCGTGGGCGTTGCATTAGGATCATTTTTTGCAATAACTGGGCTTTGAATACCTGTAGGTAGTTGCGACAAGACAGAATTAACTTGGTTTACAACATCGGTTACCGCTGTTTCGATTGGATAACCAAGTTTTAGATTTACTGTAATGGTATTTTGATTTTCCACACTTGCTGATGTCATATAATCAATACCATCAATTGTACCAATGGCATTTTCAAGTGGTGTTGCAACAAAACCCGCCATTAAATCCGCGCTTGCCCCTGGATAAGTAGTTGTAACGGTTACAACAGATGTCGCAATTTCTGGAAATTGCCGTACCGGCATTTTGATAAAAGCTGCTAAACCACTCACTAAGAGCATTAAACTCAATGAAATGGCAAAGATGGGTCTTCTTATGAAAATATCTGTAAAATTCATTGCTGTTAAATCTCTTTAGTTTACCGTTGATGTATTGTCATTATTTTGTTGCGATGGAAGCTCAGGATTTAATACTTCAGACGCTGTATCGTCAGAATTTTTTTGCGCTTGCTTTTCCGTATCATTGCTGAAGGTAACGATTTTGTCAGAAGCAGTATTCTCTTTGTGATAAGTTGTATCTTTAGAGATTTGTACCGGCGTATTATCAAATAATTTAACCTGCCCAGCAGTAATAACAACATCGCCTGCTTTTATTCCTTTGGTTATTGCAATAAGATTACCATTGCGTAAACCTGGCGTTACTTCCACTTTTTTA
>Ga0100380_10001370_pt1 | contig 26654 bp, 19 predicted proteins | sample CryGeymeta201504_FD_80417 | JGI IMG/M metagenome (GOLD analysis project Ga0100380, IMG submission 80417) | Groundwater microbial communities from Crystal Geyser aquifers in Utah, USA - Crystal Geyser metaG 2015-04 | ecosystem: Environmental > Aquatic > Deep subsurface > Groundwater | place... | reverse complement strand
TGATATCAGAGTCCTCTCACTTTTACAGTATTATCTAATAATAAATACAGAGTATCATCAAGTGAAGACCATACTAAAGTATAGACATAGTGTTTGAATTGAAGTGTCTATTCAACACTACTGCTCTAATAGCTACTACAGTACTACAGTAGCTCTAGCTAGAGCTACTAGTAGAGTAGCTACTACTAAAATACAGTAGGAGTAGCTAGCTAGACTACTAGTAGTCTACTACTATCCCACCTGGTACAGTAGTCTAGTACTAAGCTCTAGTAGCTAATCGTCTGGCTGAACCAGCAGTAGTACTCACCCTCATTCTCCAGTAGAAAGCACGTCTCAACGACAACAAAAATAAAACCAGTACTGTAGGTACGTAGTTCTCTACGAGTATCCCTACTGGACCATCGCGAAAGTTAGTAACCATGCGAGAAACATCGTCAAAATCGAACAATCACTCCAAAAAATAATTCACTGGTGCACTGGAACCTGCAATGTCAGCATACAGGATGTCGTCTTACATTATTGGAGGACCAAGCATCACCCGCGTAGTGGGGAAGATTGGGCTCATCTGTCCAAGACATCTTGAACGGTGTGTACTATCTCTGCATGCAAACCAAATCCGGCTTTGTCACGGCACTTTTCAGAGCTAGACACTGCCGTACCTGCTACAAGAGAGAACCGAGACTGCATCGCTATTAGTTTCTGCGGGTGAATGTTAGCAATTTTACGTTATTTTTGAATTATGGGTTTATCATACGATGTACGAGTATCTCCGCCTCGATGCATGCCTATTTCGGACTATTCATCAATCAAATGCCACTGAAAGACTTGAACTCAAATTGAAACTGCAGAAAAATGCTCCATGGTCTTGGTGCGTTTTTTCTTTGTGGGAGGCGACTCCTTTACCTCTTCAGCACTGCGCTTCTTGTCAGTAGAGCTCTTGGCAGCATCGCGACCAAAAGGAAAGAGCGCATCAGAAAATTGGGCAGCGCCCTTTGGAGATACAAAAAAAATCTTCAACGCAGCCATCAAGTTGCGAAAAGGTTTGTTATCTGTTCCGGCATATCCAGCAATCTTGGCCAAATCTTTTTTGCAGTGAGACTCTCCGTCTAGCAATGTATTGAAAATTAGGGTAGTCTTTGGTTCGGGAGGGACGCCCTTGCTCTTGAGAATCTTTTCCAAAATCTTCTTTTGAGTTTTTTCGTTCGAGGGCGCCTCCGGCGATTTATCAGCTTTAGGCAAGCCTTTGATGCCTTTGTCTGTCATAATAATATTCGTATCTTGCTTGATGATGATGCCTTCGTCTTTCAAATTCTTCACGGCCGTGCGAAACGCTTTACCATCAGTGCTTCCATATTCTGCTTCCACAGCCACGGCCTGCAATTTTTGGGTGTTCACACCAACAGAATGCCAATTTGCCATGACTCGGAGAATTGCGTCGCGGGCCTTCTTGATAGATGCTGGAGATGCCATGTTTACAAGTCTTTAGAAAGTGGGAAAACTTTTTTCTATCCTTCGATAGGAAAAGGAAGCTCGATAGAAAGTAAGATAACCTGCATAATGACACCCAATATGGCAAATATCCAAGCTCTAAAGTTACTACATATATTGAAATCAAACCTTTCGTAATAAAATCACAATTAATAGAATCTTATTTTACTCGAAGAGAAATTGACGTACCGAAAAAATTTATGAGATGGATGAAGTCGAAAATGAAAGCTTTCGTTTGTTTCTTGCATTTGGCTCTTCCACGCCCGATCGTTGAAACCATTGGAGACAAATGAACCTTCGAAGTCATCGCCTAAGTACGATGTACGTTCGCATAAACCCTTTCTTGCGTATGCGTTGTCTTCTGAAAAGATCGTGGAAGGGTTTGCCTGTATATCTGTCAAGCAACCAAAATGAAAATCGTGGAGACTCTTCAAAACTCTAAATAGGAGACATGGCAGGGACACGCCTGGTGTGGCGTCTTTCGCAGCATTCAGGTTTATCCTGTAACAGCAAGCTATTTCTTTAGGAAACCGTGGACACTCAACATTGCGGAGACGCTTACGAATACTCCTGCGTTAACCTTCACAATAGAATGATAGCCCTTCGTTCTACTCTCTTACGATGGCTGTTACACTAAAATTCACTTGATGTATGGAAAACAAACCCGTAGGGACTTCGTCAACCACGTTCGATGACAAAATATTTCTGACATAGATCTGGCGTTTACAGGCGCGATCAACTCGCGGCAAGATTTGCGCATATATTATATTTATACATACCACATACATTTATGAATCTTAATATGATTACGTTGTATCAACTAGAGTATGCACCAGTATGTGATATTTAGCCCTCTGAATTAAAGAATTACTTGGGAACATCATCGTAGCGTCCACCCATTCGATCAAAATGGAGAGGACAAAAGCCGAGCGTGCCGTCAAATCGATTCTTTTTTACTTCAATGTATTTGCGGTGTCGCCCTGCAGAGTTATCGCTTTGCAAAATCATGACAGTATCAGCTTCCTGTGTCGCCTTGGCAGATCCATAAATACTAGACATGCTTAACTTGGAGGCTTCGTCCTCCTTGCGAGGGTGAACCACCAAGGTAACGTGGACATTGCGGTCGGTAGCAAACTTTCGGAATTTCTCAATGGCAATATCTTGAATGTCAAACTTGTCAAAGGATTTATTGAGTGAGTTGCGACTGATCATGAATTGCAAATTGTCAAGAATTATGTGTTCGACATCATGAACATAAACAGCATATTCCATGGCATCCAGGACGTCTTCTAAGTCAGATCCTCCGTGGAACTTCAAGAAATACATGGGCAAAGAGCTAAATCGGTCGGCTAGTTGATGAAGAATGGCAGGCGCATCCGGCGACCCTGTTGGCAGTGGTTTGCGAGAGAACTGCTGAAGGAGCTTTGCGAGCAACCGAGTATTTTTTATTTCGAAACTACCCCACATGACGTTGACATCCTGCTCGGCCAAGTCCACAGACAGCTGTCCGAGGAACGTCGTCTTTCCACTGTTAAGGAGTTGATTGGATGACTTAGAAACAGAGGGAAATACACAGAAAAGGCAAGTCCAGCAATACCAAGACAGATCATGAGAGAACATACCTTCCCGTAGGACCTGTCAGCACTGTCAATTCACCTCGTCGAAAGCCCTTGATAATGTTGTTCAGCGTGGGTAGGCTATTCATGGGCACTCCCGTGTATTTGTCTGGATTTAAGATCTCATGCAAGACATCGGCTCGAAGGCTTTCAAAATCCAAAATTTGTTCGTGCTTGGTAATGGTAGCAGCATCAATCATGGCTTTCAAGTCCAAACCCTTCAGCAAGGCTTCATTGGCGTCTTTGCAGGTGGCATCGTCGTTGGTACCATCGAGTGGTGGCGGTTGCACTATATAGCATCGATTGAGTCCAATTTTTTGTGCAAACTGCTTGGCACCCTCTTGTCCCGGAGCATCATTGTCCATCCACAAGTATACTTTGCTAAATCGTTCCAGCATGGGCAAAACTTCCATAGGCAATGATCGACATCCATTGGGGAGACTAATTGCGGGGCGTCCTGTCGCTTGCCAGACTGCCATGGCATCGTATTCTCCTTCCGTCAAGACAACTTCAGTGGCACCGTCCGGGACGGTGTGGAATCCAAAGAGTCCCCATCCACCACCAGCAGGATCTAATCGTTGCCACGCCTTTTGTTCGAGGGCTCGGACTTTGATGCGTCGTGTAATAAAGTCCGTATCACTGCAAGTTGTCGTGTCATTCGTTTTGTTTGTGTCGTCTGTCTTGTTCTTTTCCGCGAGAATAAATTCGGCTCCACGCAGCGCTTCTTGTTCTTTGATATCGGCGACCGTCATGATCCAGGGAAAGGTAATGCATTCCGTCGCCACGTACTGTCCATTTTTATCACTCGGAAAACTATACGTAGCCTTGCCGACTCCGTATTTACGGAGGGTCCGCATCTCTAACCCCCTTGTCTCGATGAGATACTTGAGGGCTCTCTTATCGTCTTGTGGTGTTGCTAGAGGCTGCGATGTTGTGCTGGCAGCAGCAGTTGCACCAGCGGTTACGTTTTCATCTTTGGAATCCAACAGATTGCTAATGTAGCAAGCTTGTAGTCGTTGCTTCGGCAAAGGCAGCTGTACTACCGGTCCCTTGCTATGGTTGCCTCGTTGAGTTCCATCTTTACGAGCACTAGCAATGGCTGGTCCCACACCAGCATCAGTGGCGGCCGCCGCAGCAGTAGCAGTAATGCCGTTGAATTGACCACCCGCCGACGAAACATTGTGATCGTATCCTCGCAGCATGCTCTTGAAGTCGAACCACGATCCCTTGTTCCCGCACCGGTGACAGAAAAAGGCACCACCACCAATTTGCACGTAGCACTTGTAGCAATTGTCTGCCTTGCCGTTGGTCGGTTTGTTGCAAAAGGGACATTCTTCTAGAATGACATGGCTCGATGTGACCCGCGCATGTTGGAGATTGTGAATACCACGATTACTGCAGTAATCCAGAATTTGGTTCGATGTAATGTTCATGTCGTTGTGCTGTGAAACAAAGACTTTGGTGCGGATTTGAGTAGTGCAGTGGTTGTGGTTGTGATGGTGATGTAGTAGGTGGTGGTGGTGGTTGGCAAGAAGTGGATGGTGAAAATTCGTGGAGGTGGATCGTTGATGTAAGAGACTGGAAGAAGAAGCCAAGGAAAGTGTCGAAAAGTAGCGGATATTGCTGCTATCCTTGTAGAGAGAAGAAGAAGACAATGCTTGTGGGAATGTAGATACGCCTCCACCCATAGCAATGACAGCACATGGTGTAGTAGAATCCAAAGTGGAGGTTGTGATCGACAAGGAATCTGCTGAGCTGCAGCTGCAAGCTGAGCTTCTGCTGCAATCGGCAGGAGTTATTCGCGTCCGACTTATGCTCCGTCGAGCTAGTGGAATTCCTAAGGATGATCGTAGCATGGTGTCTTGATTGTATTCGTATTATTACTTGTAGTATTCTCTAGTACTGGTAGTGTTCTTCGCAGGAAGTGCAGGTAATAATACTCTACTAGCTGCAGTAGGAGTGTTGATTTTGAAGCAAAATAGTGAGAGCATTGCATTGAACGTTGAAAACACGAATGCCGCCCGACTCGATGGCGCCAATTCGAAATGGGATTGGACTTCTTCATGTCGAATCGGACAGGCCATGGATGACATCACGGATATGTTCCACAATGCACTCTGCTCTCTACTGTACCTAGCTAGCTACGTAGTACCACCTGGATGTGTAGTTCTACTAGTAGTCTATTACCTGGTACCAGTAGTAGCTAGCCAGAGTACTACTAGTTACTAGTACTACTACTAGCTAGCTAGTACTAGTCTCTTAGTGCGAGTATCAGGACTCCTACTACTACTACTAGTACTCTACTAATCATAGGTGCTGGGCCTTGCAACTACTGGAACTACTAGTAGTAGTACTAGATAGCTCAAATAAATAAAATCATAGCCCAAAAGTGGATCGTCGACACTTCGTCTCTCTATCGCTACGCTAGTAGTCGACAACGAGAACGCAGCTGAAGGAACAGCGAGCGATTGATCTTCCTTTTTCACCACAACATCACTATCATCATTGATACCTTATTCAAAGTAACGTTGTATCATGCAGCAGCGCAATACTACAAAAATGGAGTGGCGCTTCAATCAAGCTACTATGCTCGGAGGAGTTTGCAATTTCCAGCGTTTTTTTTTTTTTCGCAGTAGCCTCTAAATCATTACTATTATTTCGAAATTCACCATATTTCACAGGAGCTTCAAAAATTTGTGGTAAAAGAAAAATGTTGCCGTATTTAGTAATAGTAGGGTTTCTGTACTAGTAGTAGTACCAGTGGAAATATACACATTCCAATTCGTCGACCTTGAACGACTCGAATTTTCTTGTTAGAACTGACGATGAGTACAGTACTATTTTACTGTGCATTTCTAATAAAAGACCTGTCTCAAATTAAGAACAATATGAATGGTTTTAATGTTTTAATTACGGTAGTCTAGTCTACTAGATAGAGGCTGTGCAGCGGAGAATACTACTCGTATTATTTCTCATGTCGCAAAATTCCACATACAGTCTCACAATATCATTTGCCAAGAAACTTTGTAGCTCTTCGCATAAGCTGCTCAAGTAATTGACAAACACATAAAAGTCGACCATGAAGTTCTTCATTTTTGTTTCCGTTATTTTGGGGCTTGCTGATCTAACTCTTGCAAGGGACCCATGGTCAAAGCCAGCAAAAGCCGACAAGGAAACAATGGGAAATCCAATCACTCCAAACAGACTCGAAAAGCTGGTCCCTAAAGCAGATTTGCCAGCCAAGGAGGACTTGTTCTCCAACAATGAGCTATACAATATGGTAGACACGCAAATCCAAGCCTATATCAATGGTGATGACTACCATTGCGAACCTGGTGGTATTGGCTACTTTGTAGGCGATTTATTGTCGAGTTTGAGCTACTGGGAACGAGATGAGTTTAATTATCTTTACAACGATCTTTCTTTGAGCCATTGGTTCATGTACGCTGCTTTTCTGTCAACTGAAAGCTCGTTGCCAGAGGATTTCTACCCGAATGCCGAACAAGGAAATGAGTACTTTTCTCGAACGGAAGATTTGGAAGATTTCTGGGACGATCATTCAGACAATATTTCACTTTTTGCTTTGAGTCCTCGCATATTGCGAAATGGCCCATTGATGCTGCAGGTATTGGATTTTGTGTTTGGGGTTCCACCAGAGCAAGGCGTGATCTATGTTGATTACGTTCTTCAGATGTTTGACATCTATCCTTTTATCGGATACATGTTCCCTATGTGGACTCTGAATGCCTTTGCATCCACCTGGGGTGCGCAAAATACTATTGCGATGGGTGACGGCATGACTCAATTCTTTGAGACTGTGGGTCTGGAAACTGTTGGACCTGAATATGTCTTGTATCACGAGTTTGCCCACCATGTCCAGTTCGCAACCAATGCTGGCTACAGGGGATCACCAGAACGAAGTCGGCGTACGGAGTTAATGGCAGATTTTCTTGCGGGATACTATGCAACACACTATTTTGGTAGTCTCTCTGTGGAGGAGACAGACCGCTCCGAAAACATCATTATGGCTTCTATGGCGGCATACAATGCAGGTGAATGCGCTTTCCATTCACCTGGACACCACGGAACTCCAAATCAGCGGAAACGTGCTATCTTGACGGCAAAAGAAGTCATCGAGAGCGAAAGCGACAGAACTGAAATCATACCAGCGAGAGAGCTCATAGCTAAGTTTGATGAGATTTACGAGAAGAAAATCGTGGTACCTGACGCCGTTCCAGCAGACGTTGACCCATAAAAATCTGGACGCGCAATGTGAGAGTGTACAACCTTTGTACAATACTCCACGTTCTTTTTCACTTTTATTGACGTTTGTGGTTTTGTCTACTACAATTGCCCGTACCTGATCGCAAGGTATTTTATAACACAGCGTTAGCAGCTACTTCGGACACTGAAAGAACGGCTGTGATAAAAGTTAACAATTAAGAATCACTTAAATGAAAACACCAGTACCGTCGAGGCAAACATCCATTACGATATTGCTGGCTCCCTCACATTGATTGACTATGTATCATTTTTTAGTTATAGCTTCCCTTGAGCTTTCGTTTTCGTCTGCCACCATTTCCATTCTGTGTTAGACGCCCACTTGAGCAATCCTTGGCTTGTGCAGCAGCGCCACCTCTTTCGCGCTCTCCTGCTAGGGACCCACACTTGGCAGGTGGGGCTTCCTTCCTTTGTGGCACCGAGGTGGGACTGCCCGGTGTGTCACCCGTGGGTGGCATAATGGGTGCTTCCGTGGGTACGGGTCCAGGTCCACCACCCATCGACGGAGCGGGAGTGTCATTTCCGGGCAAGGGACTTGTAGTACCGATGGTAGTGGTGACGTATCCTACGCGAGAGGCAAACTGGAAGAGACTTCGGGGATCTTGCGGATCTGCCGATCGTAAATGATTGGCCACGAAATTGTCCAACAAATAATCAGCATTCATGTCCACAAGGAATTCGGGCACTGGAGGAAGATCTTCAATAGTATCGGCATCCCACACCACCTCACAAGCTTGGACGATGGTGTGCACCCAATCCTCTTCCGACGCTGCTGGATCGTAAGTGGTGTCCGTGACTGTGCAATCGATGTTCTGAAAAGAAAAGCTGGTTTCATCGGCGTAAAATAGAGGGATCTCGACGGCAAACCAATCCATGTTGGCTTGCCGGATTCCCTCGTATTCTGCATCCGTGGGTTGTCGATCACTTGGAAAGCCTGCACCTTCGGCAATATTGAATCTCCAGGTGATCTGGAAGGGCATCAAGAAATCAGCTAACGATCGATGCTGCCGTTGCGGGAACGTCCTGATGCTGCCTTTCACATTGACATTATCCAGAGCTGTCTCCCTACTGCAAATAGAACGAGGCAAGCTCAGCAAGCAGATGGTCAGTGCGGTGGCTTGGACCGAAAATGTCATGGTTGGTGTTCGTTGTTCGTAGATAATAGTGCTCGATAATGATGTAAAATGGAATTTCAATTGTTTGCTTTAGCGATGAGGGGGCTGTTTAGTTCCAACTTGCTAGGTTTTGTTGTGATCCTCGTAAATTGTAAATTTCGACACTCCAATTTTGATTTTTTTGGTTTGGGAAATTTTCTTCCTTCTTTATCCAATTAATTGAAAATCTTAGCATCTTACTATCCCACTGTTTTGTTCACTGTAAGAAGTCTCAATGCCACAGTCAGCCCCAACTTTAATAGTTGGACGTTGTGGCAGCAAATTAGGCGAATCGGCTTAAATTTCTTTTTGTGTGTGTCACATGTTGTTTAGTCCAATTGTTGGACAGAAAAGTCCAAGTAGTCACCTAGTCGCCAATGAATACGAGCGATATGCAAGCAAGAAAAGGGGGAGACCCCTACAGTAATTAGAATTTTAAATTTTAAATTATTTACCAGTATTTCACAACAATAACAATCTACAAGAAAAAGGGAAGGGAGTCTTGTTGATCGTTCTCGTCTTCTATTGCAAAAGGATGTACACTTGATCAGAGTAAATCAACGATAAAAGACTTGGAAATTGTAGACGAGAGATTCGTGCTACTACTAGACTAGTAGAATAGTTGTTGTAGTAGTCTACTAGACCTGCTACCTAGTCTACTACTAAACTATTATCGTTACACTACCGAGTGCTACTGAAGTAGTAGTCTAGTGGCTGGTTTGTTGTAGTAGTTGTAGTAGTAGTAGTATTAGTAGTAGTAGTAGTTGTTGTTGTTGTTGTAGTAGTAGCTAGCTAGCTAGCTAGCTAGCTAGCTAGAGCGCTGCTGGTAGTAATAATAGCTACTCCGACTACGAGCTACAGCTAGCAGCTACTAGCTAGTAGGTTACATGATAGTACCGTAGTCGCGACACAAGCATTGCATTGCGACTTGTGAATCAGATGATTGGTCAGCCATGATTCATGGACACTGTAATAATATTATCAACTCGGAATATGAAGTATTAGTTTACATCTAGCACTTGTACAAACTAGATCCGACGAAACGTGCCACAGAATTCAATATTTGCATGGCATGTAATACCGTTCAATTTTATTTTTTCTCAAGGCAAGGTTGAGTGACAGCTCTATTGTTTCCCCCCCTGCTTCCAAATCGGGTCCGGTTGCGGAGTGCTAAACGTAAGTAATGAAATTGTGGAATTCGACAGTGTGGGGTAAGTTTGATATACAATAAAGAGACAGGGTAAAGAAAGACTATACAGGAAACAATGGCATGATACCACGTACCAGCAAAGCAAAAAGGCACAGAGAAAGTAGCAAACAGCAGCGGTTGTCATGTAGGTAGAAGAATCGGAGTACTCGCAGCCACTGCCAGAAAAGTCAACGTCCCCTTCTGTAAAGACATTGGAAAAGAGCTCGTTGATGTCCTCGTAGTCCTCTCCTTGGCAGGCTTTCGCGCCATAAAAGATGAAGGTCAGGGCAGCACTTGTCCATGCCAAAAAGAAAGCTAGGGACTCCAATAGACCAGCGCAGAAAAACTCAAACAAAACCCATTCAACGAGAACCATAAATCCAGCAATTCCTCCGGAAAGAATGGAAACAATCAGCATGGATCGAGCCGACTTGATGAAAGGGTCATCTGTCTCGTAACTCGAGTTCAAGCAAGAGCCTGAGTAATCACTCTCATAGAAGATGCCCATAGTCTTCGCACTGGTACTCGACAATTCCACAAGTTTGCAGGAACTGCTCGTCATGAATTGAAGTATCAGCTGCAGGTTTCGAAATCGAATAAGAGGGTTGTGGTAAACGATGAGGCAAGCTATGGAAGGAAAAGATCGTAGACGCCAAACGAAACTTACCGCAACAAGTGTGAGCGCCAGAATGATGAACCGAAAGAAGTTTCCAATAACGTTTCTCATTTTCTCTTCGTTCTAGGCATTGAATTTTTATTTCTGGTTTTGTTCCTCAAATGATGACAGATGAGAGAGAAACAGAATCTTTTGTTCGAGCATTGTTGTGACCTATTCGCTACTCGTACTAGTATCTAGTTTCAGTACCAGTACTGTAGTTCTTGATGACCAAATTCAATCTTGACCAAGACCGAATTTGCGTTCGATGAATTTGCCCGGGTGGATGCAAATTATTTAAGAAAGCTTTTCGGACGTTTTTATTTTTTTGACCTGATTGCAGATGGAAAGCATAATTGCCGCTACTAGCTCACTAACTCTGCAGCAGCCTCCAATCAACACTCGATTGTAAAAATTAAGAAATGTGAAGGCAAGGTGACATCAAAGGGTTTTTTGCTGCGTTTGCTAAGAAGCATGGTACAGGTTTGTGTTCTGAAGCGAAATTTGCCCAAGCTCCTCAGTCCTCAGAGACCTGTCGATAGAGCCAGTTTTCTGAGCGGACTCAGTGCTAGGAACAATGCAGACGATACAGAACGCTGTTCCGAAATGGCAGTCTCAATTGCACTATAATATTCAGATGGCACTTGAGAGTAACGTGATGCTGGTTCGGCTGATGACCGACTCTTGTGACCTAACCAGTTTTTTAGGTACATAGTTGCGAGTTGCGAGGAGAGGCTGTGTAGAAATGATGCTAATATATGATTCTATTTCTGCACTTTATATACCTTTTAGCTAGCTAGTCATTGAGAAAATAGATCCTGTAGTAGCTTCAATCCGCGAGCACAATCAGCTGTTTTATCGCCGTATCCCCAGAATCGTTTCAATGCCATCACCAGTACGCTGCCTGGTAACGCCATTGCGCCAATCGATGACACTGCGAAAAAGTCCAGCCAGCCATCGGGTATCACAATTATCAGTATTGCTCTCAGATGACAAACTTGATTGTAACGCATATTTCCATTCTCCGTGGCAATATCTTACCATTTGCAATAGACATAGTGTAGCAACGACCGCGAATACGGGCGCGCTGATGCCCCAAAAGACAGCTGCGGTGAACCAGGAATTCTCGTATTGCGCGGCAAAGATATCAAGCCCACTTTGGCATTGCCAGCACGACACAAAAGCCAAGATGATGCCCACCAATCGATGAGAATTGTCAAAAATGCGTGTCAAGCTTGCAAGAGCTCTGTCTACACTCTTGACGTCCTCGCTATTAAAGTCGGATGGCCCTGACTCGTTTGCATTTCTTGGAAGACCGTCCCTTTCTTCGAGTCCAGCAGGCGTTAGCTTGAGGAAGGATCTCAGGGCTCCAGCGAGAGCAAAAAAAACAAAAACGATCGAAAGTCCCAATCCAGCGGGAGCGTGGTAGGAAGAAGATTTGCTGTATTTGCTAATGCTGGAAGCTTTTTGTGATTGGGTTTTCATAGCAGAGCCTATTAATGCAGTTGTAAAAGTGGCGATGATGGCCACTAGCAGTAGGATATTGTTCCAACGAAACAACCGATTCCCCGAAATATTGTCAGGTTTGGTTTTTCCGCCAAAACAACCTGGTAGAATTGTGGATGCGATGACCACAGGCAACAAGATGCAGCAGCTGAGCATTGCACAAAAGCCATGTAGGATCCAAATAATCTCTGATTTTGTATTGCTGCTGGTATTTTCCTCTTCTGAGTTTGAAGTGCCCATCGTTGTGGCGGTTACGTCGTCCGTGAATCCTTGGGCAAAGGCCACGTCATCATTCTCATCCATTACAATTGGTCGCTTCACCGTATAAGGTAGACCAGCTGCACTCACAGTGTCGTTACTACCGATTCCTTCTCCCCCGGCTTCTCCAAAGCCGTCGTCGCCGACACCAAATCCATTTCCAATCGAAATCACGGAGTAATTGCTTGCGGATTCCTGACGATCTTCTACTTCCGGATCTTGCAGTTGATTCGATAGTTCTGGCCTCTCGTTTTCTGGAACGCTTGGAACGCAGGGTCTTAGATCGAGGGCAAGGACTCCTCTGGCTTCGTGGTAGCCCAGGGTGTTGCTGGTTCCATGCGCAAAGAGAAAGATATTTTGCCAATTGGGTTCAATGGTTTGCTCGTTTGGTTCCACCAGCAGCTTGGTAAATCTCATACGCGTTACACCATCTGCTTGTGTCAAACTCGCATTCATTAATGTTTGCTGAACAGCTGGCAGTGCCTGAGGAATCCCTTCAAGATCTGTTGTCTGGTATGTTCCCAGCCTATATTTCTGGACCTGAAATGGCGGCTTGGCATCCGGAAGTCCCAAGACAGCCATGGAATTCATCATGGCACCATTTTCTGAATGCCCGAATCCCAGCCATGCTTCGTCCAGCAGTACTAGCTCTGCTGAAAAGGTTCCTTTACTAGGATCATTTTCGTCCAATTTGACAACATAGTTGATCCGAAGTACCTCGGAAATGCTCTGAGTGAACTCATACTTGGAACAATCCACATAGTCCCGTTGCAGCAAACTGAGCCTTCTGTCATATTCTTTCTGCCGCCGTTGTGTTTGTTGTGTGTTATTGTACGGTGAAAGCACTTGTCGCAGCTTTCTGTGGTTCGTCGTGGGAGTTATCCGATAGTGATCGCACCCAGAGACTTTCAAGAGACCCGCCACGGCCACCAAAACACAGACCAAAGTAATGAATGAAGTCCTATTCTTCATTGTATCTTTATCGCACGGCTGCTTTTTTCCTTGCAAAGAAGAGAGCTCACTGCTGTCCTGTGCTGTCGTCAACGATTTTGAGGGAGCACCCTCTTGATCGACCGAGCAATTTTCCATTTTAGGACAAAATATTACAAATAATTCGTAGCCGATATTTTGCTATCGATTCATTTAAACTGTTCAATTTCGAGTTGCTGGTTTGTTTTGGAGATTAACACAACAGGCGGCAACATAAATAAATTATTTAGTCATGGCGGCATCTTTTGCTTTTTCTCTTGTACGATTTACTTTATCAGAAAAATGATGGAAAGATGCGTTGGAATCACTGTGCGTCATGTTTCAATAAGGTTAAATGAAGGGTTATTGATAGATAGCTACTCGTAAAAATACCTACCAGGTACTGTAGTAGATATTATTGTCCTGATTGAATGTCGAGCCAAAAGGTATCTTTTCCAGAAGTGCGGTATCTTTTCCAGAAGATTCCAGAGCCAAAATAGTTAGAGATAAGAAAACAGTTGGAAGCACTTTTACTTGACGGTGTCCTTGTCTCGTCGGATACTCCTCATCAGTACTCAAATAATAATAGCACACATAATTCACAATTCACAATTTAGTATTTTGTTAAAATTTAGGAACCGTAGAAATCACTCACGATCATGATTAGGTCCTTCCTACTATGCCTACTACTGCTCTCGATCGCATCGGCCTTAGTGCCACAGCCTCATTGTCAGACGTCATCGTGCTGCATCCCATCACGCAACAGGGTCTTACCTTCTAATAGCAATATTCACTGGGATGTGCCGCTGTTTATGGGTGGCGGAGATGGCGGAGATAGCAGTGGCGAGAAAGATAAAAATGTCATCAAACGAGGGGCCAAAAAGGTAGTCAGTGGAGCCAAGTCCGTGGTCACGGGAACCTTTTCCTTTGTCAAGAACCGAGCCAAGGACATCGGGTCTTTTCTGAAAAATAAGTTCAGTACAGCCAAAGATACAACACAAAAAGGCTACACGTCAGTGAAGGAGGCTGGCCAGGATGCCGCCGAAAGTGTCAAGAGTCAAGTTTCTGAGGCTGCCGACAAAGCAAAAGAAAAAGCATCCAATGCCGCTGACAAGGTCGAAAGCAAAAAAGAGGACTTCAAAGATATGGCCAAAGATGCCAAAGACAATATCAAAGATACTGCATCAAGTACCAGGGAGAGTATTAAAAGCAAAAAAGAAGATGCAAAAAAAGGTTTTACGGATGCCGTCGACAGTAGCGCCGACAAGCTCAAAAATGCGGTAGATGACTAAATAAGCCACACAGCAAGTACCGAGTACGTAGATAAGCGCTAGATCTTGTGTACGGCAACAAGAAACAACACTGTATTTTACATTTGAATATACAAAGAACTTTTCTTTCTGTTGTGGTCTTGTCTTTTGGGGCGCGCACTCTACTGGTGCGCATCTTCTAATTTGGATCTTGTTTCAATCTCACTTGGTAATAGAGCTCGGTTGTTAATCCATTTCCTGAAACTATAAGTATTAAACTGCAATTGAATTTTCTTGGAAAACGATCTCTTCGAGGACTAAGAGTCCAGCGGGGTTGATTCGCTGATGGTTGCTCGCGGGGAGCTCGCTGGCAACTGCATTAGCTTTGCTCCGTAGTACGCTACGCCGAGCCAAATCCCAGTAAATATGAAACAATACGTTGCAAAGGTTGCGCTATTCAAATATTGATAGCCAACAAAGATTCCCAGCATATAATTCAGAGCGACCAACAGGTGGGCAGCGGTGGTGGCCAGTTTCGCCCACTTGCTGACAGCATCAAAACTATGCGAGTTGAGAACGCCCAGCATGTAGCTTGATGATATAATGACCGTTAGAAAGGAAACCGTGCCTAGATCCACATTTCCATCCATAGTAGCTGTATTTTTGAGCGCCCAAATCCAAAAGAAGAGGGAAACTGCAAAGGTTACCTGAAAAAATAAGCGTAATCGTTGTATTATTTCCACTGCGATGCCAGAGCGAGCAAAAGAAGGAGAGAAAAGAAAAAGTGGTAGGACGGCACCAACAGAATTATTTTGTACAGGTGGAAGCATAAAATCAAGTTGTAAAGAAATGAAGCAGGTAGGCAAGGCGGTAGTGCGAAGTACGAAGGGATGAGGAAGAATGAGAATGGATTCTTTGTCAGTAAAGGTACCAGCCCATTTAGCAATCGCATTGCATTCTACATGGTGAAAAAAGACTCACTCATAATAGGTTTTCTTGTCATCGGACATCAATAAGGGCTGCAGCAGTGTTGGTGAAGTGTAGCTGGTAGCTTTATTCATTAACTATTACGTAGGTGGTTTACCAGTAGTTAAGTTGGTTTGGTTTCAGTGGAAAGTTCGGCTTGGGGGTTCTCTGCATTTCGAGAAGAGGAAACAACATAGCCGGGTGGAAAGGCAAGGCTTGAGTGCGCTTCACGGCACGGCTACTACGAATGAAAAATCAGTACGAGTGGACTAGCATACTAGGAGTAGACTAGCCTCGCTACTACTAGTCTACTAGTCTATTCTAGTACACCAAGACCAGTACAGCAATCATCTTTCAGAATTGAGCGCATTTACAGGGGGGAAGACAACGTCAATTGTGGGTTGTCTTGAAAGACAGCCACTGTCTGTAGTCGTGTCATGTCACCAACTACAGCTCCTAGTAGCTTCATTTGAGTTCCACGCAGGCAATGGTCCCGATTGAAAGAGCCTCCAGCCAAAAAATACGGGCGAAAACAGTAAGTCTATACTGGTCTTATTTTTCTTCTCTGAAATTAGAACCTTTGAGGGTGTTGGCAGAGCAGGTCGTTCGCATGCATCGCTCATGTGACCTTGGAAACATTTCAAGAATAGGAGGCTGGCCATTTCTTTCGTTTCAAATATAGATATTTTTTGAAGAGGTTCTTTGCGAAAAACGTTCTGAGGTGGTCAACTTGATAGGAGGTGGTTTGACACAGTTCTTCTCCTAGCTTGGTAATCAGAGAATGTATTGCGGGTAGTATCAATTCTTGTTCCACGAAGATTTTCCTACGAATCAAGTTTGTGAGAAATGCACAAACATACGGTCTGGAAGCTAGAGCATTTACACGGGCTCTGTCCTTGGCTGGTTGGACCACAGCAGTACAATGAGAAGAGGAAGAAGATACTGTTCTTTAAGCCTTTCGTTTTAGAGTCAGAGATGGGCTGAGCTGGGTTGTCCACAGAGCTGCTTACTTTGCGCTCGTAGAGTTCTACCCATTCGACCCAGGGGGTGCTAACTAGGTAATTTATCACGTTCTTCTCGCCAACATACCTCGCAGGTTCGCTATGCTAAACAAGGTACGACATTATTAGCTAATATTGAGTTATAATATGAAACAATTTTCTTCTGTATTTCGATGGCGGCAGCAAAATATTCGCATCCAAAAAAAGCTCTCATGGTGAAAGGGTTTGTTACGGAATCAAATCTCAGAACAAAAATGAAAATGCTTGTTTTGTGGTGCTGTGTTGTGAACTGTAAGTTGCAGACCGTTCTTTACGCGAAAAGAATTGGATGAAAGATGAACGCCAAGCCAGCCAGCCAATAGCAGGCATAGAGCATTTCTATCATGAAATGGGATCCACCAAATTTCGGGAAGAACCAAACAAATTCCGAGCTGATCCGTACAACTTGGTTAAACCGGAACGAATCGGATTACCAGATGCATCTGCAGCATCTTGTGTTCCTCGTTGATAGGCCAAGTCCTGGTGATGCTTGGAAACTTTTCGATATTCCACGGCGATTCGTTCGGGGTCCACGGGCGTTCCTTCGCAGTCGCGAGCGGCCCTCTGTCTCAGCTGTTCTCCCAACACTGCTTCGCTGACTTTGCTGCGTTCGTATCTGCGCCGCTCACCTCCTTCGAACGTGTGGTATTCCAATCCTCTCGGCGAATCGTCCTTGTTATTGCCGCTCATTACTCTGGCGGCGGATGCTTGCATGGCCTTGATTTCGTCCTCGTCGAACCACAGATCATAAAACATGTCATCATCTATATCGTCAAGCTGTTCAATGTACCAATAATTTGGCGATAAATCGAAGGAAACACATCTAGTGCTTTTCGATGCCATAATGATGATTCTGCAGTGTGTTGCTGTGAAGTACAGGAGATGCAAAAAAACCTCTGGCCTCTGGCTAGCGCTTTTCTCACGAACTAACTAAGAAATGAAGAGATGAAAGATAAAGCAAATGGGCAATACTTCTGTAGTGTTGAGTAGCGCTTTTAACTTCAGGACCGGGATGTTTCTATCTTTATCCAGACAAGTTAACGCTGTATTGATCTCTGCCAAGACAGGACAAGACCTTAACTTGGATAGATGCGAATCGCCCAAGGTTTCGGTTGATTGCTTTTTATACTTTCTTTGATTTTAAGCATGCCAATTTGAGGGAAGCCTCATCACTGTACAAATTAACTGTACGTTAAGACCAGTAATGCCTGGCTGTTGCTGAAACTTCCGTTTTTCAGTGTTTCAGTTTCCCGATCCAACATGCTCACGCCTCTACTCTAGAGGTCTGTCTACTAATAATAACTCTACTACTAGCTAGTAGTAGGAGATTAGCCAGCAGTAGAGTAACTAGTACTCCCTCCGGAAAGGGTTACATGCTGGTAAAATCCTGCTTTAGTTAGCACTGTACCTAGTAAATAGTAGACCGAATGAGGAGTTCTACTACAAAAAAAACCGGAACGTCTAATTGACGGGGATCACAACATGGCGCCCGCAAGGCGCCAAGGTGAGGAGTTCTACTACTAGTAGTAGTAATTACGACTAATGTAGTAGGCAAGAACCAACAAATAGCTGCTAGTAGAGCAGTGTTTCTTTCTTCAGTTGTAGCTATTGATATACCTAAGAGTTCACGATTTAGCTTGGTGCAGACATCACCGCTTAGACTTCCGTACCAGCATTTCGGTTTCTTTCTAGTTCTGAATGTCACGAGTAATGGATTTCAAAGGGCCGGACCGCAATCCGCTCGGGCACCCGATCTCCTGGATCGACAAAGTTTCGCCAATGGCACAACGGTGAGTCGTAATGACCAGCGTTTCAACGTCTAAAAATTGACCAATGATGCTAGTAGTAAACGAACGATTGATGATGACCTCAAGATCTCCTGTTCCAATTTTTATAACACTCCAACTTCTCAACATGCTTTTTTCTTTCGACCAGACGCTTGACAAGCTCTCATAAGTGATTTGTTTCATTTCTGGCTCATGTGGCACAAAAAGCAGTGTGATGGTACGGCGTGTTAAACTGACCCCTTGGTTTTCGTTGAGTGCGAGGAATTTACCACTCCACAAAAGCGTTCGAATTAAAGTCAAATCGCAAAAAAAAATTACCGAGTAATAATACTCCGAGTAGACTATAAGAGGATACAATTCGAGAAACGAGGCGATATCTTTCCACGCTCAACAGTAAAAAAAATCAATCTATCCGCACAAAACACCTCATAAAAAACAAAAAATCTGGACTTATTCTGACAATGTCATCTGCTGCCACCATCAAGATTCTACGCGCCATGGGCGAACTCAACATGCTTGGAAACAAAGAGCATTCAATGCAGACAATTTGCCTCTTTTCCGGTTACGGCCATCCCAAGAGCACACCATTTGCAAAGGGCTTGCGAAAACTTCGTTTGGACGGAATGATCAATGCTGGTTCTACCAAAGGCACTTTGCGCCTGACGGAACATGGCATTCGCGCCCTGCCTTCGGACATGGAACCTCCACGCGATACAGAGCAAGTACATATTCGTTTGCGGAAATTTTTGAGCGAGAAAATGGCTACGAACACTGATAAGTTGGATCAGTTGTGGACGATTCTGGGCAATGGAAAGGTCCACGCTGTTGCTGATCTGGCCAAGGCCCTGGGATATGGACACGTCAAGTCGACATCTTTTGTAGTATTGATCCGTCGCTTGAAAGAGTTGGGAGTAGCCGACAGCAGCAAAGGAAAAATTCAGTTGACGGACATGGCGTTTCCTATGGGACGTCCTTGAGTAGCAAGAATGTCTTACACCTGGAACTATTGTTTTAAGGTTCGTCGATCCTTGCCTAACAACACTTAATAAAAAATAAATAAAAAACAGTAGTACGTATTTCGACTTTTGCCGTCGTCAAAAGACCTGCATTGTCAAGAATACCTTGCTCTACTTTTGTACGATGAATCTAACACTACAATGACGGTGAAGACATACCCCTACTGACAACTATAATACCGTTTTCCCGGGCCTTTTGTGGGCGCTCAAATAATGAATATGCGCCACCTCCGCGATCCGATAGATGAGTGCAGATTACTGTACTGGTCACTCCAAGCATAGTGATGAAGCAGCAAAAAAAGCCACAGGCGTGGGAAAATAGGATCACTATAGACATTTAAAAAGTTGCTGCTCTCTATTGTCCAAGTCGTCTTCGTTCGCTACTTGTGCATACTTATTTGCGATGGACGCGAAAAATTGATTCCTCGTTTCCCGGAATAAAAATGCGAAGAAAAGTGTGCGTCTACTACAGCAATACGAATTCGTTCAAATCACAACAACATCGAAATTTTCAAAACAAGACTGCCTCTGATCATACAGTACGATTATAACACCAGCACAGACCGCAGCCCGTCTGAGGTCTGAGGATGAAGGAATTAACCGATGCCGTCCTCTATTGCCTCCGAACTAAGACTACTGTAGCGAGCTTAGCGTTCGTAGTGTTGACTAAATAGAAGTGCTAGTAGGCGTAGGCGAGTTGCTCTGATTTGCTAAATCACTCATTCTGGAAAGTGCAGAAACGAAGAAAGAAAAAAGAGTGTGTACAAGAGTGAGGACGAACGTACAGGGAAATACCAGTAAATGATTACAGAGCATCCTTTCGATGTTTCGGTGCTTTCCTTTGCCACGGAAAATTCTTTTGAGCGCGATCATTATCAAACCACAGAGGCACAAATGGACAACCTAGGAGTATCACCTGGTGGCGGTGGAGGAATGCAAGGCAAAAAGAGCGAGCCTCCAGGGTTCGAAGATTTTGTTGACCCAACGACAAGAAATCCGGTTGGCCAACCACTGAACAAAGACATAATAAAAAATGAGGAGTTTAAGAATGAAGAAGGCACGAGGAATGACGAAAAAGTGCAAACACAGGATGATATAATATCTTTTCCTCGAAAACCAAAGCAACCAAAACAGCCTAAACGAGATCAGAATGATATTCCCAAAGTGTTGGTCAAAGGACCAAACAGGCTGCGCCCATCTTTGAAATCTACCAATTCGGATGTACGAAAACGTCATCCTACTATTAAACTTACAGCAGAAGCAGCCAATGAATCCGACATTCCCAAATTATTGTTTGAAGGTCTTGCCAGTCTCGATGCCATTGAAGTCGAACAATCCCTCGAAGTACTGAGTCAAACATTCTTACATTCCGCCACCAAGTGTACCGAAGCTGTGGATCTAGGTGCTCACGGAATTTGTATTTTGACCATGAAAAAATGGCAGTACAATAGAAGAATACAGCAATTATGTTGCGAATGCATACATAATATTGTTTACAATTACAAGGACGGTCGGATCGATATCATGGAAGCCTTGGCTATCATGGGAGCTTTGGAAACCATTATCCGATCCATGGACAAATTCAATGATTCGTTAGACGTTCAGCGGTTTGGATTAGCGGCACTGGGCAATCTACTGTACGGCAAGGGCGAAGGTCTGCGAGAACGGGCTCGAAAATGTGTGGAAGATGAAGATATCGACGTGATTACAACAGTTGTTGGTGCTACAAGACGGTTTTCCGACAATGCCATGGTCCAAGGTTGTGCATGCATTGTATTAACGAGATTACTCAAAATGGGAGACTACAAGGACCGCATGACCGAAGCCAGCGTTTTGTTGGACATTGCCGCTGCCGTTACCAATCACCGTTCGAATGCTATCATTGAAAAGGAAGCCTCATCGTTCATGAAAGTATATTTTGGATGGTCTTGATGGTTAAGACTTCTGTTTTGAGGGTTGATAGACAACTAGTTGACGCGGCGAGGTCTACTACTAGCTACAGTAGTCTAGAAAATTCAAAATCACGGAAGACAGTCGTCGAGAACCCTATCCCTGTAGAATAATAGAATGAGTACCATTAGACTCTGCTTGGTCGATAATAATTCACGCAAGACTTCTTCCCGGCTCTGCTTTGATGCCATTCTGGTAACTGGTAAAATAATATATATGACCGACCGATGACAGTCATGTAACGAAGCATCTAACCACAAATACAATGCTAATTTTTCAAAGATGGCCGATCTACCAATAACAAAGTTAATGTGGCTCGCCACCCTGGGGATATTTGATATCACTGTGCGTGGAGGGCTTTGGGAGTGTTACAAACACGACTACTCGAATGGTGTGGCCATGGAGGACAGTCGATGTGCCCAACGAATTTACTTTGGCGAAATAGCTCTAAGCCTTCCCTTCAATCCACCAAAGGAAGAGGTAAATCCTAATGACCTGAGCTTTTTGTTTCTCGGTAATAGTTTATCGGGTTACAATCATCTAGATGAAATGGTTCTTGCACTGTTCCGAGAGCAGGGGGGCAAGGGTTTAAACGGCCACGCTAACACCTACAATCCTCCTGGAGAAGATTTTATAAGTCACCTCGACATTGCGAATGGTAAAATAGGAAACTATGTCTGGAATGGATTTGGGCCCACCTTAAAGAATTGGTTGAAGCCTGATGACGAAAAGAAAGAAGACAAGGACAAAAAATATTGGAAATGGTTTATTTGGCAAAATTCCAGTCTCCAACCAAGTTATTGGGACAGTCCCAAGTCTGAGAAGCAGGAAGAATTCATACAAAGCGCAATGGCGGCCAACACACTGAATCAAAAGATGGCCACGAACTTTCCTGATTCTAACACATTGCTCATGCTTACCTGGGCGCCCAAAGGACCAACATCGGAGGCCCCTGACTACGAGGGGTACTTGGTGACACAAGAGCGCATCAACGAAGGATACAGAGTCTATCGTGCCACTACATCTACGCGAGAGAGACCAACCTATATTGCTCCTGTTGGATTGGTCTACCAAGCCATTTACGAGGACGATGTACAAGCTGGGATCCTAGATCCCACCAATCCTGCATCGGGTGGACTATTTTCGAAACTCTACGAAGACAACTTTGGTCACACCACCCTCATGGGATCTTATATCCAAGCTCTGACCGTGTATGCTTCCATTAGCGGCAGTGACGTGAGAACCATTACCTATCAGCCTCCCACCGACATTCTACCCCAGGACTTGGTTTCTATGGCTCGAGAAAGAGTTCAACGAACAATTGACGAAACTGCAGCGGATGGATCGGTCCAATATGTATGGCAATAGGAACGTGCATCAGAGATCGAGGCTTGCTCGTCTCTGCTAGAGTAGCTGTAGTAGTTTTCCCTGCATCTTTGACACTAATTCGATTAAATACGTAGATAGACTTAATGCCGCCTTTCTGTATTTCGAAAGACCAAAGCTAATAAATAGACCTAGCTAGCTAGTAGACTGCTCGGAGTATTCCTACTAGCTAGCTACAGTAGTAGCTACTGTACAGTAGTAGAGGCGTGCAAAACTCACTCTCGCTGTTGGTGGTACGAACTCTCAGCCTTCAGACGTACAAGTACCACCCGGGCAACGGCAAGAGACGCGGACCGAGAATCCGCGGTTTCAAACGAACACAGACTTGATTACAGGTATCACCTTCGACAACACCAGCCAACAAAACATTGGATGAGTACAATTCAGCTTTCTGTTCCTCTATCAGCCCATCAGCCCATCCGAACTTAATTACGAACTTGAATACGCCACACCCTGACGGTATCTGCTACAACTCCTTTTTATCACAATAAGTAGAAGAAGGAGGTCTGTGTCGTACTCCGTATCTATTATCTTAACCAAGCAGTGAATAGTGAATACCACTTCTATTAACTTATTGTGTTTTATTGGAGATCGAAGGGTCCAATATCATCAACCTGATCCCCTGTAAAAATAATCGGATTCAAATCGGATTTTAAGGCTCGCTCGATACGTTAATCTAGATCAGCTCTTGATCTTAACTTCACTATTAATAAATGATTATGACCGAGAAAGAGGGAAATAATACCGCCGAAAATGGTAACAAACGCCTGCGTATCAGCGAAGAGTCCTCTGTGTCGTCTGAACACGAACTTCAGATCCAGCAACAAGGAATCCTCGAAGGAAATTCCTGTGATAGAAATCTCCACAATGAGCCATATCGAGTTCCAGTGCATTTTAAGCCTGGCTTTCCCCAGCTCTTGTTCGAGGATCTACAGAGCGAGAATAGCAATCATGTCGAAGCGGCAATGGCAGCCATTGCCACCAAGATGAAATCGTGCGGTCTTGCTGAATTTAAAGAATTTTGTGCTCTCGGTGGAAGTGCTCTCCTGGTAACTGCCGTGAGAAAATGGTGCCTTTATGGGGGTATCCAGTTCCAAGGGAGCAGGTGCATAGCAACCATGCTGTTCGTTTGTCCTGACAGTCTCTTCCACGGTCTGGAGGCTTCTCTTCATCTCATGGGTTGGATGGAACTGGCGGCGGAAGCCATGAATCGGTTTTCCGATCTGGAAGACTTACAGTGCTGTTCGATTGGATCACTGGGGAATCTTTATTCGAAAAACTTTAGGAGTCTGGCCGATCCAAAGATCCAGGCTTTGGCACGGTTTGTGAATGCCCTCGATGGTATTGGATTGGTGGCGGCAGCCATGAGGAGATTTCCCAATTCAGAGGGAGTACAAGAGGAGAGTTGCTGGCTATTGTCTCGTTTGTGCTCTCTGGGATACGGGAATCATCCCCTCATGGGAGACTTGGCTCATCCGCTGGTGTCATCGGCCATGCAAAGGTACCCACATAACCAAGGATTGGCGGCCAGTGCTCGCATATTTATAGGTGTGGTCCGATGATATCGATATGGTGTTCCTACCGGTAATATGAGTGCAATGTAGCCTGGCAATGGATTCTATTTCCTAAGATCCCTTCGTTACCCTGCCTTGATAATGAAAACAGAGTGCATGGTGTAATTACCCATTGCAATCATTTTTTTCTTTTCGGAGTATATATTTTCACGGCAACGTGCAACGTGTTCAAAGTTGAAACGAACACTATAATGCACTCTTTATTTTAAAACTTTTTAGTCGCAGCTACACGAGGCTTTTCTTTCTTCTTCTCGGGTGTTTGTCTTGGATCGTTGACAACTAGTTCCAATGTTTTTCATTCGACATGGACATGGTTCTGGATGGAAGTGCCTTCCCTCGACCATCGAATTTGAATCGGTCTCCTTGATGATAGGGGCCGCTGTGTTGCTTTCTTCCTTTGTGTGTTGTGCGTTACCTCAAAATTTGTCCAGGCACTTGCTTTCGACGAATGGAGATTCGATTCAAAGGCAACAAACATTTCCGTCAAGTTGCCACTGCCATAATCGTCGATAATTCGGCAATTCCACTTTTTTATAATGGAAATTCGATATTCGATTGAATTGACATGTTTCGTGTCTTTATTCAAAGAAAGGCGGAAGCAAAATGATGCGAGCAGCAGTACGGTCCAAGCCAAATTCCTTATGCTTGTGTAATACAATATTCTGGTATCGATATCATAGTCACCAATGAACAAAATAATAATAAGTACTCGAGTAATAATCTCTGTCTTGATGGGCCTAAATCATTGCCGAACGGGACTGACTTTGGATTCGATTTTGGGGAAACAATCCGAAAATTCATACCGGTACTAGAATATATTCATTAGGAGTGGGGATAAACGGAAGAGTTCTCATCCGAACTGACGAGAAGAAGTACGGAGTACAAAGATAAAAGGGGCACCACCAGGACCACCCAGCTGTGAGAATACAGTTCGGAAGATTCTCTCTCATCAGAAAAAGATATTGGCTTCTCCGAGTCCGAGTAGTCTACTAGACTACTACAGTAGCTAGTCTGCGTTCTTATCAAAGGAGAAGTACTCCAGTAGACTAGTACTAGACTACCACACCACAATAATCTGGAATCTAGTTTTTTTCGTTCGCATTGGTCAATTAATTATTTTTTACTCCCTCGCCACAACACAAATACCGAATATTAATACTAACTGTACATATTTAAGCCACCATGTCGAATATGACCAACGAAACCGACCTGTCCTTTGAATATGTTTGCAAGGATTCTACGGATCTAACATGTCCCAATGAGTGCGTTACACTGGAAGCCTGTCTTGATTGCGAGTGTCAAGTGGCCCTCCTCGAAGACACTGGGGGTCCCTGGGGTCAGGTGATGGATTTCCTCTTTTGTTTGCTGCCCATCATATACTTGGTCGTTGTCACGATCAAGCCCAATCCGACACCAACGACGGTATCGCTTCCCGCATCGGCCGCAATTATGTTTCTGGTCCGTCTCATGTACCTGGGATCCAATCCCCTCCTTACCGCCTCCTGCGTCATTTTGGGATTCCACGAGGCCTTGACGCCCTTGTCAATCATGGCCGGTGCCATTATGTTATTCGAAACCATGGAAGCTACCAAGTGCTTGCCGTATATGATGCGAGAAATGAAAGCATTGACGGCGGGACACCCAATAGCGGAGTGTATGCTTTTGTTTAATTTTGCCTACATGATCGAGGGAGCCAGTGGATTCGGAACACCCGTTGCATTGGGAGCACCCATGCTGGTCTCAACGGGACATCCAGCTTTAGAATCGGTTGTTCTATTGTTGGTCTTTAATACCTTTGCCACTGTTTGGGGCGCAGGTACGTTTTGGTTCAAAATATAGTATTTTGAATATTTTTGTGTGTGGAAAGGAGAAAGCTGAAACTGAAATTGTAGGTTGAAAAAAGATAAGAGCTCAACAATGGTTTTTCTTGTCATTCGTTTAACAGTCGGTACACCATTGTGGTTTGGATTTGGAGGACTCGGTCTAACAGAGGATGAGTTGACAGAAATTTCATTCAAGGCGGGCGTTGCCATGGTTGTGAGTGCCTTCCTCTTGATACCATTTATTTTGACCGTTCTCGTTCCCTTCGCCTTTGTTAGAAAGAATATGATCTTTCTATTGTCTTCCATTACAGGCGTTATGGGACCCGTAGTTGGACTGGCCAGTGTCAACTACGAGTTCCCAGCCTTGATCGGAGGAATGGTTGGGTGCCTTATGACGGCACTTTTGATCAAATTCAAAGTAGGACTGTCTCTTTATGATCCCGATGTCGATGGACGCGAAGCACAAACGAGTGTAGCAGCTGCTAGCAATAATAATAATACCGGCAGTCGCCTGCAAGTTTCTGACTTGACGGAAATTGATGTTTCAAAATCTGTGCTCAAACCAGCTCCAGTCCAGACCAATGAAGCCGACAACAACGGCAGCAAGCCGGAGGAACCGAATGCGGAGTCAAGCGCACAGCCACGCACCAAACTGGCCAGTTCTCTGAATGGTCACTGGAATGTGGAAGTGGAAAGGGATAACAAAGAGGAGGAGGAAGAGACGACAGTAGTTTTTGTAGCGCCCT
>Ga0100380_10001348_pt1 | contig 26772 bp, 24 predicted proteins | sample CryGeymeta201504_FD_80417 | JGI IMG/M metagenome (GOLD analysis project Ga0100380, IMG submission 80417) | Groundwater microbial communities from Crystal Geyser aquifers in Utah, USA - Crystal Geyser metaG 2015-04 | ecosystem: Environmental > Aquatic > Deep subsurface > Groundwater | place... | reverse complement strand
GCCTTAAAGATATGTGCCTACTGGCTACTGGCTGCTACCATTGATAACAAACGCCCCTCCTGTACGGTACTAGTAATAAATTACAACCCTGTGGTTATAGATCTCCTTCTGCTCTATTATTATTTGCTACTAGTAGAGTGACTGCTGTTCTACCAATATACAGTAGGTTTACATCGACGTTTTAACTTTTAACTTTTAACCTTTAAATTGAATCAAGACCAACATGGCAACCGTTGAGACCGTCGTACATCAGGCCACTGGAGCCGAATTTGAGGTTCACGAACATGGTGCCAACATTATGAGCTTCAAGCCCGTTGTGCATGCCGATGGTGAGACGGAGGATGACCGCGAGGTGCTGTTCGTCTCGCGAGAGTCCAAGACTCTTCCCATCCGAGGAGGGATTCCCATCATGTTTCCCATTGTTCCTCCCTTTGGCGACAAGCAGGAGATGCCCGAAGGCGGATTCCTTCAGCACAATCACTGGACCATGAATTCCGACTTCAGGTACGATTCCAAGAGCGATGCCGCCACTCAGTATTCGCTGAACTTTGATGACGTTGCCAGTGCCCGAGGACACGGACTTTGGGCTGCTGCTGAGCCTGGAGCTGTGTCATTTAAGGCCGATTGCATCTACAACATTAAAGTCAGAGGGGCTGAGTTGACGGCTGCTTTGACAATCACTAATCCCAGTACTTCGCGGGCCAATACTTTTCCTTTCCAGCTCTTGTTCCACAACTACTTTCGCGTGGCCAACGATGCTGCCCATGATCCTGATGAGTGTTATGTTAAGGGTCTGGAAGGATACATCCGTCAAGACAAGGTCGCTGACGATGGCCTCATGGAAGAACAAGGCGCCGAACCCGTTGTCCTCGACAAGGAGAGAGAGACGCACTACATTTTTGATCCCAAGGGACACATGGAAAAGAACCTCGGTGTGATTATTGGAATTGGTGATGGTCGTTCCGTGCAGCTCAAGGCAAACGCCAAGATTGACGACACAGAACTACCCGTTTCTTGTGTGGTCTGGAATCCCCACCGAGAAAAAGCTCGAAAGATGCCCGACTTTGGTTCGGCCGAATGGCAAGAAATGATTGGAGTCCAGCCCGGTATCGTCGAACGCCATATGTTGCAGCCACAACAAAAGCTTGTCTTCGAGTACACAATCAAGCTCTTGTCAGAAGATGGTTCCGAAGTTGGCTTTGAACGTGACGAGGCACCCAAAGAATAAAAAAAAATGATAAATGTGCAAAGCAAACAGAGGCGGTAGGTAATGATAGTGGTGTGAAAATGTGCTTTTGAGATTCAAAAGCTACAGACAGGAGTTGTACAGGAGCGTCTGGTTGTTTCATCAGATTGGATAATAGGATGGATTGTCAAGAGACCAATTAGATAGGTAGTAGGTGGTAATGCTTTATGGTCATCTTTGGATGTTGAAGTGCAGCCCAAAGAAAGCTATTCTGATTGCATTGCTTCGCAATAAAACAAATAGTGGTTCATTTTTAGGCATTGTTCCGCAGATCTACATTCAAGTCGTATTTCGCTACACACAGAATCGACAATTCGGCAGTATTTTCAAAGCCCAACACTTGGAAAGGCATGCAACCCAATCGGCTATAATGGCGAGTGCGCGCTCGAAGTTACATAAGTCTTGACTAGTGTCTACTCTTGGTGATGAATGGGCAAGAAGTAAATTTACTGTTTCATCGCACATGCATAATTGCAACAGAAATTGTTTTTCGAATTGACCATGCATGTAATTTTACGGAAATGAAGAGTCCACTTTCGCGAGATACCGAAAAAACCCTACAGAAATCATTAGACTTGCGCAGCTTGGGAGATTAAAAAAAAACACATTGTTGCGGCATCGAATTTGCGCAGCTGAGAAATCAAAAGGCACAATTAGAAAACCAGGCACTAGATTCGAGAAATTTTAGCGAAAACTACGCAGATGCCACAAAGGCGTGTGCGCAAAAAGTGACTTCTGCAAAATTGCAAGCGACTGCTAGCTACTCCTTAGTAGCTAGTACAAGCCACCTGGACAAGGAACCTTCAAGCACCGTACCATGTATTTATCTTGCGAAGAAATCCTCTACGACCCCAACCTTGTTGTAGACATTAACCCTACTGAATTCGTATTTAATGAGACTTCATTTTTTTCTTTTGACACCCTCTGTCCACTGTCAAGTGTAAACAAAAAACAAACGTAACAACAATGCGGAGATGTAGCTCTTGATTCATCCAGGATCCAGGCAGCAGAAAGCAAATCTGTTGCCACTAATAATCGTCTGCTAAAGAAACCAGAACTTGCAACATGAAGATTGGCTTTTCTTTATCTCCAGGAGGATTGCTGCTGCCCTATCATTTGGGAGCGTTGGCTGCCCTTTCTCACCACAATTATATCACCGAATCAACACCATTGGCAGGATCATCTGCTGGTGCCATTGCCGTTAGCTCCCATGCATCCGGCGTGCCTCCGTTAGTAGCGTTGGAAGCCGCATCAAGGGTTTCTAGCAAGAGTACTCCTCTGTTTGTAGCTCGTGGTGGCTTGATACATTCCCTTAAAAGGGAATTGGATCATTTGTTGGACCCTGAAGCTCACACTATCATCAATGAACGGGAGGGTATAACAGCTCTAGCACATCGAGAACTCTTCCCGAGAAATCGATCGGTACTGCAGACACATTTTGATACTCGCCAATCTTTGATGGATGCTGTGTGCGATAGTAGTATGTTTCCCTTTTTCTTAACGAATGCGCCCGTTCGGATGGTACGACGAACAGGTCGACTTTTGCCCCGCATGGTGGTTGATGGTGTCTTTGGCTGCTCCATGGAACGATGTGGCTGTCCGGATTTCGATCACTGTGAAGAGAGACCTGTTCGTGGTGCTCGTGACATCAGTTCTTGTCTGCCGACGAAATCGAAATACAAGGTGGATCGCACCATTATGGTATCCGTTTTTCCCATTGAAATGTTGTCTCTGACGACGAGTCCCAAAACAGATCAGATTGGCCCTGCTGCAGAGGAAAATATGGTAATTCAGGCAGCCCGACTGATTCGAATGGCGACACAAGCATCGTCAAGCACGGATCTGTACGATCTTTATCAGCAAGGTCATTTAGATGCAGAGAATTGGATTCACGACGAAGAACGAAGGGCGCGCTTGAGAAAGCAAGCAGAGAGGCGGCAAGAGTTAAAAAATGAGAATTAATCCAAAATCTCGACTGAGCACGACAAGAATCGACTCCTTCAGGAGCCTATCGAAGTCATTTTATTGAATATTTGATGGTGTTCTCCACAACTTATTTTGCTTCCCCTATCCTTGTCTGTAGCTTCGTAGTTTCAGCTACTGACGTCTTGTATTCTGGTACCATCAGGCCTCACCATTCAAAATAAAAAATTATTTTATACACTACTGTTAGACTGGAATACATCATACTTAAAATTGAATACTCCTCAGAGACTTGAGACTATAACTGTACTAGTCTCTCTACACTAGATCGGTACTCGGGTATTCAAAAATAACTAGTACTCCGTAGTACTCTACTACCGTCAAAAGTCAATGACAGTTGTCCGACTACGCGTCCACGGTATTGGATCAGTTGATCGTCCTTTTTCCTTCTCGCACAGTTCTCTTTTTTGTAAAAATGGATTGTGGGACTGATGATGATTGATGACGATGCAATGAAGATCAACAAAAAGGCTATTATTTTTTGTTGCTTGTTGATAGCAGTAACTCCGCACTAGAAGTAGACTAGCTAGTACCAGGTAGTAGACTAGTACTACTACGTAACTACTAGAGCTAGTAGTCTACTAGTAGTCTACTAGTTCTACTAGTCTAGTTGTTGAGTTGCTACTACTAGTAGAACATCGAATCAGTCTTCTTCATGATCTCCGCAATTCTACCGTACTACTCGTAGAGAGTAGGTACTAGACTACTACTACATAATAATACCGTACTACCAGGTAGGGTCTACTACCGTACTAGAGCTAGTAAGTTCTTCTCATTTTTTACTTTGTGATTCACTTGACTGCTCAGCTCTTTCACAACCAATATACTGTAAACCAAAAGGACAAATTAAGATCTCTCACCAATCCATGGATGACAAAACTTTCTTCTTATAACAACATACACTACACACACGGCAACACATAAACACTGCAACACACAAACATGATCCACGTCTTTGGAAGCTCAAAATCCAGCAAGCAATCGGAGACACCACTGTCTCCCAAGCACCACCACGCCTTGAAAATCTGGCGTCCCCGAACTCCAGAAGAAGTTGTCCGCAAGCGTCATCGCAGAGTAGTGAGCGAATATTTGAAGAGAATAGGCAAGCTTTCTGGACGCGACATGTCATTAGATCATGATGGTGTCTGCGTCTTCACCTTCAAGAAGTTTGTTATAGTGGTAGAAGTCCCCGAAGATAGCAGCAACATTGTTCTCTTCCGTTCCAAGATCAGCCAATTTAATCCAGGTGATAACCATGAGCAAGTTAGCGACTTTATATACACGTATAACCATCGGAAAGAAGGTTGTAGCTTTGATTGTCCGACAGATGCAGCTGCTGCGCCTGCTCCTGCTGTCTCGTCTTTAGAACGAACGAGTCCATGCGGAGGCCTCTGTACAGACCACCAGTCGTCTTGCATGCGCCTAGAAATGGAGGAAAATGAAGTCAACTTAGTCATGTGTGCGCCAATTCAGGGACTTTCATTTCAACAAATGGCAGATAATTTGGAAAAATTTATCAAAACAAGTGTTGCTGCAAACCAGAAGCTTGGAAAGCTCAAGGCACTCCCTTTGACGCCTACAGAATTACCACAACAAGTTCCTGGAAAACACCGCTACCAATGGTCCTGCGATTCTTCTCAGTGCTCCATTAGAGACATGTCTCAAGGCAGTATCTTCAACTTGTTCAAGTCCAGTAATACTAGCACCGATGCCCTCGAGTATTCGGAATTGTCAGCCTCTTGAACTGAATTTGTTTTTGGGATTCCGTTTTCTCCTTTACAGGCTTGCGTGTAATTATGTACTGCAGATCAGTACTTCGCTTTTCCCGATGAGTACAGGTCGTATGCTAAAACAAAATGCAGAATATAGATTTTTCCATTAGAATGAGATTGCAGTAGCCGTTATAAAGAGCCATTGGGCGCTATGCTGATCTTCCAGGTAGCTTTGCCTGTACTTTTGCAACAATTCATCAGATGGTGAACTGTGGTCGTCATGGAAAAGGAAGCAGTAGCTAGAACTAATAACATCGTAATGTTTCCAACTATTTGTAAACGTCGAACGTTGCAAGAATCCAGTTCCAATCCCAAATAGTTGAAACCATCAAACAATGCAAGAATCCAGTGGCAGTCCGCCATACTCAAAAGCTTCACAAGAATTGCACTGAGATGTAAATTGCAGTTACTAGTCTACAGCAGTAGTACTGGGAATCAAAACCACCGAGTAAGTCTAGCTAGGCCAGTCGAATCGATGGGCAACAGCAAAAAATATACTCGAGTATGATTAGAAATAATAATATAAATACAGATTAATAGAGATAAATATCTAATTAGTCGAATGCATGCATGACGCAGTGTGATAGCTATTGACATTAACAGCATAGCTTTCCCTGTGAAGTTTACCTACTGCTCTTGATACCTCGTTGGCAATGACAATCACTACCTCCCACCCGCTATCGTTCCCTTCAACAGTACTTTTGTACTCGTATTCTTTATTCATGACCTGCGATAGATCGACTACAGATGGCAACCCAGTGCTCTCGCTCTACTAGTTGTCAGCTACCAGTAGTTCTACTAGCTAGTAGTAGTAGACTAGTACCAAGCCAAAACTCGTAGATCTGCTAACAATACTGATACCGGTACGAGTTACTACCTGGTACTCTTACCCACTACTTTCTAGAGAGTAGTCTACCACGGTACTAGTAGCAGTAGCAACACTGCAAAAAAAAAAAATCAGGGATGGTTGAAGAATTCGAATGAACCAAAGCCAAAACAAAGACCGTTATTAGTTTGGGCAAGGTGTTCCATTTTCGACTCCTACTGCTAGTAGCTAGCAATACGTACTGTTGCTGGTACTAGTAGCAAGTACTCCGAGTAGGTACCATAGCTACCAATGGTGGTACCCGTAACACCATATGACTACCGTACTAGCAGAGAATATGAGTGATACAATAGCATGAACGTCATATTTTATTTGATAATTGCCACCTCGATCGTACTGGTACCCAGGAGTGATGATCCTTGTTGCATGGTACTAGTAACTATGAGTACTACCAGGTAGCTAGTAGTACCAAGACTGGTACTAGTATTTATTTGCGTATTACCAGGAGTAGTAGACCTGTCCTACCAGGTACTAGTAGTATTGAACAAGCATGCTGACTGTTTACTCTAATAATCCATGCTGCCCTGAACGGTATGATTATGATTATTATTTATTCGATCACTCGTCTACTGGTACCCGGTACCAATATAAGCCATGGACCAAGGACATTTTCCTGGATAGCAATACTTGAAAATATTATGTAGTAATGGACCAAGACCGCCAATCGAGGTATTCCTGGTACTCTTGAGTACCGTAGTACTAGTATCTGGTACCTACTAGTAGTAACCCTTGTAGTACTACCAGGTACCAGGTAGTGGTACTAGTAATACCTGGTGACAGGGTACGGTACCATACCAGGTACCAGGTAGACACTACCAGGCCCCAGGTACTCTAGTACCTAGTACCGTACCAGGTACCAGGTACCTCTGTTACCAGTTACCTGGTACCTGGCAGCACAGTACCTAGTAGTAGTAGCCTTTCATTTTTGTTCAATTGCCAAGCCGAATGGCCAAAAATGTTGAACACTACCAGTACTCTAGAATTCGGTACCAGGTGCTGGTAGTGTCTCCCAGGGTACCCTACTACCAGTGGTAGTGGAAATGTTTGTTCAGTGTTTCAGTCACTGGTATTTAGTATCGCATGCTCTTCAACGTACCACCTAATCCAGAAATGTCTCGTTTCGACCCCCCCCTTCACACGAAAATCAATGTGTTTGAGAATCGAAATGACTGCATTGAACTCCTTGTTCATGCAATGTTCACATACCAGTGGTACCTGGTAATAGTACAAGTAGTACCGTACTAGTACTGGTAATAATCTTGCGAACGTCACTTTTGAGTGGTACAGTTTCACGAATTCCAGTTCACGTTTCAGAGTGGTACTGTGCCTAGTAGTAGTACTCCCACCTACTGCAGTACCATACCAGTACCTGGTACCTGGTACCACCTACCAATAATTGAATTGTGTTGAAATGGTTGACCATTGAGTTTTCAGCTACGACTGCTGGCCGTATTCTACTGTAGTACCACTACCTGGTAAGAATAATAATAATCCAACTCTTTTGTTTGACGTGGAAAATAAAACATAAAAAAATATACGAGTAGCACAGCACTTAAACGAATCGACAGTCAAAAATAATAATACAATTTTTTTGTGCCATGCCCATGTTTCGCAAAAGTCCTAAACCGACAACGTCGGGTAGTATTCGTAACAACAACGACATTGTGCTTTCTCTTCCAGCTAATCAGCTAGAAGGCCTGGCGAAAGAAATGCTCGAACGGTTGACAACGAGCAAATTGATTCAGAACCACCGTCTGGGCAAAAAGCAACTTTTGGATTCGTTTACTGGAGAAGATGCTGTGACGGTGCTTCGTGGCATTATGGAAGAAGAAAACATTGTAGTACTGGTGACAAGAGAACAGGCTCTTCAAGTGGGACGCGACATTGCTGAGACGTTTCAGTTCTTTGTTCACGGCAATCCCAAGAAGGCGTCTACACCGGAAGCATTGCTGGAAGACACGGCACGTGACATTTTCGTTTTCAAGAACAACTTACCGTCTCAAGTCCTCCAGACGAAGAAGGCCTACCCAACGTATTTTGACAAGGTCCGTCTGATGCAATCTAAGGTGAAACTGGGAGTGAACGTAGAAACCGGGAAGACCTATGATGAATCGTTCGTTGCCAGGGAGGCAGTGGATACCTTGATGAAAATCAAGCTTGTCAAGAGTCGCAAGGAAGCCGTTCATATGGTTCGCAAGATGAATGAAAAGGTCAACTGCTGCCATCACGTCAGCAAACCGGAAACCAAGTTTTCTGACAACGATCAAGTCTATCAATTTGTTCCTCTCGACGAGGTGAAGCAAAATCTGTCGCCCAAGAAAACCAAGACCACCAAAGTCAAGGGAATCAAAAAGATTGACGAAATGAATTCTTCTTTGCCAGAAAAAAATACCGCAGACTTGAGCGCCGATTCGACCAAGAATTCTGATGGTAGTTCCACGAATAAGAAATCCAAGACGGTCAAGTCCGTGTCCGTCCGTACGGCTTCAAGCCAACGCAAGGATAAATCCTACTACCAGGATCGAGCCTTGGACGTTCGAAGTCGTTTGAATAAGCATCGGGATGGCTGTAAAATTTTATCAACGTAAAAACAAGAATGACTACCGGGAGAGTCGTCAGTCGCATTCATCAACATAAAAAAATAATTACATGTTACATGCTGTATTGAAAGTACTCAACACTGAAAAATAGTCCTCTTGCATTATCGAATGGACTCAGGAAAACCATTAAAAGTACTGGACTCAGGAAAACCATCACAGCGAATAAGTAAAGAAGTCTTCCCACTACTAGAAAATGAGAGAGGCTGCTTTCATACAGGCAGATCCACAGTAATAGTCAAGATAGCAATTACACTATATTATGTAAAATAATAATGAATACTAGAAAATGTATCAAGTCACCAGAGAAGGGGGTGACGAACATAAATAATGAAGACGCTGCTAGAGTCTACTGATGGCATTGTCGGCCAGATCAAATCGATCCAAGTTCATAACTTTGGCAAACGCATTGCAAAAGTCTCTTGTAAACATTTCGTCGCTGTCCGAACACGCATACAATTCGGCCAATCCACGCAATACCGAGTTCGAACCAAAGATCAAATCAATACGCGAAACTCCAGTCCAAACGGTCCGGCCTGTTTTGCGATCTATTCCTTGGTAACGACCATTGTGCATTTCTTTCCATTCCAATGAATCGTCCAAAAGGTTCACAAAGAATTCATTATTTAGCTGACCAAATCTTCGAATTAGCGATGGTCCGCCAACACCCAAAGATCGAAAACCACCAACCAGTACTGTCATTTCTTTCGCCGTCAAAGCTAAACGATCTGCAGTTTCTACGAGCAATATTTCAGGCCTTTCTGCAATACCGTCGGCCAAAAAATTGCGAAAGCCGTCGGCAATAGGTTCCAGTACGGCAAAGGACGGAATGTCTGTCATGGCTTGGGAAGCGTCGGTGCGTCCCGCAGCAAATGGTACGTCCACGTTGCTACTCGAAGCTGCCTCGATACCCGCACAACCACCCAAAACTATCAAATCTGCCATGGACACGCGAACGGGAGAAAAATTGGCATTAAATTGTTCCTGGATCCGTTTCAATACGGCTATAGATGGTTGCAGACCCGCATTACAGGTCCAATCCTTTTGCGGTACTAGGCAGATACGTGCACCATTAGCTCCTCCACGTTTATCGGTTTGTCGAAAGGTTGAAGCCGATGCCCACGCCAAACTGACCAACTGCGCGGGTGTTAATTGGTCCAACATGGCTCTCTTCAACCAAGCCTGGTGATGTGGTGCATGAATGGTAGGATACGTCAAAGGTGGAACTGGATCTTGCCAAAGTTGTGGAGGTGGTACTTTCGGTCCCAAACATCGCGATACAGGACCCATATCACGGTGCGTCAACTTGTACCATGCCTTGGCAAACGCTTCTTGAAAGGCTGGTGGATTGCTATGAAAATGTTTAGCAATAGGAGAATATTTTGGATCCATCCGTATGGCAAGATCGGACGTTAACATGATAGGTAAATGCCGTTTCTTGGTATTGTGGGCATCCACAACACCAGGTCCTCGATAATTTTTGGGTGTCCACTGCTGCGCACCGGCGGGACTCTTGGTGAGTTCCCATTCGTAGCCAAACAGTACATCAAAATAACCATTGTCCCTCTTGGTCGGTTGTTCCGTCCAGGCACCTTCTAACCCTGATGTAATGGTATCTTGACCTTTTCCACTACCCAGTGTATTTTTCCATCCCAGTCCTTGGGCTTCAATGGGAGATCCTTCTGGTTCGGCACCAACGTGCTTGGGATCACCGGCTCCGTGGCACTTGCCAAAAGTGTGACCTGTATTCAAGAGAAGTTTTGTGAGAAATACTGTTTGGGGAATGGGGAAATATCAAGGAGTAATCAGTGTGTACAACTCTCACCTCCAGCAATCAAGGCAACCGTTTCTTCGTCATTCATCGCCATGCGCCCAAAAGTTTCTCGAATATCTCGAGCACTGGCCAACGGATCGGGAACTCCATTGGGTCCTATGTCGTAGAAAAAAACATAATAATGATGATGATGATGATGATGATAGAACATAAATGCTTAGAACGTATGATCACAAGTTGTAGACTTATACCTTACACACACGACAAACAAACATACATACGCAAGGACTGTAATTGTACCTGGTACGTACCTTCTGGATTGACATAGATCAATCCCATTTGCACTGCTCCTAGGGGACGAGCCAAGCTTTCTCGTGCCTTTTCGGAAGGATAACGTTCTCGATTAGCATCCAACCATTTCGTTTCGGATCCCCAATCGACGTGATCTTCGGGCCATTCAACATCCAGTCGTCCACCAGCAAATCCCAGCACTGGCATTCCCATACTTTCCAGTGCGACGTTGCCTGTTAAAATGAACAAATCAGCCCAACTAATGCTGGAACCGTATTTTTTCTTGATCGGCCACAACAAACGACGAGCCTTGTCGAGATTGCCATTATCGGGCCAGCTGTTGAGAGGTGCGAACCTTTGTTGTCCGGTACCACCTCCACCCCGACCATCAATGGTACGATACGTTCCAGCTGAATGCCACGCCATTCTAGGATTTAAAAAAAAAAAAACAGATATAGTCAGCGATGAGTAAAGCACTAAAACAGCACTGCACTGCACTGTAAATTATTTACCTTACAAAGAAAGGACCATAGTGTCCATAATCTGCGGGCCACCAATCGACTGACTCGGTCATGAGCTGTTTAAGATCATCTTCAACCGTTTTTAGATCCAATTTTGCAAAGCGCTTGGCATAATCACAACTGCCACTAGCAGCAGCAGCATTATTAGCAGCACTTTGTCCCGCCAATTCGTTGCGCCTCAAGGCACTTAAATCCAAAGAATCGGGCCACCAATCTTGATTGCTGCGTGGATTGCCTTGATGGTGATGATGATTCCAATAAGGAGAATGAGAATGCACCGGACAAGATGGTGGAGGTGTCATGGTCGTACTATCAGACAGAGCAGATGCTAGAAGTCTACTCGGAGTAGATCTATTAGAAAGTAGAATTGATAGAATGCTGGGTGAATGTTGAGAATGCGTAATCGAAGGGTTCTTCTAACTTCTACTACAGTAATAATAATACTCCGAGTATTATTACTTTAGATACAGTACCAGGGTGGTATCAAGGATTGATTTTGATTTTTTAGATCTCAAAAGAGCGCTCAAAACCTATTAAATTCCTACACGTGGACCCATGCTTGCTAAAAAGTCCACGGTACGACGGTAGGCAATGCATACAACATAGAGTACTAGACCCTACTGTACTATTCAATCTGTTGTTTACGTAGGATACAATATTATTGTATGTACAAGCTAGAGACTGCTGTGGCGTCCCTACTTCCACATTTCATGGCATTCTATCTCTGTCCTTGTCCTCTTTCAACCACCCAAGCCAGTTTTGCAAAACGTACTCTCGCTGACTACTCCTAGTCGCCGTCACTGTTTTTTCAATCGCTGCCTTCACGACCACCACGACCACGAACACTACCACGACCACTACCAGTACCGTTGCCACTGCAAACAAGACGACGTCGATCGTCGAGACCCTGACGAATCCGTTTTGCTTGCATCTTCGGATCGCTCGAATACAAGGATGTACCGCTACCGCTGTTTGCTTTGCTATTGCCGCTGCCACTAGTTTTGGTAGTGGTGGGGGTGGCAACATCAGAAGCCTTGCTTTCGACTGTATTTGGAGTCATGAGAGACATCTTGGATGTCATCATTGTAGTATCCATCATGGCACTCTCATCCGGCATGCGTCCTCTTTCTGCTTTGGCCGTTTTGGTTGTCGTCGGAGATATCTCGCATCTTTTCTTGGAAGATGACGTACGCTCTTTTTTGTTGTTACTGTTGCTGCTTTGGCTGCTGCTTTGGCTGCTGCTTTGGCTGCTGCTTTGGCTGCTGCTCTTGCTGCTCTTGCTGCTGATACCTTTCGACGCCGCAATCGTTGAAATAGACTCGGGGACTCCCTGTGGCAGAGTCTCTGATGACGCCGGCATGCGTTCGTCCTTTGGAATCCATCGAAAGAACAAGTACTTGTCTTCAAAGTCGTGTTCCCAACAAACATGTTCGCACGCGAAAACACGACGGTTGAGCTTTTGCATCAGGTGAGCAGCTTCTCCGCGGCTCTTGACGAGCTGCAGCTGCACAATAACGTCCACGGCTTCCGATGCCACAAAGCAATCCGAAAAAGTGCGAAGCATATAACGGTGAGTCTTGGTGACAACGTTCTTTTCCAACAACCGTAGCTTGTCCCAGTCGTCAGGATACCGTTCCTTCACAGCACGGACACGCGATGGAAGATTATTGCGAAACTGGTACATATCGCGACGCGAATCTTGTAACAGCTGGGTGATGTCGGTAGGTTTCTGGCCTTGGTGATGAACATGACGGAAGAAATCAAAATCTCGTGCGATCTCTTGTCCGATTCGCAGCGCATCTAGACGAGTGGGTTGGCTGGAAGTGATCTGTAAGATTTTACGAAGCGAGTCGTGCCCTTCCTTAGGCTCGTTCTCTTGGTCTTGGAGCTTCTGATCTTGGTCGTTTTTCTCGAGCATACCTTCTAGAACCACCAAGATCGTGGACACGGCATCACTGCCATAAAAGTACGCCCTGCTGCTTTTGCTGCTTCTGCTGCTGCTTCTGTTGTTCTTCTTGTTGGACACTGCTGAACGGCCTTGTAGGAACCCCAACTCCAAGCATTTGATAGGCTGGCCGGACAAGAGTTTGTTTGTCTTCAACAAGTCGGCAAATGCTTCTGCTATTTCTTCCCGAAACCGTTCTTGCAGAAGCTTTATTTCTGTACGGGACAAACTCTTGGCTTTACCATTGGTCGTCTTTAGGTCCATGAAAGGTTCACTCATGGTAACCTTCTTGATAATCTCGTCTTTTTTCATAGTTGCTATTATTCAAGGTAAAAGTAACAAAACTATTAATATGAATATGTTGTTATAATATGACGGTGTTGAGCTCATCTATCAGGAGACTACTACTTGTACTAGAATGTTCTATGTACTACTATGTTACCACTACCAGGTACCAGGTATGATGTTAGGTATTCGGGAAATGACCGAATCGTTTTCGCGTCATCGCATGCATTGCAATGGTTTCTGTAATACCACCTGGTACTGTGGCTACAGGCAAAAGTCATGATAATAATATAAATAAATAATATGATACGCGTCGAAGTTATCAGCAGCATCGGAAACAGCTTGGATTTGGTTTTTACTATTGACAAATAATGCATGGCCACCAAGAAAGAAAAATGGCTGTTTCTTGATTAAACATCAATTTAGGTGATGCTTTAGGCGCTGTACCTTTAACTCATCATACTTTCTTGAGGTCCAATGAAAATTCCCGGGCAGTAATTGAAATACGATCCTGCTCACAGGTGGTCATCATGCCTAGGCAATAATACGTAGTTCTAACTGGTAGTATGATATGAATACTACTACTTTGTAGGAGTACTATTGGTACCAGGGCGGGTACTACCAGGTAGTAATAACTGTACTCGGAACAATACTACTGGTAGTAGGTAGACCCTACCTGGTACGGTAGTCAAATTAAGCCCAGGTGGACTTCGGCAGTTTACCTTGTCTCCTATTAGGCGATATGATGGGACTCATGAGTTGATAGTAGGTCATACAGTACTCTATTAGGTCGTGTTGCCTATGCCTACTTCCTATACACACAGGACCACTAGAGTTTACTCCATAATATCTAATATCTATATTTACTCTAATATTCATGTAGTCTCCACACTAGCTTTTTACGGTAGTATGGTTAAAATAATGACTGCGTACGCATTCAAATAATACAGCAGCCAGTCCTGATATTATCTGAACAAAATCCTGTTACAGTAATAAGTTTGGCCAGTAGAAAAACTTTGTCATTTGCTTGCATTGTCTCAACTTGTACAAGAAGTACTGGTAGAAACACCACGACAGCCAAAAACATCAATACAAGCCAGAAAAGCAAATCGGACCAAATTATGGACCCAGCATAGGATGGGGACCAGAGATTGGCAGTCTACCTGGTGGCAGTCCACTCGCAAGAGCTGTCTACTACCTGGTAGCTAGACTACTCAGAATTTGAAGCAAAATTCACGATTATAGAATAGCCTACCTGGTAATAGACAACCAATGCAGCACAAGCCATAAAAAGTTAAAAGTGCCTGCATGGACCAAAGAAGTGGAAGTTGCAAAAGCTGAGATTCCTTGGAATTTCCAACAATAATTACAATTGTTTTATGGCCTATCCTTTCAAGATCAGTAATAACGAGTCCCACTGAATCTTGAGTAGTTGTCTGCAGGACGACAAAATAAATAGGACTATAATTCTAGCGAAAACTAGATGTACTAGACTAGTGGTCAGTTTTATAGAAAAAATAGCTACTTCTGCCAGCATCATTTCTACCATGAACAAAAAAAAAACAAGCATGAAAAACGAAAAACGCTTTTATTTTTTGCATGTTACTACTTGTGGTAACTACTACCACGCCTAATTTCCGTTGCACGATATATTTGTTCGATGAGCAAAATTCTGGCAAACTGATGGGTAAACGTGAGCTTGGATAGCGATAGCAATGGCAATTGTTTGGTCGTGGTGGTACTGGACCTTCCAGCAGTACTCGTAGCTTTTCTGGTTCCTCCCTTTTGTTTTTGTTTTTGTTTTTGTTGTTGTTTTTGTTGTTGTTGTGAGGACAATTGAACATATCCAGTCTTGAGTTCGGGTGGCAAACCTTCAGCACCTCCAATGCAAAACACCAGACGACTTCCTCCCTCTTCCAACCAATCGTACAATTGTTCCGAAAATTCTTCACTCGAAGGCATTTTACCTTGTGGATCTAACAGTACAACGGTTGCTGATCTACCACTGTCTTGATTATTGTCGACTGCTGTTGCGGCGGCGGCAGCAGCTGCTGCTGCTAAATCTGTTCCTACTACGCTCTTGAGTAAAGCATCGTTCGTTTTGTGCCATTCTGTTCTGATTTCCATATTCGATGTTGTTGCCAATCGAGTAGTGTACATTTGACATGCTTGTTGAATCCATTGATCGTGTGTTCCCATTTTTTCTCGTCCTACCATCCGAATGGTAATTCGTAAGCCCATCATTGTCAGGAATTTGTGCCGTCGGCAACGGTTTCTACTGGTGTTGCTGAATATGTTTCGGTATTGTAGTAGGCTTCTGCTTCCAGTAAAGGTCGATTTTTGCAGCAATGTTATTTGTGGCGACACATCTCGTCTAGACCTACTAGAGGAAAAAGACGAAAAGCCCATTGAACAAGAGTTGCAACAGATATTCCAGACGACCAGCATCAGGACGAGTACAATTCTCGAAGTCCTCATTCTTCGATTCTTAGGAGTATGATATTTGAAGTTGGAGGTTGGAGGTACAATGGTACAATGGTACAATGGTACAATTGGGATAGTCACGGTTTCGATTTTTGATGGTAGCTGTTCCTTTTGAAAACAGCGCTGTTGTGTTAACAGAAAGCGCTGTACTATCAGTGCTGGCGGGTCAACGTCATTACTAGTAGTAGACTAGTAGTAAATGAAAAAATGAGGTTATCCCAGAGGCGTCGTTATTCGTTAATGAACGCTGTGATGATTGAATTGTTAATTGGTTGATTGATTTTTGATTGGTTGTGTTGCACTCCTGGTGAAAGTTAGAGTTCTTTGAGTCCCGTGTACTCATGGTTCAGGTCCTTCTCTTTTTCAAACCACCCGGTAAAATAAATAATAAGAAAAGTGAAAGTATCGAAAGATACTTTTGGGGGATTTTTTTTTTTCCATATCTTCCGTTCGGTCATCCTCATATTTTGCCAGATAGCTTAATCGGAAACTTTGATGATGAGAATAACTACACTATTAATCTCTCTTATCTCTAGCTCCTACTGTAGCACACTCACTCTCCCCATAGCCGACAACAGCAACAACCAAATAAGGAACGACAGCTCTACCAGGAATTTCATTACTCCATTGCACACAACACTGACACACATCAGCATATTCATACTATATACTACTTACTACTACGCACTACATACTAGATACCAGTACCGTAAAAGGTACAAGATTCTACAGCCACAAAAATGAGCAGCTCCTCCTCTTCCATGATGAAACCACCACCTTTATCATCATCATCATCATCATCATCATTAGCGTCACCTCCACCTTTGAAAATTACCGTGGAACAAGCCATTGACAGGTTGGGCCTGGGAGCATTTCAAGATAAAGTGACAATGGCGGCTGGTCTTACTACTGCATCGGATGCCGTCGAAGTACTGCTGCTCAGCTTTTTATCAATTGTTGTTCAACAAGAATTTGGTGTAACCGCCAAAGCAGGATCTTTGATGACCTCCATTGTCTTTATTGGGGCGTTGTTTGGGACCATGATATTGGGACCAGCAGGAGATAAAATTGGACGAAAACCAGTGTTCATGACCAGTTCGATTATTATTAGCATTGCAGGATTAACTACAGCTCTTGCTAATACCTACCACGTCATGCTCATCTTTCGATTCTTTGTAGGATTTGGTTTGGGAGGGATTGTGGTCGCATACGACAGTCTGGGTGAATTTTTACCACAAGAACATCGGGGTCGAAGACTGTTGTTCGTTGGATACTTTTGGACCATCGGGACCTTGTTGACTCCACTTATCGCGTACTTTGCGCTCCAGGAACAGGAATCGTGGCGACTATTCGTCCTACTTTGCAGCTTCCCTTGCATCTTGTCTACAGCATTTGCCTGGATGTGGGTACCGGAATCCCCTCGGTGGTTGATATCACACGGTAAATCAGACAAGGCAATACAGGTACGCCAAGATAGACACGAATCGTTCGTCGATGAGAAAAAAATATGTTGCCTTGTACTTCTAACCGCTGTCCAATTCCCCCCCCCCCCCTTTGGGTACCTTTAGATACTAAGAAATGCCGCTCAAACAAACGGCAAAGATCCAATGGCAGTCTTTCCGAATGGAACTGTCTTTCTGGATGATCCAAGCGAAGAACATGAATTGCATTCACTTTCCTGTCTCTTCAAAAAGGAATGGAGAATCACAACTCTCACGGTCTGGGGTTTATGGTGTGGAAAGGCGTTTATGTATTGGGGCACCATACAGATCGTTACGTTGGTATTTAGTGATACCAATGGACAAGATTTGCCTGATGATCAGACCTACACGTTTGATTATGGTGCCATTTTTTCCAGTTCGGCAGCAGAAATTGTCGGTCAGACCATTGCCATTTTAGTGGTGGAACGAATTGGTCGGGTCTTGCCAATGTCCATTCTGTATCTTTTGGGAGGCATAAGCGTGGTAGCACTTTGTACGCTGGCAGAATTAGGAACAGCATCACGGACAGTCATGATTGTTTTGGCCTTTTTGGCTCGAATGTTTGTCATGGGAGCCGGTGGTCTCGTCTGGTTGGCAACGGCCGAAGTATTCCCAACCCAAGTGAGGAGTACTGGACATGCTTCGGCAAGTGCCATTGCCAGGATTGCGGGTGCATCAACACCGTGGCTAGTGTCCTCGGACAACTCCTTCAAGACCATTGCTATTGCTATGGGAGTATTTAGTTTTTACACATCATCCATCAGTTGTTTTCTTCCAGAAACAGCGGGTCGTGCCATGGGTACAGCAAACACTAATTTGAGTACGGATGCAAAGGGGCGACCGCAAGTGAGCGAGCTACTATAGATGACTGATACAGGCACGAAGTGAAGTAGACTGTTTAATCCGACTCATACTTCAGACTAGATCAAAAAAGATCGGTGACCGCGTCTAAACACACGTAGAGTAAGGAATTGAGAACGGCGGCAACTTTACGGTGGATTACACGATGGTACCACCGCATCAATAATAGCGACAGGTGTATTATGTGGTTTATGTTATTATTGTTCGGGATAGTGAAGTATTTTCTGAGCCTTTATTATTTTGAGACTTTTCGTCGTTTGATTCGAGGGAGGCCGATCTGGAAATAGCTGTTCCCAGAGCAATGGCTCTGGTTTCCGGCAAAGTCCACACCAAGCAGGCAACAAGAAGAGTAATAGATCCAAGAGTCACTCCAATAATTAACATATTGTTGTTGGGCGATACCAGCCAAGGCGATACAGCTCCTCCAAGCCCTGCGAGGGCATCACAAAGAGCATGCGCAGTATTTCGTATAGGTGTCGGCAGCATTTCCGCCGTGTGGACCCACGTGACACTTGTTGCTGCCATGAAGAACCCTCGAGACAAAAATGCCAGTAAAATCATTGCTTGTCGTTGAATATCATTTCCGCTGTCTTCCAGATAGGCACACAAACAGAGAAAAAATATCGCGCAGGAGGCCAATGCATAAGCAATTGCTTGTGTTGGGACCCGCCCTATCCGATCAATCGTAAGCAAAACGGCGGTTTGCCCCAAAATTTCTGCCAGTGAACTAGAAACAATGGCACCATAGTCGTAATCAAATTCATCGCCTTCATCAAAAAGAATGAAGCTACCCCCTTTTTCTTCGTGTTCTTGAAAGACCAAGACAGACACTTGAATGGAACCCCAATAACTGCACGGGATAAAGCGGCAGTTCATGATGAGACGGGAAAACACTCACTGTTGTAGTCGGACATGCGCACACACGCAGTACCGTGACACTTACATAAAATCGAGAAACGCCCAGATAATGAGCATAGATATAACCATCCATCTCCACTTGGGCAGAAATAAAGAGCTCATGGTGTTCATCTTGAATTCTTCTTCTTCCTTTGCAACAATAATAGTGGTCCCTACGGGAAAATAATGATCTGGATCCCGACCATTGACACGACATCCATGTCGCAATATTCCTGTACCAAAATCAAACGATTCAAAAGTGCTGAGCGCACGGTGCATTCAACCCAGACAGCGCGTCAACATAGCAATTCTGAAGCAGCACAGTGTACTTACGAAGCGCGTCTTCACTCCGACCCATTTCGTGCAACCAGCGAGGTGACTCTGGGACCCAAAGAATTCCAAAAATGCTACTGACAAAAGCAGGGATACTAGACAGCATGAGAAATAGCCTCCATGATTCGTGCAGTTGCATGGCAAAGTAGGCCAATGCAGGGGTAACACTTGTGCCTACGGTCCAAAAATAGCCCAGGTACAGTAAGTAGGAGCCCCTAACTTGACTGGGTGTCAATTCGGCCAAAATGTCAAAGGGAATGACCGTCCCTCCAACTCCACATCCTACTCCAAATCGTAAGAGCACCAGTGCCCCGTAGCTGGTAACAAAGCTACTGGCTAAGCTCAAGACAGCCGTGAGAAGCGATGATATCAAGAACATGGGTTTTCTGCCCCACCTATCACCCAAAGGACCGAACAGTGCTCCCAGTAAGATACCAAAAAAGACGGAAGCTGATAACCAACTAGCCTTGGTGATGCTCACTCCAAATTCCATCCTCACAGGCAAACGTATAAATGACAGACTCATGACCGCCATGGCATTAACGGCATTGCACATTCCACTGGCAATCAACAAGCGTTGCTGGAACTTGCCCTTTTCCAATCGATCGATGGCTTGATCAATCGTGAGCTGCGGTGGTCGTTCCGCGTCCAGCATAGTGAGACTGGTGTTGTGCAGAGGTTTGGTAGGACTATCGTCCATTTCTGTTGCTTTTGACGATGACGACGACATGATTGGCGTGCGGCGTGCGGCGTGTACCTGTCACCTGTCACCTGTCACCTGTCACGGGACACCTACTCCTTTTTTATTGTTGATTTGATTTCCCAATGAAACGCAGTGAGCAGACCGTCTTCTGGAGTCTGAAATGTCTGGTGTGTCGCGTGTCGTGGTATATGTCTTTGTCAAGTTTACAATTCCTGGAATGTTTTTATCTCGACTAGACACTAGACCCAATATTCAATGTATGAATGTATGAAGATGAAGCTCGTGCCTGTCGTCCTCTCCGGCAGCCAGAAGCTATCGCAACTTGGCCGTATATGAAGACCCAGCAATTCGGGGTTGTAAATACGCGAAATTTTAACCTCCAGACTATTCGTACTTTCCTACTTGTAGTATTGCCTCGCCTTTCGTCGTCCTTTGCCAGATCTTTGGTTTATCTGAAAAGATACCTTCTTCGACCTCTTATCGATGAGGTTACTACACCAGATGGATAAATGACACTGATTCGGGTAATCGTTCGTGCTTTGATACTCATTCGTGTGTTATTTAGTTAATTTCTTATTTGATGTGAACCCTTCCAGCCCTTCCAGCTGTCCAAAAGAAATCAATACGTTGGTAGGAGGTAGCTGCTTGGTTGCTTACTTTTACAGTACTATATTATTTCGCTAACGTGTATAGGCTTTCCATCGGATCCCAACTCTCGTTTACCTGCGGTTCCTAATGCAATTCCTCTCGTCTCGGGTAGATTCCAAGCAATCACACTAGTCGCGATACTCACACAACCCATGACTGTACCAATAATGTACATGTCAACGCTTTCGTTGATGAGAAAGGGAGAAACCGCACCACCTAATCGAGCGATGGCATTGGCGGCAGCGTGACCTGTAGTACGTACTTGCGTAGGAAGGAGTTCTGCCGTGACAATCCAAGTCATACTGGACGCACCCATGGCGAGTCCACGTGCAATAAAGGCCAAAACTATCATCATCGCACGGGATGATTCCTTCTGGGAAGCAGCCATACACAACACAAAGATACTGATTCCACCCAATAAGTACATGAGAGACGTAATCTGTGCCCGACCTGCCCAAGAGATCATGAATATTACCATGGTTTGGCCCACAAGTTCCGCACAGCTGGAAGAGAAAATGGCAGCATAATCAAAATTCAAGTTCGATGATGTTGATGATGAGGAATTGTTGGTGGTTGCGTCTTCTTCGGTGGTCTCCGTGAATACCAACGTTACGACTTGAATGGTACCCCAATACAAAAAAGCCAATCCAAGCCAGGTGCCCCACAACAACAATGTCATGCGACGCCATTCAGGTCGAAAGAGGGCCGCCATGGAGTGAACTTCCTCGTCAATGGAATGATCCGTCAGCACAATATCTTCAGGGAACGTTTTCAATGGATCAATTCCATTTGTGGTGGCAGCTTTTCGTAGTATACCTAATGTATGAAAGCAATGGAAACAGAAATTGAGCATGAGATTTACGTAGATGATCATTCATTTAATTTTTGCATTGGTAGTAGTATGTACAATACGTACTAATGGCTTCATCTTGTCGTTGTTGTGTAATCAACCATCTAGGACTTTCACAAACCCAAAAGTACGTTAGAATGGTGGAAAGAAAACACGGTATGGAGCAAAGCAGAACAAAGATTCGCCAGGAACTTTCTTCTCGCAATCCCAACCATGCAAGTAGCGGGACTGTCATGGTTCCTTTTTTTCAGATTCAGACAGTCCAAAAGAAGTGTGAAAAAAAGAGACAAAAAAAGATAAGAGCACCGCAAATCATCGATTTATCAATTTATGAGTGCGTGCGTTTGTGCTTGTACACTCGCTTGTGCACTTACTTACCGAGCGTCCAAAAGTAACCCAAAATTAAAAGATTCTTACCCCGATGCTGGTTGGGAATCAATTCTGCAATAGCATCAAAGGGTACTGTAACACCACCCACCCCAAATCCTACCATGAACTGAGTGCAAAGTAATTGCCAATATTGTTGTGTTGTGGCGGTCATGGCACCAAAAAGTGCAATGGTAGCCGTTGCGAACAGGAACAGAGGTTTTCGTCCTACGTGATCTGCTAAATATCCCAGCACTAAGGTACCTACCAGGGCCCCTATAAAAGCAGTAGCAGTAATAAACGACGTCTGTTCGTCACTCAAATTCCAGTCTTCGGCCACTACCAAAGACAAGAAACTTAGCAATAAAATTTCCATCGTGTCGGATGCAATGACTAATCCAGCACTGATGAGAAGTCGATATTGAAATTTACCCATCCCCAATCGTTCAATGGCAGTATCAATATTCAGTTTTGTAGTCGTCATACTTATATGTAATGTGTAGCAATTGCTCAATAACAATGTATGAAGTATGATGTATGATGTATGATGATGATGAGTTAATATGCAAGGTTTGCTTGAAACTTGAAATACCGCACAAAACTATAAATAAATTTTGTAGATCTTTTTCTCCAGTTCTGTTTATCTCAGTTATCAGAATCAAGAAAAGTAATAACTCGATCTCTAAAACAAGTATCTTCACATAATCTTTGAAGATCTGGCAAAGAATTATTCAATAAATAATAAATAATAGAGTAATCGATTATTAATACGATATTTCATACTATAGTCTATAGTAGCAGGTCTAATACGAGGTGGTAACCACACCTCACCATCCACAAGACCCACGACGGTCGTTCGTTTTTTGCTTTCTTGCTACTGGAGCGCTACTGCGCAGTACAATGTTTTAAATACAAAAGCATTGTATCGTGCAGCACGAATAGGTGCTTAGTGAATCAAGTTGTCGAATAGGTGATCTGGGATCTGGGATCTGGGATCTGGTGCTGACATGTAGTGAGTGTTCATGGTTCATGGTATGAGGTATGACAATTGAAACGTATCCAGGCACACTTGATGAGCTCTTGAGGAAGGGGGCATGAAACCGACAAACCACCAACTTACGAAAGTACAAAGGCAAATCGATCGCACGGCCCTGAATTACAGAATGTGAAACAGACTATATAGGCATTTCTATGTACTATGTAATTACAAATTTCTACTGGCTCCGTCCGCTGTTGCATGACCTCTGAAGAATACATTATGGGTTTCCACAAATTCATTCCAGCCAACTGGCTCGGCTTGACGGAAAAAGCGACCAATGTAATCTTGAAATTTGGAGGCACCCATAACATTCATGGCTTGTTCACTGGTAGCTGTAGAACCCAAAACAACGTCAATCAGCGAGTTGAACTTCAACGTAAAAGCATCTGGATTTGCCGCATCATACGTTCCGACATCACCTACAATGGAAAATTCTTCAAACACTGCTGCAAATGCCTCATCATTTTGAAACTCTTGAGCAAAGAACAATTCAGTTTCTGTGATCAACGCTTGTATTTCTTCTTCCGTTGGTTCTCTACCCTTGCCCGCAAAGAAACCAAATTGGAGTTCGGAACCAACGGTTAGCGTTTTGGAGGTTGCGTCCGTAGTAGTTTCTTGTGCAGCAGTATTAACACCTAGTAAGGAATTGGAAAGATCTTCATTTCTAGTCGCTGGAGCTGCATCATCGCCGTCGTTGGGTTCTTCCACTGCCCGAATGACAACATTCAAATTGTTTGGTTCGCCCAGACATAATTCATCTTTAAAGTTGATGTAACTCACCAGTGCTGCAGTTACTTCATCCTCCAGCTGTTTGAATGTGTCCACTGTTAGAGTAGTACATGCATCACCTTGTCCATAAGCAGTGAGACAACCCCACCTGCACTGTTGAAATGTGTTGGTATCACAAGTTTCAGTGTCAAGTCTGGGAGAACAAGTACTCTCTTGTAACCGACGAGCAAACAAGCCAAGTTCCTGTTCTTCATCAAAGTACACTGTTCCAGACTGAAAATCAACACCAACATTAGCCTGGGCTCCCGTGATTGCCCCGGCAATGGTTTCCCAAATTTCAGCCTCCGACTGGAACGTGTTACAGGCAGCAAGCTCATCTTCGAAGAAATCAATTTGCAGGTCGAGATTGACGGTAAATTCACAGTCTCCAGTGGTGGCTGTCCGGACTGGAGCAAACGTAGGTGCTGGTGTATCTACAGGTGTGACCGTGGGAGCACCTGGCGTAACTGTTGGGGCACCCGGTGTGACCGTAGGAGCACCCGGTGTGACTGTAGGAGCTCCTGGTGTGACTGTTGGGGCACCCGGAGTGACTGTTGGGGCACCCGGAGTGACTGTAGGAGCTCCAGGTGTGACCGTAGGGGCACCAGGCGTAACCGTAGGGGCACCAGGCGTAACTGTAGGAGCTGTTGTTGGACTTCCACTGGGACTTCCTGGAGACGTTGTGGGAAGTGTTAGTGGCGGCATCGTTGGATTTCCACTTGGGCTTCCTGGCAATGTGGTGGGGACCAATGTGTTTGGTAGAAACGTTGGGAATCTCGTGAAGTCGTTAGCAGCAGAACGCTTACTTTTAGACTTTGATCTTGAGTCTGCTTTCGACCCGGATTTCGCAGTTGATTTGGTCTTGCTACCACTGCCACTGCTAGCCTTACTGGCACTGTTTGACTTACTGTCATTTCCACTTTTACTTTTGGATTGCAAGCTACGGATCAAATGCTGTTCGTACGATACTGGTACTGGTACTGGTACTGGTACTGGTACTGATACTGATACTAATACTTCACCATATCGGTAGCGATCGGCAACTGTTCCCCGTACACCACGATGTGGTCCGACTTTGCCGTGAACTACAGCAAAAATTAAAAAAAGGGTAACGCACACTGATTTCTGACAAAAAAACATCTTTGCGGACTGTAAATTCAATTTGTGATAAATTATGATAATATTGTTATTTTCAACTTTGCGGCCTTTAATTTGTAGTACGGTAGCTACTGTACTACTAGACTACCTGGTACTTATTATTCTTTTTTGGAGTACGGTACCAGGTACCAGGTACTGTACCAGGTAGTCTACTGCTAGTCATCAAAGCGATCTTTAGACATCCAAGATTGGTTCGTCAACACTAGAGTACCAGGTACGTAGAGCAGCGACTGTAGGTCCCATGACCCTGGTTCGTTCGATTGTTAATTATTAAAAAACATATGTCTTCCACATGCTATCATCGGATTACAGAAAATGCTTGTGAATCAGAAAAAGAATACGTGGAATAGTACCAGGTACCCCAGTACCAGTACTACAGTGGACTAATACTACTCCACTGATACTCTAGTAGTAATACCTGGTACTCGAGTACCTGGTAGCAGGAACTGGTAGTAGTAGACTACTGCTACTGCTAGCTAGTAGTAGTACCTGGTACAATCCAATACCTGGTACCAGGTAGTAGAGACCAGCACTCTGCAAACTACTGCAGAATATTGCTAAATATTTACCTCGCTGTAATGCTCGTTTACCCGCTACGGCTAACAATAATGGTAATTCATGCTGCGATCTTGCCAAAAATTCTCTGTCTTCCTACTCCGAGTACCAGTACTGGTACTGAAGAAACCTACTCAGAGCTATTTCTTCCCAGTTTGCTCGGCCTCTCAGGCTTGAATTGTTTTATTCCTTGCCATCCCATACCTGGTACAATGAATATGGGCGATGTACAGCCTTTGACGATGGCGTCATATATCGTACTAGTCGGGACTTGGGATCAGGTCTTACGGATACAACACTGATTCTTGACCAATCCGCGCATCGTCGCATCGTACTATGAGGAAGAAAGCAATCAACCCTACAATTGGCAGCAGTGGCTCCTGCCGATCGTCGTCTCCAGTAGTCACAGTAACTCCTGTCGATCGTCTCAGTCTCTAGCAGTACATAACCCCAGTGGCTGAGTAGCTGCCGTTCCAGCGGCTGTTGTTTGAATGGTTGGTGGTTGTCTATCGTCTCTATCAGCAAGGTAACGACTATCGACACCCACTGGAACGACAGCCTTTAGAGCCACTCAAATGACAGCCTTTAGAGCCATTCAAACAACAGCCACCGGAGCCACTCAAACAACAGTTACTGGAACGACGCCAGGTAGCAGCTAGCCGCTGAAGACGGAGCAACAGCCACTACTAGAAGGACAGCCACTGGAATCGCCGGAAAGACAGCTACCTAGGAAAAGAAAAAAGCTAAAAAGCGATGAACTAAAATCGCAAAGGATGCCTACTAACCTAGCTTTTCACTAGACTACTACGACTCGTACTACTACTAGTTGTCGTAGTGGATCCCGCGGAATTTCTTGCACTACTGAACTTCACCAACACGAATTTGAACCTAGAATTTTTTTTAGTTTAAGGACTCCACGGACTTGAGCATATCTAACTTTACTTAGACATGAGTACCGGTACAATTTCTACAGTCGTCTCCTTCATTTGTACGGTAGTTTAAGTGGTTAGGTGTGACAAAACTTGTGACATCATAGTCTGACTTCGCTTCAGTTAGTTAGAAAATATGTGACAGCATGGCGTGACATGATGGTCATGGTACTTCATGTTTTGACATCAAGGTCTGACTTCGCATATGTTGTCACCAATCCAGGGATCGGGATTTCCAAAACTGCCCCGGGATGGGGAAAAACACAATCCCGGGGTAGTTTTTGGAAGTAGCATTTGTTGGGCTTAAGTAATATGAACCGTTATTTTTAACAGCATGTGATCTAATTACTATCTCAGTGCGATTTTATTAAATAATGGCCCATTGGCTGCCAATAAAAAT